>Ga0118677_10003783_pt2 | contig 14697 bp, 14 predicted proteins | sample AliMusrvi5mmetaG_FD_86154 | JGI IMG/M metagenome (GOLD analysis project Ga0118677, IMG submission 86154)
ATGTTGATTTATGGGCGTACTTATGGTCGGGGCGGAAGTCGTAAACTCTCCATTAACTCGTGGGTAAGCATGCAAAATCCTGTTATTGCTACATTACCCGATTTGTCGGTGCTGGTTTCGGAAACTTTTATAGAAGAGATTTACATCTCAAAAATCAAGGTTGGCGACAGTGCCAGGGTATACATTGATGCGATTAAAAACCTCCAGAAAGTTGGGATAATTTCCAATATTTCAAATGTTGGACAGGAGATGGTTGGTTTTGATTCGAAGGTTTTTAAAGTGAACATTCGGATCGCCACAGATCAAAACCATATTAAACCGGCTATGACGACGAACAATGAAATTATCATTTCCAGGGAACAAAATGTACTGGTTATACCGCGGGCTGCCCTTTTTACCGAAGATGGGAGACAATTTGTTTATGTCAGAGATCGAGGTAATGACATCATCAGAGATGTTGAATGTGGCAGTGAAAGTGAAAAATTCGTGGTAATCAAAAAAGGGCTGAAAGAGGGAGATAAAATATTGTTGTCTAAACCTGATGACGGAAAAAGTTAAAACCGTTTGGATTTGCAGTATATTTAAGAATCAATTTATGTAAGTTTGTAATTGCAAAAATATAGGGATGGAAAAATTAATCAAGCTGCGGGAAATTGTCAAAAACTATCAGGTTGGAACACAGGCTGTTTTGGCATTGCGCTCGGTTACGCTCGATATTTACAAGGGTGAATATGTGGCTATTATGGGAGCTTCTGGTTCCGGTAAATCAACACTGATGAATATCATTGGGTGCCTCGACACACCAACCTCCGGGAGCTATACCCTTAACGAAAAGGATGTAAGTAAACTGGATGATGACCGTCTGGCCGAAATCAGAAATACAGAGATTGGTTTTGTATTTCAGACTTTTAACCTTTTGCCGCGGTATACTGCGCTTGAAAATGTTATGCTTCCGTTGATTTATGCAGGTGTTGGAAAGGAGAAAAGAATTGAGCTTGCCACTGAAAAACTTGGAAGTGTAGGATTAACCGACAGGATGGAGCACCGTCCCAATGAGCTTTCAGGAGGGCAGCGACAGCGTGTTGCTGTGGCAAGGGCGTTGATTAACACTCCATCCATTCTTTTAGCTGATGAGCCGACAGGTAATCTTGATTCAAAAACATCAGAAGAGATTATGAAGCTTTTCGCAGCTATCCATGCTTTAGGGAATACAATTATTTTAGTAACCCACGAAGAGGATATTGCTTTGCATGCTCACCGGATTATCAAATTGAAGGATGGCCAGATTGAGTTGGATCATAAAAACGATAAACCTATTTATTAATCTGCAAATTCTAAGATAATGCGCGTTTATACCCGCTCAGGCGATGATGGCACTACCGGATTGATTGGTGGCACACGCGTGAAAAAATATGATTTACGAATAGAGGCTTATGGTACTGTGGACGAACTGAATTCATGGATTGGACTCATTCGTTCTCAGGAGATTAATGCTGAAGATATTCATGATTTAATTGAAATACAGAATAAATTATTTGTTATTGGATCAATTCTGGCAACCGATAATTCCAAAGTAGAAAACTCTCCGCAATTAAGATGTTGTGATGAAGATATTTTATTTCTGGAACAACGAATGGACCAAATTCTAGACACATTACCCCCCCTGACAAATTTCCTTCTTCCCGGTGGAAATAATGCCGTTTCATATTGTCATATTGCAAGGACTGTATGCAGACGTGCCGAACGGAGAACCTATCAGCTTTCGGCTGAAATAGCTGTTTCCGGTGAAGTGCTTAAATATCTGAATCGCTTATCAGATTTCCTGTATGTTTTGTCGCGAAAAGTAGCCCGCGATATGGCCATAGAAGAAATTCCATGGAAATCGTAAAAATTATTAGTATGCACTTTTATTTTTAAAAAAATAGTATTAAAATCGCAGCATGAGCATTAGTCACTTAATCTTAAACAAATAATATGTACTGGACATTAGAATTGGCTTCTAAACTGGAAGATGCACCCTGGCCTGCAACGAAAGATGAGTTGATCGATTTCGCCATTCGATCTGGCGCACCACTTGAAGTTATTGAAAATTTGCAGGAGATGGAGGACGAGGGTGAAATTTATGAATCCATAGAGGATATCTGGCCCGATTATCCGAGCAAAGATGACTTCTTTTTTAACGAAGATGAATATTGAGATACTAATTTCCTGATGCAGGTTTCTTTTTGGGACCTGCATTCTTTTTGCGCCTCTCCTCAATCGGATAGAGATCGTTTTTGCTGACAGGTCGCTCATCCGATCTCCATTGGAATCCTTCAAGTTGGATATCTTCAGATTTAAGCTCCTTCATCGGGATCGTCTTTCCTTCAGGTTTTGGGTAAAATCTTATACTGTCAATATGATTTTCGGTTAGGTGTAATTTAATTTTGCTGCTAATCAACCGGTTCATCCCTGAATATTTATTTTTATCCTTTAAATAATAGAGTGTTTGGGCATTTCCGTTTACATCGGCGATCTTAAGCTTATTATTAAAAATCTGTCCGATAATGCTCTTTCCGGAGATCTGATTATACCGGAAAGTGTCCTCCTCCATAATCAGAAAGGCATTATTCTCCAAATGTGCAAGGTCGGGTGGCGGAGTTTTTGAAACAAACTGAATCTTCTCAGCAGTCATCTGATTTTTTTCCGACCATAACACAGGATCGTAGAACATCAGAAGTGTTGAATCTTTCATCCTATAACTCAAAGAGTCACATTCCCCCTGTAGATCTGGTTTATGGAACCGGACTTTCCGGTAGGCCATAAAATATTTATCGTCTTTGCGTTTGATATTCGAGGTGTCAGGTTTTGTGAACAGCGTATCAGCATGCATATACATAGTATCTTTTTTGCCGTATTGAATAAACATCGCAGAGTCGGTGACATAAGCTATTTTGGTTGTCTCATTATAAACTCCGATTTTTCCTTTAATAATCACTTTATTCGTCGAATCGGTGAGGGTTACCCTATGTCTCCCCCGGCCGTTTCCGGTTGCACGGTCGTAAAACAGTGTGTCACCTTTAAGCACCTGTGTTTTATTGGTAATCTTCGATGATTTGTAAAGTTCGGCAAGATTCTTTTTCGTATCATACCAGCCACTTTCAGAATAGAGGACACCATCCTTTTTGGTTCCTTTTATTGTCGTTGGACCAACAATAAAAGCCCTTTCGGTCTGACTATTGTACTTTAGTGTATCGGCATGTAAAATAAAATCCTTATTGGTTAAAACTACCGAATCTTTAAAAAAGAGCATATTGTCATCCGAGTAATATCTTCCAATAATACTTGTCAATACATTTGCTGTATCGACAATTATTCCTTTGTGATTGTAATAACCAATATTTGTTTCGAGGTCAAAATCGAGTGCTTCGGTAGTAAGGGTAATCGATTTGTCAATCATTTTTACATGGTTAACGAATTTTGCCATCTTCGTATCACCGTTATAAAACATTTTATCCCCGTAGAGGTGCAATGTATCACCCTGAATAATATGAACATGGCCGAATGCATCAAATCTGTTGCTATCGGTATAGGAGTAAGCACTGTCGCAATACATAAGCGCACGGTTATGTCTGAACCGCACATTACCGATCAATCGTTGTGCATTAGCAACAATTTTTGCATCAAAAGTGTACAGATCTGCATTTTCTATATCTACCCGCCGTTTCTTCTTAGTCTCCTGTGGCTGAGTCGCCTGAATGAAAAGCGAAACAATTAACAGAAGAAATAATGCAGGGTAAATCGCATTTTTTTTTGTGGAACTCATAGAACCTGATAATAAGCGTTCAAGCGAACTTAAAAGTTTACTTTTTCCAGGATTTTAATTTGAAATTGCAGTTAGCATACGAATCATCAACGTGGATATAGGTCTTTGATTGCTGTTTAGCAATCCATCTCCGATAGGTATCCTCCTTTTTCTTAGTCAGAAACATTTCGCTAAGTTTCTGATAATCTTCCTGAAGATTAGCTTTATGAGCCTTGGTTTTATTACTTAGTTTAACGATTTTGTAAACTTGTCTTTGTTTGTCATCAATGCTCAAAAAGGGATGTGATGTTTCACCTATGTTCATCGTTGTGATGACCTTGCTTACATCAGGATCAAGTTCTGATACTTCAAATTTTGAAGAGCCCGTCTGCTGTGAAGTAACCAATCCACCGTTATTACGGGTGTTTTTATCCGATGAATAGAGATAACTGGCCTGTTCCCATGTTACTTTTCCAAGACGAATAAAATCTGCAATACTATCTATCCGGTTTCTGGCATTTTCGAGTTCCTTTGGATCGATTTTTGGCCGAAGCAGAATGTGACGACATTTAATCTTTTCCCCTTTGCGGTCGATTAATTGGATAATATGGTAGCCAAATTCACTTCTTACCACCTTTGAAATCTGGTTAGGTTTTAAATTAAATGCTTCGGTAGCGAATGCCGGATCGAGCATTGCCCTGCCTACATAGTCCATTTCACCACCATTTCTGGCCGATCCCGGATCCTCTGAATACATGATGGCCAGTGTTGCAAAATTATCTCCATTCTCAACCCGCTTTTTAAAATCACGCAATTTCGCTTTTACCGCAAGATCCTCTTTTTCTGTAATGGCAGGAAGCATAGTAATCTGGGAATATTCCAATTGAGATCCTATTTCGGGAATCTCCTTCGAAGGCAATTGTCTGAAATATTGTCTGACCTCCGAAGGGGTTGCAGTAACCTTTGAGATGATCTTGGTCTTCATCTGTTCAGTTTTAAGGCTCTCTTTTATTGTTTCACTCATCTCTGCCTTGAGCTGGACAATCGGTTTATTAAAATATTTTTCAACTTCTTTTTCAGAACCGATATTTTCAATAAAATAATTCAATCTGCGGTCCATTTGCTGATTGATCTGATTGTCAGTCACTACAATAAGCGTGTCAAGTTCTGCTTCAGCCAGAAGTAATTTTTGTTCAAGAAGCGACTCAAGTATTACACATTTTGAATCTCCCTGAGGAGTTGCTCCCTGAGCCTGCATCTGAATAGCAGTTGTTTCAATATCAGATTTTAGAATCGGGTTACTCCCAACCACAGCTACAATCTGATCAATAACTTTATCCTGAGCAATTGAGACTTTCTGTCCAAATACGATAGTCCCAATCAAGAGGACACCTTTCAATAAATTTTTAAGCATTTTTTATATCTTAATTTTTAATTTTAAACTGATTCGAACTTTTCCCTTTTTGATAAATATTTTTTTGAAGTTCTTCGATATAATTCATCTTTCTATTGTTGAGAATTAAATTTGTAATCCTATCCTTGACAAATTCAAATGGTGCCTTATCGCCAATCAGCCGATAATCTTTGATGGCTGCAAGATAATATTTGTTCTCATCCGATGACTCAATAAAACTATTTCGCCTTAGTGTCGCTTCCGGACTTGAGAAACTAACCGGCATCCTTGATCTTATCTGACTGAAATCAATCCATTGCTCATTAAAATAGTCAAATTTTGTGGCATACTGAAAACTATATTTTTCAAGTTCCATTCTGGACCGGTCATCTGCTGCGTTCATCCATTTCTTTAATTGATCTGACTTTGCCTCATTTTTAGGCACTTCAATATAAATTGCCTTTACAATATTTTGATCAAGGACAAATTTCTCGGGATGTGAATCATAAAACTGCCTGATATCTGATTCTGTAAGAACGGTATCAAGCTTTTGATTGATGAGCTGTTGCTGATATCTGTGAATGATCAGAGAGGTTCGGTATTCATCCAATTCCTGCTGGACATCTTTTTGATCGTCCGTCAGGTTCTCTTCCGCCATTTTAAGCATCAATTCCTGTTTTACCCATCGTTGGATGTAATCTTTTGCCTGATTGATACTATCAGCTTTGGTGATACCCTTTGGAAGGGCAACTGAAAGTTCTTTTCTAAACAAAGATTTATCTCCAACAGTGGCGACTACATCATTGCCCGGAGATGATTTCGAAAAATAGGTACATCCGGATAAAAGACTCAATATAAATAAATTAAAATATAAGTATCTTCTCATTTAATGACAAATCGATTTTCCTCCCCTGGATAACCCTGTAACCATGTTAACGTAAGACGTAATTTGATGGTGCAAGGTTGTCACAGCTGACAAAATTACCTTAAATTCCTGAGAAAAAGATGATCCTTCCCGAAAATCAAAATTATCGTTTTCCGATTTTGTCATTCACGGGAATAATTCGGAGATTCGCTGGTGATTGTGACATCATGAGGATGGCTCTCTGCTATCCCAGCGTTGGTGATCCTTACGAATTTCGCCTCATGAAGTTTTTCGATGTTATGTGCGCCACAATATCCCATACCTGCCCTTAATCCTCCAACCAGTTGATAGATCACCTCATATAAGGTTCCTTTGTAGGGAACTCTTCCAACGATCCCTTCGGGGACAAATTTCCTTATGTCATCTTCAATGTCCTGGAAATAACGATCCTTTGAACCCTGAAGCATCGCTTCAGCTGAACCCATACCCCTGTAGGATTTGAATTTCCGACCCTGGAAAATGATTGTTTCTCCCGGTGACTCTTCCACTCCGGCAAAAAGGGAACCAGCCATGACACTTTGAGCGCCGGCAGCTAAAGCCTTTACAATATCGCCCGAATAACGCAAACCACCATCTGCAATAATCGGTACATCGCTGTTTCGAAGCGCTTTAGATACATTATAAATGGCTGACAATTGAGGTATTCCTACCCCTGCAATGATTCGCGTAGTGCATATTGAACCAGGGCCAATACCTACCTTAACAGCATCTGCTCCTGCAAATACCAGCTCTGAAGCCGCTTCGGCCGTAGCAATATTACCGACGATAATATCAGTATCAGGATACTTGTTTTTAGCCATCTTCAACATTTCGAGAACACTTTTGGTATGACCATGTGCAGTATCAATAACGATGGCATCAACCTGTGCCTGAATTAAAGCCTCTATTCGCTCAAACGAGTCCCTTGTAATACCAACTGCTGCGGCAACCCTGAGCCTTCCTTTATCATCCTTACATGCCAATGGTTTATCCTTTGCCCTTGTAATGTCTTTATAGGTGATTAATCCAACCAGTTTATTATTCTTATCAACAACAGGTAGTTTTTCTATTTTATAATTTTTAAATATTTCAGTTGCTTTTTCAAGTGTGGTGCCGACATCTGCGGTGATCAGATTTTTGGAAGTCATCACTTCGGAAATAGGTCTGGTCAGGTTTTTCTCAAAACGGAGATCGCGGTTTGTAACGATACCAACAAGATATTTCTCTCCGTCAATAACCGGTATCCCGCCAATTTTGTAAATCTCCATAAGTTTAAGCGCATCGGAAACGACTTTCTCACGGGAGATGGTTATCGGATCGATAATCATACCTGTTTCGGCCCTTTTAACGATGGTTACCTGCTTTACCTGCGCTTCGATAGACATGTTTTTGTGAATTACACCAATTCCACCTTCCCTGGCCAGGGCAATGGCCATCTTTGATTCGGTGACAGTGTCCATTGCAGCCGATACGATAGGTGTATTCAACCGTATATTTCGCGAAAACATCGATGATAAATTAACATCACGTGGAAGCACTTCGGAATAGGCAGGAATTAATAACACATCATCGAAAGTAAGACCTTCGAGGATAACTTTATCGGATATAAAAGACATGGTACAAGTTTTTGGGGTGAGACTTTCCTATGCAAATATAAGAAAATGAACGAAAGCAACAACATCTATTTGCGAAAATAGCTCCCTTCAGGATGTTGGTTAATGTGACAACAATTTAGTCAATTATTACTTTGAAATATTTTCAAAGTAATAATATTGTCCTTGAATTAGGTCAAAAAGCCAAAATTAATTATCGATTTAAATAACTTTACAGAGCCGATTTGAGAACAGAAAAAATTAAGAACAAACGATGGATCAATTCCACCAAATATTGAAACAATACTGGGGTTTCAACGAATTTCGACCGTTGCAGGAGGAAATTATCCGCTCAGTGGCTGATCAGAAAGATACGCTGGCACTGATGCCAACGGGAGGTGGGAAATCGATAACTTTCCAGGTTTATTCCCTTTCAACTGATGGGATATGCCTGGTCGTTACACCATTAATAGCCCTGATTAAAGATCAGGTCGAGAATCTCAGATCCAAAAATATCAAGGTTTTGGCTATTTATTCCGGAATGTCGGGAAGGGAGATCGACATTGCCCTGAACAATGCGGTTTACGGGGATTATAAGTTTTTATACATCTCTCCAGAGAGGATAGGTTCTGAAAAATTCAGGGAGTATCTGATCAGGATGAAGCTCAATCTTATTACTGTAGATGAGGCACACTGTATTTCCCAGTGGGGTTACGATTTCAGACCCTCCTATCTTGCGATTTCGGACATCAGGAAGTACTTTCCTGAGACTCCAATTCTTGCATTAACCGCTACAGCCACACAAAAAGTTGTCGGGGATATTCAGGATAAGCTTTTATTCAGAAAGAAGAATGTGCTTCAGACAAGTTTCCGACGCGATAATCTTATTTATCTGGTTCGCGACAAGGAGGATAAAATTGGATATCTGACAGATACCATCCGGAAGGCAAAAGGTACTGGTATAGTTTATGTGAGAAGCAGGAAGAAGACGCGCGAGATTGCCCTGTTATTGCAGACTCAGAAAATTTCCGCAGACTTTTACCATGCAGGTCTTGCCACCGATGTGCGGAGTCAAAAGCAGGACAAATGGATGAGTGGTGAATCACGTGTAATCGTGGCAACTAATGCTTTTGGAATGGGTATCGATAAACCTGATGTGCGATTTGTAATCCATCTCGATTTGCCCGATTCTTTGGAGGCCTATTTCCAGGAAGCAGGCAGGGCCGGGCGAGACAGAAAAAAGTCAGTTGCTGTCTTGCTTTATAATAATTCCGACAGACGAAGACTGCACAAAATGGTTACAGACAGCTTTCCGGTTATGGAGACCATCCGCGCTGTTTATAATTCAATCTGTAATTATCTGATGATTGCTCTCGGGAGTGGTAAAGGGGGCATTTTTAGTTTCCGGATCGAAGATTTTTCTAAAAAATTTGAATTTCAGGTGAATGCAGTTTATCACAGTCTGAAACTTTTGGAAAGGCAGGGTTATCTCTCCTATGTCGAAAATGTAGACAATTATTCCCGTATTCAGTTCATAGTTCGTCGTGATGATTTATATAAAATCCACCTGAACAATCCAGATCTGGATGCATTTATTAAGCTGATACTTAGGTCTTATACCGGAGTGTTTACTGATTATGTGAATATTGACGAAGCGCTGCTTGCCCGTAGGTCAAATTCTACTGGTGAACTAATTTATCAGCAACTTAAATTTCTTGCACAACAAAAAATTATCGATTACATTCCTCAGAAGAAAACACCGGTAATTGTATTCGAAACAGAGAGGTTGGACACCAGCAGGATTCATTTAAGTCCCGAAAATTATCAGCTCAGAAAGGTAAAATATCAGGAGCAGGTTGATTCAGTGATCGATTATGCTTCGAATGATCAGATATGCCGCAGCATTTCATTGCTTGGGTACTTCGGACAATACGATTCAGAACAATGCAGCAATTGTGATGTCTGTAACGGAGATCATGAATCGGGAATTAAGGTGGCTGATTTTAATCGGATTTCGGGAAAAATCAACAAAATTCTTTTAGCTGAAAGTTTTTCTGTCGATAAACTTGTAAAACAGATTGATGAATCAGAACCTGTTACGATTAAAGTTTCGCGATGGTTACTCGACAATGGAGTCCTCAGATCGGGTTCAAACGGGATGTTAACTTTTAATTCCGGGGGTCAATAATCGGCTGAACACCATTCACTATTGGGATTTTGATTACCTTTGCAATGTATTGTTCAAGACAAAAGGGATTTTAATGAGTAAGGAACTGTTTTCAGAGGTGGTATATTCGAAGAATGTGATCGAATTCGCTACAGTAGCCAATGAATATTGTGCATTTATTGAGGCTGTTGGCCAATATCAGCGCAAAGATTTTATTACAAGATTACAGAAATTGTTGCCACTGCTCTACCTGAAAGCTGTTTTGCTTCCTGAACCCGACATTGAAATGAGTGATGATACACCGGAAAAATTTGTGAGCGAAGAGGATTATAATTTTCTTCTGCATAAGCTGGAGGAGAAATTTGGCCAATTTGATGCTTATCAGGAGGTTTTCGATCCTTCGATACAATACAGTGAAGAAGCACTTGAAGCCAGTATCTCAGAAAATGTCACCGATATTTACCAGGATCTGAAGGATTTTATTCTATCCTACAGAATAGGAACACTGGAGGTGATGAATGATGCACTGTGGGAATGCCGTAACAATTTTGAGCAGTATTGGGGACAGCGACTGGTCAATGGACTTAGGGCCATTCATAACCTTGTATATGGGATTTCAGATCTTGATGAAATTGTTAATCAATCCGAAAAAATTGAAAATTTCTAAATGGCAAATTTGGCCATTGATAAAAATGTAATAATAAAGGTGTCAGGAGGGTTAAAAATAATGAGGAAATCTATTTCCAATGACGAATTGGCTGAATTGCCACTTGCTTCCTTTGAAGGAGTTATTCACGTTATCGAAAAAATTGAGGACCTCGATCGGGCACTAAAATATCTTAGTAATCAATCAATTCTGGGATTTGATACCGAGTCAAGACCCTCATTTAAAAAAGGTCAGATATTCCCTGTGTCTTTACTTCAGCTGGCGACTTCAGACCAGGCATTCCTATTCAGAATCAATAAAATAGGTTTACCAGCAGGACTGATTAAAATTCTTGCATCCCCCAAAATATTGAAAATAGGGGTGGCCATCAGAGATGATGTAAAAATATTGCAAAGGATCGTCCATTTTAAACCTTCAGGATTTATTGAATTACAAGATCTTGTAAAGGAATATTCCATAGAGAATTTTAGTCTCAAGAAACTTTCAGCGATTGTTTTAGGATTCAGGATTTCGAAATCGCAACGACTGACCAATTGGGATGCTGACGATTTAACAGAGCAGCAGTTGATATATGGCGCTACTGATGCATGGGTTTCAACCGAGATATATAAGCAGTTACTTTTAACACCCATTGAACCTGAGTTGTGCGAACCCGAAATTGCGGAACTTTCAGAAGAGGATTAATCAATCGCAAAATCGTGATAGAATATCAATTACATAATGTCAATTTTTAGCAGAGTTGTTTTAAAAAAAGGGAAGGAAGAGTCAATTCTCCGTTTTCATCCCTGGGTTTTTTCCGGCGCCATCGATCGTATTGAAGGGAGTGTGGAAGAGGGAGATGTTGTGACAATTTACACCATTGATGGGAGGTTCCTGGGGATCGGGCACAGTGCGATAGGATCTATTGCAGTAAGGATATTCTCTTTTCATGATATCACTCCTGACTTCGGTTTCTGGTGTAATAAATTACGATCGGCTTACCACCTGCGTCAGAAGATCGGTTTAACTTTGAGAAAAGATACCAATGTGTTCCGGCTTGTTCACGGTGAAGGAGATGGAATGCCGGGTCTGATTGTTGATTTTTATAACGGAACAGCAGTGTTGCAAGCTCATTCTGTTGGAATGTGGCTGATCAGACACCAATTGGCTGAGGCGATGAAAGTTGTTCTTGGAGATCAGCTTACAGCCGTTTACGACAAAAGTTCCAAAACACTTCCGTTTAAGGCCTCAATAGAACCTGTTGATGGTTACCTGTTGGGTGGACAATCAGAAACTGTTGTAATCGAAGACGGAAACCGGTTTATTGTGGATTGGGAAGAGGGTCAGAAAACTGGATTTTTTGTCGATCAGCGCGAAAACCGAAAGTTGTTAAGCGATTATTCGTTTGGCAAAAATGTATTGAATATGTTTTGCTATACGGGTGGATTCTCTTTCTCAGCAATGCGGGGTGGGGCAGAACTGGTTCATTCAGTTGATTCTTCGGCTCGGGCAATTGAACTAACGAATCAAAACGTGGAACTTAACTTCCCCGGCGATGGGAGACACCAGGCGTTTACCTCCGAAGCATTTGATTTTATGAAGGATATAAAAGATAAATATGATCTGATCGTTCTTGATCCTCCTGCCTTTGCAAAACATAAGAACGTGCTGAACCAGGCGCTTCAGGGATATAAAAAATTAAACAGCAGGGCATTTCAGCAAATTCGTCCTGGCGGAGTTCTGTTTACTTTCTCCTGTTCGCAGGTAGTTACCAAAACAAATTTCCGGGAAGCGGTATTCTCTGCAGCGGCCATCTCGAAGCGAAATATCCGGATTTTGCATCAGTTATCCCAACCGGGAGATCATCCGATTAATATATATCATCCCGAAGGTGAATATCTTAAGGGACTGGTATTGTACGTTGAATAAAATTTGAATATCATTTAAAGCTATAAAAATTTGAAATTTAGAGAGTTTGATTTTGTTCCTGAGATCATGGAAGGTCTTGAGTCCATGGGTTTCGAGGAATGTACCCCAGTTCAGGAATTGGCCATGCCTGTGATCTGGAAAGGTGAAGACCTGATTGCGTGTGCCCAGACCGGGACCGGGAAAACAGCAGCCTATCTGCTACCGGTATTGAACCGGATCACCCACACCCGGAGCCAGGGGATAAATACCTTAATTATTGCCCCAACCAGAGAGCTGGTATTACAAATTGATCAGCAGATAGAAGGTTTTTCCTATTTCTGTGGAGCAACTTCACTGGCAGTTTACGGTGGGGGAGAAGGGGCCGCTTTCGATCAGCAAAAGGCGGCACTTATTCAGGGAGCCGACATTATTGTTGCCACCCCGGGGAGATTATTGTCACACATTAACCTCAAATATGCCGATTTCAGCACCATTAAACATCTTATCCTTGATGAGGCTGACCGAATGCTCGACATGGGTTTCTTCGATGATATTATGCGCATTGTACGTGAATTGCCGGTAACCCGGCAAACATTAATGTTCTCCGCAACTATGCCTCCCAAGATCCGGAAGCTGGCAGAAGGGATTCTTCACAATCCTCAAAGTGTCAGTATTGCCATCTCCAAGCCAGCCGAGAATATAATTCAGGCCGCGTATATGGTTTACGAAAATCAAAAGGTAGCCCTGGTAAAATCTTTGCTAAAAGGTAAAACAGACTACAAGAGTGTACTGATTTTTACCTCCCGGAAGATCAATGTAAATGGTCTTGTACGCGAATTAAGAAGGATGGGTTTTAAAGCCGATGGAATGCTTTCGGATCTTGAACAGAAAGAGCGGGAAGAGGTGATGCTCAGGTTCCGTAACCGTGAGACTCAGGTGCTTGTCGCAACAGATATTGTTGCCCGGGGGATTGATATTGACGGAATAGACATGGTGATGAACTATGATGTTCCGCGTGATCCCGAAGATTATGTTCACCGCATTGGTCGTACTGCCCGCGCGGCAAGTTCAGGATTGGCAATTACATTGATTTCCGATCTTGACCAGCACAATTTTAAACGGATTGAGGATTTAATTGAACGCGATATCATCAAAATACCGCTTCCACCCGAATTTGGAGAAGCTCCTGTCTATAATCCGATCAGTGGAAGGCGTTTTGGACGACGACCTGCATCCGGAAAACCCAATGTTGCTCAAAAACCAGGTGGTATAAGGAAGAAAAAGGATTTCCGGCACAGGGATCGCGGAACACATCAGGGGCATCAGGCAGATTAGCTACTGACAATATAACACGATTATAAAGGTACTTGATGTAATTAAAAGGTGATTTTTTCGGCTGTCAGGGGTTGTCCAAGGAAGAGACTGGCTCGTGGCTCAAAATTCTGAACCGATTCTGTGGTTAAAAACCGGCGTGAACTATATTTTGAGCACTTCTGATCAATTTCAGGGTGCCGGTTCAGGTAATCGGCAAGACTAAGAGCAATGATAGGGCCCTGGTCCATGAGGTTTACATGACCGGGAAGGAATTTCATTATTGCGGGGATAAGCAGGGGGTAGTGGGTACAACCCAGGATCACCGTATCGATCAGAGGATCTTTTTTAAACAGTTGACTCAAATTTTTCTGAACAAAATAGTCTGCAGCGGGGTTGTTGATTTCCTCATTCTCAACAAGCGGAACCCACATGGGACAAGCCTCCTGTGTAACAATGAGAGCATCACCGGATATTTTGGCAATTTCGAGAGGATACGATTCAGAATGAACGGTGCCCATGGTTCCTAAAATTCCTACATGCCCGTTTTTGGTATATTGTGGAATCTTCTCAACGCTGGGTCGTATCACCCCTAAAACCCGGCGGGTTGGATCAAACTCGGGCAGGTCATTTTGCTGAATTGACCGCAACGCTTTGGCGGAAGCTGTATTGCAGGCCAGAATAACCAGATGGCATCCCATCGAGAATAGTTTCATCACCGCCTGACGTGTATACTCATAAACCACATCAAACGAACGTGAACCATAAGGAGCCCTGGCATTATCGCCAAGGTAGATAAAATCGTATTGGGGTAGCTTTTCGATAATTGATTTCAGTACCGTTAATCCACCGTATCCTGAATCGAAAACACCAATAGGCTGATATTTATGCTTCACCTCATTAATATTAATGTTGATTTAAAAGTACAAAAAGTATATCTACCACTTGTCCGTGGCTTTCCTTCGAGTAACCATTCCGGCCATTTTCCATCT
>Ga0118677_10009944_pt1 | contig 14697 bp, 15 predicted proteins | sample AliMusrvi5mmetaG_FD_86154 | JGI IMG/M metagenome (GOLD analysis project Ga0118677, IMG submission 86154)
ATACATCTTTTTTGTTGCTATAACCAAATAAGAACAAAGCGCTGAAAAAAGCATAAAAGGTAACACCTACTTGCGTCTCAATGGTGTCTTCGGTAAGCATAGACACAACAAAAATAATGAAAAACGCAAGATATCTGTAATCGTTAAATTTTTTCAATAAAAATGGAGGATAAAACAAGGAAATCATAAACAACATAAATCCTACAACACCAAAAGCAACAAACACAGACAGGTATTGGTTGTGCGACCGCCACCTGTATTCAGGTTTCAGCAAAGAGTTTGTTTTTTCATACTGCTCCTTAAAGGCAATATTAACATCACCTGTGCCCACTCCGAAAATAAAATGTTCTTTAATAATTTCTAAAGAAGCTTTAATAAATTCTACTTTAAGCATTACAGATAATCCGTTGGCATTGCCATCTTTCTTATAATTTTCATACTCTCCGAGAATTTGATGAATTCTCTTTTTCAAAGTCATTTTTTCGAAGAAACTGACACTGGTAATGCCTTTCTCAATAGCCCTTATTTCATTGTCTTTCAACTGTTTAAAGCCTTCATGGTCTTTTTTCAGTCCTTTAGACGCCAAATATCGTATTAATGTAAATTGAATTTTCTGATTTTTATCGTCCAATCCGTTGAAATCGTAGGTGCTCTTTTTTGCCCATTCTTCAGCCAACTCTTTGTTCGAAATATTAACCCATATGAGGTTCCCATTTTCAGACTCTAAAGAAGTGGTATCATTAGAATACAGATTGCCATGAGAAGTAGACGTTTCCAGCTTTGAAAAATCAATAAGATTTTTGTGATAATATTCTTTTACGGCTCCGGCAATATAAAAATATGAGGAGATAAATAGGACAAGAATAACTAAAAAAGATGCTACCCTGTAAATAACGGCAGTCTTAGAGAAAATAGTTCTGATAAGAAAAAACAAGAATAGTATAATTAATATTGAAATGCCTGTCATGGATTCGAAAAGGACAAGAAAAGCAAGGAGCCATAAGAAAAGTAAAGAAAGAATGATTTTGTATAAACGGGAACTTGTTTTTTCTTTAAAAAGATAATACAGCGTAAAAACTATTGTAAGGCATATCATCAGGCTGAATCTGATGTGCGAGATAAAGCGTGAAGTTTCTCTTATATCGTTAACGACATGACTAAAATAATAATAGGTACAGATAAAAGTCGCCACGGTAATGGCAGCCATAAAAACAAATAAAATGGCATTAAGTTCTTTCTTTAATAGAGGTTTCGAGGTGGCCATTACCAAAGGAATCAGCAGCAGGGGGATTTTTGTCCTTATATCTTTAAAAGCATAGTTAAAATCAGAAGTATAAATCAACCCGATAATATGAAGGAAGAAAAGGGATGTGAAAAATAGTGCCGGCTTGTTTTGGTAAAAAGCGATAAGCTTTTTTTTAAGATTTCCTTCAATTACCCAGTTAATGATGAGACCAAATTGTGATACACTTATTAAAAAAAGAGAAAATGGCAGACTTGCAACTAATAACGCAAGTGAGAAGAGGTAAATATAATGGTGTGTTTTTGTAGAAAGAAGGTTCATTTAATAGAATAACTTGTTGGTAAGAAAGGAAAGAAGTCTGAAGTCGGGAGTCGGAAACCGGGAGTGAATAAATTATAAAAATCGGACTTCAGTCTTCGGACTTCTGACTTCGGTCTTCTGACTTCAGTCTTCTGACTTCGGTCTTCTGAATTTGGTCTTCTGACTTCGGTCTTCTGACTTCGGTCTTCTGAATTTGGTCTTCTGACTTCGGTCTTCAAATCCCTATTAATATTAAATGTTAAGCTAGTCCACATATCAAAAATCGTTTATTTAGAAGCAGGCTGGTTAAGAATAGATTTATAACGGACAGGTTTATTGATAATGCTTATGGCGCTATCAAGCTCTGAATCGAAGTTAAGACTGCTTTCTATTCGGCCCTTCTGGAAATAATACCTCGAAACGATTTCATTCTTAAGTAAAAATTCAATTTCTTTGCGGAATGTTACCAGGTCTTCTACTTTGTTATGAATAAGGTTCTTATTGAGTTGCTCATATTCATTTTTAATAGAGCTGTAATATTTTTCTTTTTCAGCAGCTTCTTTGAGTTCTTTTAATTTCTTTTCGCTCTGGGTGGTGTAGTCATAATCTTTATCAGCAATGTAATTCAGGAAATCTTTATAAATCTTATCAGTAATTTGGAAATCTTTATTGTTTGGGATTTTCTCATTTTCAAAAAAGAATTTGGTGGCATAATCGAAAATGAGGTTTTTTGTTACCAGACTGATGCCGATATTGCTATAAGTGTAAGGTTCAATGACAACATCAGGTTCTATACCACCGCCATCAAATACAGTTCTGCCATTTTTAGTTTTAAAAGCCACCTTCAGCGAATCGGGTATTCTGTGTATGCTTCCATCTTCGTTACGCTCGGCATAGTTAATAGCTTGAATACATCTGCCACTTGGTATATAATATTTGGCAACGGTAACTTTAAGTTTGGCATTATAACTCAGGGGAACGACATTCTGAACAAGGCCTTTACCATAAGTCCGCTGGCCCACAATAATGCCTCTGTCAAAGTCCTGGATAGCACCGGCAACAATTTCAGAAGCAGATGCACTCGACCTGTCAACGAGTATGGCCAAAGGTATTTCGGTGTCAACAGGAGGATTAAGTGTTTGATGCTTGGTATTCCTGTCAACAATTTTCCCTTTGGTACTGACCACAAGATTTCCTTTATCAACAAAAAGATTTGTTATATTAACAGCCTCATTGAGCAAACCGCCACCATTACCTCTTAGATCTATAATAATACCTTTGAGAGATGTTTTTTCTTTTAAAGCCGTAAAAGCATCTTTTACTTCATTGCCAGCATTCTGGGTAAAGCTTGTTAGTTTTATATACCCTATATTGTTATCTACGAGTCCTGAGTAAGGGATATTATCAATCTTAACTTCTTCTCTTACAATTTCTTTTTCTATAATTTCATCTATCTTATATCTTTTTATTTTCATTTTTATACTGGTGCCCGGCTGCCCGCGAAGCAGATTACTAACATCTGTAGAGGTCAGGGACTTAATACTTTTACCGTTTACTTCAATAACAACATCTCCAGCAACAAGCCCCGCCTTTTGCGCAGGAAACCCGTAATAAGGATCCGTAACTACTATAAAATCGCCTCTTTTCTGAATTAAGGCTCCAATGCCACCATATTGTCCGGTAGTCATAAAGCGCAGATCTTCTACTTCGTCTTCAGGAATGAAATTGGTGTAAGGGTCCAGCGATTCCAGCATATCATCAATAGCAGTTTTGATAAGAGTTGCTGAGTTAATTTCATCTACATAGTTAAGGTGCAACTGCTTGAAAAGTGTTGCAAAAATATCGAGGTTTTTGGAAATTTCGAATTCATTATTGACAAACCCGACAGACAATACTATTGTAGAAGTAAATAGAACAAGAATTAGTATTTTGCTGAAGTGTTTTTTAGCGCTTTTGATAAGTTTCATTATGTTAATTTTTTACTTTTTTTTTGCAAAGATAATTTATTTTCATGGCACCGGATCATGCCCATGTCCACCCCAGGGATTGCATGAGATAATTCTTTTCAGGGTTAGCCATCCCCCTTTAAAAGGTCCATATTTTTTTAGTGCTTCAATACCATAAACAGAACAGGTAGGCGTGTATCTGCAGGCAGGCCCAATAAGCGGCGAAATTGATAACTGATATATTCTGATGAGCAATATAAAAGGGAAAGTTAAAATATAGTTTATATTTACTTTTTCAGTTGTCGTCATCTTTAGCTTCGTATTAATCTCTGAAGAAAAATTCTCATAGGACTTCTAATCTGTTTTTATAAAGCAAAGATTTAACCCTGCAAGGCACTGGAGAATTCTTTCTGTAAACGTTGTAAAATTAATAATATTTTATTTTGGATACTGTTGTAATCATTAATTAGTTTGCTGGTATAAAGGATGGCAAAAAGGCACTGTCTGTTATTAGTATCCAGCGTCGTACAAAGGATGTGTTTATTAAGCCTGTAGGCCTCTCTTATCCGACGTTTGATTTTATTTCTGCAAACAGCTTTTTTAATAAGTTTCTTTGACACGCCAATTAATATTTGCGCATTTACTTTGTTTTCAGGGATTGGGTTTTCAAGCCATATAACCTTAAAGTTATCTATATAAAAAGAGGTGCCGCTATTAAAAAGCTTATCTATAAGCAGCTTGCTGTTAAGGCGTTCGGACTTTGAAAATGTGTACATAAAATGCAAGAAATAATTAATTCTTATAAATTAACTACTTCTTCTTTGATTTTTTTACTTCAGGAACTTCTGCAATTTCAGTTGCAACAGCTTGCTTTTTCTTAACCTTATGATTCTCTTCAAGGAAAGCATCAATAGCCATTATCATAGAAGGGCAGTTTTTAGATGGGGCAACAACTTCAGGCGTAATTTTATGCTTATGTGCCTCTTCAAGAGTTGTACTTCCAAATACCGCAATTGCTTTGTCTCCTTGTTTGAAACTCGGAAAATTTTCTATCAATGACTTAATTCCTGATGGGCTGAAGAAAGCAAACATATCGTAACTTAAAATATCTATTTTCGATAAATCTTCGCTTACAGTTTTGTAAAGCACGGCCTTTGTGTAATCAATCTTCTCTTTATCAAGGAAAAGAGGAATTTCTGTTTTATGTAATTCAGTGCAGGGCAAGAGATACTTTTCAGTTCTATGCTTTTTGATTAAATCCAACAACTCAACATTATCATTATTACAATAAAAGACCTTTCTTTTCCTGTAAATTACATACTTTTGAAGATAAAGAGCGATAGATTCAGTAGTACAAAAATATTTAAGCTCCTCAGAAACTGGGATACGAAGCTCTGAGCACATTCTGAAAAAATGGTCAGCAGCATTTTTACTTGTTAAAATAATAGCTGTAATTTCTGCAATATTGACTTTTTGTTTGCGGAATTCTTTAGCAGGAATACCTACAATTTTAAAAAACTTAAAAAAGTCAACTTTCAGATTATGTTTTTTAATTAAATCTGCATATGGAGATTTCTCTGGATCAGGCTGTGGTTGTGATACCAATAACTTTTTAACTTTAATCACCTTAATTTATTTATTTAATTGTTTATAAACAACCAATAAGGGCAAAATTTCGACGGTGCAAATATACAAAAAATAATAAAACAATGAGAAAAAATCAGAACCCAATGTTATCATATATAATCTGAAAATATAATTCGCATAAAAAGACACAAATATAATTATTGATGATACAATAATGAATTTAGTCGTTGAAAAGAAAACTATGACAGAAAAAAATAAAGCTAATATACCAAAAGAAATAAAAAAAACATGCTGGGCAAGAACAAATTCACTGTAAAGACTGTTCAATTTAAAAACATTTGATAAAAAAAGCTGCAAGATGATTTTGCCAAAATAAAATACTGTAAATACGCCAAGGGCCTTTAAGAAAAGCGATAATGAGTTAACAGACAAGAAAGTTCCATACAAATAATAAATTTCCCAGTTGAGTAATAAAAACGCAAATGAAAGCAACGACAGAAAAAGCAGCAGATAGAAGCCGGATTCATTATATATGTTGCCTTCTCTAATTAATTGATTAGTATATCGGTAGTTGAAGAAAGAACTAAAAATAACGCGTTGTTTTTTATAAAATGTTTTTTGAATAAAAGCATAAAGCACAAAACAAAACATCAGGAAGTAAGTAATCCAATCAGTGTTAAAAAAGCTATTGGACTTTGCCTCCAGAGTTGCTGGCTTTACCTCTTTCACATTAATAAAAGAATGTGCTAATTTATTGGAGTAAATTATTTTATTCTGAAAAATAAGATCCGTTCTTGTTACTGCTTTGTCTTTAGGATAAATAGCTTCATCCTGCCGCTGAATAAAAGTAATAAAACCTGTTCTGGAGTAAACAGGAAAAGTTTGAATGGGGTTAACAGATGTCAGTAATGAGGTATCTTTCGACATTCTTTTTTTTACAAAAGTATATGTTTTTCAAATGATAAAGCAAAGAAAAACAAATATTTTCCTTTTTCTATCGGCTGCAAGCCTCATCTATATGAGATTAATACATGAAGGGAGATAAAACAGAAAAATAAGGTTAATGAATTATAATTAATTTTTTGGTTGTTGTTTGTTTATCAGTAATGATTTGTATAAAGTAAAGGCCTGTTTCCATGAGCGAAATATTATACATTGTTTTCCGGCTAAGGGAGATACTTTGAACTATTTCGCCAATTGAAGTTAAAATCCTGATTTGTTTTGTAGAAGCAGGAAACAGTAATGTAATGTTGCCGTCAGAAGGATTAGGATACATTGAAAAAAGCATGGATTCAGGAAAATCCTGTATGGCAGCAGGATTAAGAACAGAAGATATTTTGGCCATTGTAAGTTTATTATCAATGCCGCCATTGCAACTATACCCTGAAGCAATAAAAACGGAATCACTTTCCTGAACTGCCGAATAAGCATAATCATAATCAGGTCCGTTATAATTCAGCACCCATTTTTCAATACCCAGGCTGTCAATTTTACTGACAGTAAAATCCCATGTTGTTCCCTCTAAAGTGTGCTGCATTTCACCGGCAACCATAAACCCATGAGCTGTTGTTTTGCACAACGACCATGGGAAAGCGCTGTAACTGTCTGTCATGATTGAGCTATCCCATAAGACAGTATCAGCAGCGTTAATTTTTCTGATATATGGACTTTTTTTGCAACCGTTTCCGGAATAATACAATAAAGCGAAATTATTGTCATCTGTTTCAACAGCATCCATAAGTTCCTGAAAGCCCGTCATGGGGATAATATATGTCCAGAGGGTATCGCCGTAAGCATCAGTCTTAAAAATGTACATATCCTGCTTTGCATTTCCCGGCAGGCTGTCGTTGGTATTGCCACCTACAAGATAGCCCCCATCAGAGGTTTGGCATACTGTATTCCCCGATGCTTTATGCAGTCCGGTGAATTTTTTCTCCCAGAGAAAACTTCCGTCAACACTTAATTTTCTGAGGTGTAATGTATCTGATTTGGAAAATACGAGAATATATCCATTATCAGCAGTTTGCTGAAAGCTTTTATTGGTGCGTGGCAGGCTGCCAGCAATTCTCACAGTCCATAACGTGTCGCAATTGGCATCAGTTTTGGCAAAGAGGCTCCCTGTTGTAGAGGAATCAACGGCATAAAAGGCAAAGCCGCCATCACTAGTTTGTCGGAGCTGAAATATTTCGCTTAGATATAAAAATGATTTGTCCCAAACTAAAGTGCCGGAGGTGTCTGCCTTCATCAGATAACCCGCTTTGTTAGTCTTTCCACAGGCCATGTATTGCTTGTCGCCAGTAACTATCACACAGCGTAATTCGCCTGTCAGATCCGGCTGGTATTTTTTCACCCAGTCAAAACCCTGTGCCATGGCTTTTACACTTAACAGCACTAGAAAAATAATTATAATTGTTTTCGTTTTCATCTTTCAGCTTTTCTTATTTTCTTTATCTTAGTCAGAGCTTCACCGCCATCACACAGCACACCGCACAGTGAAACCCTGACTTGCCAAATTTCCGTCTCGGGTCTTTTAACTCTAAGTACACCAAATATACAAAATTTTTGAATACAGCTAAATACAAAGTATCTAAAATTTCTTTAAACCCATTTTAGCTAAAATATTAGCCCGCAAATTTGAAAATATAAAACAAAAAAATCCTAGTATAAGTCTGATTTACAAGGCTTTAATTGTATTATTTAATTGTCCGACAAGAAATATTTCACCTATGTCTTATGATCCAGCTGGGTTGAAAAAGTTCGATCCAGTCGAAACAAAACAATTCAACGCGATCTCATCCGTATTAAAATTAGTGTAAAGCCACTTACTAAACTTTAACTTAAAGCCATTATATAAGTTTTTTGCGTTAAAATAAAATTTTGTATTTTTGATTATAAATCTTTTATATTATGCCAAAAAAACTGCCTCAAACCTTGACTAATACTCAAATAGAAATATTAGAGGATTTTCCTGTTGGAATGACTACTAAAGAACTTTTAAGCTTTCGCAAGTATTTACTTCTTTTTTTAAAACAAAAAATAGATGATGATGTTGATACTATTGTTAAAAAGAAAAAAATTACTCAAAGCAAATTAGATAGTACTTTAAATACGCATATCAAAAGAAAAAAATGAAAATAGTTCTTGATACTAATTGCTTATTGGTCATAATACCAAAAAGCTCTAAATATCGAAAAGTTTACGATCATATTTTAGATGGCAAAATATCTTTAGTTGTTACTTCTGAAATAATAAACGAATATGAAGAAAAATTAATTGATTTTTACTCAAGTGCTGTTGCTTCTAATATAATTAAACTTCTTAAAAAGCTTGATAATGTAGAATTTAAAGAAATTTTTTATAAGTTTAATTTCTAATGATCCTGATGACAATAAATTTGCAGATTGTGCAATTGCTTCAGCTGCCGATTTTATTGTTACTAATGATAAGCATTACAATGAATTAGATTCTATTAAATTTCCTAAAGCAAGACATATTAAATTAGAAGATTTTTACAAAAAAATTTAGATTTTCTATATAAATATTCATTTTTTCTAAAAGCCTCTCTTCCGAGGGGCTTTTTTTGTGAAACTTGGTGACAAAGCCGAAGCTAAAGAATAGAATTCTGTATTACTAATGTATAACTATTATTTTTCTTTAATTTAAAAACCCTCTCTAAATCGCTGTTTAGAGAGGGTTTCCAGTTGTCCAACCAGGATTCGAACCTGGACTGACAGAACCAAAATCTGCTGTGCTACCGTTACACAATTGGACAATTAAAATTAGGAGGTGCAAAATTATAAAAAATAATGAAAAATAAAATAATTATTTCACTTTTATTCAAAGAGGGCTAAAAAGGTCTTTATCGGCACCATCCTCTGCATTCTCGTTTAAATCAATATCATTTTCCAGGTTTTCATCTTCCATATCAAACAAGGCGAGCTGGTTTTCGCTTATGTGATAATCGTTGGTGTTAAAATCATAGTTGTGTACTATATACTCTTTGGTGGCCATTTTAAAGAATTTGTTTGGAGAGATTCTTTTAGATTTACAAAAACTGTTAATGACCTTAACCTGCTTCTCTGACAGCTTAAAAACAATTTTTTTATATCTTTTTTTGGCTTTAGACTTCATGAGTAATAATGTCTTTTATAATGGCTATGACTTTATCAATTTCATCGAAAGTATTGAATTTACTAAAAGAAATCCTGATTGACTGATAATCGGGGTTTACATTTAATATCCTGAGCACGTGCGATTGCTTGACGCTACCTGCCGAACAGGCGCTGCCACCGGATACGGCAACACCGGCCATATCGAGCTTGTAAAGAAGCATTTCTGCCTGAGGAGATGGAGCAAAAGACACACTAAGGATAGTATGTAAGCCTTTCTGGTCTGAACCGGCATTGAAACTAATGCCTTCTATATCTTTAAGTCCGGCAACCATATAATTTTTAAGTTCACTTATATGTTTTTGTGTCTTTTCAAAGTCATTATAAGCCATTTCAAGAGCTGTAGCCATGCCTGCAATTAACCAAATATTTTCAGTACCAGCTCTCATTTTCCTTTCCTGTGAGCCACCAAGCTGCAAAGGATTTATCTTGTTGTTTTCGTTAATATAAAGAAAACCAATACCCTTGGGGCCGTGGTATTTATGAGCTGAGCTGGAAGCAAAGCTTATTTTTGTCTTTTCAAAATTAAGGAGTAGTTTCCCAACAGTCTGCACCATATCGCTATGAAAGAAAGCATTATGAGCAGTACATATTTCAGAAACCTGGTCTAAAGACAACAAAGAACCGGTTTCATTGTTAGCATGCATAAGGCTTACAAGCTTAACTTCATTGTTTTGCTGAAGCTTTTCTTTCAGTTGGTTTAAATCTATCTGTCCCTGGTTATCAACATCAAGATAAGTAATTTCAGCCCCACAAGCCTTGCCGATAGCATCAACAGGCTTACTTACAGCAGGATGTTCTATGTCAGTAGTAATAATCCGTTTAACATTATAAGCCTTAACACACCCCCAAAGTGCCAGATTATTAGCTTCGGTACCCCCGGAAGTAAAAACAATTTCTGATGGAGCAGCATGAAGCATATCGGCAATTTTTTTTCTGGAATCTTCAAGAACAACCTTGGCTTGTCGTCCAGGAGCATGTATAGACGATGGATTGCCATATACTTCCTGCATCAGCCTTGTCATTTGCTCAATAACTTCGGGGAGCATAGGGGTAGTAGCGGCATTATCCAGGTATATCATAACTTTACAGTTCTTTGATAATAGCTTTTATATCGTTGATGATTTTTGATGCCAATGATTCTGATTTAGACATTGAATCACTTTCAGCATAAATTCTTATTATTGGTTCTGTATTGGAACGGCGGAGGTGCACCCAGTCGTTGCCAAATTCTATTTTTAAGCCGTCAATAGTGTTTATTTTATTCTTGGCATAGAGGGTTTGCATCCTGTTGATAATTTCCTGAGTATCCATTTCGGGGCTAAGCTCAATTTTATTTTTAGAAATATGATATAAAGGATATTGGTTTTTTAGTAACGAGCAGGTCTTTTTAAATTCTGCCAGGTGCGACAGAAAAAGGGCAATACCCACGAGGGCATCGCGACCAAAATGAAAATCAGGATATATAACGCCCCCATTACCTTCACCACCCACAACAGCATTTTCTTGCTTCATCATAGCTACAACATTAACTTCGCCAACAGCAGAAGCGAAATAATTACCGCCTTGTTTTTCGGTAACGTCTTTCAGTGCCTTTGTAGATGAGAGGTTAGAAACAGTGTTGCCTTTATTTTTTTTCAAGATATAATCGGCAATGGCAACAAGGGTGTATTCTTCGCCAAACATAGTTCCGTTTTCACATATAATGGCTAACCTGTCCACATCGGGGTCAACAACGAAGCCCAGGTCGGCATCTGATTTCTCTACTTTTTCAGAAATTTCGTTTAAGTGTTCAGGTAGAGGCTCCGGATTATGAGGAAAAACGCCTGTGGGAGCACAATACATTTCGTCAACCCGTGCCACTCCTAAAGCCTTGAGTAGTTTAGGCAACGCCAGACCTCCCGTAGAATTAACACAATCGATAACCACCTTAAACCCTGCTTTTTTAATGGCTGGCACATTTACTAAGGGTAAATCGAGTATTTTCTGAATATGAATATCAATGTAGGTATCGTTTTTCGTGTAATCGCCTATAAAATCGACTTTGGCATATTCGTAAGCTTCTTTTGCGGCAATGTCTAAGACCTCCTGCCCTTCTGCTGCCGAAATAAACTCACCTTCATTATTAAGTAATTTAAGGGCATTCCATTGTTTGGGATTATGACTTGCAGTTATTATAATACCGCCGTCGGCTTTAGAATCAATGACTGCAATTTCAACAGTTGGTGTTGTTGAAAGGCCCAGATCCATAACATCAACCCCCATGCCCAGTAGTGTGCCGGCAACAATATTGCTTACCATTTCACCTGATACCCTGGCATCTCTGCCAATAACCATTTTAATATTTTCTTTACCTGATATTTTTTTAATGCGATATGCAAAAGCCGAAGTAAATTTTACAATATCAACAGGCGTTAAGCCTTTTCCCACGGGTCCACCAATAGTTCCCCTTATGCCTGAAATAGATTTTATCAATGTCATTTTTTAAGAAATATTTATTACGTGCAAAATTATATTTTTTTACTTTACTTTTTTCATCATGTCTTCATAAATTATAGCAGCTATTTTTTTTGAAGCACCACTACCACCTACTCTGGACCGAAGATCTGCATAATCATCAAAAATCCGATTTCTTTTATCTTCATTTTTAGTAATATCATCAAACTCTTTTTTCAATCTATCAACATTTAAATCTTTCTGTATCAGTTCTGTAACAACTTCTTTCTCCATTATTAAATTGACCAGAGAAATAAACTCAAGTTTCACCAGATTTTTAGCAATGATATAAGAAACGATATTAGCATCGTAACACACCACCTGTGGCACATTAAATAAAGCGGCTTCCAGAGTGGCAGTCCCTGAAGTTACCAGAGCAGCATAAGCATTGTTCAGAACGTTATACGTATCATTGAAAACAATTTTCACATCATACCCGGCACAGAATTCTTTATAAATTTCCTTATCAATGGAGTTTACCGCGCATACCACAAACTGAAACTCTTTATAGGAGCTTATGGCTTTAAGCATAACGGAAAGCATTTTTTGAATTTCCTGCATGCGGCTTCCCGGCAGAAGAGCCACAAGAGGTCTGTCATCTAACTGATGCGTTTCAAAGAGTATGCTTTTGTTTACAAGTGTTTCGTTATTTTCTATGGCATCGAGGAGCGGATGCCCTACAAAAAAAACCTCATGATTGAAACGGGCATAGAACTCTTTCTCAAAAGGCAGGATGACAAACATTTTATCCACTACCTTTTTAATGGTATGCACGCGTGATTGTTTCCACGCCCAAACCTGAGGCGAGATATAATAAAAAACACGGATATTGTGCTCATGAGCAAACCGGGCTATGCGCAGATTAAATCCGGGATAGTCAACAAGAATAAGAGCATCTGGATTATAAGCTATAATATCCTGTTCACAAAAATTAAGGTTTTTAAAAATCGTCCTTAAATTTAAAAGCACTTCCATAAAGCCCATAAAAGCCAAGTCCTTATAATGCTTAACAAGCTTGCCGCCATTTTTTTGCATCATATCGCCTCCCCAACATCTAAAATCTGCATCAGTGTCGTAAAGCGCCAACTCCTTCATCATATTGGAAGCATGTAAATCTCCCGAAGCTTCTCCTGCAATAATATAGTAGCGCATTTTATGTTAATGTTTGGCAATTATTAAAAGAATATAAATAAGTGTTACCAAAAGTAAACCTTTGCCCATACGGTATGTTTTCAGATTAACCATAAAAATCCTGAACAAAATGATATTAAATACCATACCTATCATCATCGTCGGTTTTGAATTTACTATATCATACCCGGGGTTGTCCAAAAAATGAATATTGACAAAAGTAGCTCCCATGGCAAATATTAAGGGTAAAATGGCACCTATAAGAACGCCAGCAAGAAAAAAATCTTTTTTAAACATTACATTCTAAATTTTTAATAGCATTAAGCTGTTCATGTCTTGTATAATCAAGGGTTACAGGCACTATACTGATATAATTATTTTCTAAAGCCCACAAGTCAGTTTCGATACCTTTTTCCTGGTGGATAAAGGTTCCCGAAAGCCAGTAGTATTTACCATTGTGAGGATCTGTCCTTTCATCAAAGGCTTCTATCCAGTTGCCTTTTGCCTGACGGCACACCTTAATACCCTTTATTTCATCGAGACTGACAGCAGGGATATTTACATTAAAACAACTTCCTTTTTCGTAGCCTGATGAGAGGATATCAGAAATAATTTTACTGATAAACGCTTTGCCTGATTCAAAATCAGCATTGTATGAAAAATCGAGTAATGAAAAACCAACAGATGTAACCCCTCCCAGTGCTCCTTCTATAGCAGCAGCCATCGTTCCCGAGTAAATTATATTAACTGATGAATTAGCCCCATGATTAATCCCTGAAACAATCAAATCTGGTTTTTGAGGCATTAAATTGTTAAGGGCCAGCTTAATACAATCAACCGGCGTACCGCTACAGGCATATTCTGAATACTCTTTGCTTCCAGTAATTTTTCTTAATCTTATAGGTGTGGTTAAAGTAACGGCATGTCCCATCCCTGAGTAAGATTGCTCAGGGGCAACTATCATCACATCTCCTAATGGTCTTACAACATCAATTAACGTTCTTATTCCTGGAGCGTTAATGCCGTCATCATTGGAAATTAGTATTAGGGGGCGTATATTCATAATATATTATTGTCGTGAAAAAATATCTGACTCTTTAAAAAACATATTGCTTTGTAGTATGAGCATCAGTAAAAAAGCAAAGATAATTAATTCTTATTATCAGTCTCAATTTCTGTTTTTACATCGTCAAAATCAATAACACCTCCTGAAACTATAAACTTCATAACTTCAGATGATGGCAGGTTTAAAAGTTTAATATTTTCTACAGGCACCACAAACATATTACCTGAAAAGGCATAAGAATGTGGCAGATAAACTGTTGCCATTCCTTTTTCAATGCCTAGTTTAGAAAGATCTTCTTTTGTAAGAAAACCCAGTTTATAAATTTCGGCCTCCATATTCATCTTAACCATTACAGGCACATTAAATTTCTTTTTATTGCCCACAAAAGCTGAGAGAAGATCAGTTACAGAATCGTAAATGGTTTTTATCAACGGCATTCTGTCAATAGCCCTTTTAAAATATTTAAATAATGGCTTGGCAATAATTGTATTTCCCAGATAGCCAATAATAGTGACACCAAAGAAAATAACAATAAACCCTATGCCGGGTATTTTGAATGGCAATAACCCATCTACCATTAAAAAAAATTTATATATAAGTGACAATATAATAAAAACAGGACCTATATATAAAAGACCCTGTAAAAAAAGGCTTAGAGTGCGACGAGCCAACGTATTTATATCACTTTTAATTTCCGGTATATCGTTTTTCATATCGGCAAAATTTTATACTATTTTAAATAAACTGCAAAATTATTCT
>Ga0118677_10009947_pt1 | contig 14696 bp, 16 predicted proteins | sample AliMusrvi5mmetaG_FD_86154 | JGI IMG/M metagenome (GOLD analysis project Ga0118677, IMG submission 86154)
GGCATGCCTGTCACTTCACGAATGGCCCGACCGAGGCCATGAACAACCTCATCAAGCGGGTCAAGAGGGTCGCCTTCGGCTTCACCAGCTTCAGGAACTACCGCGTCAGGGCGTTGCTTTACGCAGGCAAGCCTGACTGGTCACTGCTCAAGACCATCGCCCCCCACTGAAATCCGAAGAGCCCGAAATCATGCAAGCGCCTGAGTTCGGGTTCGAAGAGGCGGTACTGAAGTGCAACAGCCGGCACCAGGGCTTTCACCGGCACACGGCTGAAGATGCCGTTTGCAATGCTCATGAAGGGCAGGCCTTTCTATCGACTTGACGACATCCAGTGGTTGCCCACCAACCTGCAGAAGTGTATCTCGCTCCTTCGGAGAACTCCGAGGAAGGGCATGACATCCAAGATGGGTCTAGATCAGGGCGCCGTTAAAGAAATAATGAGAGACGACGGCCGTAGTGCCGCCGACAACAATCAGGATGGCAACGAGAACATACTTCGGAACCATTCGGAGACAGAACACGCAGGGAGCGGCGAGGACGATGCTTCTGTTCCACGCACCAGGATCGCTGTTCACAGCGGTCCCAAGCAGCACGAAAGCCGCGACCGATCCCGCGTAAACCTGCCTTGGCTCCCACTTGCCCCACCAGCGTCTTGAAAACGTAAACACAACCGCGTAGCCAGTCATCAGGACCGCAAGGATCGCCTGCAACGTTAGAAATACGGCACCCGCTCCCATTCGCTGCTGCTCGGGCGATTTGCCAGTCACGAGATCGGCGACATTACGCGCCGTCGCATTGACACTCAAGAGGTGACCCCTGTCGGACTGGCGCTGCAAGACAAGAAACGCATTCCAATGTCCGAAGGCCAGCTGATCGTGGAGGAACAGTATGGGAATCGAGGCAAGGCCCAACGCACCCCAGCCAATCTTCTTCAGGGTCTCCCTCGAGCCAAGTGGGGCGGCGAGAACGACTAGTCCGGCTGCAAGGCCAACTGCTGCGAACCATGCAGATGGGTGGCACAATCCCGCCATGATCATCGCAAGGGCAGCCACCATGAACCTCCCCCTTGATGCAAGAAGAATTGCGGCCACGATGAAGAAGAGCGCCACCGACATCGGAAAGATGGCAAAGCTATATACGGCACCTGGGAATAGTCCAAAAATCAAAAGGACAACGAGAGAACGTCTGGGCGAAAGATCGCGGCACCATCCGAACCACCCCAAGAATATCATCCCTGCAGAGGCCAGCCATGAAACTAATGTTGCACTCCAGAGATAGGTAAAACCCAGGAAATGCAATGTGCGAATCATCCACGGATAGCCTGGAAACCATAGTGCATCTCCGCACCAAGGGTGCTTGCTAAACAGGTACGCAAATTTTCCGACTTGCACGCCTGGCGCCCCGCAGAGTCCGTATGTGCGACCATGCATGGCTATGTGTATATAATTGGTACTATCCCATTCACCCCAAAAGTAATTCGGCGATGGACCGCTCGCATCTCCACGTAAAGAGCTCACTACTAAACGTGCGATAACCCATGCCACCGACGTGAGGACGATTCCCAGCGCCAGAGGAGCTGGAGATTCAGGCGGCCTGCCGACGATTCTGCTCCACCTCAAGAACCGATTCGCCCTGCCTTCTCCCATTCGAGCCTCCGCTCCCTGAGAGCTTGATAGTGACACGCGCGAGACTATCCGACTGACCGGGTCCCCGTGAACTGAGCCACCACGGATGCGAGTCCGATGCCCCATGATGGGGCGAGGAGGACAGCACCATGAAGCGGCGGCACCACAGCCCTGAGCAGATCATCCGCAAGCTCCAAGAGGGCGACCGGTTCCTCAATGAGGGAGCAAGCGTCGAGGAGGTGGCTCGACACTTGGAGATCACGACCTCGACCTGGCATCGCTGGAAGAACCAATACGGCGGCATGAAGGCATCCGACGCGAAGAGGCTCAAGGAGCTCGAGGTCGAGAACTCGAGGCTCAAGAAGCTCCTGGCCGAGGCGGAGCTCGACAAGGCGATGCTCAAGGAGTTGGCTGAGGGAAACTTCTGACCCCGAATCGCCGTCGAGCAGCCGTCGTGCTGCTCGAAGAGCGCTTCGGGGTCTCAGAGCGCCGGGCCTGCGTGCTCGTCGGCCAACCGCGCTCGACGCAGCGACTGGCACCGCCAGTCGCCGGCGATGAGGAGCTGCGCAGGTTCCTGCGCGACTTCTCTACTGCTCGCCCCCGCTGGGGCTGGAGAAGGGCCCATGAGGCCGCCGTGAAGGCCGGCTACCGCGTCAACAAGAAGAAGGTCCACCGGCTCTGGCGCGAAGAGGGCCTGAAGGTCCCCTATCGAAAGCGTCGCAAGCGCCTGACCGGCATCGGCGTGGCTGTCGGAGCCATGGTCCCCATCGCCCCTGACGCCATCTGGGCGCTCGACTTCCAGTTCGACCAGACCGCCGACGGGCGCACGCTCAAGTTCCTCAACGTCATCGACGAGTTCACGAGGGAGGCACTCGCCATCGAGATCGACCGCTCCATCGACGCCGACAAGGTCGTCGACCTGCTCGACCGCCTCGCTGGCGAGCGTCAACCACCGAACTTCCTGCGCTTCGATAACGGCCCTGAGTTCATTGCGCACGCGGTCAACGACTGGTGTCGGTTCAACAACACGAGCTCGGTGTTCATCGACCCGGGCTCGCCCTGGCAGAACGCCTGGATCGAGTCCTTCAACGGGCGGCTGCGAGACGAACACCTGAACGGCCAGCTCTTCGACTCGCTCCTCGAGGCGAGGGTGCTCACCGAGGACTGGCGGATCGACTACAACAACAACCGAACACACAGCGGGCTCGGCCGGAAGACCCCGGCCGAGTTCAAGCAAGCCTGGACAATCAGGAACCAAGCAGAACTCGCATCCTGACTGGCTCAACTATCGGGGACCCCTCACGACCACCGGATATAGGCCACCTACGACTCACTTTCCCCGGAGCGGCTTGATCCTTTGCTCGCGAAGAAGGATCGCCTCAGCGACTTGCAGCTTTTTCCTAAAATGTAGTGCGCTGAACGTTCTAGTCGACCGAAACTAGGCGGGGGTCTTCGATCCATGGCTTTTTCCACAAGAGCCACCCACCACCTCCGAAGAGGATCACCGCAAGGAGTGTCCACCCCAGCAGCACTGTCGGCACGCCGATGTACTTGAGCCCCGATGCGAACACGGCGAAGCCGATCACCGGCCGAATCATCGCGTCAGGAGCTCTCGACGAGAAGAGTGAGCCGACGAGGACCGCAGGGACTGCGCCGATCACGACAGAGAGCGTCAAGCTGATCTCGACGTGACCGAAGAGCAGCGCACCCGCTGCGGCGGCGAGTGTGAGCGGCACCGCCTGAGCGAGATCCGTGCCAACCAATTGCTTGGCCTTGATCGCCGGGTAGACGAAGAGCAGGAGCACGATCATCAGCGAGCCTGAACCGACCGACGTCATCCCGACCAGAAACCCGCCAAAGATGCCAACGGCGATCGAGGCCACCGGCCGGACGGTGATCTGATCGGCATCAAGTGTCCGCTCGCCCGAGCGGTGATCAAGAAAGGCTCGCCAGATCATGGCCGCGACCCCAAGGAGCAGGGCGACGCCGAGGACGATCTCGATGTTGGCTTCAGAGTTCTTGGTCGCGCCAAGCTCGTGGAGGAACCACGCTCCCGCGAAGGCCGCCGGGACCGAGCCAAGCGAGAGCCACCCCACCAGCGCTAGGTTCACCGTCCGATGTGCCAGGTGCACTGCGGCGCCAACTGGCTTCATCAAGACCGCCGCCACCAGGTCGCTCGAGATGGCTGTCGATGGCTTGATGCCGAACACCATGATCAGCATCGGCGTCATCAATGCGCCGCCACCGGCTCCTGTCATACCGACCAGGAGGCCAACCACGGCACTCCCGATCGCGATGTACGGGTTGATATCCACCTTTCGCACCATAACCAATCGAAACGGTCGAGTTGCGAAATCTCGTGGCGCCTCGAGCCCTTCGGTAGAACTCAGTGCCAGAGGTGGTCTTCTGGCCAGCCAAGTAGAATCGAGGCCAAATGGTCGACCCTTCCCCACTCGTGTCGATCATCATCCCGACGTGCAATGGCCAAGCGTTCGTTGGTGAGACCATCGACAGCGCGCTCTCCCAGACCTACGAGCACATCGAGGTCATCGTGGTCGACGATGGGAGCCGCGACGAGACCGCCGCCATCGCATCGGCCATTGCCGACCCTCGCCTCAAGGTGATCACGTTGACGAGCTCTTCAGGTCACGCAGCTCGTCCTCGCAACATCGCCACAGCTGCGTCCAGCGGCTCGCTCGTCGCGCCCCTCGATCACGACGATCTCGCCCACCCGGAGCGAGTCGCACGACAGGTGGAGCGCTTCGCACGCGATCCCCGGCTGGTGCTGCTCGGAGGCCAGGCGGTCCGAATCGACATCGATGGTCATGAGGTGGGTCCTTGGACGGTGCCAACCGGCGAGAAGGACGTCATGAGCGCGCTCCGATGGAGATGTCCGTTCATCCATTCAACGACGATGTTCAAAAGGGACGCCTTCGATGCAGTGGGGGGCTACGACGAGCGCGCTGTCCTGGCTCAGGACCACGCGCTCTGGCTCAGGTTGGCAGGCATCGGCGGGGTGGACAACCTCCCGGACGTCCTGTGCTCCTACCGGATCCACTCGACCCAGATCACGCAGAGCAAGCTCATGAACGGAGACGACAAGGCGGCGATCTCAGAAGCTCGACTCGCCATGGCGACAGGACGCTGCGAATCGGTCCAGATGGCGGCGCTGCGTCAACGCGTCTGGGTCTGGCGCCATGCGTTCCGAGCCTTTCGTCGGGTGCTTCGCTCCTAGGGATCGACCTAGCATTCTCAGGAAACCGATGAGGGGGAGCCGATGAGCACCACAACAGCACAACGGACACGAGATGACGGTCCCGAAGCGACCAGCTCGATCGATGCCGAGCGCAACGAGCGAAAGACCAAGTTGGCGGCTGCCCTTCGCCTCTTCGGTCGGCTCGGCTTCGGGGAGGGCGTCGCGGGCCACATCACCGCACGCGATCCGGAGTACCCCGACCGCTTCTGGGTCAACCCATTCGGGATGAGCTTCCGCCACGTTCGAGTGTCAGACCTGATCCTCGTCGATCACGAGGGAAATGTCGTGATCGGTGACGCGCCGGTGAATCGAGCGGCCTTCGTCATCCACGCTGCTGTTCACAAGGCACGTCCTGACGTGGTCGCCGCTGCCCATGCCCACTCGCTCTACGGCAAGGCGCTCTCGTCGCTTGGCCGAACCCTCGACCCCATCACCCAGGATGCCTGCGCGTTCTTCGAGGACCATGTCATCGTGAGCGAGTACGGCGGAAAGATTGTGCTCGAAGAGGAGGCCGGTGTGGCGCTCGCCGAAGGACTGGGTTCACACAAGGCCGCTATCCACCGCAACCACGGCCTCTTCACGGTCGGCACCACCGTGGATGAGGCAGCGTGGTGGTTCATCACCATGGAGCGGTCCGCGCAGGCCCAGCTGATCGCCGAGGCGGCGGGCACCCCGCACCACATCCCGGATGCCGACGCCCGCTACACACGCGACCACATCGGCACCAGCGCGGCGGGCTGGTTCTCTTTCCAGCCTCTCTTCGACGAGATCTCGCGCAGCGATCCCGACCTGTTCGACTGACGGCCTCCCGTGGCGGTCTGTCGCCGTTTCCCTGCGAACTCTCCCATGGCAGCGCAGTGACTCGTCCCTCCTTCGCTCGTCGTGGCGCCACCAGCGGTCGACGAATCGTGGCAGGTACCTGACGACCACCCTCCGGCCGCGGTGTAGAGTGAAAGCCCGCCTCGTGCTCTCGGGTCCGTGGCGGGAAGGTTCCAGGACCTGTGGTGCAGTCTGGAGTGCACGCCGCCCTGTCAAGGCGGAGGTCGCGGGTTCAAATCCCGTCAGGTCCGCTCAACACCGCCTCTCGAGGCGACGTTGCGAGGTCGAGTAGCTCAGTTGGCAGAGCGCACGCCTGAAAAGCGTGAGGTCACCGGATCGACGCCGGTCTCGACCACCAGAGTGACTCCCCGGGTGGGAGCCGCCGTCGGTCCCGGTCGAACGATTTCTTGGTGGCTCGACGTGCGCAACACTGTGGTGCACTCAACGACCACAACTGCTCGGAGGCCAACTCCATGAACCAGACCCCACGCGGCGTCGACGACATCCTCGCCGAGCTCGATGAGCGTCGAACCATCGACCCCGACGTCCACGGTGCACACCTCTTCGGCCTGGTGTACCCAACCGGGCACGAGGAGATCGAGGACCTGGTGCGGTCGGTCTACGACCGATTCCTCTTCTCCAATGCCCTCAACCCGCTGCGCTTCAGGGAGCAGGCCACCATCGAACGTGAGCTCCTCAACAGCATCTCGACGTTGCTCAACCGTGAGGTGCGAGCCGTGCCGCCGGGTGCGATGACCTCGGGCGGCACCGAATCGATCCTCATGTCGATGCTGACCTCGAGGTCTCGAGCCCACGCCAGGGGCGTGGAGCGACCGACGATCCTGGCGCCGGCCTCTGCGCACCCGGCCTATGCCAAAGCTGCCCATTTCTTCGAGATGGACTTCGTCCAGATCCCTCTCGACGACTGCTACCGCGCCGACGTCACAGCGGCGCGCTCGCTTATGACCGATGCGACCTGCGTGATCGTCGCCAACGCGTACTCCTACCCCCACGGCGTGCTCGATCCGGTCGCCGAGCTGGCTGGCCTGGCCCACGAACGAGGCATCGACTGCCACGTGGATGCGTGCATCGGCGGCTTCATCCTCCCGTTCTTGGAGGAGCTCGGCGACGACATCCCACCGTGGGACTTCCGTGTCGAGGGCGTCACGCAGATCTCGATCGACGTCCACAAGTACGGCTATGTCCCGAAGGGAGCCTCAGCGGTCCTCCACCGAGACGACGGCTGGGCGCGCCTCCAACCCTTCTTCTACGACCGATGGGGCGCTGGGCTCTACGCCACCCCCGCCATCGCCGGTGCACGTGCTGCCGCGCCGATCGTCGCCGCCTGGGCCGTCATCGAGTATCTCGGTCGAGATGGGTATCGCTCGCTGGTCGAGGAGCTGCGCTCGACCACTGCCCGACTCCGTGCGGGGATCAAGGCCATCGAGGGCCTTGAGATCGTCGGCGACCCGATCGGTCCCCTCCTGGCAGTGACCAGCAGCACCGTCGACCTTTACGGGGTGGCCGACCTGCTTGAAGAGCAGGGGTGGTACCTCAATCGCAACACCGACCCGGTCGGTCTCCATCTCATGCTCTCGCCTGCCCACCGCCTCGTGGTCGACGAGCTCGTCGAAGCCATCGCTGGTGCAGTGGCGCAACGGCCAGTTGGTCGAGGCGAGGTGCCTCGCTACTCCTGACTCGCCATCAGCTCACGAGCTTGTGGAGCTCGAAGGTGACGAACAAGAAGCCGTAGAAGATCCCGATCAGGATCACGACGGCGACCGGAGCGAGGGCGAGCCCACCAGCCACCACCGTCACAACGCTCATGAGGCGCACCCAGGTCGCAGCGACGCCATGGCGTCGGGCTCGTCGCATCGCTGCGCCGCTCAGTACTGCAGCCACAACCAGCAGCGGCATCACCACCGAGAGCAACCACGCAACCCGGGTGCCATAGACCGCATCGGTGGCGATGATCTGGGTGCCGATGACGACGAGTGCTGCGAGCAGGACCACAAACCCGGAGACGCCGAGCACGAGATCGATGCCTGCTGGCGAGCCCTCGCCCTCTGGTTCCATCCCCCACGACCCTACGACGGGACGCCTCCGAGCACCGGCGCTGCCCGGGCCGTGAGAGATCTGCGAGACTGCCCTATGCGCTCAGTCACCCCTTTCCTGTGGTTCGAGGCTGACGCCCGTGCCGCGCTCGAGTTCTACGCCGATGCCTTCGGCAACGACGCCGTCATCGTCAATGACGCTGGCGGGCCAGGGTCGGCCGGCACCATCCGCATCGGAGCACTCGAGCTGCTGCTCTTCGAGGGTGGTCCCTTGGAGAAGTTCAATCCCGCCATCTCGCTGTTCATCGAGTGCGACGACCAAGCTGAGGTTGACCGTCTCTGGGCGGCGCTCACCACCGGCGGTGAGCCTGGTCGATGCGGCTGGCTCACCGACCCCTTCGGCGTGACCTGGCAGGTCGTCCCGACCGGACTCCCTGCGCTGCTCGGTCACCCTGACCCTGGGGCCCGAGCTCGTGTCCACGAGGCGATGATGGGAATGTCCAAGCTCGACCTGGCGGCCCTCGAGGCAGCCCGGGACGCTGGTTAGGTCACGTCGCGACATCGACGGACTAGCTAGGACTCGGACTATGGGCTTCTACGAGCGCACCGTGGTACCTCGGCTGGTCGAGCTCACGTGTGGGACGACCGCGCTCGATGGCTTCCGTCGAGCCACCACCGAGGGGCTGACAGGCCGAGTCCTCGAGATCGGCTTCGGTTCTGGCACCAACGTGGCCCACTACCCCCCGACGGTCTCTGAGGTGCTGGCGGTCGAGCCATCCGAGGTCGCCACGCGCCTCGCTGCGGCGAGGATCGCCGAGTCGGAGGTCCCGATCACCCACGTAGGTCTCGACGGTGGGGATATCGAGCTCGACGATGCCTCGTGTGACGCGGTGCTGATCACCTTCACCCTCTGCACCCTGCCCGACCCGCACGCGGCGCTGCGCGAGGTTCGCCGGGTGCTCGTCCCCGGAGGACGGCTGCACCTGCTCGAGCACGGCGCAGCTCCAGATGGATCCGTGGCTCGGTGGCAGCGTCGGCTCGATCCGATCGAGGTCAGGGTTGCCGGCGGATGCCACCTGACCAGGGATCCGGTCGGCCTCGTGACCTCGAGCGGCTTCGAGGTGACCGAGATCGAGCAGCGCTACGGCAGAGGTCCTCGCCCCTGGAGCTACTTCACCCGCCTGCGGGCGATTGCTCCCTAAGCCTTAGGGGCACCCGAGTCCCTCGAACGCCGCGCAGGCAGCACAGAGCCACACCACCTGATCGCCGACTTCGATCGCCGAGGCTGGCAGCGACCCGCAGCCAGCGCAGGGTGTCGGCGTGGCTGGACGCACATCGGATCGGTGGTTGCTGGTCATCAGTGCACTGTGACCGGCACGACGAAGAGCTGCCGTGCACCTGTGGTGCAGCCCGGTGGGGACGAGCCGTGGGAATCGGAGGTGTACCCGATGCAGCTCGGATCCCACGCGGCAATGGCTATGTCGTAGGACGAGGGGCCCACCTGGAAGAACGAGCCACCAGCCGGTCCGGCTGCCGACGGGAAGCTCCGCAGCAACCTCGATGATGGCTGCGTGCACGGCCCCGACGGGCTCTGGCAGACAGCCACCGCCTCGCTGTAGTTGCTCGAGTACCAGAGGCCGGCGGAGAACAGCAGGAGCCACGATCCCCCATCAGGGATCATCGAAGGATTCTCGACCGTCTTCTCCCACGGACGCTGGACCGTGTCGTTCGTGAGGAGCTCGGCGACCGGTCCAGTCAGCCTGAGCCCGTCGCTCGTGAGCGCCTGGGAGAGCAGGTAGGCCGGTGCTGGGGACGAGCCGTCGTTGGCCTTGTAGAGAAGTCGAGCTGCGGGACCGCCAGGGGCGCCCTGGTCGATCACGGCTGACGGATCGACCAGGCCGGTCGAGGTCGCGAACTGCGGCGGAGGCGAGCAGGCGAGCGGCGGTCCCGATGCCACCTTGAAGATCGGGTCGTTGGTCGAGGTCGGGATGGTCACCGACTTGCCTTGCCCGGCGAACGCTGGGTTCAAGACAGCGACCTCGAGGCAGTTGTACGACGACTTGGTGGTCATCGAGTTGAAGTAGAGGTGCCAGGACCCGTTGATGAAGGCGAGGTCCGGCGAGGTCTGCGAGCCGGGCAGGTCTCGCTTGGCCAGGCCGGCATTGTTCGGACCGAACGCGCTCGATCCCCACCGCTGCGGACACGGCTCGAACTGACCGCCGTGGTCACACGTCGTCAGAGCCCAGCCGTGATAGCCCTGATCGGGCGACGAGCTCTCGAGGATCTGGAGGCCGTTGCCAAGTGCGGTGCCGGTGGTGACGGCGAGATAGATAGAGCCAGCCTTGGCGATGGTCGGATCCGGCGCGTCACCGGTACACGAGTGAAGGAAAGAGCAACGGTTCCCATGTGGGCATGTCCAGTCGGCACTCGCCGGATGCCCACATGGCTGCCCGTCGAAGGCCGGTGCAGCAGGCAACGCTCCGAGGGTGATGCCCGGCGACGCAGCCGCTCTCGCCGGCGAGGGCACAGCCAGCAAGGTGGCCAGCACCATGGCCGAGACGAAGCCCGCAAACACCCTGCGCATGCCTGCATGCTCGCACACCCTCAGCAGCGTGATGGGGTCAGCTCAGGCGAGCGAGCAACGCATGGTTCTCAGCGATGACCTCGATGACCCAAGGCTCTGCAGACCACGGCACCAAGACCGGTGAGGCGAGGGCAGCTGCCGCCTCATGGGAGATACCGCCTCCAGCATGTTCCTGGACGGCCCTGCGCCGAGCCTCGAGGAGGTCGATCCGGACACCCTCGCGGTCGAAGCTCAGCATCTCGCGTCGCCTGATCACCCGTCGCCGTTCGTCAGCAAGCGTCCGTCGAAGTTGCCAGGTCAGCGTGGCCAGCCGCCTTGGGAGACGACTCTCTGGCGCGTCAGGCCACAGTGACCGGGAGAGCTCATCGGCTGAAACTGCGCCATCCGGGCGCAGCACCATCATGAAGAGAGCCTGGACCGCGTGGCGGGTCGGAAAGTGGAGAGGATGGCCATCAAGCAGCACCTTGGGTGTCCCGAAGCAGCGGAGCTCGAGGCGCTGGCCCTGGGGCTCGTCGCCCTGCGGTTCATCGACGTCATGCATCGCTAGAGGATTGCACGCAGGTCACGCCCAACAGCTTGCTCGGGCGTCGAAATGTTGTCCGATCTTGCGCCGAGAGCCCCTCAGTGGGTCGGACTGTCGTCAGCGGGATCGAGTGGGTACTCGTCGAGCGGGATCGGCGGGATGGCAGTCGCCCGTGGACTTGCGTTTCGTTGTGATCCCTCTTCGACCAGGACCGGCCCATAGCGATTGCCGACACCTCGCAAGACCCAGGCATTTCGGCCCTTCGAGAACCTCAGAACCGGTCGCAGGGTCGTGATGGTTCGGCGACTGACAACCCTGCGGCTCCTTGGCTCCTTGGACCTTGCCATGGCGTGCTCGACCCTTCTGATCCTGCGCGATCGGCAGCCCTTCGACCGTAGACCTCACTCGGATCGATCGCAACACCCACAGCGATCCGCGCAACTCACAGTGGACGTAGCATCAAGGCTGCGACATGAGGGGGCCACGATGAACGATGAGCTCGGCTACCGGCCATTCGACGCCGACAACCACTACTACGAGGCACTCGACGCCTTCACCCGTCACCTCGACCCATCGCTCGGACCTCGCTGCGTCCAGTGGTGCGAGATCGACGGCCGCCGCTACCACGTCGTCGGCGGTCAGGTGAGCCGGGCGGTGACGAACCCCACCTTCGACCCCATCGCTCCTCCCGGCGCTTTGCACGACTACTTCCGTGGGAATCCCGAAGGACGCAACCCCCTCGAGTTCCTCACCACCCGCGAGCCGATCCGGGCCGCCTATCGTGACCGCGCTGCTCGCGTGGCGGTGCTCGACGAGCATGGCCTGAGCTCAACCTGGCTCTTCCCAACCCTGGCCATGCTCTACGAAGAGCTGCTCAAAAGCGACCCGTTCGCCGTGTGCGCCACGTTCAGCGCCTTCAACCGCTGGCTCGACGAGGACTGGGGCTTCGATCGGGGCGACGGCCGTATCTACGCAGCCCCCTACCTCTCGCTCGCCGACGTTGAGTGGGCGACCGCCGAGCTCGACTGGGCCCTCGAGCGAGGAGCCAAGGTGCTCGTGATGCGTGCTGCCGCTCCGACGACCGAGACCGGGCCGAGGAGTCCCTTCGACGAATCGTTTGATCCGTTCTGGTCTCGGGTTGCAGAGGCAGGGGTCCCCATGGTGATCCACGCCGGCGACTCCGGCTGGTCGACCAATGGCTTCGCCCCCGAGGGCTTCGGGGCCACGTTCGTTGGAGGGTGGAAGCCCTCGATCAAGTCGTTCGGCATCGAGCGTGCCGCGAACGACTTCATCATCTCAAGCATCTTCGAGAAGCTCTTCGACCGGCACCCGGGTCTTCGCATGGCATCGATCGAGAACGGCTCGACGTTCCTGGCGGACCTGATCGCCAAGCTTCGCAGCACCGACAAGAAGATGCCCGGTTATTTCGGTACCGACCCAGTCGCCACCTTGCGCGCCCATTGGTGGATCAACCCGTTCTGGGAAGACGACGTCAACGAGGTGGTCGAGCTCATGGGTGCCGATCGGGTCCTCTTCGGGTCCGACTGGCCACACATCGAAGGCATGCCCGAGCCACTCGACTATGTCCCCGAGCTTGCCAAGCTCACCGAAGAGGATCGCCGTCGGGTCCTGCTCGATAACGCCGTCGAGCTTTCGTCTCCCCGGCTCCCATGAGCACACCCTTCCCAGAGCCAGTGCTCGGCGGGTATCCCGCCGAGTCGCCAGGAAGCTGGCCTCGGGATGTCTGGGAGCGCCGCAACCCACCCGACAGCATCGATCTGGACAAGATCATGGCCCTTGCCTTCGACACCGATGGTCCACTCCAGACGACGTACGCCGCCATTGTGATCCATCGGGGGGCCATCGTCGCCGAGCGCTATGCCGGCGAGCTGCCCTCGTTCGTCGGAACTGGCGCCACGGTGACCTCGGCCACACCGCTGCTGAGCTGGTCGATGGCCAAGACCATGCTCGCCATCATCGTCGGGACCCTCCTCGACGAGGGGCGTCTCGAGCTCGACCAGCCTGTTGCCGTGCCCGAGTGGCGTAACGCCACCGACGGCCGAAACGAGATCACGCTTCGTCATCTTCTGGCGATGCGCGACGGCCTCGACTTCGCCGAGGAGTATGTCGTCGACGCACCGAGCGATGTGGTCGCGATGCTCTTCGGCGAAGGTGCGACCGATATGGCGCACTTCGCCGCCGATCGACCACTTGCGGCCGCGCCCGGGACCCGGTTCAACTATTCGTCGGGCACCACCAACATCATCTCCAGGCTCCTCGGCGACCTCCTTGGCGGAGAGGCGGCGATGCGTGCCGCCCTCGACGAACGGCTTTTCGGCCCCCTTTCCATGACGACCGCAGTGCCGACCTTCGACCCTGCTGGGACCTTCATCGCCTCGTCCTACGTGCACGCCATCGCCGAGGACTTCGCCCGCTTCGGCCTCATGCTCTGTCGAGGCGGGATCGCCGATGGTCGCCAGATCGTCAGTTCCGACTGGATCGACCAGCTCAGGATCCCGCTGTCGCTCGATGAGGAGGACCAGCGCCTCTACTCACTCCAGACCTGGGTCGGTGGCGACCACTTGGGGACCTTCTGGTGCAACGGCTATGAGGGCCAGCGGATCGTCGCCTGCCCACCACTCGACCTCGTAGTGGTCCGCCTCGGCCGCACCGTCGACGACGACACCGGCGCGGTCGACGGCTGGTGGCAACAGATCGTCGATGCCTTCGAGTCCGCCTGAGCTCAGCGCAGGCGCCACTCCACCCGAGTCCCGGAGCTGAAGCGCTCTTGACCCTCGGCAAGACTGGCCTTGTCGGTACCGAGGGCGGTGAGCAGATAGGCCTGATCGAGTGCTTGGCGTCGGGAGAGTTCGCGACCCATCCAGAGCGCCCGCAATGTCCCTTGCGTGGCCAGCGACGGTGCCTCGGCGATGGTGCGGGCGATTGTACGTCCAGTCGCCATGAGCTGCTCAGGGGCGACCACCTCGGACACGAGTCCCGTTGCCTGGGCGGTCGCTGCGCTGATGCGCTCTGAGGCACCGAGCAGCGACATCCTGACCAGGTCACCGAAGGCCATCCGTCCGAGTAACTGGATCGGCTCAAACGCAGCTGTCATGCCATAGGTGACGTGGGGGTCGAAGAAGGTGGCGGTCTCCGAAGCGATGATGATGTCGGCCTCGCCGAGCAGGTAGAAGGCGCCGCCGCATGCGATGCCATTGACCGCGGCCACCACCGGCTTCCACAGCTCGTTGGCCTTGGGGCACATGGCATTACCCGGGTCATCGAACATGAAGGGGGTGACATAGCCGTCGAGGGCGTCAGAGTCGAGGTCGATGTCCGCCATCGCCTCTGCCCGGTCGATGCCCGTGCAGAAGGCACGATCGCCGGCCCCTGTGAGCAGCACGCAGCGGACGTCGTCATCCTCTCGGAGCGCAGCCCACAGCGAGACGAGCTCGGACCGCATAGTCGAGTTGAAGGAGTTCATCGCCTCAGGCCGGTTGAGGGTCACCTCCCCCACACCGGCCTCGATGGTCACGATCAGGGTCTCGAAGGTCTCCATGCACCCAAATCTAGGGTGCCAGGCCAGCAACGCAGCGATGGCTCGGATGACGGCACCACCGACGGATGCCCGAGCGGTCCCTCAGCTCTTGTCGTCGTGCAGCGTCGTGGCGTCGTCGAGGACCTGGCGGACCATCGTGCCCGCCTGGCCCCAGTCGTCGTCCTGCTCGCGGCGGCTGTAGGCGGAACGCACCATCTCGCCGTCGGAGTACCAGCTGGCCGGCTTGTAGCGCTCGGTGTCGGCCTGCGGGCCGCCCTTGGAGTTCGGTGCGTAGAC
>Ga0118677_10009948_pt1 | contig 14695 bp, 11 predicted proteins | sample AliMusrvi5mmetaG_FD_86154 | JGI IMG/M metagenome (GOLD analysis project Ga0118677, IMG submission 86154)
CCGTCGGCAATCTTACAGAGTATTTTTCTGATTGACTGTCAAGGGTGGCGGATTATTTCATCAATTTTTACCGGTTTTTTTGTACCTCAAACTTTTTGCCTACTTTTACTTGACACATACTATTTTTTCGCTTTGTATGTACAAAAACGGAATTTTGTGATATATTGATATTGGAGAGATATAACTTATATTGATAATATAATTGGCAAAGGAAAATTCTTGGTTTTGGAGGTGCTGTAATGAAACAATCCAAACGCATTCTAAGCTTTCTGATGGCTTTGCTGATGTTCGCTTCGACCTTCAGCATTATGGCCAATGCCGCGGCATCGTATAAAGATGCCGGCATTCCCGCTTCCGCCTATAACGACCTTGACCAACCGACATTTACACTTGACCAATGCAGTTCCATGCTGCTTGATTATGTGGACAAGTTTCTTGCCGAAAAAAACATAATCGTTGATTTGAGCGTTCTAGGTACAATTGACCTTACTTCAGTGGACAATGCTTTAAACGGCATTTATGGTCTTATAAACAGCGCTTTGTTTGTGGAATTGAAGGGCTATTTGGGCGACCTTGCCAACCTGAACAAAAATGCAATTTCTTCCGCCAGAAGAGCGAGCACACCGGCCGTCTCGGCAGACACCAATGTTATCTACTCTCTGCTTCAGTTTCTGAGCGATAACCAGGCTATCTTCGTTAAATTGATTGATGGAAGCCTAAATTGTCCTATTCTCAACTCGTTGTTTAATATCAGCTCAATTAATGTTAATCAAACAATCAAAGAAGCGCTCTACGGGCAGGCTTATCCCGGTACAGCCGTACCGTCGCCTGTGACCGACACGGCAGATAACATGGTTCAGCAAATAATTACAAATCTTATCACCGGCAGCAGTGCGCCGCAGCTTGCCGGCAGCATTGATATCAACAGCGGTACAGGCTCAGCCTATGATTTCCTGGAAAATATTTTGCAGAATGCATATAACCTTGTTTTGGTGCCGATGCTCAACACGGACTTGAAAAAGGCTGTTCGTGAATTTTGCGGCGTTGTGTACGGCGACCCCGCATATCCGAACGGGGATACATCCAACCTGAACAAATATGCGGCATATTTTAACATCGACTTTGTTGTTCCGGCGCATACCTTCGCCGCGGGCGCAACGCTCGTTTCCGACCTCAACAGCATTTTGGGTGAGATAGCAGGTGCCGTAATTCCCGGTTGCAGCTGGACGCCGGGCGATAATTCTCAGGTGATCAGCAACCTTGCCGATGTTACGAGAGAAGTGCTGGCCTATGCAGGCAGCGGATTTTTCGCGGACTATGTGGCGGCTGCGACACCGGCGCAGATTAACGCGATGACCAACGAGCAGTTATTCTCTTACCTCATCCGTTCTGTTTTGAATTCAACTGTTGACACCATGAACATCCCCGCCGACGCGGATTCGCTCGTTAAGGTCGCGTGGTACGTGCTCAAAGAAATTTTAGCGGAGAAAGTCCCGAAGAACAGCTATGCGGCTGTACCGCAAACCCTTGACGGACTTCTGGACATGCTGGGCGATTTAGCTGTTTATTACATCAACCAAGTTGCGGATATGAACCCTGCTGCGGGCACATTGCCTGGCACCGGGCTTCTTCCCTACGGGCAGACCTTTGATGTTACCTTAACATCAATCATGGCTTGGTTTAAAACAAATTACGGCGGTCTGTTTAATGTTACTTTAACCGGAACGGACGGCTGGGCGGACATCAATACGCTGGTGACCGCCATTATGCCGGCAAACTGGATAAGCGGTTTCACCAATGTAAAAACGCTGGTAAAAACCCAGGTACTGCAAAACATCCTGGACATTAACACAGCGCCTTTGTTTGCGTTGTTTGACCACGCCGCGGGCAACGATTTAGCAAACAAGACAATCAAGAAGGTTTTGATTGAGAGATTTGCGACAATTGTCAATCTCATCTTCCCGGCTGCTGTGCCGCTTACTTACACCACCTTTGACCAAATGATTGACAACGCAAACCTTAAGACGATAGCCGGCAGCATCTGCACTCAGCTCAATACCAGAAGAGCTTCAATAATGCCGGTTATTCTGCCTTTGCTGGATAAATTAACCGGTTATGCTGCTCCGGAAAAATTAGCTATCCCGTCAATCGTATTGCCCAAACAAATCAGCACGGCGACTACCATCCAAATCCGCAACAATTCAACCGGTGTCAACACCGGTGCTACCAATAAAACGGGTACTTTCAGCCAGGATTCTCTTTACAATATCAAGATAGTATCCATTACCTCAAATATCCCGGCCATCACCCCGACAAACCTTGCCGGTACGGTAATCAGCAGCGGGTCATCGGTTAACTGCACGTTAAGCGGTACGTTCGCCGCGGGGCAGACACTGATGGTTACAATGACCTATGACATTTATACCGAGCTGGGCACCAAATTGACCGCCCAACCGCTGACCGCGATGGCCTTCTCTTACATATCCGCTGTTGTAGATGACGGCTTAAATGGCATTACCATAGACACCAATTCAAACAACTACCACGCTATGAAATATTTCAATACCTATTTGAATTACGGTTCGGCGCCGGTCGAGCCGGTTCTTCCCGAAAACCCGACACCTGAGCAACAAGCGGCATATGATACAACGCATGCTCAGTGGGTGCTTGACCTTGCCGCGTACAACACCGGTAAGAACGCTTCCATGGCAGAACTTTTAACCACTACTGTTCAACTTATTAGAACTCCGAAGACAGCAGATTTAGGCAGCCATGATACAGCGGCAACTGTTACCCGCGGCACCGCAACCGTTGCCCCGAACCTGATTGCAAACGGCGTAACGGTCGCACCGTTCACTGCCATTTCGACTGACGGCAACGGCGGCACATGGAATATACCGTATTATTCAGTCAGCGCTACGGCGACAAGGCCGGCAGACGGTGTCTATACGTCAAACTTCGTTTTCACCGCAACTAAAACATCTATTTTCTACGGTTCTGAAACCTTTACAATCCCGCACAAGGTTGTGCTTTATAACGACTATGGCCTGCCGGGGCTGCTCAGCGCCGAACTCAGCGCCAAGCGAGACCCCACCAACTATTCGGGCGGCGCTGCCGGCGCGGAATGGCAGAATTACATCGCCGCTCTCCAAAGCGCGGTTGCGATTCAATACAGGCCGAGGTTTGCTTCCACCTTTATGAGCATTCAGGCACCCGCTTACGAAGGCGTGGTACAGGATCTCAAGGATGCAATCACAGCCCTTGACGCGACTCAAATCGTGACAGGCGTAAACGTGCTTGAAACAGCAATAGATACTATTCAGCCGCCGAACGCCGCGGGGCTTTCCTATGACGACCCGGCGTACAATTATTTTGGCATGGCGGATTATGTACCGTACACCTACCTGAATTATGAAAGAGAAACGGCGAATTGCCGCGCTTTTATTGCATCCAAGCAGCAGGCAAGTTCGGTCGATATTTCCTACGCGCTTTGGCGGCTGAACCTTTACGCGGGCAGGCTTATCCCTGTTCAGGCGGATACATCCCGCTTGAGCGAAGACCTTGCGGCAATCCAAACAGCCGCCCCCGTTCAGAACCAATACACAACCCTTTCCTGGGCGGCTTACCAAAAAGCTCTTGCATTTGCGGTGACCGTGAACGCCGCGAGTACGACGGCAACCGACGGCAGCGGCAATTATGTACTGCGCCAGACCAAGGTTGACACCGCGAGGGAAAAGCTGATTACATCTTTCAAACAGCTTGTGAAGGTTGCGGATTATACACAATCGCTTGAAGGATTTGTGAATATAATCGCGTATGCCCGGACATTGAAGCAAAGTGATTACTCATCCGAAAGCTGGTCTGTGTTTGCGAATGCGCTAACTGAAGCTGCTAATGACTATGCGTCAATTTTAGCGGTTCCGGCTGAATTGAGAAATACACCTTCTGTTATCGAATCCATTGTTTCTGCGGCTGCGGACCTCCAAGCCGGATTAGATCAGCTTGAGTATGTGTCGAACCCCTATATTTACGGAAATCAGTTTCAAGAAATTCTTCATAATACATACTATCAAATGATTTTGCATCAAACAGTGAACGGGTTTGGTACTGGCACAGGTGTACATATTACGAGAAACGGTGTAATGATTAGAAATTGCACCCTTATCATCTTCGGCGATTTAAACGGCGACGCGAACATTGATTCAATAGACGCAGGCAAGACGGTTGATTACGAAAACTACATGATGACCTTGACTCCTGCTCAGTTATTTGCAGGCGATGTCAACAAAGACGGCAATGTAGACAGCATCGACGCGGGTATGATGGTTGATAATGAAAATTACATGATTACCATTCCGCAATATTAATTAATTCCATCGTTCATGTCTGAATGGACTGAAGCTTCATTAAAATGGCGGTAACGAGCAAACGTTACCGCCTTGAAAATTTGTCCTGTTTATCCGCTTTTACAACATTGAAATGTACGCAAGGTTAACCCCCGAATCAAACAGCAGCGCGGTCGAAAGGAGCGTTAAGCTGCCATCCGCGTTCTCTCTGACAACATATTTCATGGTTTTTGCTTTCAGGATATAGGCAGTGTCGGCATAATAATCAATTTGAATCGTATCCTGCTTTGTATAAGAATTAAAATTTTCTGAAGATAAGGAGCAGAATGTGCTTGAAAAGTCACTTCCGCCTGCTAAAATTGTATCATTTTTCTTGTTATAATCGCTGTACTTCTTAAAATCAACAGTTGTTATCCCCAAAATCTTTTTCGCGTTGGCTGCAATTTGCTTCCTTGGAATCGGGCCGCCGTCAAGGGTATTCGTAAATGCGATTAAGTTATAGCAAAAGGTGTTAAACACGTCCTTGTTTTCGATGTTCGGCACCAGCTTGTTAAAATCGGTATAGGTTCCAAAGCAATCAAATATTTCGGAAAAATATATGCAAAAGTCAACAGGAGCGCCTTGCCCTTCGTTTGATGATACATTGATCGTTTTATTCGCATTTTTAAATAACTGAATTTCATCTATTTTGTCATAATTTGCTACGTCAAGCACCCAAGTGCTTGTTCCGGCAGGAAAAAGCTCACTGCCGCTCTTTGAAATGTTCAGCTTTACCTTAATACGATAGTAAGACTCATAAGGTTGAATTTCCAGTATTTTATAGCTTTTAAGGTCAATATTGCGGAAAAATGAGTAGGCCGCTATTTTTTTCTGCTTTTCTTTAGCGGTGTCGTAAATTGCATAGGAATCTATAAAAGCCAGGATGTTTTTCACATCCTTTTTTTTCATATAATTCAAGAACTTGGCTGCGGTTAATTTTGCCTGCTCATTACTGATTAAGCCGGAGTTGTTTTCATCTGTTGCTTCGGTCGTGGCCGCAGCGGTTGTCGTATTATTTTTGGTGTTTGGTTTTGTACAAGCGGAGAGGGTGCCGAAACACAAGATAACGGCTAAGAAAACGCAAAAAACCTTTTTCACAAAGCCATCTCCTTCAACAAATTTCCTCGAAAGTTATCGCAATTTACGCAGGGGCAGGGGCGCGGGTCTTCAACTGTAAAAATTCATCTGTGCAATTTAATATTAGCATGAAAAAGCGCGTTGTCAATATGCTATTAAAAATAAATATTTCGATTATAGAAGGGATTTATAAACTACCTCTCAGGCAACGCCTGACGGTGAGGTAAAAACAAAATCAACATAAGCAAATTTAAACTTAAACATTGCAAAACTTTTAATTTATGGTAATATAGGTAAGATGTGCAAAACGGCAAACCGCTTCCCGGCAAAATACGGTTAAGGATTGTGAAAAACTTTATGCAGCTTATTAAATTTTTGATTGACTTCATCCTGCACTCCAACGAATATATCGGCCCCTGGATAAAAGAATACGGGTCATGGATTTACGGGCTGATATTTATTGTTATTTTCTGCGAAACGGGGCTGGTGTTTTTACCGCTGCTGCCCGGGGATTCGGTGATTTTCGCTGTGGGCGCGTTCGCGGGGAGCGGCAAGCTGAATGTCTGGGTTTGGTACGTTATTCTCATTTTCGCTGCCGTGCTCGGCGATTCCGTCAATTATGAAATCGGCAAGCGCTTTGGCAGAAGAATTATCGAATATAAGCGGATACGGCTCGTCAAGCCGGAAAACCTGCAAAAGGCCGACGCCTTCATCGCAAAGCACGGCAGCAAAGCGATATTCCTGGCAAGGTTTATGCCGATAATCAGAACCATTGTGCCTTTTGTCATCGGTATCGGCAAGCTGCAATATAAAAAGTTTTTGACTTATAACGCGCTCGGCGGCGTGATTTGGGTAAGCCTGTTCCTGGGGCTGGGGTATTTCTTCGGCAACCTCGCGTTTGTTCAGAAGAACTTTTCGTTTATTCTGCTGGGTATCATTTTCATTTCCCTGATACCGGTTATGTACGGCGTCGCGAAATCAGTATTGAACAAGCTCCGCAAAAAGCCGAAAGAGGAGCCCGCGGAAGCAGCAAAGTAAAATCAAAAAATACTATACAAAAAACAGGGGCTGCGTAAAACGCGGCTCCTGTTTTTCTACCTACCTTGTTAAAGGGAGGGGGACCGCCGAGGTGGTGGGGGGATTGAACCTACATGTTTCCTAACATTGACATTCTTCTTTTTATAGCTAAATCAATTGTTTGACAAACGCCTTCAAAGTTTCCGTCAACATCCGCATTGCTGAATCGAATAACCTCAATGCCTAAAGTGTTGATTATATTTGTACGCTCTTGGTCATTCGCCAATCCATCATCAATAAAATGATGGCTTCCATCCAACTCGATTACAAGTTCTGCTTTTGCACAGTAGAAATCCACAATAAAATTACCGATGACTTTTTGCTTTAATATCCGGACAGGATAACGGCTTAAAAAATGATACCATATAAAAAATGATACCATAATTGTTTTTCCTGCGGTGTCATGTTCTTTCGCAGTCCCAGCGCAACGGGTGTCAGTACTTTGTTGTGTTTATATTGTGTTTGCATAAATTCTACCTTTCAATCCCTCCACCACTGACGTGGTCCCCCTCCCTTTAACAAGGTAGGTCAGGAACGTATAACTTTCACGAATTCTTCTAAATGGTGAGCCAACGAAAGAAGGATGATTTTTATTGAAAACAAACTTAAAAATGGAGCCCCTCTTTTACCTACCTTGTTAAAGGGAGGGGGACCGCCGAGGCGGTGGAGGGATTGTCCAAAGTAAAAAAGGCACCGCCCAAGGCGGTGGAGGGATTGAACCTCTGTCATTTCGGTATAATATTCGTCTCATCAATAATAAATATCGGCCGTGCCTTAACCTCCATATATATCCTTGCGAGGTATTCGCCGATAACGCCAAGCGATAGCAGAATAAGCCCGCCAATCACAAAGATCGCGCTGATAATCGACGGATAGCCCGGCACATCGGCGCCGATGACGAGTGTCCGGATGATGATATACAGCGCGTAAAAAATCCCCAAAATGCTGAAAACGGAGCCGGTTATAAGCGAAATTTTAAGCGGCACGGCGGAAAAGGCAATAATTCCGTCAACAGCGTAGCGCAGCAGTTTGATAAACGACCATGTCGTGGTTCCCGCGGCGCGGTCCCTGTTGACATGCTCGAACCATTTTGTGTTAAAACCGACCCAGGTGAAAATGCCCTTTGAAAAACGGCTGTATTCCGGCAGGGAAATGACGGCTTCAACAACCTTGCGTTTCATGATTCTGAAATCCTGCGCGCCGTGGGCAATTTCAATGTCAATCATTTTATTGCCTAAGTTGTAAAACATTTTTGAAAACCAGCTTTTTACCTTGCCCTCACCAGCGCGGTCAATGCGCCTGGCCGCAGCGACATCATAGCCCTCTTCAAGCGCCGCGAGCATGTCAACAAGCAGCTCAGGCGAATGCTGAAGGTCGGCGTCAAGGATGCCGATATAGTCGCCGGTGGAATATTTCATCCCCGCGAGCATGGCCGCTTCCTTGCCGAAATTGCGGGAGAAAGAGATGTATTTAACCCGTTCGTCATTCGCGGCAAGCCCGGTTATCGTTTCAAGGGTTTTGTCCCTGCTGCCGTCGTTGACAAAAATCAACTGAAAGCTGTAGTCCGGGCACCGGCTGATAACTTCACAGACCTCTTTGTAAAAAAGAGGCAGCACTTCTTTTTCGTTGTAGCAGGGCACCACCAAATCAACGGTTTTCATTACTTCTTACGGCACTCCAATCTTAGCTTTAAGATTTAACCTGAATTTATCCATTCCCGAGTATGGTAAACGCTTCATTCAGCTGGGCATCATCGGCCCTGCTGATCTGGTCAAGGTTCGCGTCCTGCTGGGGCGTGAGCTTTACCACAACATCCGGTACAACGCCTATTTTATCATAACTGTGGCTTGTGTAAGGCGTGATTTTCGCGACGGTGAGCATAACCGCGTTGCCGTCTTTCAGGCGGAACAGATCCTGCATGGAACCGTTGCCGGCCGTTGTGTCGCCCACTAAAGTGGCGTTATCTTTTTCGAAATCCTTCAAATCCTGTGCGAAAAGCTCCGCGCCGCCGGATGTATTGGCATTGATTAAAACAACCATCGGCAAGGTTATCTCGTTCGCGTCGGAGGTGAAGGTTTTAATGACCTTGCCTGTTCTATCTGTCACGGTGGCGATGGCTTTTGTTCCCTCGGTTGCAAGCGGCACAACAGCGTCGATAACCTGCGCCGCGTATTCAATGCTGCCGTCGCTGGTGTTGCGCACATCAAAGATGAGTTTTGTAACTTTTTTATCCTGCAGCGCGGCAATCGCTTTGTTAAACTGGTCAAGCGTATTTTTGTAAAAAGCGGTAATTTTCACGTAACCGTAACTGCCGATAACCTCATAACTAACGCTTTGCGCGGGGTAGCCGATCATTACATTGATGGTGTTTTCTTTGCTGCCGCGCCTGTACGTTATATTAACCGTTGTCAGCCGGATGCCCTCAATTTTAGTAACCATACTGTCATAATTGCTTTTGGTAACTTGAATGCCGCCGATTTTAACAATTTCATCGCCTTTTTTCAGCCCCTCGGAGGCGGCAGGGGAATTAACGGCCACTTCCGAAACATACATGGCTCCGGTTTTGGCGTCCTGCGTCTGCGTAATGCCTATGCCCGGCAGATTTCCGTCAAGCATTTTTGAATATTCGTTATATTCCGCGGCAGTCATAAAAAAGCTTGCCCGGTCGTTCAGGCCTTTTATATAGCCGTCGGCAAGGTTGATATTCAGATTATTCTGGTCAATATTGCCGTAATAATTCGCGCGGACAAGTTCGTCGATTTCGGCCACCTCGTCATACTGCGCTATTCTTTCCGGCAAAGCGGTTATCAGGCTGTTATACATCCGCTTTGAAACCGCCATTGTTATCGCGAAGCTTGCCGTTATCGAAACAATGATAAGCGATATAGCAAGGCCGAGAGATATCTTTTTGTTCATGTTTGGTTGTCCTTTCTGAAAGGCTGAATAGTGCCGACCGGCTTATAAGAGTTATCAAGAGGAGAAAAAATTTATAATACAGCGTCCAGCATCTAAAATCTAACATCTAATATCTAAATTACGGTTGGCTCACATAATCCAGCGGGTTGACTCTTTCAATGGTATTGCCGACTTTTTTCAGAACCCCGAAATGAAGGTGCGGACCGAAAGCGTAGCCTGTTTGGCCGATTATTGCTATCACTTGGCCTTTCTTTACTCTATCGCCAATCTTGACTTTCAGCTTGTAGCAGTGCGCATAGAGTGTCCATAGCCCGTGCCCGTGGTAAATAACAAGGAAGTTGCCGGATATCGGGTCATAGGTGCCTGCGCCTACGATGTGCTCTATCGTATTTTCGTCTTCTTCACCCGGGTCGATGACGATACCGCTCTGCGCAGCGACAATCTTCTTATTGTAAATAAAATTCCCCTTGCTGTCTGTTGAGTGGTGGCAGGTAATATCAATGCCGGAATGGAAATTCGACTTGCCGTTTAATGTCCGCCATCCGTAAGGGGAAGAAATGTAAGTATTTGGTTCGTCCACAGGCCATACCATTTTCCCCGTGCCGCCCACATTACCCCCGGGCATATGGGCGAGAATATAGGCGTCAATGGCTTTATCGATTTTTGCCTGTTTCCGTTCTAAATTGTTGATTTGGTCAATGTAGAGCTGGCTGCTTTTATCCAATGTTGCTATGATAGCTTTTGTATCTGCGTATTTTGAGATGACCTGGGCTTGCTTGCTGCCCAGAATGGCGGCGCTTGCTTTCACATCATTTTTCTTGACAATCAGCGCCGCCCGGTCGGCTTTTATTGTTTTTTCTTTATCCAGCAGCTTTGCCTTGTCGCTTTGCAAAGCTGTTGTCATGTTTTTGAGCTCAGCCATATCCGCTTTGAGGCTTTTAACAAGGCGGTTGTCGTTATCCGTAACCTGTTTAAGCATTTCGGTGCGGGTTAGAAATGTCGAAAGGTCTTTGGAACTTAAAAGTATTTCAATTTCGGACGAGCTGCCTGCGATATAATCGGCCCGCAGGCGCTCAAGCATCATTTCCGTCGTGCTTTCAACGGATTTTTGCTTATCGGTTATCTGCGTTTGCGCCGTGTTTATTTGTGTATCCAGCGTTTTTATTTCCGTGTCAAGCCCGGCTATCTTCGTGTTTAAACCGCCAACCTGTCCGTTTAAAATTCCGATTTGTGAATTCAGTATTTCAATCTGGCTGTCAATCGCGTTGATTTGAGCGTTAAGGTTTTCCAATATGGCTTTCTGCGCGCCCTTTTTGGATTTTATGCTGTTCAGCACTTTTTCGCTTTGCGCAATCTTCTGCGCGAGGGCTGCGTATTCCTTTTTCAAATCACTTAAGGATGAGGCCTGCGTTTTCGGTACAGCGCCCATTATAAACAGCATAGCTGCGCAAAGCACCAAAGAAGTTATGCCTTTCAGGGTTGAACTAATTCTTTTCTTCATAGTTCGTAAACTCCTGCTCTTTCAAATACTTTGAAATTGAGAAGGTGCTGCCACCCGCGCCCGCAACGATGCCGATGGCTATAAAGCCCAGCAGCATAAGCCCCGCGTAATGGCTGAACGGCAGCGCGCTGCGGCTGCCCAAGTCACTGAACAAAGCGGAGAGCGAATGCACCGCGAAGCTGTAAACGCCCCATACCGCCAGCAGCGCCAGGATGCCCGAAAGCGCGCCGAGAATCATACCTTCCAGCATAAACGGCCAACGGATAAACCAACTGGTCGCGCCCACGCTTTTCATGATGCTGATTTCAAGCCTGCGGTTAAACATGGTTACTTTAATGGTGTTGGCAATAATAAACAGCGAAACGAAAAGCAGCAAGACAATAATGGATGTGCTGACAACGCTGACGGTGTGGCGGATTGTGGTGAGTTTCGCCGCAAGGTCGCTGTTTTCGCGCACGCGCAAAACATTGTTCAGATTATTAATCTTGCCGACGGTGTCGTTGAAAAGCCCCATATTTTTAACCGTAACCTTGTAAGCGTCGGGAAGCGGATTTTTTTCAAGGCCGCTGAAAAGCTCCGCGTCGCTGCCCAAATCTTTAAGCTGCTGCTTGAAGGCTTCATCCTTCGGCACAAAGACGCAGCTTTTTACGTTGCTTAAAGCTGTTATCTGCTCGCCGAGCTGCTGCGTTTGCAAACTTGTGGCTTCGTCCTTGACAAAAACCATAATAACATTTTGCTCTTCAATGCTGCCGACCATTGCATTCATGTTAACAAACAATAAAAACGCCGAGCCTATCAATACAAGGCAGCTGAATAAAACGGAAATGGAGGCAACGCTCATCAGCCTGTTAGTGTAGACATTGCGGAAGCCTTCTTTGGTCAGGTAACCTAAACTGCCGCTGTTCATTTGCCTTCACCGCCCTTCGTTTTGCCTTCGCCCGGGTTAGCCGGTATGTCGGTGAAATGGGTATCCCTGTTGTTCGGGGTGTATCTTCTTGTAATATCCGTCGGCATTTCGTCAAGATGCCCCTGCGAGGGGCCGGCGGCCTTGCCTTTTAAAGGCGCGCCGTCGGAAACAACACGCCCGTTTTCAAGGATGATTACACGCCGGTCAAACCGGCGGACAAGGTCATGCTCATGCGTTACCATGATGACGGTTGTGCCCGCTTCGTTGAGCCGCATGAGCAGCGAAACAATCTCAAAGCTCATCTGCGGGTCCACATTGCCGGTGGGTTCGTCCGCAATAACAATATCCGCGTTATTCGCGAGCGCGCGCGCCAAAGAAACGCGCTGCTGTTCGCCGCCGGAAAGCTCATTCGGCATACTGCGCGCTTTTGATGAAAGCCCCACAAGGCTGATAACATAAGGCACCCGTTTACGGATTTTTTTCTCCCGCGCGCCGATTACCCTCATCGCGAAGGCAACATTATCATAAACATTCATATTTGGAATTAAACGGAAGTCCTGGAAGACAACGCCAAGGCTGCGCCTGAAATAAGGAATTTCAGACCTTTTTAAATCATTGAGCATAAACCTTTTTATTTGAATAGTGCCCTGTGTCGGAACTTCCTCCCTTATCATCAGTTTAAGGAAGGTGCTTTTACCCGCGCCCGAAGCGCCGACAACAAACACAAATTCACCGGGCTCAATGCGGATATTAACATCCTTAAGCGCAACAGTGCCGTTTCCGTAAATTTTGGAAACATTATTAAATTCAATCATGGGTATCAATCCTTAGCGGCTGAACAGCCGCTTTAATATCTTACCGGTTTGGCGTCAAGGTACTTCTTGACCATCAGCGCTACCTTGAAAACAATAGCGTCGTCAAATTCGCGCAAATCCAAGCCGGTGAGCTTTTTAATCTTCTCCAGCCTGTAAACGAGTGTGTTCCTGTGAACAAAAAGCTTGCGGGATGTTTCCGAAACATTGAGGTTGTTTTCAAAAAAGCGCTGGATTGTAAACAGTGTCTCCGCGTCGAGGCTTTCGATAGAGCCCCTTTTGAAAACTTCCCGGAGGAACATGCCGCAAAGCGTAGTGGGCAGCTGATAAATAAGGCGCGCTATGCCCAAATTATCGTAGCTGATGATAGTCTTTTCCGTGTCAAATACTTTGCCGACTTCAAGCGCGACCTGGGCTTCCTTAAAGGAATGCGCGAGGTCCTTGACACCCGCGACAATGGTGCCGATGCCGACGAGCGCGTGTGTGTAAAGCTCGTTGCTCAATGAATCCGAAATGGAGCGGGCCAGTTTTTCCAAATCCTTTGTATCAATGCTGTTGCGGACCTCTTTCACAAGGGCAATATCCGTTTCGTTGATGTTGATAACAAAATCCTTGGTTTTATCCGGGAAAAGGTTTTGAATAACATCAAACACCGAAACGTCGTTGTGCTCAACGATTCTGATAAGCAGAATGACCCTTGAAATCTCGTTGTTGAAGTGGAGCTCGCGGGCTTTGATATAAATGTCGCCCGGCAAAATATTGTCCAGTATGACATTTTTGATAAAATTGCCCCTGTCGTACTTTTCATCATAAAGGAGCTTTATGTTGCTCAGCGCAACGCAGCTGATGTCGACAAACTTCGTGCTTTCCTCGTCCGTCCCTTCAACAAACACGGCATATTCCGCATGCACTTGCGAACCGAAGGTGCGGTAGGTGAAGTTGTCGGCATAATAACAATCGCTCTGCGCGAAGATTTCCGCCGCGACGGCGACAATCTCGCCTATTTTGCCCAGTTCGCTGCAGGAGATAATGGTGCCGGCCTCATCGATGACACCGATGGTCTTGCCCAACGCGTCCCTCATCTGGTGGATAACACCCTGAAACAGCCTGTTTGACATAATAAACACTACCCCTAACCTTATCGTTATTCGCAAATAAATCGTTTGGACATTTTGACTATCGGACTGTATACATATTACACAAATTTTCAGAAAATTGCAAGCTTTTCGCAAATAAAAAGCAAAAAAATGCTTGTTTTTTTAAAAAAACAGGCATTTTAGGCACTGCTTTTAGAAATTATTCACAAAAATATGAACAAAAAGAGGAGATTTGTGCATTTGTGTATATTGCCATACAAATTTCGAAAAATAGCTTGATTGTCCTATAAAATGGACTTGTTGACTGCGAAAAACCGGTTTTGCGGGGGAGGGAACGCATTTGTATGTGCTTTGGGGTTTTCGGGTAGGGCGGGCGCTTGCTCCCGCCGCCGTTCTTCTAAAAAGTGCACCTGGGTAAGAATATAATCCAACAAAAGCTCACGGCGGGGGCAAGCCACCCGCCCTACGTTGGGAACGACAAATATAAATTAAAACAATTAATATTACGGATTTGCACCGACTGTTTTGTCTATATCGCTAAAAAATAAATTGCAAAACCAAAATGATGCCAAGCACCGCGATAACAACCGGCAGCAGACATCCGCCGCCGGTCAACATAGACCCGACCTTGCGCTGTCTGCCGGATTTGGTCCATGGTATGCCTGTCGCGCGGGATACCCGCTGTTTCGCCGCCGTTATCCCCAGCAGCCTGTTCCAACTGAATCCGCCTCTGTTGGACATAAATATATTCCTCCTTTGTGTAGAGAATATTCCCCGCGTCGGCGGTAACGACCTCTCCGTCAACGCTTTGCGTTGCCACCTCTCCTGCTGCAGGAGAGGCATAGATGAAAGCTACCGCTTTGGCTCGCCTATGTAGGCGAGCTGGCGCCGAATGGCGACTGAGAGGTAGAATCAACGGACGT
>Ga0118677_10009950_pt1 | contig 14695 bp, 14 predicted proteins | sample AliMusrvi5mmetaG_FD_86154 | JGI IMG/M metagenome (GOLD analysis project Ga0118677, IMG submission 86154)
CTGACCTCTGACCTCTGACCTCTGACCTCTGATCTCTGACCTCTGACCTCTGACCTCTGACCTCTGACTTCTGACCTCTGACCTCTGACCTCCGACCTCCGACCTCTGACCTCCGCCCATCCATTCAGCGTCCCCCCACCCTTCACCTTGCTGGTGCGGGATTCACTCGCCTCGACCAATGACGAAGCCCGCAGGCTCGCCGAACTCGGCGCAGCAGACGGATGCGTTGTTCTAACTGACCGGCAGAGCGCCGGCCGCGGCCGCCGCGGTGCCGACTGGTTTGCAGCCGCAGGCCAATCCCTGGCGTTCTCCATCATTGTGCGCCCAGCCGAACCAAAGGCGCTGTGGCCCCGCCTGGCATTGGCAGCAGGACTCGCTGTGGCCGAGGCTGCGGAAACCTGCGCCGGGGAGGTCGGTATCAAATGGCCGAACGACGTTTGGATCGCTCGCCGAAAAGTCGCCGGCATCCTTGTGGAGGCCGGCCAGGACTTCGCCGTGGTCGGCATCGGTATCAACGTCAATAGCAGCTCTTTCCCCCCCGAACTCACCGAAATCGCCACCTCGCTCGCACTCGCCGCAGGCCAGGCGCAGGACCGCGCCCACGTCCTGACATCCGTGCTGAACCACTTTGGAATGCGGCGCCAACAACTGGCCGCCGGCTTTGACGAACTGCTCGATGGCGTGCGCCTTCGCTGCGTTCTCAGCGGCCATGCGGTAAGCCTCATCACCGCCAGCGGCACGCGCCACGGCACCATCGAGGGTATCGGCCCCGGAGGCGAATTGTTGCTGCGCACGCCAACCGGTTTGGAACGCATCATCCAGGCCGATGAGGTACGCCTGGTGTAGCTGCGACGTACTGAGGCATGCAGGCTTTACAACGAAACGAGGCAGTTCTACCATTGGATCACCGGACAGGCAACATGAGCACAATCACCAAAAACACGCATCAAAGAGGCTAATTCATAACTCTTTCATTTTCCGTGTAATCTGTGGTTCCTGTTTTCCTTTCTAGGATGATCTGTTGCCGCTGGCATCGAATCCCAATTATTAATAATCACTCAACACCATGTGGAAAGGCCGCTTCTCCCAAGACACTTCATCCCTCGTCCAACAATTCGGCGAGTCCATCTCCTATGACTGGCGCTTGTTTCCACACGACATCGCCGGCTCGATTGCTCATGCCCGCGGCCAACTCGCCGCGGGCCTGCTCAGCGCAGACGAATTTGCCGCCATCGAGGATGGCCTCCACGGCATCGAGGCAGACATTCGCGCCGGGAAATTCGAGTTCAAAACGTCGCTAGAAGACATTCACATGAATATCGAGGCGGAACTGACCCGCCGCATCGGCCCGCCTGGTGCCAAACTCCACACCGCTCGCTCCCGCAACGACCAGGTCGCCACCGATACCCGCCTGTATTGCCGCTGCGAAATCGACGGCCTCAGCGCCGCCATCCGCGGCCTCCAACTCGCACTGCTGGAACGGGCCGATCGCTACGCCGCCACGCTCATCCCCGGTTACACCCACCTCCAGCGCGGCCAACCCGTCACCGCCGGCCACCATTTCCTGGCCTACGTCGAGATGCTCGAGCGCGACCAGAGCCGTCTCGCCGATTGCCGCAAACGCCTCAATGTTTCGCCGTTGGGCTCCGGTGCGCTGGCCGGCTCAACCATCAACCTCGACCGCCACGCCATCGCCACCGAACTCGGCTTCGACGGAGTCACCCACAATTCGATGGACGCCATCGCCGACCGCGACTACATCGCCGAGCTGTTGTTCGTGATGGCACTTTGCGGCACCCACCTCTCCCGCCTCAGCGAAGACCTCGTCCTCTGGTGTACGAGCGAGTTCGCCTTCGCCGCCCTCTCCGACGCCCACACCACCGGTTCCTCACTCATGCCCCAAAAGAAAAACCCCGACGTCTGCGAACTCACCCGCGGGAAAACCGGACGATTGGTAGGCAACCTGATGAACCTGCTCGTCGCTCTCAAAGGTCTGCCGCTCACCTACAACCGCGACCTCCAGGAGGATAAACCGCCCCTCTTCGATTCGGTGGACACCCTGCGGCTCATCCTCGCCGTCAACACCGAACTGATCGCCGCAATGGAACTCCGCGAAGACAATTGCCGCCGCGCCGCCTCCGATCCCATGCTCCTGGCCACCGATCTGGCCGATCACTTGGTCAAATCCGGCACCCCCTTCCGCCATGCCCACGAATTAGTCGGCAAGGCGGTCGCCGAGGCCCTTCGCAGCGGCATCCCACTCGATCAACTGGATTTCCCCGCGCTCGATCCCGCGTTCGGGGCCGACGCTGCGGCGGTGTTTTCGCTGGAACGGGCGCTTGCCGCCCGCAGCAACCCGGGCTCCCCCTCAATCAACAATGTCCGCTCGGAAATTCAGCGCTGGCATCAAATACTCACTGCCTAACTAAGCCATGCCGGCATCTGCATCGCTCGCCGACGCCCCCTGCCAAGCAGGAAGGGGCCGGGGGCTACCATAAGTATTTGTTCTTCCAACGCCTTCGTTCTTGCCAAACCCGTAAAAGTCCCTAGCTTCGCCCCCGAGCAGGATTTCCCCCTATCCGATACCTGCATCCGGCCTCCAGCCTTGCGCCTTGCACCCGCAACCGGGCGAACCTGGTCAGATGGCAACACGGAAACCGGAATCTCCTGTCTCAAACGGGCGGCGGCGCAAGCCGGTCCGCTCCGACCTTGGTGATGTCTGGTTCGCACCGTAGCGCAACCTCACCCCGGCACCAATAAGCCGGTCGTCGGAGTGGATTGGTCAGCACGCAGGTCCTACCTGCACCGCCGGGCTCTCCGCCCGCCGCACCGGGCCGCCCGAAACCACGACACCCATGCTAAACCATGTCGAATGCAACACAACACTCCCACAATCCGGGAGACCCCAAACGACGCCGCTCCCGCGGCGGCCAAAACAGACGCAATAACAACCAACAAAATAACCGTGGCCAAGGCCGCGATTCATCCTTTGACCGCGATAACCGCGGCCAGTCCCAGAATCGCCCCCCCAATGCCCCGAACAATCCGAACGCCGCTCCGCTGCGCAAGTACGCCCCAATCAAACTGAAATGGTGGCAAAAATTGCTCCAAGCCATCAGCTTCGGTATCTACAAAGCGCCGACCCGTCCGACGACCCGTTCACCCCGCCAGCCCGAACCCGCCAAACCGGCGGCCGAGCCAAAGGTGAAAAGCAACACCCGCAACCTGCGCAGCGGTGAATCCGAACCGGACGCCAGTGGCGAACGCCGCGACGGTGAACGCCGCCGCGAACGCAACCCAGACCGTGGCCCGGAACGCAACCCGGAGCGCAACCAAGAACGCGGTGGTGCCCGTGGCGGCGAGCGCGGTCGGGGTGGTGACCGATCCAGCGTGGAATCGGCGCGGGTGTATGTTGGCAACCTGTCCTACGATGTTTCGGAAAGCGACCTGCAGGATCTCTTCAAAGGGATCGGCGGGGTGCGCAACGTAGAGATCGTTTACAACCGCAGCACCCACCGCTCGAAAGGTTACGGCTTTGTGGAAATGCTCCACATGGACGAAGCCAAGCGTGCCGTGGAAGTGCTCCATGACCAACCGTTCATGGGGCGCAAACTGACCGTTTCCGGCGCCCAATCCAAAGGCCTCGACGAACGCGAAGACAAGGAAGAGAGTTCAGATCGGCCGGAACGCCCGGAACGCCCAGAGCGCCGCCCGCGGTCGGCACCAGCCGCTACCCCAATCGCCGTGGTGGCTACCGCCGTCACTCCCGAGAGCCTCGAAGCCACCACGGAAATCACCACCATCATCGAACCAGCCGTGGTTCATGATTCCACTGTCACCGTTGAGCCCACACCTGACGCGCCACCCGCCAGCGATGCCCATAGCACGCCACCGGTCGCAGCCGCCACCGCAGTTGAGCCCAACGTGCCCATTGCCCAATAAAGCAAAAGCACGCATCACAGCATCCCCAACCACCCCCGTCCGGCCCCGCCGGACGGGGGTTTTTCTTGGCATTCGCTTGGACGTGACCTCAACCCTAACAACTGTCCGCGAATGAAATCTGGAACTCATCAAGCACATCGTTTACCAACCCAAGCATGAGCCTCAAACGCAAACTCGAACGCAAAAATCTAACCGAATAGCCCGCACGACCGCAGTAATGATCCTCCACAAGAGGGGCACGGACGGCCCGCCCGTGTGTCAATGCGCGGCCAATCATGGCCGGGCATAGCGCATCGACATCCGCAGCTCCTGGGCGGCTGGCATCGGACGAGAAGGTAGCCCCCCATCTGACCTCGCGCCACCCTCTCACCTCGCGCCACTCCCTGACTTCTGCCTCCCTCGGTTTTCAGGGCGGAGTGGCGGCCGACTTGGTCGGATGCGCGGCGCTGATGCGCTCCACAAACTCCCGGTCCGCCTGGCTGAGCCGATCAAGCGCAAGCTCAAACGGCTTTTTATCAGAGATTAAGCGGATTTTTCCCGCGCGGATCACGCTGATATTGGCAGGCGGCGCGGGTGCTGCTGGCTGGGCACCTTTGGGCGCTTCCACCACCACGTCTTCAAAGGCGAGCAACTTGGCTTGAAGCGTCTGGCCCTCGCTGCTGGTCCATACGCGCGACTCCGACAACACCAGGTGGGTGATGTGACGCACGGCCGGGGCATCGTGGGAATCCGGTGTGACAATGCTCACGCCTCCAATGCCCCCCCCGCCGGTAGGCCGGTTGACCATGTTTCTCGGACTGGCCGGCAGCACCACTTGTGCGGAGACGCCACAAACCATCAGCATGCCTGCCACACCTTGAATCCATGCGAACATTCTCATGCCCATAAAATGCCATCCACTCTGACGATTGCCAGCAAAATATCCAACTTCCTTCCTGAAATCAACTTGTAAACACCCACATAAGGACGGCTGATCGCGTGCCAATACCTTGTTGTAGCCGAGTTGATGCGCCCAGAGACCCGCGCGTAATCTTCCTCGGTCACGCCCGCCGGAGCGGACATCCGGAAGTAAGCGGTTTGGCAACCGGCCTGACAAGCGGAAAAGTTAGGGTGTCGGAAAAGTTAGGGTTGCATTATGGCGACTTGGGATTAGCCTGCCGCTATGAACGCTCCGCCGGATGTGAACGCCTCGCTTCTGAACCGGATTACGATTAATCCTACCGTTTGTCATGGAAAGCCGGTCATTCGCGGCCTCCGTTATCCCGTCGTATCGCTCCTTGAATATCTTGCTGGCGGCGATTCGTTTGATGACGTGCTAGCGGAATTTCCGGATTTGGAGCGGGAAGACCTGCAAGCTTGCATTCAATTTGCGGCACAATCTCTAAAACTTCGGAGCACGCACTTCATTGCGGCATGAAGTTTCTGATCGATGCGCACTTGCCACCCAGCCTGCGCGCCGTGTTTCAGGCAGCAGGGCATGATGCCATTCACACGCTGGATATGCCTGATCGGAACGCCTCGCGCGATGGTTTGTTGAACGAGGTTTCCATGGCCGAGATGCGGGTGCTTGTGACTAAAGACACGGATTTCTACTACTCCCATCTTCTGCATGGTCATCCTTGGAAGCTGGTTCTGGTGCGCACTGGCAACTTGGCCTGAAGCGTCTGGCCCTCGCTGCTGGTCCATACGCGCGACTCCGACAACACCAGGTGGGTGATGTGGCGCACGGCCGGGGCATCGTGGGAATCCGGTGTGACAATGCTCACGCCTCCAATGCCCCCCCCGCCGATAGGCCGGTTGACCTGTTTCTCAGACTGGCCGGCAGCACCACTTGTGCGGAGACGCCACAAACCATCAGCATGCCTGCCACACCTTGAATCCATGCAAACATTCTCATGCCCATAAAATGCCATCCACTCTGACGATTGCCTGCAAAATATCCAACTTCCTTCCCGAAATGTCCCAAGCAATACAGCAAATATGAGTAGAAATATCGCTTTCCCACTTCCGCCCACTGTCCGGAAATATCCCACTGCTGCGAATTCTCACCAACACCCGGAAAAAAATTTTACTCTTGTGAAGTCGGTGCCTCGATGGCTAATCATGGTGTAGGGACCGCTCCACGGTGGAGCCGCCCTCCACAGCAGTACCCATAGACCACAACATGACAACCATCGTTTGGGTGGAACCAAGCAAGGCATTGCATTCGCCGCAGCCCAAAGCAACCGACAAGGGTATTTCCAAGTTCACTTTGGACGGCGGACACCCATCCCATTGATCCCATGCAAGTGACGATCCATGGGCAGACGCAGCATATCCGCACGGTGGCTTTCGACGCGCCGACTAACGAGGTGCGCTTGATCGAACAACGCCTGCTGCCTCACGAATTCCGGGTGATCGCCACGAGCGACTTCCGCGCCACCGCCCACGCCATCCGCGATATGATCGTGCGCGGCGCCGGAGCCATCGCTGCCACCGCCGCTTACGGCCTGGCTCAGGGTGCCCGGGCGTTTCGCGGCAGCAACATGACACGCTTCGAGGCACAGGTCACCCACGTGTTCGAAACCTTGCGCGACGCACGCCCCACAGCGGTGGACCCGGTCAATGCCATGCTCGAGGTGCAACGGAAAATGCAGGCCGGCACCACGGTGGCCGCGCAACAGGCACTGGCTCTAACGGCTGCAGAGGAGTTTGCCGACGAGGACGTGGCCCATTGCCGGGCTCTGGGTGAGGTTGGCGCGCCGCTCATTCGCGACGGCATGCGCGTGCTCACCCATTGCAATGCCGGCTGGCTGGCATTTGTCGATATCGGAAGCGCCACCGCTCCGTTGTACGCAGCCCAACAACAAGGCCGCTCGTTCCACGTTTATTGCGACGAAACCCGCCCCCGCTCCCAGGGCGCGACTCTAACAGCCTGGGAACTGTCGCAACAAGGGATCTCCCATCAAATCATCGCCGATAACGCTGCCGGCCTGTTGTTCGCTCGCAACCAAATCGACATGGTCATCGTCGGTAGCGACCGCACTCTGGGCCGCAGCGGTGAGGTCGCTAACAAAATTGGAACCTACACGAAGGCAGTGCTCGCCAAGCGCCACGGCGTGCCGTTCCACGTGGCCATCCCGCTCTCGACCCTCGACTGGAACCTGCACAGCGGCGCTGACATACCGATCGAGGAACGCGATGCGGCTGAGGTGTTAGGTGCGTGGGGGCTAACAAATTCGGGCTGCCGCGAGTACGTTCGGGTGGCCAATCCAACGAGCGGTGCCTACAACCCGGGCTTCGACGTGACCCCCGCGGAGCTCATCACCGGTATCATCACCCCGGTCGGCATTTTTCCCCCGAGCGACCTGTGGCAACACCGCCACCACCTCGGCGGTTAGAACAGCCCCCCGCTAACGAACATCAAGCAAACCACTCCTCACAATTATAGAACATAGAAATAATCACAATGAGAACTACAAACACCGTATTTATCGCAGTGGCAGTGTTTCTGATCACACAGTCGCCGGTCCTACAGGCTGGCGGGTTGGAGACAGACGTCGCGCCGCTGGGACTCCGCTGCGAGTATCGGGAAAATCCTCTGGGAATTGATCCGGCAAAACCGCGGCTATCTTGGACAATTTCCGCTTTGAACGTTTCGGTTCCGGCATCCGGCGCTGGCCAATCAGCTATTGGCGATCATCAACCGGGCATGCCGCGAGGGCTGAAGCAAACCGCCTATCAGATATTGGTAGCGTCCGGCGAGGAGCTTCTAAAACAAGACAAGGGTGATTTGTGGGACAGCGGCAAGGTAACATCTGAGCAGAGCAACCAGGTTGAGTACGCGGGGAAAGCCCTTGTCTCACAAGCACGGTGTTATTGGAAAGTTCGTGTCTGGACCCCGAGCGAGACGGCGTGGAGCGCACCCGCATCCTGGACAATGGGCTTACTCAAGCCTGATGACTGGAAAGCTAGCTGGATTGGCTATGATGCGGCATACCAGCCACCGCCCGAGGCTGCCGCGGATGACAAGCTTTTCAACATTCAGGGTCTGAAGTGGTTGACGCTTCCAGCAAGCAAGGGCAAAGTGAGTGTCAATACTTGTTTCCGCAAACGGTTTGATCTTCCAGCCGATCGCAAAGTTAAGCGTGCGGTTCTTGCCCTATCAGCTTACAACTATTGCGATGCGGCAATGAACGGCACGCCGATAGGTCACGGAGCCCACTGGGAACGCACCGCGCGATTGGATGCCACCAAGGCCCTGCGCGGCGGGGCCAACGTATTAACTCTGACGGCAGGTCATACCGATCCATATATGCCGGGTGTAACCGGCCGACTGGTGATCCAGTTTGAATCTGGCGATGATATGATTGTACCGACGGATAATACGTGGAAGGCATCACAGGAACCTGCGGTCGGCTATGACAAGCCTGATTTTGATGATTCGACGTGGTCCGTTCCGGATGCGGGCGGTTCACCCGCTGCAGGCGGGCCGCCTGTTGCCGATCTGGCACGAATTCCCCCACCCTATCTGCGCAAGGATTTCACCGTAGCTACAGCGGTGAAGCGCGCCACGGTATATGTCACCGCGCTAGGCACATACGAATTGCGCCTCAACGGTAAGCGCGTCAGCAAAGATGTTTTCGCCCCGGGCTGGACGGAATTTCGTAAGCGGGTTCACTATCAGACGTATGACGTAACTCAACAAGTTGCGAAAGGTGCAAATGCAATAGGTGCCATTCTCGGGGACGGTTGGTATGCCAGCGACCTAGCGCATCTTTGCAGGCGCAATGTCTATGGCGGCAAACCCCGCTTCCTCGCCCAACTCGTCATTGAACTGGCGGATGGCACGACGCAGGTGGTGGCCAGCGATGCGAACTGGAAGGCATCTTATGGCCCGATCCTGCATGGCGATATTATCATGGGTTGCGAGTATGATTCTCGCCTGGAGATGCCAGGCTGGGACAAGGCCGGTTTCAATGACGGCAACTGGAAACCTGTGCTGGCAAGTGCGATAGAAAATGGTGAGAAAGCATTTAAAGTGCAGGCCTCCGTTGCCGACCCGTCGCGGGTTGTTAGCGAGCTTCCCACTATCAAGGTTACGGAGCCGCGACCGGGCTGCTGGACGTTTGATCTCGGCCAGAATATGGTCGGCTGGGTGCGCCTGAAAGTGAGCGGTAAGGCTGGACAACGGATTACCGTGCGGCATGGAGAGATGATCAATCCAGATGGCACCATCTACACGGCCGCACTGCGCAGTGCGCCAGCCACGGACTTTTTCATTTTATCAGGTAAGGGAGACCAGGTTCTTGAGCCGTTTTTCACATTTCATGGATTCAGGTATGTGGAAGTTCGGGGACTTACAAAGAAGCCAGATGTCGGCGCTGTAACCGGCCTTGTCGTACATACTCCTATGAGACGAACCGGCATTTTCGAGTGTTCGTATCCGCTGCTGAATAAGCTCTACAGCAATATCATCTGGGGCCAAAAGGGCAACTACCTTGAGGTTCCCACGGATTGCCCTCAGCGCGATGAGCGAATGGGCTGGACTGGCGACACACAATTTTTCGCACCTACCGCCGCCTATAACTTCGATGTCGCCGCCTTTTTCAGCCGCTGGCTGCAAACCTGCGAGGACGATCAGCAGGCCGACGGGTCATTCCCGCATGTGGTGCCAGACGTTATGGGCGGCGGCGGAGCCACGGCCTGGGGCGATGCCGCGTTGCTGTGCACCTATAATGTTTACCGGGCCTACGGTGACACTCGTATCGTGGCCGATCGCTTTGCCGCTATGGAACGCTATATGAAGTGGCTCGACGGCAAAACCAGCAATGGTATTTCCAAGGTGGGCGGCTTTGGCGACTGGCTCAATGCCGGTGGCGGCGCCAGCGCCGATGTCATTGATACAGCCTATCACGCGCATCTGGCACGGATCATGGCGGAAATGGCCGCTGCCATCGGCCGCGACGCTGAGGCCGCTCGTTACGCAAAACTGCATGACGAGGTAAAGGCGGCTTTCGCCCGCGAATTTCTCCAACCCGACGGCTCTCTCAAGGGCTGCAGTCAGACCGGTTATGCGCTTGCATTCTCACTGGATCTGCTCCCAACCGATAGCCGAGAAAAAGCCGCTCTGAAATTTGTGGATGAGGTCAAGCGATTCGACTGGCACCTAGCTACCGGGTTCATCGGTACGCCGCGACTGCTGCCAGCCTTGAGTCTTGCCGGTCGTGATGATGTGGCATACCGGTTGCTTCTCACTGATACCTATCCATCGTGGCTGTTTCCTGTTAAAAATGGTGCCACGACGATGTGGGAACGCTGGAATGGTTGGACGCCCGACAAGGGGTTCGGCGATATCGGGATGAATTCCTTCAACCATTACGCATTCGGCGCTGTCGGCGAATATCTCTATGGCGGCGTCGGCGGCATCAAGGCCGCCAGTCCGGGCTATAAGACGTTCGTCATTAAACCGGCTATCGGCGAGGGGCTAACTTGGGCCAATACTGCCTTCGATTCAATCTACGGCCACATCGTCAGTAACTGGAAACGCGATGGCTCTACCTTGACCATGGGGGTCATCATTCCACCTAACACGACTGCGGAAGTGTATGTCCCAGCGACCCATGCCGACGTCGTAACCGAGTCCGGCAAGTCCGCCGCCAAAGCTGATGGTCTGAAATTTTTGAGAATGGAAAACGCTGCTGCCGTTTATTCTGTGGGTTCAGGTATCTACAAATTCCAATCCACGCTGCCAGTCAGCGGAAAATAGCCGACGCGAGGCCCATTTCAACTCCACCTTCCGCCTCCTCAAGCAGATCAATCCCAGCCGCTTTCTTCAACATTCTCCTAAACGTCTTAAAGAATGACTTGCGCTTGATCTGCCAAGGTTTCTGAAATGGAACTGCCGTTCCAACTTACGGATGAAACAGCGCACGCGTAGTTCGCAGGGCAGGCCCAAGCCGACATTTTTTCCTCACTCGCTCTGGGTACGGCGAATCGGCAAATCATGGCGGCGCTTGGCCTCATCGCGTTTAAAGATCGCACCGATTTCCACGGAGCAGGTCTCACCATCGGCCTTGACCCAGGCGCAGTCCGGGGCGGCCGGACCGGAGTCGTGCGGGTAATAGGCGGAGGTTTTCTTGAGGGCTACCTGCTGCCCGTTGAGGCGCGGCCAACCGAAGCTGATATTGACTTTGGGGATGGCGGACTTGGGGATTTTAGCGGTACTATAGACCTCGACGAAGGCACTGTGTCTGGCCCAAAAGGTGAAGTCGCTCCCCTCAAATCGCAGGCTGCCAACTTCATGCACCGTTCCTTGCGGGTCTATCACACAGCACTTGAACCACGTGCACTCCACGCCATCAATCTTCTCTGTTTCACCCTTGATGATCTGATAGATATAGGTGCCCTTGGTCCATGCAAATGGCCGCCGCACACTGGCAAACTCGCCCTCGTATCCCGCGCTCTCCACCACGCAGTCGTCTCCCGCTGTCCGCACATGGTCGAGGCCGATGGGTGTTTTCTTGTCACTCGACCAACGTGAGAAAATCGCCCCCTTGCCGGGGAACACGCGCTCGCGGCTCACTTTGCTAGGCCAACCGTTGATATTAGTCTGGAGCCCCCCATAGAACTGTAGATCGTTAATTTTGGCAATGCCGCAGGGCGAAATATACAGATTGTAGTCGGATGGAACATCGCGGTCGATGCTCACGGCCATTTCCAGCAAAGTGAAGTGCTCCACCGGTTTTTCAAAATCCCACCAAATGTTGACCAGATGCCATGGAGATTTGGGCAAGGTCACGCCCGCAGCCTTGGCCATCTCCTCGGGTGAGGGTTGCTGGCAAAGATTCTCACCGAAAGTGGTACTGGCCAATCCCATGACGAGGATCGCGAATTTCATCACAGCTTGCGCGACAACGTTCAGGGGCGGGTTCTTCATAAGGGATAATCTGATAGATATTAACAACTTCGCCGACGTTCATACCCCTCGCAACAATCAGTGTCAACCAGGGATTCCCCTTCTGCATCTTCTTGAACGGTCGCTGAGGCGGGTCGAACATGGCGTTCCAGACGTCAATCTGAGGCGGATATTGACGGGTCATGGTCAAACAGTTGGATATTATTCCGCCTCAGACCTCCGCCATGGAACGTGACGGCTGTTTCTTCAACTCACCGATTTTTCCATCAATTTTCATGAACACGATTCTTCTGAAATTCCTTCGAACATTGCTCTTCCTGCCGCTGCTAGGCTCTTTCTCCCGTGCCGCAGTCGTCGATGCGACTTTCACTTCCGCCTCTGACGTGCCGGTCACCGCAGGTAGCTACACCGCCACCGGCAACACAGTGAACTTGGTGCTCAGCTTTGCGCCACCGACCGGAACAAATTTGACCGTCGTCAAAAATTCGGGATTGGCCTATATTCAGGGCGTGTTTGGCAATTTGCCCCAAGGCCAGGTTGTGAATCTGACCTACAGCGGAATTTCCTATCCGTTCGTGGCGGATTACTTCGGGGGGACCGGCAATGATCTGGTGACCTTCAGCCTCGCCCTGTGCTCGGATGGGTCTGTGGTGGCATGGGGCGAGGGATCTAATGGCCAACTGGGCAACGGGGCCACGGTTTCCAGCAATGTGCCGGTAGCCGTGGATACGAGCGGCATACTGGCAGGCAAGACTGTGACCGCTTTGGCGGCAGGCAGTGTGACCTCGGTGGCGTTGTGCGCGGATGGCGCTGTAGCAGGTTGGGGCGGATACTTGGGCTACGGCTGGACAAATTCCTCCACCGTTCCAATCGTGACGGCCAATGCCGGAGTGCTCGCAGGGCGCACGGTATCCAGTCATTGGCCGTCGGCAACCTGATCATCGACGGGCGGGATGCCTCGGACTTCGCCATCACCGCGCCGCCTGCGGCCAGCGTGGCGGCGGGCGCCAGCACGACATTTACCATCACTTTCACCGGCGGTGCCGGAATGGATCGCGAGGCCACGGTGCATCTGCCGAGCAACGATCTGTACGTCGGCCTGTTTCACCTGCCGCTCTCAGCCACGGTGGCGAGTGGCTTGATGGCAGATTTTACCAGCAGCACCACGGTGCCACTGCATGCGCGGGGGCTCACGGCAACGGGCAGCCAGGTGACGCTGGCCCTTCACCATGTCCCGAGAACGGGCTACAATCGCCACCATTATCGCGGATATCGGCGGCAAGGTTTGCTGGACGGACGAATCCCCGCCATCCGGCAAGACTTTCTATCGCGTGGGACTCCCTTCCCAGTAATTGCTGGCATTGGACGACCGACTTTCCTCTAATTACTTTGCCACCCTACCGCAGCGCGACGGCCCGGCAACCCGTGTTACGCAGCCCAACTCCGGCAGTTCGTCGCTCTGGAACATCATCGCACTGCTCCTCAGTGCCGGAGCCTGGCTGCCAAAGCGGGTGGCGACTATATTCGCGGCCGCCCGTGGAAATATCCTTGCTAACCGGTGGGCCATGAACTAAGTGTCTCCCGTTAGCCAGCCCTGTAAATTTCTAGCAAATTGACGAAATTCTGAACGCCCACTTATCCGCCCTCAAGTCCGGTCATCGGCCCATTCAACGACCATCAATACAAAAGCAATTTCCCCGAGGAACTGATGTATAAGTCCCCAATACTGAATACGATTGAAGCACCACAGAAGGTGATCGAGAGTTGGCAGGAATCGGTCAACTTGCTGGCGGACATTGCTGGCATTCCGGCGGCACTGATCATGCGGGTGCATGCCGGAGAAATCGAAGTGCTCATCAGCAGCAATAGCGCAGGAAATGTTTACCATCGAGGCAAAAAGTCACCGTTGAAGACAGGTCTCTATTGCGAAACCGTGATAAGCACCCAGAGAGAGTTGCTGGTGCCCAATGCCCTGAGTGACCCGGCTTGGGACCACAATCCGGATATTGAACTGGGCATGATATCCTACTTTGGACTTCCGCTCATCTGGCCGACCGGTGAGATATTTGGTACCATCTGCATTCTGGATAAAAAGGAAAACGCCTATTCCCAGAGGATTCGCCATCTGATGGAGCACATGCGCGACAGCATTCAGTTCAGCCTCCAAGTCATCTACGATGTCTCTGCGGAGCTCAAACATGCGGACGATGAGATGCTCCAAGCGTATGCCGCACTGGAACTCCGCGTTCAAGAACGGACCAGCGAACTCGCGATCACCAATGCATCCTTGCTGGCGGAAATCGCCGAGCGCAAGCGGACGGAGGAGGTGCTTCGGACACAGGAAACCCATCTCAATGCGATTCTCGAAGCCACCGCTGACGGAATTCTTGCCGTGGACACGAAAGGAAATGTGATACGAGCCAGCCAGCGATTCTCCAAGATCTGGAGAATCCCGGAGTCGATCCTGGCGAGCGGTGATGACAAGACACTGCTGGACTTTGCCCTAACTCAACTTAGCGATCCAGACGCATTTCTTAAGAAAGTGCAGTCGCTCTACGAATCGGACGCGGAGAGCTTTGATACGTTTGCGTTCAAGGACGGCCGATTTATTGAACGGTATTCCTTTGCGATGATCATGGGGGGAAAGCGCATTGGTCGTGTGTGGTCCTTTCGCGACATCACCGAGCGCAAAGCCATAGAAGCCAGTCTGACCACAGCCCTCCTCCGCGCGGAGGCGGCTAGCCGGGCAAAGAGCGAGTTCCTCGGTGTCATGAGCCATGAAGTGCGCACCCCGCTTAACGGAGTGCTCGGATCAGCAGAACTTCTCGCCGAAAGTTCGCTAGATAGTGAGCAAAT
>Ga0118677_10009952_pt1 | contig 14691 bp, 8 predicted proteins | sample AliMusrvi5mmetaG_FD_86154 | JGI IMG/M metagenome (GOLD analysis project Ga0118677, IMG submission 86154)
GCTACCGCTGCAAAACAGTGGTCGAACCTTATCTCTCCCTGCAATGGTACGTCAAGGTTGCCCCGCTGGCGGAGCGGGCCCTGGACGCCGTAAAAAGCGGCAAGACCCGTATCCTTCCCAAACAGTGGGAGAATACCTACTACGACTGGATGGAAAACATCCGCGACTGGTGCATCTCGCGCCAGATCTGGTGGGGGCACCGGATCCCGGCCTGGTTCTGCGACCACTGCGACGGCGTCACCGTCTCCATGGACACTCCGACCAAATGCTCCAGATGCGGCAGTGATGAACTGCGACAGGAGACCGACGTGCTGGACACCTGGTTCTCCTCGGCCCTCTGGCCTTTCTCCACCATGGGGTGGCCGGATCAGACCGCAGAACTGAAAACCTTCTATCCTACCGCCTGTCTGGTGACCGGTTTCGACATCCTCTTTTTCTGGGTGGCACGCATGATGATGATGGGGCTGCACTTCATGGATGAGGTCCCCTTCACGGATGTTTATATCCATGCTCTGGTGCGCGATGCCCAGGGGCACAAGATGTCCAAATCCAAAGGGAACGTGATCGACCCGCTGACAACCATCGATCAGTACGGCACCGATGCCTTCCGTTTCACTCTGGCCGCCTTTGCCGCCCAGGGGCGAGACATAAAACTTGCCGAAGAGCGCATCGCCGGCTACCGCAACTTCTGTAACAAGGTATGGAACGCAGCCCGTTTCACCCTCATGAACCTTGAAGGTTTTGATCCGGACGGCATCCGTTTCGAAGAGCAGGAACTTTCCCAGGGAGACAAGTGGATCCTGCACCGCCTGAATGAAACCATCCGGAGTGTAGATGAAACTCTGAACGGATACCGCTACAACGAAAGCGCCATGGCGCTCTACCAGTTCACCTGGAGCGAATTCTGCGACTGGTATCTGGAACTGTCAAAACAGGATATCTACAACGGAACGCCTGGACGCAAACTGGCCGTCCAGTATGTTCTCTGGTACACGCTTGAGAACCTGCTGCGCCTGCTGCACCCGTTCATGCCCTTCATCACCGAGGAGATCTGGCAGGCGCTGCCGGGAACAAAGTCGTCAATGACGATCATGCAGGCCCCCTACCCTGTTGTCTGTGACGGTTGCTCATTCCCCGAAGCCGCCGCTGAAATGGAGCGGGTCATGGCGGTCATCGGCGGAATACGCAATATTCGCGGTGAGATGGAGGTACCGCCATCGAAACAGATCGCCGTGATCCTCTCTTGCAACAGCGAAGCCAGTAAACGCCTGATGAAGCACAATGAAGGCGCTATTATCAGCCTGGCCAGACTCTCCGACCTTGCCATCGGCCACGGAATAAAAAAGCCTGAAGATGCCTCGATCCAGGTGGCCGGAGATGTACAAATTTTCGTGCCGCTCAGGGGACTTGTAGATGTGGATGAAGAGGAGAAGCGCCTGCTGAAGGAGATTGCCAAAATCGAAAAGGAGATCGAAATGTTCTCCAAAAAGCTTGAAAGTCCAAACTTTGTTGACCGAGCACCGGCCGAAATTGTCGCCAGGGAGCGGGAGAAACTGGCGGAAGTAACCGGCAAGAAGCTGGTTTTGGAAAACAGTCTGGATAAAATCAGAAAACTGAAGTAGGTGCCCACCATGCAACAGATTCAGAAAGTCGCCATATTCGCTAAAATGCACGATCCACGCTGTCAAGGCATCGCAAGTGACCTGATACAGTGGCTTAAGGTCAGAGAGCGCCTGCCGCTTGTGGAACCTAGTCTTGCCCGCCTGATCGGCCACCCCGATCTGCTGACTGAGGAAGAGATTCGCGATCAGGCCGAACTGGTGGTGGTGCTGGGGGGAGACGGCACGTTGATCTCTGTTGCGCGACTTTTCAGCGGTCGTGATGTTCCCATTCTGGGGATCAACCTGGGCAGTCTCGGTTTTCTGACAGAGATAACCGTTGAGGAGCTGTACCCGCGCCTGGAACTCTGCCTGCAGAGCACCCCTCGCGTCTCCGCACGGATGATGCTTCTGGTTACGCTCCTTCGGGAGGGCAAACAGAGCGAGACCTACCACGTATTAAACGATGTTGTCATCAACAAGGGCGCTCTGGCCCGTATTGTTGATCTGGAGACCAGGATCAACAAACAGTTTCTGACTACATACAAGGCTGACGGCTTGATCGTAGCGACCCCGACCGGCTCCACAGGCTATTCGTTATCCGCCGGCGGCCCGATTATCCATCCGCAGATGAGCTGCATCGTTATCACTCCGATCTGCCCTCACACCTTGACCAACCGCCCTATTGTCGTTACCGACGAATCAATCATTTCCGTAACCATAACCTCCTCCTTTGATGAAAAGGTCTACCTGACTCTTGATGGGCAGGTCGGCATCGAACTGCAGGAGGGGGACTCAGTAGAGGTACGCAAGGCTCTCAATAAAACCTCGCTGGTCATGTCACGCAGTCGGGACTACTTTGAGCTCCTGAGAACAAAGTTGAAGTGGGGAGAACGCTGATGCAGCCCGCTGCTTTTTCAATATGTTGACTGACCTTACCATTAAGAACGTCGCCATTATCGACACCCTGCAGATCCGCTTCAAGCAGGGCCTGACTGTCCTGACCGGCGAGACCGGGGCAGGTAAGTCAATCATCATCGACGCGGTCGGGTTGATCATGGGGAGCAGAGCCTCCAGCGACCTGATCCGCTCCGGCGAGGAAGATGCGACCGTTGAGGCGCTCTTCGACATCTCGACCCAGCCGGACATACGGCAAATGCTCTCGGAGGCCGGTTTTGACTGCGAAGATGAACTGCTGATAAAGCGTTCCCTCTCCCGCTCAGGCAAGAACAGGATCTTTATCAACGGCGGCATGGCGACATTGGCGCTGTTGTCAGATATCGCACCGCGCCTGATCAATATTTACGGCCAGCACGATTCACAAACACTGTTGAAACCAGAAAACCATCTGCGCCTGCTGGATACCTTTGCCGGTTTAAATGCCCAGCGGCAGGAGTTCACGGCCATTTTCAGCCGGCTCGCCGCCCTGCGTGAGCAAATCGACGGCCTGGAATCCGAGGAGCGTGAGGCCGAGCGACGGCTGGATCTGTTGTCCTACCAGTCCGAGGAGATCGCAAAGGCGGAATTGAAGGCAGGGGAAGAGGAAGAGCTGGAGGAGCGGCGCAAACTGTTGGCCAGTGCTGAAAAACTGGGCAGCACAAGCAGCGATGCCTTTGAAAGGCTTTATGGAGGGGATGGAGCCATTTTGGGACAACTGCGGCGAATCTCCGGATCAATTTGTGATCTCTCGACCATTGACCACTCGCTCCAGGATCTGGCCTCGTCACTTGAAGGTGCTTACCTGCAGCTGGAGGATGCCGCCATCACCCTGCGTGATTACGCATCACACATCGAGTCCGACCCGGCCGCTCTGCAGCAGGCTGATGACCGGCTTGATCTGATCGGCCGGCTGAAAAAGAAATATGCACCGACTGTTGAAGAGATACTGTCTTACAAGGGCGGGATCGACGCGGAACTGGATCGGTTACGTGGCAGGCAGCAAAACCGCCTTCATCTTGAATCAGAGCGTAACAGGCTGGAATCGGAATTGAATAATTCCGGGGCGGAACTTACCGCAGCACGCGCAACAGCCGCGGCAAAATTGAAAAACGCACTGGAGCGGGAGGCCCACCAACTGGCCATGAAAGGGGCGATCATCGAACCGGCGCTGGAATCGCTGGCGGAGCCACGCTTGACAGGATTCGAGCGGGTGGAGTTCCTCTTCTCCCCCAATCAGGGTGAGGCGCCCCGTCCTATGGCGCGTATCGCCTCCGGCGGAGAGCTTTCGCGACTGATGCTGGCCATCAAGCAGGTCTTGCCGGACAGCGATGTCCCAACCCTGATTTTCGACGAAGTCGACACCGGCATCGGCGGTGCGACCTCTGAACTGGTCGGGAGGAAACTGAAAAACGTCGCCTCCCGTCAGCAGGTACTATGCATCACCCACCTGCCCCAGGTGGCGGTTTTCGCCGACCAGCAGCTGCGTGTGGAAAAGCTGATGACGGACGGCAGGACAAACACCTCCGTCCTCGAACTCGAGCAGGGTGGCCGCATCCGTGAAGTGGCCCGCATGCTTGCCGGCGCCACTATCACCGATTCAGCTCTGAAACACGCCGCCGAGATGCTGGCGGCCAACCGACCCAATCCGACTTGAAAAAACATATGCCTCAGAATATTGAAAACCTTTTTGAAGACATCCCTGCAACCCTGCCGCAGGAACTCTTCCAAACTCTTGTAAAAAAGGGCAAAGTCCGTATTGAGCGCATAGTGTCTGAAGGGCAGTCGACTTTGAAGGGCGAATGCTATTGTCAGGCCTGGGATGAGTGGGTGATCCTGCTGTCAGGGAGCGCCGGACTGCTTTTCGATGGCGATACCGCACCCCGGATCCTGAAACCCGGCGATTATCTCTTGATCCCCGCCGGTTGTCGCCACCGGGTGGAATGGACCGAACCGGATTGTAAGACCGTATGGCTGGCGGTACATTTCGGAGAAAACAAATCAGGTAGCGAATGAGCTTGCGAGCCACCCCGCCACCACCCATGGGCAGAGTATACTTCTTTCTGATTCTGACCACCTTCTTCTGGGGCGGAAGCTTTCTCTTCACCAAGATCGGCGTCAGCACAATCCCTCCGCAACTGTTTGTTCTCTCAAGGTTCAGTCTGGCAACACTGATCATGCTGATCGCTTTTGCCCCGAGATTGAAAAAGCTGGACTGGAACATACTGAAGCGCGGCATGGTTGTCGGTATCGCACTCGGTCTGACAAACCTGAGTTTCGTCTTCGGCATCCAGGGTACGAGCATTTCGAGGGCAGGTGTTCTCAACAACCTGTTCGTCCTTTTTATACCACTGATCACCAAAGTCATCTGGCGTGACAAGATCGGGCGGGTCAACATGACCGGAATCGCCCTGGCGGTGATCGGGATCTGGCTGCTGGCCACAGGAGGCGGGCAGGGTTTCAACCGTGGTGATCTGCTATCGACCATTTGCGCATTACTGATCGCTTGCCATATTATTACCGTTTCCAAAGTTCTTAAAGATGACGATGTCTATCTCGTTTCACTGGTGCAGTTCGCTACGGTTACGGCCATGAGCGGAGCAGCGTCGCTGCTGATTCCCACATCCCCGTTCAGCGTCACACCGGCAGCTGTCAGGTCAATCATCTACTGTGCAATATTCCCCACCGTATTCTGCTTCACACTGCAGAATATCTACCAGCGCTACGTCACCCCCACCCGGGCCGGACTTGTCTACACCCTCGACCCGGTCTGGAGCCTGATGGCCGGTTATTTCATTCTGGGAGAACGTCTGGAAATAATAGAATGGCTGGGATGCGGCATCATCTTTCTTGCGGCTCTGATGCCGCTTCTATACAGACTTTACACAGAAGAATCATTTGGTATCCGGATTCAAAAGCAGAAAACATGCGAGCATGTCGTAAAACGCGATGAAGCGGCAGAAATGAAGGATCCTGCTAAATCAACAGTCGGAGAATCAGCTGATGGACCATAATCCTGTCATCGAAAAGATCAAGAAGCTGCTGGCTCTCTCAAAATCGTGCAATGAACATGAGGCTGCCCTTGCCGCTTCCCATGTCCAGCGATTACTGTCGGAACACAATCTGGCAATGGCCGACATTGAAACATCTCCGAAACCGGAAAAGGCCGACAGGGTAGAGACTACCGTATCCAGGACCCTTCCCAAATGGGTACGGCACCTCTGCGCCGGCGTCAGCAGCGCCTTCGACTGCCAGGCAATCCACCACCCTGCAACCGGCATTATGTCCTTCATCGGGGTCGGGGCGGACGTACAGATAGCCGCCTACACATTTTGTCATCTGGATAAAACCATCCGACGCCTCTCTGCAGCCTATATGAAGCATCAGGTCAGTGTAGGAATTAAGAATCGCCACCGCGAACTGATACGTCAATCCTACTACCTGGGGGCGGTCTCAACCATCAACCAGCGACTCGCGGCACAAAAGAGGGAAACGCCCATCACCCCTGGGGCACTGATTCCACTTAAAGAGGGGCTGGTCAAACAGGCGATCAGCGAATTCGGAAACATCAGAACAGTTCGTAGCCGCAGAAGCTATATCAACAATGGAGCTTATTCAGAGGGGCAGGCTGACGGCAGGCGAGTGGGGATTCATCGGGGAATAGAAAGCGGGGCGGAAGGACAAAAGGCTATCGGCAGATAGCATGATCGCCAAAACCTAAGCGCTTTTAGCCGTAGTAGCGGGTGAGCCCACCGCCGGCGCAGAAGAATGCGATTCTAACTGCTGTCTTCATTCCCTGCATGATTATTGTGGTCTTTCGGGTAATGTCATCTCTTACTTAACACACAAGTTTTCACGTTCAAAATCCCGATTGACAAAACTCAACCAATCTGCTTTATTGTCGCCGAAAATAACTTCTAACTATTTATAATAACTGAATAACTTTAGTATTGCTAAATATTTTTTTTAAAGGAGAATACTGAATGCAGAAATACAGGTTCCGGAAAGTCATGGCCGCCAATCGCGGTGAGATCGCAATTCGCGTCTTCCGTGCATGTACCGAACTGGGCATCGGCACTGTGGCCATCTATTCCGAAGAGGACAAACTCTCTCTGCACCGATACAAGGCTGATGAAGCCTACCTGATCGGTAAAGGTAAACCACCCATCGATGCGTATCTCGGTATCGACGAGATCATTGCTCTGGCCCTGAAGGCCGATGTAGACGCAATTCATCCAGGTTACGGTTTTCTTGCCGAGAATGCCGAGTTTGCCGAGGAGTGTCGAGTAAACGGAATCACTTTTATTGGTCCAACAGCCGAGATGATGCGTGCCCTGGGCGATAAAGTTTCCGGCAGAAAAGCGGCCATTGCCGCTGGCGTCGACGTAGTGCCCGGCACTGAGGATCCGATTGAGAAGGAGGAGGACGCTCTCAGGTTCGCCAAGGAGCATGGCTATCCGATTATCATAAAGGCATCTGCTGGCGGTGGCGGGCGCGGCATGCGGGTGGCCAACAACAGGAAGGAATTATTGGAGGGGTTGGTGGCAGCAGGGAGTGAGGCCAAAGCTTCTTTCGGCAATGCCGAAGTCTTCCTGGAGCGGTATCTGGCCAATCCCAAACATATAGAGGTCCAGGTGCTGGGAGACAACTACGGCAACCTGGTACACTTCTTCGACCGCGACTGCTCGGTGCAACGCCGCCATCAGAAGGTGGTCGAATTCGCTCCATCCCTTTCCCTGACTCAAAGCCGGCGGGAGGTACTCTGTACGGCAGCCCTCAAGATCGCCGCCCACGTTAAATACCGCAATGCCGGTACCATCGAGTTTCTGGTAGACGCTGAAGGAAATCAATACTTCATCGAGATGAACCCCCGTATCCAGGTTGAACATACTGTCACCGAAATGATTACAGGACGCAACCTTGTCCAGAACCAGATTCTGGTCGCCTGCGGACACAAACTGTCCGATCCCGAGATAAACATCCCCAGTCAGAGCGCTATCGATATGCGCGGTTACGCCATCCAATGCCGTATAACCACCGAAGATCCAGCCAATAACTTCTCTCCCGATTTCGGGATCCTGACCACTTACCGCTCTGCGGGCGGCTGCGGCGTGCGTCTGGATGCTGGCAATGCCTATACCGGGGCCAAGATAACCCCACATTACGATTCGCTGCTGGTTAAGGTCAGCTCCTGGGGTTTGACATTTAACGAGGCGGCCAACATCATGCACCGTTCGCTGCAGGAATTTCGTGTGCGTGGCGTCAAGACCAACATAAGTTTTCTGGAAAACGTTGTCACCCATCCGGTCTTTCTCAAGGGACAATGCGACACCTCCTTCATTGACAAGCATCCCGAACTGCTCCAATTCCGTGAGAAAAAAGACCGCGCCACCAAGGTGCTATCCTTTCTGGGCGAGGTGATCGTCAACGGTTCTCCCGGTACACCCCGCTCACTCAGGTCAGCCGACCTGATCGAGGCTCGAGTCCCGGAGGTTAATGTTAACAGCCCGCGGCCTTCCGGCAGCAAAGACCTCTTCATGCAGTTGGGGGCCGAAGGACTCTCCAGATGGATTCTGGAACAGGAGAAACTGCTGATCACGGACACAACCATGCGCGACGCCCACCAGTCCAACCTGGCCACCCGTGTGCGTACCTACGACCTGGTCAAGATCGCCGAGCCGACCTCCTACCTTGGCGCCGACCTCTTTTCGCTGGAGTGCTGGGGCGGAGCCACATTTGACGTCTCCATGCGATTCCTCAGGGAAGACCCCTGGCAGCGGCTGCACAAACTGTCCGAACTTATTCCCAATATCCTGTTCCAGATGCTGCTGCGCGGTTCCAACGCCGTCGGCTACACCAATTACCCGGATAACGTAGTTGAGAAATTCGTCGAGGAGGCTGCAGACTCCGGCATTGACATTTTCCGCGTCTTCGACTCCCTCAATTGGACCACCGGAATGAAAGTCGCCATGGAGGCGGTCAGAAAAAGCGGGAAAATTTGTGAGGCGGCCATCTGTTATACAGGCGACATTACTGATCCCAAACGTGACAAGTATCCCCTGGAATATTATGTATCCATGGCAAAAGAGCTGGAATCCATGGGTGCTCACATACTGGCAATCAAAGACATGGCTGGACTGCTGAAACCGCTGGCTGCCTATAAACTGGTAAAGGCGCTGAAAGAAAACATCGGCATCCCTGTCCATCTGCATACACACGATACATCCAGTAACGGTAGCGCCACGCTTCTCAAAGCCGGCGAGGCAGGGGTCGATATCGTGGATGCTGCCCTGTCGTCCCTGTCCGGCCTGACCGCCCAGCCCAACCTTAATGCCTTGGTGGCGGCCCTGGAAGGAACCGGTCGCGATCCGCTGGTTAACGCCGACGGCCTGCAGAAACTGGCCAACTACTGGGAGACAGTGCGCGACTACTACGCCCCGTTCGAGTCCGGCCTCAAAAGCGGAACAGCTGAGGTCTATCATCACGAAATCCCTGGGGGGCAGTACTCAAACTACAAGCCGCAGGTGGCAGGCCTCGGCCTGATTGAGCGCTGGGACGAGTGCAAGGAGATGTACCACAAGGTCAACTTGATGTTCGGCGACATTGTAAAAGTCACACCGTCATCCAAGGTTGTAGGCGATATGTCCATGTTCCTCGTAAAAAACAATCTGGAGCCGGAGGATGTCTTCATCTCCAAAGAAGAGTTGGCCTTCCCCGAGTCGGTAGTAGGCATGTTCAAGGGGATGATCGGACAACCTTACCTGGGGTGGCCGGAGGAGTTGCAGAAGGTTATTCTCAAGGGGGAACAGCCGATCACCTGCCGACCCGGCGAACTGCTGGAACCGGTGGATTTTATCGAGGAGCGGCTAAAACTGGAGGAGAAGGTCGCACACCGTGTGGATGAAAGGGCACTGATCTCCAGTATTCTGTATCCACACGTGTACCCGGAGTTCGATCGGCACCGGCAGGAGTACTCCGATACGTCGGTCATCCCGACACCTATCTTCTTCTACGGTCTGGAGCCGGGTCAGGAGACTTCTATAGACATAGAACCGGGCAAGACCCTGATCATCAAACTGAACACAATCGGCAAAGTACAGAAGGATGGTACCCGCGCCGTATACTTCGAGTTGAACGGCAACAACCGCTCCGTTGTCATCCGCGACAAATCGGTGCAAACCGACGAGATGGTCCGGGAGAAGGCCGACAAGGGGAATGCAAACCACATCGCTGCTCCCATGCCGGGCAAGGTGCTCAAAATCAACGTTAAAGCCGGCGACGAGATCAAAATCGGCGACGTGCTGATGGTAACCGAGGCCATGAAAATGGAGACCAACATCAAGGTCAGGGTGGATTGCAAGGTTGTTGAAGTTAAATTTAAAGAGGGAGATAAGGTCGAGAAAGAAGATTTAGTGATTGTAACGTGCTGAGCATCGTGATGTTCCCTGTGGTCGCTCTGCCATTTACGTTAATTCGCACGCTTTAATCAAACGCCCCGCTTCCTGAAGGAAACGGGGCTGTTTATTGCTTTTGACTCACCGCCCCACCTGACGTATAATCACCTCGCCTGAAACACTGGCCTCATTTCATGCACTTTTTCAAAACTCCAGTTCCATGAGGATTAAATTGCAATTTTATATCGATCAGTACTTCCCCGATGACATCAGCGCCGTTGGCGACGCCGGAATGGCCGGATTTGATGAAAAACGCCCACTCTATTTCTCTGGTTGCAAGAATTTCCTGGCATATTATCGCGAAGAGATCAAAAAGCTGCACGATACCGGAGCAAACGGAACCGAAGTTTGCCACCTGATCAGCGACATGATGGATGAGCTGAACAGCAAGCTCTTCCGCACTATCATATATGATCTGGCCGGAGGCGACGCCATGCTGGAGCATATCAGCCTTATAGCGGTGGGCGGCTATGGTCGTGGCGAGCTGAATCCATATTCCGATATTGACATCATGTTCCTGCACGATGGGACCATACCGGCGGCAAAAGTGGAGGACATCGCTCAAAAGCTGCTCTACTTCCTGTGGGACATGCGCTTGGATGTAGGCTACTCGGTCCGGATGATTTCTGATTGTGTCGAGATGGCTGCGGCCGACGGCACCGTAAAGACAGCGCTGATGGACTCCCGATTTTGTTCGGGCAGCCGGCAGCTTTTCGACAACCTTGTAAAAGTCATCTTCGGCCAGATCCTGCCCAAATCCAGTGACAAATTCATCAAGGAAAAGCTAGCCGATATGAAATGTCGTCGTGAAAAATACGGCTCTACGGTTTATCTCCTGGAACCAAACCTAAAAGAAGGAGAAGGAGGTTTGCGTGATCTTCAGACCGCCATGTGGGTGGCACGAGTAAAGTACAAGTTTTCAGATCCACGCGAACTGATCATGAAGGGAATAGTAATAGATGAAGAGCTGGAAACTTATAACTCTGCTCTGGACTACCTCTGGCAGATACGGAACGAACTTCATTACTTCAGTGGCCGCAAGAACGACCAGCTTACCTTCGATGCACAGGTACATCTGGCCAGCTTCATGGGATACCGTAACCGCGACCGTGTGCTGGCGGTTGAAGATTTTATGCGTGATTACTACCGGCGCGCAAACAGAGTCGAGCATTTTGCATCCAGCCTGGTCTCAAGATGCATCTGGCGCGACGAGGGTGCGCTCAAGATTCTCGGTTATTTTGTGCGCCGGCCGGTTGGAGACGGCTGTTTTGTGCTGAAGGGAGAGTTGGTCATACCCGATGAGAGCGTAGTGGATAAAAATCCGGTCGTATTGATGCGTATCTTCGAACTGACCCAGAAACACGGTGTCAGCCTGAATATTCGTGTCAAGGGGCTGATCCGCAAGAATCTGTATCTGGTCAAAGACAAGTTCCGCCGCAATCGCGAGGTGAATCAATCTTTCATGAACATCCTTCGAGCCCCTAAGGACGTCGCAGAAACCCTTCGTACGATGCACCACCTTGAATTTCTGAACCGCTTCATACCTGAACTGGAACATATCTACTGCAAGGTACAGCATGATCTGTATCACATTTACACCGTCGACATTCATACGCTCTTTGCTGTAGAGGAGACGGAGCGGATGCTGACCGGTGAATTAAAAAAAGCATTGCCGCTACCATGTGCGGTCGCAACCCAGATCGACAAGCGGGAACTTCTGATTCTGTCGGTTCTTTTTCACGACATCGGTAAAGGAGAAGGTGGCGGACACGCAGAGAAGGGCGCAGCAATGATTCCTGCAATTGCCAAACGCATGGGGCTTTCCCCTGAAGACAGCGAAAGGCTCGAGTTTCTCGTGCGTCAGCACCTCCTTTTTGCGCACATTTCACAGCGCCGGGATCTGAATGACGAAAAGATGATAACCCAGTTTGCTCGCCAGATAGGCAGCAGCGAAAACCTGAAGATGCTTTATCTCCTTACTGTCGCGGATGTCAGGGCAGTTGGATCGGAGGTTTGGACCACCTGGAAGGCGTCTCTTTTTCAGGAATTGTTCGAAAAGAGCTTCAATGTGCTCGAGCGCGGAGAATTCCAGCAGGAGGCCAGCAGCGAAAGAGTCGGGACCGTTGTCGCCAAGGTATCTTCCCTACTCGTGGACGAGTTGCCATCTGAAGAGGTTCAGCGCGAACTCAAAGCAATGCCTGTGCGCCTGCTGTTATCCAATCCGGCTCCGCTAATTGCAGAGCAGACCCGCCTGCTGCTCGGGCTGGAGCATTCTGACATCCTGATGCGAATAACCCACCAGCCGGAGAGTGGTTACTCCGACTTCACCATCTGCACCCACGATATGCCGGGGCTGTTTTCACGCATCACAGGCGTCATGGCTGCCAACGGCGTCAACATCCTGGGTGCCCAGATAAATACCAGCAAGAACGGCAAGGTACTGGACATCCTTCAGGTCAACTCGCCGCAGGGGATCCTGATTACCGACGATCAGCGCTGGCAGAAAGTTCAGGATGACATGCGCAGGGTGCTTCATGGAGAAGCAAACGTTGCCGAGCTTGTTGAAAAACGTCACCGTCCATCCGTGCTTACTTCAAGGCCGACCCCGCGTTTTGCGACCCAGGTGGATATCGACAACGAAGTCTCTGAGGACTATACCGTTCTGGATATCCTGACGCACGACAAGGTCGGCCTGTTGTACATGATAACAAGCACTCTGACCGAATTGGGCCTCTACATCGGAGTCTCCAAAATTTCCACCAAGGTAGATCAGGTTGCTGACGTTTTCTATGTAAGGGACATCTTCGGACACAAGCTTCATACCGAAGACAAGCTGGCCGAAATTCGCAGCAGGCTTAAATCTGCGATTGATGAGTGGACGTAAGTTCAGACTCTGTTCCTGATTGGATTTGTAAGACTTGAATTTATGGACAGGATAGGTTATAAGGGCTGCTCGATAACCGGCTTGCCGAAGTATAAGCTGAACGTAGATTCTACCCAGCACGGAGAGGTGTCCGAGTGGTCGATGGTGCCTGACTCGAAATCAGGTGTTCTGAAAGGAACCTAGGGTTCGAATCCCTACCTCTCCGCCATTTAATTCAACAAAAACAAAGAGTTATGTTTTTGAAATCCCTGACTTTCACCAAAGTTTTCTTCATGAGAATTTTGATAGAAGGCCAGGGGTCTTTTTTTGACCTCGATGAAGTCCTTGCCGAAGTAATTCAAAATATCCCAGTAGTCCGTTTCAATTCCGTCAATATAGTTTCCGTAAACCTCATAAACCATCTGCTTGCTACCATGCCCCATTAATCTGACCAGGCGAAGCGGTTCGATCCCGACCAGCAGACTCCATGCCGCGAAGCTGTGACGCATACTATAGGGCGGGCGGTACGGGATATTGCATTTTGTGATAGCCCTGGTCCAGGTGCGTTCGGTAAAGTTTTCTCGCAAGTACGGTTTGCCGTCAGGTTGGGCGAACACATACGGGCTGTCAGTCCTGGCAAGCACTTCCTCAAGTATGGCTCGAATCCGGTTGGTAATAGGCATCTTGCGCACACGGTAGCGGGTCTTGAGTGTCTTGCTTTCTACCCCTCTGACAATTGACTGCTGCACCATGATATGATCGGGGTGGATGTGGCTACGGAGCAGACCGGATATTTCTGAATGAATCATGCCGGTCAGCATCATGATTTCGATCATCGGGCGGTGCCAGGGGGGGATTGTGCCTAATATCAGAAGCCATTCGTCAAAGCGGAATATCTCCCTACCCTTCGGCGGGTTCTTAGGCATGTGACGATTGAGGTTGCGGAACGGATCGGTGAGATCCCAGTGAAATTCATCAATGGCATCATTGAACATGGCCCTGATAACAGTCATTATGTTAATTGATCTGGCGCGGGATAATGGTCTGCCCTTGTGGATTCCAATCTTGCACTTGAAAGTTGAGATGAATTTTTGCATTTCAAGTCTGGTCAGATCGTAAAAGGACTTTTCCGCAAAATAGGGCTTAATCCAGCATTTAAGAATCACACGGTAATCGAAACGTTTTGTGTGGGAGTCATACAACTCCACAACTTCTTTATCCCACTTTTTCAGATAATCACCGACAATGATTTCCTTTGGTGAAGGGGCATAGTGCCACCCTTCCAGTTTTGCAAAGAAAGCTTTGTCATTATCCGATGAACCGGGAAACGCTTCAGCGAAGATCATTTTTCCCGAATCACGCCGTTCAATAAGTCGATCCAGCCAGAGCCGCACCTTTTCCCGGTTCTTGGGGGTATCGGTCAGGCCGGTAGTTTTTTCCACCCGCTTATTGTAGTAGTAGAAGAGAACATACAGCTTGCAAGAGCCGGGTTTTCTGATGATGCTTCCTTGTTTCTTCTCCTCGTTGTCAAAGAGCAACATATCGAGGTGGGGGTATTGCTTCATGGTAATACACTCCATTCCGCTACAAAGCACCCACCTTCCAGAGTCCGGTTTTCATCATAGCACATCCGTTTCATCTCTCAGTACTCCCAATTGATAGAACTGTCGGTTTTCTTGCGCGTCAGGCAAACAGACCTGACCGCAGGGGCAGCAACCGCCAGCACTTGTCCGGAGTCATGCAGCAGACTTGAAACAAGATCATCCGACCAGGTGAAACGCAGGACACGACCAAACTTGAAAAAGTGCCGACCTTGGACGAGTATCTGTTTTTGCATCCA
>Ga0118677_10009953_pt1 | contig 14690 bp, 7 predicted proteins | sample AliMusrvi5mmetaG_FD_86154 | JGI IMG/M metagenome (GOLD analysis project Ga0118677, IMG submission 86154)
CGAGGTGATACTTGAGGTCCGCCACTTGGCGCGAGCCACGCCATTGGAACTGGACTGGCCCGGGGCGCACGCGTTCCGCGTCGCGTGGATACTGAGTGAAGGCTGGGGGAGGCAGCGGCTTGGCGGCGGACAGCCAGGAACGATAATGCGTGCCGGCGGTTCCGGCGCTGGCGAAATCCACCAGACGCAGAACGCTCCCGTTCTCCGCGGGCACCTCCACTTGCAGCCAGGTCCTGCGCCGGGCCGGCTGGGTCTCCGGCACCGCGTTAACTATGCGCGCCTCGGCCAGGCGAGCCAGATCCACCGCCGGCAGCTTCCCTTCATCGTAGGGGGTTTGGGCCTGGTCCCAGGCCAACAGCAGCGGGCCGCGGTAGAGCGAGACTCGGCCCGCCGCCTCGTTAGCGCCGGCGACAGCCCGCAAACGGAAGTCGAACTGCAGCGCTACCTCGTCGCCGGCCTTCCACCGGCGGCGAATTTCCAGGTAGGAACCGGGCACAGCAGTGGTGGGCGCACCTTCGAAGTTCGCTTGCACCCGCGTGTTGGTCTGCCAGGTCGGTATGCGTAATTGCAGCGTCCACTCGGCGTCTCCGCTGCTGGCGATCCGAACACGCTGCGAGTCGCCGATGGGATAGTCCCGGTCCAACACTAAAGCAACTTCCTGTTTTGCCACCGATACGGTGAAAGTGCCGGGCAGGTAGCTGTTGACCGCGAGCCCGCGAGGCGTGGACATCACGGCCCATTCGCTGAGCATGCCCAGCACCCGCGGCGCGTTGACCGAGCAGCAATTCAGTTCAGGTGTGCCGGCGCGCGATTGGAATACGATGGTGTGGGCGCTCGCTTCCCGAACGCCATCCATAGGGGTGTTGTAGGTCCACCAGCGGCCACTGACATGCTGCGCGCCCAGACCACCGTTGAGGGCGGCTAACTCGAGGTCGTCGGCTGCTCGCGGTTCGCCGGTGAGCTTCAGGTAGTCCACTGTCAGGGCCATCCACGCCACCGTGCAGCAGGTTTCGATAGCGGTGGGGGCGTAGGGGTTACCCGTTGCCTGCTCGCCGGAGCTGAAGGCGCCGGTGTTGCGGCGGTCCCAGCGGCGGATGCTGCGCCAGTGATGGATGAAGGCTTCGCGATACTTCGCCTCGCCGGTAATACGCCACATCTCGAACAGGCCCTGGAGGTCATGCAGGCTCTCCCAGCGCGGGCGCGGCGATTGGAAATATTCGCGCCCGTCGAGGCCGGCGCGCAGGTAATCCCCGGCACGCTCCCAGTCTTTCTCCACCTCGCGCGCCATGCGCAAATAGCGAGGTTCCCCGGTCAGGCGGTAGAGCATCGCCATGCCAGTCAGGATAGACATATTCATCTCGGAATCGCCCGCGTCCACCACGCGGCGGCTGGTGTCGAGATAGGTGAGGCAGACCAGGTCGCCGGCCTTGCGCGCCGCCGCAAGCGCCGCGGGGTCGCCCGTACGCTCATGCCACAGAGCCAATGCGTAAAGGGCATGGTAATGGCCCCAAAGGTCCCAGTTCTTGAGGAGGCGGGCGTCCTTCGGGAATGGCCCGAGGTAGCCATCCTCTGCCTGAGTGGCGATGAAGGCCGTGACGACGTTGGACACCTGCACGAACAACCGCGGATCGTCGCTCATCCGCAAAGCTTGCACGGCGGAGATGAGATATTTGCCGACGAACTCCCCGGCCCACGGCACGAGTTGCGGGACCGGCTGGCGGTCGCGCATTTGGAACATCTCCAGGATGCCCGGATTTGCCTGGGGCGCTCGCAGGAGCCAGTTGTCGATATTGGCTTCGACGCGCTCGCCCACCGGGCCGGTAAACCTGAACCGAGCATGAGGCAGCGAATTGAACTGGACGGCCCCGGCTTCGGGCGAAGGCTGCGCCAGCGCGCAGGTTGCCGAGGTCAAGAAAGCAAGTGTCAGAATTCTCATGGTGTTATTGAGATGTTCAGTGAGAGTAGGGTTGTAGGTCCTTGAAGGTCAACCCCGGCGGTAGCACGAAATCTGGTTGCACTGGAACCTGTCCGTTACTAATGTCAGGTGTGCAATCTACAAGAATCCTGCTAACCAAACTCGCAGTCTTTTCCGTGCCCATGCTTCTCGCTACCGCCAGCTTAAACGCTGCCGACCAGCCCTCGCTGGCCGAGCGGCTCGGATACAAAGCAACCGACAAGCTGCTCATCGTCAACGGTGACGACGCCGGCATGTGTCATACCGCCAACCTTGCCACCACCGAGTGCATGGAAAAGGGCTTCATGCGCTGTGCGACAATCATGACGCCCTGCCCCTGGTTTCCGGAAATTGTGAGCTACGCCAAGAGCCATCCGGAGAAGGACTTCGGGGTTCACCTTACCCACACCTCGGAGTGGGGCAAATACCGATGGGGCTCAGTCGCCCCAAGCGACCAGGTGCCCGGCATGCTTGATAAACAGGGCTATCTCTGGCCCGAGGTGATGGACGTGTACGGGCACGCTAAACCCGAAGAGGCCCTGATTGAGGGGAGGGCCCAGATCAAGCGCGCGCTGGCCGCCGGCATTGATGTGAGCCATATAGACTCGCACATGGGGACCATGCAAATGCACCCGGCGTTTGTGAAGGCCTATGTGCAATTGGCCGTCGAGTTCGATCTGCCCATCCGCATGGCTTCACAGGAGACTCTGTCCAAAATGGGCCATCCTGAACTGCGTGGTGAGATCTCCGCCAAGGGCATCTTGTTCCCCGACTACTTCGTCTATGAGGAGCTGAAGGATGAGAAGAAGCAGGACGTAAAGACCTTTTGGCTGGGGGTTGTTCGGAAGCTTAGGCCGGGGGTTACGGAGCTGTATATCCACGCCGGAACGCCCAGTGACGAGCTGAAGGCGATTACCGGGTCGTGGCAAACGCGATCGCAGGAGTTTGAAGTCTTCACCAACGACGAGGAGATGAAGAGCCTGATTGCCGAGCAGAAGATTACGCCGATCGGCTATCGCCCACTGCGAGACCTGCAGCGCAAGGAACGTCAGCAAGCCAAGTGACGGTCGCTAGGCGAAAGAGCACTGGTTGCTCAGCGTGTCAAATCCGAAGCCCGAAATCCGAGAGAAATCCGAAATCCGAAGGCCGAAGCCCGAAGCTAGCATGTTCCCTGCTGTTCGGAGAGCCAGTTTACCCAAAGCACTGCGGTTGGCTGACTCTGAGCCCCTAACAGGCTGTGGTTTATGGGCGCACCTTCCCCGTTTCACATTTCCGATTTCGGGCTTCCTACGGAGTTCGGCCTTAGGGTTTCAGGCTTTTCCGGCAACATCCTTATGCGCTGGAAGCAGCAGGGTACGAAGAAACGGCGGCTCGTTACCGAGCCGCCGTTCCAAACAAACCCAAACCGAGAGTCAAATTCCTTTCTGGATCATGAACTTGAGCAGGTCGGACACGCGGCAGCTATAGCCCCACTCGTTGTCATACCAGCTCACCAGCTTGAAGAAACGCTTGTTCAGCTCGATGCCCGAGCCACTGTCAAAGATGGACGAGGACTTGCAGTGAATGAAATCCGAGCTGACAACCTCGTCTGAGGTGTATTCCAGAATGCCCTTGAGATACGTCTCGCTGGCCTTCTTCATCGCAGCGCAGATCTCGGCGTAGCTGGTTTCCTTGACCGTCCGAACAGTCAGATCCACGACCGAGACGGTGGGCGTCGGCACGCGGAAGGCCATGCCGGTCAGCTTGCCTTTGACTTCGGGCAGCACCAGGCCCACGGCTTTGGCTGCGCCGGTCGTCGATGGAATCAGGTTCAACGCTGCTGTCCGGCCGCCTTTCCAGTCCTTCTTGCTGGGGCCGTCAACCGTCTTCTGCGTCGCGGTATAGGAGTGGATGGTGGTCATCAAGCCCTCCTCTACGCCAAAGCCTTCCTTCAACAGCACATGGACAACCGGCGCCAGGCAATTGGTCGTGCAGGAAGCGTTGGAAATAATGTGGTGCAGTGTTGGGTTGTATGTGCCTTCGTTCACGCCCATCACAATGGTCGGACAATCGCCCTTGGCTGGCGCTGTGATGATGACTTTCTTCGCGCCGGCGGCCAGATGCCCCTTGGCCTTCTCGACGTCCGTGAACAGCCCAGTGGACTCAATGACCACGTCCACGCCCAACTGTTTCCAGGGCAACTGCGACGGATCCTTGGCGCTCACGACGTGCAGCTTTTGGCCGTTGACGATCAGCACATCATCCTCCGGCTTGTCGGCGGCCGATTTCTCAGAGCTGACGGTGCCGCTGAAGCGGCCCTGGATGGAGTCGTACTTCAGGAGATACGCGAGGTTGTCAGCCGGCACGATATCGCCGACGGCCACCACTTCTACGTCATTGCCGACCAAACCTTGTTCAACCATCGCCCGGAACACCAGACGACCAATGCGGCCGAACCCGTTAATTGCTACTTTTACTGCCATAATTTGATTTCAGTTATGTGTTAAAATTGAGCCGTAGAGGTTACCGGCGGCAGCCGAAAGGTCAACGAAGAAACAAAAGAATTTGGAATCGGCGTCCGAACAACCCTCACCGTTACTAATTCCACAAAGCGTTAAGCCCGGTCCCTTCATTAGCTCCCGGATTCGCCCGAGCCATTCCCAGCGCCCGCTTGGCGTTCCCACCGGCGCTGAGCTCGCTCCGGCAGGCTGGTGTCCACCTTTACGTAGTAGGTTTCCTCGCCAAATTGCTCGTCGGCTGCCTGTTGCAGCTTCCGCGAGGGCGTGACGAAGAACTTGTCGTGCGTCTCCATGAAAATGACCTCCCCGGTGGGCCGCATGAAACAGAGAAACAAAGGGCATTTGCCTGGATGCGCCAGGATCAACTCGTGTATCGCTTCAAGTCGTTCGGGTTTCACATGCGCGGTGTGCAGGCGCAGGTGGACTTGTTTGGTGTAACGCTGGGGAGCATCCTCCAGCAGTATGATCTCCTGGGGGAATATCTTCGGACGGTCGTCCCCGAGGTTCACCTCCCCGATGACCAGGATGGCTTTGCCCGGGACCAGCAGTTCGCGAAACTTGTCGCAGTTCTCGTTCAGGCAGAGCAACTGCACTGAGCCCTCCAGGTCTTCGAGTGTTACGAGGGCATACGGCTTGTTGGTCTTCTTGGAGACGCCGTTCTGCACAGCGGCAATCAGCCCGCCGATGCGCGTGAGACTGCGGGGCGGCAATTGCGCCAGCATGGTGGTGTTGGCCAGCGCGTACTTTTCCAGGATTGACGCGTAGGGCGTGAGCGGATGCCCCGTCACATAAAATCCGAGCAGTTCCTTCTCGTGCGCAAGCAGTTCGTGCTCCGGCCATTCCGGCAGACTGGCTCCGGCCTCCGCTTGCTGCGTCGAGCGTTCCTCCAGGGCGCCAAACAGCGATGCCTGGCCGCACTGCCGGTCCGTGATGATGCTCGCCGCCCGTGCCATTGTCCGCTCAAGCTGGGCAAACAGCGTCGCGCGCGTCTGGCCCAGGCAATCGCACGCGCCGCATTTGATGAGCGCCTCCAGGACTTTGCGACTGACGGAGCGGCCATCCACCCGCTCACACAGGTTGGCCAGCGATTGGAATCTTCCCCCTTCCTTGCGGGCCTTGAGAAGGGCTTCAACCGCAATTTCCCCGACACCCTTGACCGCCGCCATCCCGAAGCGGATGCCCAAAGTGGGGCGGGCGTCTCGCATGCCTTCCGTTGGGGTTGGCAGGACAGCCCGAGCAGGCGAGACGCCTGCTCCACTCTGCGCCGGCGCAAAATAGACCTGGCTTTCATTCACGTCCGGCGCCAGAACCTCAATGCCCATAGTGCGCGCCTCAGCGATGTACTGGCCGAGCTTCTCCGTATCCGCCATGTCGTTGGTCATCAGGGCGCAGAAGAACTCGACCGGGTAGATCGCCTTCAGATACGCCGTCTGATAGGCGAGGATGGCATAAGCGGCGGCGTGCGATTTGTTGAAGCCGTAGCCGGCGAACTTTTCCAGTAGGTCGAAGATCTGGTTGGCCTTGCCGGCGGGGATGCTGTTCACCTTCGCGCAGCCTTTGACGAACGTCTCGCGCTGCTTGGCCATTTCCTCCGCCTTCTTCTTGCCCATGGCCCGCCGCAGCAAGTCCGCCCCCCCGAGCGTATAGCCTGCCAGCGCCTGCGTCGCCTGCATCACCTGCTCCTGGTAAATCAGGATGCCGTAGGTCTCGCGGGAAATAGCCTCGAGCAACGGATGCTCGTATTCAATCCGGATTTCCCCATGACGGCGCCGGATGAATTCGGGAATCAGGTCCATCGGCCCTGGCCGGTACAGCGCAATCAGGGCCGTAATGTGCTCGATGGAGTTGATTTGGAACTTGCGGCACAAATCCCGCATCCCGCCGGATTCCAATTGGAATACCCCGAGCGTGTTCGCCTTGTTCAGCAGATCGTAAGCCTTTGCGTCGTCCAGCGGCAGGTCGTCTATGGGCACCGCAGTGCCGTGTGTCTGCTTCACCAGGTCGCACGCATTGCGGATGACCGTCAGCGTCTTGAGCCCCAGAAAATCCATCTTGAGCAGGCCGAGGGCGCCAACCGGTTCCATCGCATACTGGGTGACGATGGCGCCGTCTTCGTCCTGCTTGAGCGGCAGCAGATCAACCAGCGGTTGATCCCCGATGACCACGCCTGCCGCGTGAACCGACGCATTGCGCGTGAGGTCTTCGAGGACAAAGGCCGTGTCAATTAGTTCGCGCGTCACCTCCTCGGTTTCGTATGCCTGCTTGAGTTCCGGCGATTGCTTGAGCGCCTTCTCCAGCGTCATCTTCAGATCCGCCGGGATCATCTTTGCCAGCCGATCACACTCGCCGTAGGCCAGTCCCATCACCCGCCCCACGTCACGGACGACCGACTTCGCGCCCATCGTGCCGAAGGTGACTATTTGCGCCACCGACTCCCGCCCATATTTCTTCCGGACATACTCGATCACGTCGGCGCGTCGGTCGTCGGCGAAGTCAATGTCTATGTCCGGCGGGTTGACCCGCTCAGGATTGAGGAAACGCTCGAAGAGCAGTCCGTATCGGATCGGGCAAACGTTGGATATTTCCAGCAAATAGGTGACAATCGAGCCAGCCGCCGAGCCGCGCGCCCCGCAGGGAATGCCGCGCTCATGGCCGTAGCGGATGAAGTCCCCAACGATCAGGAAGTAGCTAAGGAACCCGGTCTTCTCGATGACCTTGAATTCAAGCTCCAGCCGGTCAATGACTGCCTTGACGGCCGCGGCGACGGCAGGACTTGAAGCCCAAGCCTCCCCGGAAGCCGCAGGCGAGCCTTCTTGCGCCACATATGTCGGCAGCCGCCGCGGATCTGCGACACTCTCGACCACGAACTTGTCCCCTTCGGCCCGCGTCTGGATGCCGTAGCGTTTGCGCAATCCCGCGGTAAGCAGATGTCGCAAGTAGCCTTCGCGCGTGAAGTGCTCCGGGGGGTGGAAGACCGGGTAATGGAGCTTCCCAAACTCGATCTCCAGGTTGCATTTCTCGGCTACCTCCAGTGTATTCTGCACGGCCTCCGGGACCTCAACAAAGCGCGCCTTCATCTCCTCCGCCGAACGCAAATAGAACTGTTGCTCCGGGTATCTGAGACGCTTCGTATCGGTCAATTGCGTTTGCGTGCCGATGCAGATCAGGCAGTCATGGGCATGGGAGTGGCTCTTCTCGACGTAATGCACGTCGTTCGTCGCCACCAGTTTCAGACCGAACTCCTTCGACCAGGCGATCAGGTGGCGATTGACCTTGGCCTGCTCGGGGAGGCCGTGGTTTTGAAGCTCCAGGTAGAAGTTCTCCGCCCCGAGGGTCTGCTTGAACCAGTCAATCGCCTCGCGTGCCCGAGGCAACTGGTCCCTCTGAATTGACTCCGGGATCTCGCTCGCCAGGCAGCCGGAAAGCGCGATGAGCCCCTCCTTGTGCATCGCCAGCAGTTCTTTGTCGATGCGGGGCTTATAGTAATAGCCTTCGAGATGGGCGGCCGTGGAAAGTTTGATCAGGTTCTTATAGCCGCGTTCATCCTTGGCCAGCAGCACCAGGTGGTGATAGACGTCCCGCCCGCCGCTGCTCGTCTTCTTCTCGAACCGGCTCCCGGGTGCGACATAAACTTCGCAACCGATGATCGGTTTGAGGCCCTTCTTGCGCGCCGCATCGTAAAAATCAACCGCCCCGTAAAGCACGCCGTGGTCAGTGATCGCCAACGCGGGGAACTGAAGCTCGTGCGCCTTGTCCATCAGCCGGTCCAAACGGCAGGCGCCATCGAGCAGCGAATACTCGGTGTGCAAGTGCAGATGGACAAAATCGACGTGCGCCATGGCGGTACTTTACGGCAGTTCAACCAACTGCCGCAAGATGGGAACGCGGAAGATGTCTTCTCTACGGGAGATGCCGTGGGCAGCTTACGCTTGGAAGAATCCCTGGACGACGGCGGCCACCCGCTGAATCTGCGCCTCGGTCAGCTCGGGATAAATCGGCAGGCTCAGGCACTCCCGCGCGGCCTTTTCAGCGACGGGGAAATCGCCGGCCTTATAGCCGAGATCGGCATAGCACTTCTGCAGGTGCAGTGACACCGGGTAGTGCAACGCGCAGCCGACCTTGTTGGCTTCGAGGTGCTTCTTGAGTTCCTCACGGCGCGGGTGGCGCACGACATAGAGATGATAGGCGCTCTCGGCGTAATCAGCTTCGCGCGGCAGTTGCAGCGGCGTATTGGCCAGCAGTTCGTTATACCGATGCGCCACACGGCGGCGCTCGCGCGTCCAGGCGTCCAGGTGTTTCAGCTTCACGCCGAGCACCGCGCCCTGGATGCCTTCCATGCGGTAGTTGTATCCGACTTCGTCGTGGTAGTAACGCTGCGTCGAGCCGTGTTCGCGCAAGGAGCGCGCGCGCGCGGCATAGGCCGCATTATTCGTCACCAGCCCGCCGCCTTCCCCATAGGCGCCGAGATTCTTGCCCGGATAGAAGCTGAAGCAGGACATCGCCCCGAAGGTGCCAACGACCTTCCCGCGGTATTTCGCCCCGTGCGCCTGGGCGGTGTCTTCCACGAGCGGGAGATTGTGCTGGCGGCAAATCGCCAGAATCGGGTCCACCTCGAACGGATGGCCGTAGAGATGGACGGGCATCACCGCCCTGGTGCGCGGGGTGATGGCGCGCTCGATCAGCTTCGGGTCCAGATTGAACGTCGCGTCCTCGGCATCCACAAAAACCGGCTTGGCGCCCACGTAGGAAATGGCCCAGCTCGTCGCGACAAACGTGTAGGGGGTGGTGATAACCTCATCTCCGGGACCGATGTTGAGCAGCCGCATCGCGATATGCAGCGCCGACGTCCCGCTGTTGAATGCGACGCAGTGTTCCGCTCCGCAGAACCGGGCGAAGTCCTTCTCGAACTGCACCACGTCCGGCCCAAGGCAAAACGAACAGTTGTCGAGCGTGCGCCCGATGGCGGCGTCAATGTCTTTGCGTATGGCCCGCATTTGCGCAGGCAAGTCGAGGTAGGGAACGGCTGCTGGCAACTCAGTTGGGGATTTCATATGGCGGGGAGATTACCACATGACAGGCCAGGCGACAAACGCCGAATGCGCCCGGCGCCAACTGGGCGCCGCGTGAGGGCACGCGGCCTACAGGTCCGGGTTCGCCTTGAGCCATTCATCCATCTTCGCCTGCCATTTGTCCCAGTCGTTGGCGTAATCCCCCTCGAGGAAGAGTTCCAGGAAATCCTTGGCTTCCCCGGCTTTGGGGTGTTGCGGCGTGCGGGCAACATCCAGCAGCGCTGGCAGTTTCAAGCTGTTGGGCCGATTCAGAACGTCGCCGAGCAGGATATCAAGCACCGCCGCCGGCAATGACGCGTTTGTCAGATAGGTCCGCATCGCACCGTAATCCTGGTCAGCGACGAGGTTCGAGAGGTGTCGCGCCACCTCCTCCTGCCCGTCCGCCGGCAACTGCGGGAACATCTCCAGCATCTGCCGGGCTTTGTCGGGGTCCGATTTGTCAGCGCCCAAAATGTCATCTACCTTGTCCGCCCAGATCGGGATAACATTAGTCGTCGTGGACGGCGCTCCCATCGACCCGTCATCGGTCGGGCTTTGCGATGGGTGCCGGCGCACGCCTTTGATGAAGAAAGGGGAGCGATTGGTCCCCACCATGGCGGCGGGGGTTGGCTCGGAGACCGACCCCTGCGCGTCGCTCTCCGGACCTTTTTCGGGCCGCCGGGACAGCACAATCGCGACCACCACGACGCCGACAATGGCTCCGACGGTGACCAGCACGTTCGACAACTTGCTCATGTTTCCGCTACCTCACTGACAGCAAGCATTCAGCCACCCACTCCGATTCCCTACAGGCTAAAATGCTCAGCATTCCCGGTAGTTCAGGCCCCCGGAGAGTCGAGTGCCAACTCATACAGCTTCCAATAAATCCCCCGCTTCTGGATTAGTTCGGCATGAGTCCCCGTTTCCACTATTCGCCCGTGGTCCAGGACCGCGATCAGGTCTGCCTTCTGAATCGTGGACAACCGGTGCGCGATACAGATCGTCGTACGCCCTTGCATAAGTTCTTCCAGGGCTGCCTGCACCGCCCGCTCGGATTCCGTGTCCAGCGAGCTGGTCGCCTCGTCCAGGACCAGGATTGGCGCATTCTTCACGATCGCCCGGGCAATGGCCACCCGCTGGCGCTGGCCGCCGGACAGGGCCACGCCCTTTTCCCCAATGACCGCCTCGTATCCCAGCGGCTTCTCCATTATGAACTCGTGCGCATGGGCGTGCCGGGCAGCGGCCTCGATTTCTGTATCCGTCGCGCCGGGTCGCCCCACCGCGATATTGTTCCGGATCGTGTCGTTAAAGAGGATGGTCTCCTGTGTTACCAGTGCGATTTGCCGGCGCAGGTCATTGATGGCGACCTGCCGAATGTCAGTCGAGCCAATGCGCACGGTGCCGCGTTGCGGATCATAGAACCGCAGCAGCAGGTTGGTGAGCGTGGTTTTGCCGGAGCCGCTGCTGCCGACCAGGGCCACCAACTGGCCGGCCTTGACGGTGAGGTTGATTCCCCGCAAGACCGGTTTCTCGCCATAATCGAAGTCTATGTTATCGAAGCGGATGTCCGCCTGGCGGGCTTGGAGCGGAACCGGGGTGGGCGGATCGGGAATTGTGCTGACCATGTCCATCAACTCGAACACCCGCTGGTTGGCCGAACGGGCCTGCTGCATTTGGTTGCTCAGGCGGGTCAGGTTCTTGATGGGCGGATACATCAGGAATATGCTGCCAATGAACGCCACGAACGATCCCATGTCGGCCTCGGTGTGGGACTTGGTGCTAAACCGCACCACATAGGCGAGCACCAGCGCCACCCCCACGCCGCCGAGGAACTCCGTGACCTGGCTGGGAATCTCGTTCGCCCGCACCACGCGCATCATGTGCCCGATGTATTGCCGGGTGGTCGCCCGGAACTCGGATAGCACCTTGTCTTCGAGGTTATAGGCCTTAATGATGCGATTGCCGGTAAAGGATTCGTGCATCAGGTTGGACAGATCGGCGGCGTGGGTCTGCATCGCCCGCGCGGATTTGCGGACCTTGCGGCCGTAAATAATGATGGGCAGCAGGCACGCCGGCAGCACGACAACGGAGATCAGGGTCAGCATGGGCTCCTGGGACAGCAGCACGGCTAGCAGGATCACCAGGGTGACCGGGTCTTTGATGACAGAGCCGAGCCAGCCGCCAATGACATTGTGCAGGATCTGCGTGTCATTGGTGATGCGCGAGATCAGGTCGCCGGTGCGCGCCTGGCTGAAGAAGCCGAGCGAAAGGTTCTGCAGATGGCCGAACAGGCTGGTGCGCAGATCCGCGATCGCCCGCAGCGCCGCCCAGTTGGTCAGGTAAATGCTCAAATAGGCGAATACGGCACGCAAGAGCATGACCGCTGGGATGGTGGAGATCACCAGCATCATGCCCAGGGTAGAAGTGGGGGATCTCAGCTCGGGCAGCCATTGCTCCAAGCTCTGCACCAGCGGGCGCACAAAGGCGGGCAGCTTCTCCAAGTGCTGAGCCAAGGGGATCTTGGCCGAGCCTTCGAAGACCAGACCCACCACCAGCTTAACCGCCAGGATCAGCGCGCCGTTGGTCAGGGCGCAGAGAACGCCACAGGCGAAGCCCAGGATCAGCCGGGTCTGATAGGGCCGCGCGAAGGCCCAGATTCTGCGGTAGAATGCTCTCAAATAATCACTTGGAGCCGGGCTTGGCGGCCGGATGGCCAGCCGGCAGCGCGGACGGGGCGGGCAGTTCCACCGCCTTCAGCTTCTCATCCAGGATTTCCACATTCGCTTCGGCCTTCAGCTTGGCGACGTAGTCAGGAAACTGCTTCTGCAATGCCTGCTGCGTCAGGCCCTCCTTAATGTCGTTGGCGGCCTTGGCGTACTCGACCTTCCTGGCCGGTATCTTCTCGTTCAGCTTGATAATGTGATACCCGAACCGCGTGGTGACGATATCGCTGACCTGGTTGGTCGCCAATGAAAAGGCGGCGGCTTCGAACTCCGGCAGCATCTGGTTGCGGGGGAACTTGTATTCACCGCCTTTGTCTTTTGAGCCCGGGTCTTCGGAATAATCCTTGGCCAGCTTCGCAAAGTCTTCTCCGGCGCGGGCACGCTTCAGCAAGCCTTCCATCTGCTTGCGCTTGGCGGCTTTCTGTTCGTCCGTTAGCTCGGCATTGGTTTTCGGGTCGGTCGTCACCAGCAGGATATGGCTGGCGCGGACCATCTCCGGCTCCTCGAACTTCGCCGGGTTATCGTCGTAAAACTTCTTCGCGTCGGCGTCCGTGACGTTCACCTTCAACTGGCGCTTGAGCACCGCCTCCGCTATGGCGCTCTCGGTCCACTTGGCCATCACTTCCTCGCGCGTCGCACCCATGAGCTTCAACTGCCGATTGAGCGCCTCGTCCGAACCGAGCTTGGTCTTGGCGTCCTCGAACCGTTTCTCCGCCATCGCTTTGCCGGCCGCTTTGTCGGCTTCGGTGGCCTGGGCCTTGAGAAGTTGCACCTGGATGAGCTGCTCCAGGATTTGCCGTTCCATCATCGCCATCTGCTCGGGCGGGATGCTTTGGTTGCGCGCCGCCGCCTGCCCTTTAATGCGGACGGCCTCGTCGTCCAACTGGCCGCGGGTGACTTCCATCCCCTTGCCCTTGGCGATGACCTTGCTTCCGAACAGGTCGGAAGCCTTTATGGCCGGCTTCGCCGCCGCGGCGGCATTGGTGGAGGCCGGCTGGTCGGGCGCCGCGCCCCAAACCGGGAGGGCGGCCACGAGGGGCAGCAGGACGAGTGACTTGATCGATGTATGCATTGCGATATTTGTTTTGTGCTAAGGCTGCGTTATAGTCTGACCACCTTGACATTGCTGATGTCCGGGTCCTTTTGAATCTCGTCCAACACTTCCTGCGGCGGCACGCTATCCAAATTCAAAACCGTTAAGGCCTGACCGCCGGCAGTATCGCGGCTCAGGCTCATGCTGGCAATATTAACCTTGTGCCGGGCCAGCAACGTCCCCAGGTACCCCACCATGCCGGGCTTGTCTTTATTGCTCAGCAGCAGCACCACGCCAAACGGCACAATCTCCGTCGGCTGGCTGAACACGCGCACGATGCGCGGATTGTCCGGCGACCCGAAGAACGTGCCGCCGGCGGAAATCACCTTCTCGTTACCCCGGAAAGCCTGCACGTGCAGCCATTCGTTGAACGTCACCGGCTCGCTCGAACGCTTCTCCTCCACCGTCAGTCCGAGCGTCGAGGCGATGCTCCGCACGTTTACATTGTTGAGGTCTTTCACCGAAGCGCGTGACAGAAACCCCAGCAGGACGGCCCGCGTCACCGGGTCAATGTTCGGCAACTCGTTCGCCTTGCCGCCAAAGGTAATGTGCAGCCGGTCCACCTGCGCCGAGGTGAGCTGGGCCAGCAACCGGCCGAGCTTCTCCCCGAGCGTGAGGTAGGGCTTCACTTGCTCGTAGGTCTTGGCATCGAGATAGGGCAGGTTCACGGCGTTGCGCACCTCGCCCGTGAGCAGGTAACCCGCAATGACCTCGGCCACCTCGATCCCGCACTTCTCCTGCGCCTCTTGCGTGCTGGCGCCCAAATGCGGCGTCAGCGTGATGCCCGGGTGCTTGCGGAAGGGGTGCTCCGCCGGCAGCGGCTCCGTCGCATACACGTCCATCGCCACCGCAGCCACTTTGCCCGAGTCCAGCGCGGCCAGCAGGTCGCTCTCGACCATGATCTCACCCCGCGCGCAATTGACCAGGCACACCTTCGGCTTCATTTTGGAGAAAGCGGCGGCGTTGAGCATGCCGCGCGTCTGATCGGTCACCGGCATGTGCACGGTGATGAAGTCCGCGTCCCGATACACGTCGTCCAGATCGCCCATCAGCTCCACGCCCAGCGCCCGGGCCCGCGCTTCCGTCAGGAACGGATCATACCCCAGCACATTCATTCCGAACGCCAGCGCCCGCTTGGCCACTTCCGTCCCGATCCGGCCCATGCCCAGCACGCCCAGCGTCTTGCCCGCCAGCTCCGTCCCCTGAAACTGCTTGCGATCCCATTTGCCCGCCGCCATCGAGCCGTGCGCCTGCGGCACCTTGCGCGCCAGGTTCAGGATCATCGCAAAGGACAGCTCGGCGGTGGAAATCGTATTGCCGCCGGGCGTGTTCATCACCACGACCCCGCGTTGCGTAGCCGCTTCGACATCCACG
>Ga0118677_10009955_pt1 | contig 14688 bp, 11 predicted proteins | sample AliMusrvi5mmetaG_FD_86154 | JGI IMG/M metagenome (GOLD analysis project Ga0118677, IMG submission 86154)
GTGGTGGTCGCGCCGGTGCTCGGGCCGACTCTCGGCGGCTGGCTGACCGACAGTTACTCCTGGCGCTGGGCCTTTTACATCAACATTCCGATCGGCGCCGCGGCGGTCTGGATGATCCTGCAGTTCGTAAAAGATCCGCCCTACATAAAAGATGCTAAGCCGGGGAAGATCGACCGCATCGGGCTGGGTCTGCTGGCTATCTGGCTGGGGGCATTGCAGATTGTTCTCGACAAAGGCCAGGAGGAGGACTGGTTCGGTTCGCTGTGGATTCGCTGGGCCTGCGTGATTCTGGTGACCGCGTTCGCGGCGTTTCTGGTGGTGGAAATCCGAAAGGAGAAGCCGCTGGTGGATTTGCGTGTTTTCCGCGACCGCAACTTCGCTCTCGGCTGCGTCCTGATCGGGCTCTTCGGCGGAGCGATCTACGGAATTGTGACGCTGCTGCCGCTCTTCTACCAGACGCTGATGGGGTACACGGCGCAGGCGGCCGGACTGGCAGTCAGCCCGCGCGGCATCGGAGCGCTGGTGGCCATGCCGTTCATCGGCCTGCTGACGGGCCGGATCGACAGCCGCTGGATGATCGGCGCGGGTTTTCTGGGCTTCGGGCTGACAAGTCTGTGGATGAGCGGGCTCACCCTCCAGATCGGGCCATGGTCTTTGCTGATTCCCATTGTTCTGAGCGGCATGGCGACCGGTCTGGTTTTCGTGCCGCTCTCGACCACGGCCATGGGCACGCTGCCGAATGAGCAGATCGGCAATGCCAGCGGGCTTTACAACCTGCTTCGCAACGTCGGCGGCAGCATCGGGATCTCTCTTGTGAATACTTTGGTGGCGCGGCATCAGCAGGTTCACCAGGCGGAGATGGTACAGCATCTGACGCAGGGGCGGCTGATCTTCGAAAACCGGTTGATGGCGCTACAACAGATGTTCGGGCAGACGGTCGGGCCCGTGGCCGGCCAGACGCAGGCTTACGGCGTGATTCAGCGAACGCTTTCCACGCAGGCCGCCGTGTGGTCTTACGTGGACGATTTCCGTTATCTCGCGCTGGTCTGTCTGGGCTGCATTCCGATCGTGTTTCTCCTGAAAAAGGTGAAGGCGAAGGGCGGCGCGCCCATGGCTCACTAAGCCGACGGCAGACTGGTTTTTTGAATCCTTTTTCCCGGCCGGCAACTCTGTTCGAAGTAAACGTGGAAGCGACACTTACCGTAACAACTCCTGTCTCCGGGGGTCTTTCGCCGGAGACTCCGCAGCGGCTGTCCTGCCTGGAACTGCGCGGCGGCAATCATCACGCGACATACTCGGCGGAACTGCCCGGTCTGGACGCGTGGGTTTCCTGCCGCCCTCTGCGGCCTGCGGCGAACGGCGGAGACCTCTACTACCTTTCCGTTTGCAGCAAGGGAGCGATTTCCCGCGTGGCGCTGGCGGATGTTGCCGGTCACGGCGAAACCGTTAGCCGGGCGGCCACTCGGCTCCAGGAAGCCTTGCGCCTGCACGCCGACCACTGGGATCAGTCACTGCTGATCCGGCATCTCAACGACACGTTTCTCAACGGCGGCGAAGGCGCGCTGGAGTACGCGACCGCGTTTCTGGTCAGTTACTACGGCCAGAGCGGGGAATTGCTGTTTACGAACGCGGGACATCCGCCGCCGCTTTGGTTTAAAGCCGAGACCGGGGAGTGGTCGGCATTGCGAGAGTCCACACCGCTTGCGAGGTCCGTGACCGACCTGCCGCTGGGAATCATCTCCGGCACGGAGTATTCACAAACCGCGGTGGAACTCGGCAAGGGCGATCTGCTGATTCTCTACACGGACGGTATCTCGGAATCGCGCAACGAGGCAGGCGAGATGCTGGGACTGCGGAGGCTGCTGGATCTGGCGCGGCAGTTACCCGCGGGCTCGGCCGGCGAAACCGGCCCGGCGCTGCTGGCGGCGGTGGAATCGTACCGGGGCGCCACCTTAGCCGCGGACGACGAGACGGTCGTCGTGCTGCAGCGTTCGGCGGTCTTCGAGTCGGGTTTCTGATTTACCAGCTCACTGTTTTGCCCGGCGTCAGTTCCAGGATCTTCACGTCCGGAACCAGTTCCTGCAGCTGAGCGGGGCTGCCCGACAGAGCCGGAAATGTACCGAAATGCATGGGGATCACGGTCTTCACCCGCAGCAGCCGGCACGCCGCGGCGGCCTCGCGCGGTCCCATCGTGAACAGGTCCCCGATCGGCAGGATGGCCAGTTCCGGGCGATACAGTTCGGCGATCAGCGCCATATCGCTGAAGACGTTGGTATCGCCTGCGAAGTAGACCACGCGGCCATCGGACAGCGTCAGCACATACCCTGCGGCCTCACCGCCATAAATGATGGAACCGTCGTCTTCGGAGATGCCGCAGCTGTGAACCGCGTGAGTCATCGTCACCGTCACCGAGCCGACCTTCTGCGAGCCGCCTTTGTTCATCGGCAGGCAGTTTTCCACGCCTTTACGACCCAGCCAGTGGCAGGTCTCGTAAATGGCCACTACTTTTGCCGGATATTTTTTGGCGAGGGGCACGGCGTCGTGAATATGATCGAAATGGCCGTGAGAAATCAGGATGGTATCGCAGCGGGTAATTTCGAAACCTGCCGGATAAGCGGGATTTCCGTCCGTCCACGGATCCAGCAGTAACGTTTCACCATCGGACATCACAAGCTGAAAAGTGCCGTGGCCGAGCCAGGTAATATCCATGAGGGCGATTATGCCATGAGCGCTTATATTCCGCAGCCCCGAAGCGCTGCGATCTTAATTAAGGCTGGTTTCCATGGGTGTTCTTCGACGGGTGGTTGAGTGTCTGACGATGGTGAGCTTTTGTTCCGTGTCCCTCCCGGCCGCGGCTTCCGACCGAATTGCGGCAAAAGCCGATATTTCGCGGACCGTTCTGCTGAAAGGACACCACCGGCCGGAAGCAATTCCGCAAAATGATGCGGGTCCGGTGGATCCCGCGATGACGGTCGCTTACGCCACGCTGTATCTGAAGCCGGCGCCCGGGCTGGAGAGTTTTTTGGCCGGGCAGCGGAATCCCGCGTCTCCCGACTACCGGCGCTGGCTGACGCCCGAACAGTTCGGCGAGCGCTTCGGACTGAGCGGCGGCGATATCGGTCAGTTGACGCAGTGGCTGCAGGCACAGGGGCTGACCGTGCACGACGTGGCGCGCGGGAAACACTGGATCACCTTCAGCGGCACGGCGGCGCGCGTCGGACAGGCGTTTCACACGGAATTGCGGCGATATCGCGTCAATGGCTGGACGCATTTCGCGAATGCCACGGAGATTTCCGTTCCGGCGGCGTTTTCCGGCGTGGTGAGCGGCGTGGAAGGGCTGCACGATTTTGTGCCGGAACCGATGCACCGTATCCTTCCGGCAGGTGAAGATCCGCAACTCACCAGCGGGACCACTCACTATCTGGCGCCGGACGACCTGGCCCTGATTTACGACATTTCTCCGCTGTACGCGGCGGGTATCGACGGGACCGGGCAGAAACTCGCGGTGATCGGCCGAACCGACATCGATCTGGCGGATCTCCGTGCATTCCGCACGCGTTTCGGCCTGCCCGCGAACGATCCGCAAGTCGTGCTCTACGGGCCTGATCCCGGAATCAGCTCGGGCGATTTGGTGGAAGCCGACCTCGATCTGGAATGGGCTGCGGCAGTGGCCCGCAACGCGACCGTGATTTACGTGAATTCAAGAGGCGTGAACACCTCGGCGCAGTACGCCGTGGATCAGAACCTCGCGCCCGTGATGACGATGAGCTACGGGGGCTGCGAAGTTACCGGCGCCGACACGCTGCGCTCCGTGGCGCAACAGGCCAGCGCCCAGGGAATCACCTGGATGGTCTCCTCGGGCGATTCCGGCGCCGCCACCTGCGACCGCAGTTCGCCGACTCCTCAGGCATCCAAGGGCGCCACGGTTTCCTACCCGGCCAGCATCCCTGAAGTGACAGCCGTGGGCGGCACGCAGTTCGACGATGTCACCGGCAACTGGTGGTCCGTGGCGAACGGGACGACGCGCGCTTCCGCGCTCGGCTACATTCCGGAGAAAGTCTGGAATGAATCGATCGCGAACAATACGATTGAAGGCGGCGGCGGTGGGGCCAGCGCGCTGTTTGTGAAACCGGCCTGGCAACTCGGTCCCGGTGTGCCAAACGACGGGCGCCGCGACCTGCCGGACGTCTCCTTTGCCTCGGCCGTGCATGACGGCTACGAAATCGTTAGCAGCGGCGTTGTCCGGCATGTCGGTGGCACCTCCGCGGCAAGCCCGGTTTTCGCCGGGGTGGTCGCGCTGCTCAACCAGTCGGTCGCGAAAGCGGATCCGAAGGCGCCGGCTGGAGTGGGAAACATCAATCCCGTGCTCTACCGGCTGGCGCAATCCACCACGGATGTTTTTCACGACATCACGGTGGGCGATAACGCGGTTCCGTGCGCGCAGGGAAGTCCGCAGTGCGTGAATGGCAGCGTCGGGTATGCGGCGGCGCCCGGCTATGATCTCGCCACCGGCCTGGGTTCGCTGGATGTCGCCCATTTCGTGAAAGAGTGGAACAACGGCGCGGCCAGCACTACGTCCGTGACAGCCACGCCCGCAAGCTACAGTTACGGCGAGCAGGTGGTGATCACGGCAACGGTGACAGGCGCGGCGGGAATCCCGACCGGCGCCGTTACCTTCGTGGCAAACGATATCGCGCTGGGCTCGGCGGTCCTCTCACCGGGGGCGAAAGCCTCCACGGCTTCCATCACGGTGAACGGTTCGCTGCTGGCCGGGGGCAACGGCGCGGCGGGGGCGCTGTATGGCGGCGATGCGATCTTCACCGGCTCGGCGGGTTCCACGTCCGTGGCCTTGAAGATGCCCGCTTCCGGATCTCTGCTGATCCCGTCCGTCAATCCGAATCCGGTGACGCAGAGCGGCACCAGTTGGCCCTACACGCTGCGGCTTTCGGAAAAGGCTGGTGTGGCAACGAAGATCACGGTGTTCACGGTCAACAACGTCAACAACCTGTCGGCGTTGAGCGATGTGAATGTGGCGGCGAACGGCGTCGTGTACCTCAGTCTCTCCGGCTCCGGAATTACGCCGCCGCTGAACCGCGTGTTTCACTTCGAAGGGATCGATGCCGATGGCGCCACATGGCAGCGGGATCTGACGGTGCCGTTCGTCGGTCCCCAAGGGACGCATGTGACGCCGGCCATTCTGTTGCGCGTGTCGCCCGACACGGTGCAGCAGAATCCGTCGGCGGACCCCGCTTGTCAGTGGGCACAGCAGGTCACGGTGCAGGAACGGACGGGGTTTCAGGTCACCCTGACGTCGTTCACGGCCGGTGGCGTCAACATGACCGGCAAAATCCCGCAGATATTCGGAACCAACCGCCTGGCCCCGTTCGGGATGTTGGCGGGCACTGTCTGCGCGGCGGGCATCACGCCTCCGCAATTGCGCCTGTACTCGCTGTCGGGAACCACGGAGACTGGCTCCGTTGTCTCCACTTCGGCCACTGCCACGTTTGCCGGACCTTCGCAGAACCCGGCGGCCTTCTCGATTCCGCAGACGGCGATTCAACTCTCACCGGGAACCACGGCCACTCTCGATCTGAACTTCTCCACCGGGACACCAGCCTGGACGCTCGAGATCTTACCCGCGGCACAAAGGTGGCTTGGCATTTCCGCCGTGTCGGGCGCCGGTTCCGCCAGATTGACTCTGAACGCCAGCGCCGCCGGTCTGTCCAACGGCGTTTACAACGCGTGGATCTCCGTGCAGGCTGCCGATGCCAGGCCGCAGGCATTTCTGGTGCCGGTTGTCTTCGTGGTGGGGAACTCGCCGGAAGTATCCGTCAGCGGCGTGGGGAACGCGGCATCCGGGGCGCAAGGCTTCGCTCCCGGTCAGTTAATCGCCATTTATGGCAGCGATCTGGCGCCTTCGGTGGTCAGCGCGGCCGTGCAGCCCTTACCGCTGAGCCTGGCCGGCGTGTCGGCCACGGTGAACGGGATTTCCGCGCCGTTGTGGTTTATCTCGCGGGGGCAGATCAATCTGCAGATCCCTTATGAGGTGGGCGGATCGACCGCGGTGCTGGGAATCAACAACAACGGGAAAGTCGCGGCGTCGACGTTTCCGATGTCCTCCGCCGCGCCAGGAATTTTCGCCTACCAGGGTGCTTTGGTGCCGGCCGCAAGCGCGAAGGCGGGACAGACCATCGTCGGCTTCATCACCGGAGACGGCGATGTAACCCCCACGCTGGCGACGGGGGCGACAGCTGCGGCCGGCAGTACTCTGGCGCAACTGCCGCAATCGCGCCAGCCGTTGAGCCTGACAGTTGGCGGCGAACAGGCCAGAATCGTCTTCAACGGAATTGTGCCGGGGCTGATCGGAGTTACGCAGGTGAACTTCACGGTTCCGGCGGATGTGGCGGCGGGGGATCAGCCGGTGGTGGTGACGGTGGGTGGCGTTTCGAGCACACCGGTGAAACTGACCGTCACCCCATGAAGAACTAACCGACAACTTCGAGATCGTGGTCCCCGGCGTCCCAGATGGACTTGCGGTCCGGCGCGTGGCCGGCGATGATGCAGCCGTTCGAAGCGGTCTGGTTCATCGCCGCGTTATCGCCGTGAATCCGAAAGCCGGAGCGCCCGAACATCTGGTTGGACGGGTCGGGATCGAGAACGATGGTGGCAAGGCCGGTATGGGGTGAGTCAAAAAGTGAAATCATCCGGTAACGGCCGCGGGGCAGCGGTCCGATGTCGTGTTGGTCCTGCAGCGCCGGATTATTGACACCGTTTCCATGGCCCGCGTAGCCCGTGAGTCGCGGTTGGCCGTTTTGCGAGAGAGCGCCGGTCGATTGCGAATAAGTGTACATCTGGCAATTGTAGGAAAAAATACCAGAAGGTCAATAGGCGGTTACAGATCGGTTGCGGCGGTTCGGCAACCAGCATCGTCAGTGCGGGGCGTGTCGCAGCGGTTGCCTGACAATCCGCTTTTCACCGGGCTCTGCGTGTGTTAACCTTCGCAAACGTTGCACCTCCAGGCGATAATAATTTTTAGCGCAATTCCGGTTTTTTCGGATTGGATTTCATAGCCATGGCTATCCACCCTCATATTCTGCACAACGGTCAGATCCGCGAGGCGGCGGGTGCGGTGTTGCGGGCGGGCCAGATTGGCGCTTTGTCGGGTTGGGGAGTTTTTACCACGCTGCGCATCGTGGACGGAATCCCTTTTGCGTGGGAAAGGCACTGGGCGCGCATGTCGCGGGATGCGCGATCGCTCCATGTGCCCATGCCGGCCGACCCGGGCGCGCTCGAAGCAGGACTGCGGGAACTGATCCGGACGAACGCGCAGGTCAATTGCACGCTCCGGCTTGCCGTGGTGCGGAATGGTGGCGGGATGTGGGAAGGGCCCGAATCCAAAGAGAGCCCCTTCGACGTCATCGCCATGACAGCGGATTCGAAACAGTGGGGGGAGAGCGTCCGCCTCGGCATGCAGCCCAACGCACGGTTCGCGGGAAATGAGTTTGCCGGAGCCAAGGTTCTGGCGTGGGCCCAGAATCTGACCTGGGCGGAACGCGCGCAACAGGGCGGTTTCGACGAAGTGGTGTTGCTGAACCAGCATGGCCTGGTGGCGGAGTGCACGTCGGCCAATATCTTTGCGTCGGTCGGAGACACGGTTTTCACCCCTCCGCTTTCCGATGGTTGCCTGCCGGGGATTACGCGCGAAATCCTGCTCGATGTCGTCCGGGAAGAAGGGTTCCGCGTGCTGGAGCGCAGCCTGACGCCGGACGATCTGTTCCGCGCGGACGAGGTCTTCATCACCTCCACCACCCGGGATTTGCTGCCGGTGCGCGAATTGGCGGGGCGGCGGACGGGCGACAACGGGGCCGCGCGCCGCGCTCTGGCGAGGGCTTTTCAGCAGTTTCTGATCGTCGATATGGAACGGCGGAAAAATAATTCAATTCTGGTCGGAAGATAAATGTCGCTTCAATGTCCCAAATGCGGGAGCCGCTTTCTTCGCGAATCGCAGCCCCGCGACAATGCTGAGAAACTTGCGAAGTGGCGCTTCGTGTCTCCCATCCGCTGCCTCGACTGTAAAACGCGTTTTACCGCCAACACCCTGGATCTTTCGGACTTTCGCTGGGCTCACTGCCCCCAGTGCGACCGCATGGACCTGAACCAGTGGACAGGTAAGAACTACGATCCGACATTCTGGACAAGCGTGAAAGCGGCGCTCGGCGCGAACCGCTGGCGATGCGAGTACTGCCGCCTCAACTTCGCGAGTTTCCGCAAACGCAAGGAAGTTTTCACGTTTAAGCGCTGGAGCAATCTGAAATCGGGCGATGCGGTGGCGCAGGGCAGAGCCCGGCTTGCGGAGGCCGAAGCGAAGGCCGATGAGGAGCGGGAACTCGCCGCGGCGGCGGCGCTGGCAGCCGCTCACGCCGAATATATCGCCGAACTGGCCCGAGCCGACGCGGAAAAACGCGGCGAGGTTCCTCCGGACGCGGCCGACAAGACAATCGCGAAACCCTGATGGCCCGTGTTCGGGTCGGTGTGCGTACGGTAAATCCGTCCGGGGATTCGCGTCGCATTCTGCGGTGGAAACCCGCAACCGAAGAGTCCGAAGCGGCCTTTCGCTCGCTCGCAACGACGTTCTTCGCGCCATTGGGAGGTCATGGTTCCCGGCCTGCTCCATCTTCTCCGCGCGTTCCTCCCGTCCTTTCGGGCGGATCTGGCGCGCTCCTGCAATTTGCCCGGTCCCCACTCCCCTTCAGGCAGCACGTCCTCTGCGGCGCGCCACCTTCCGGATCCAAGCGTTCGACCGGTATCCTTGCGGGAAATTCGCCCCAAGTGTCCAGCCTGAGTCTTTCGGCCCGGGCTTTCCAGGAAGAGCGGAATGTTCCGTGAATCCCGGAACTGAAGCTATAATGCTCCCCGGCGCCGGCTTACGTCAATGAAAATCGAAGCTTTGCGGGACCTTTCCTCAGGTTTTTAGTACCAGTAGTATCAGGCGTTTACAGCCCCATTGCGGTGGATTCCCTGTGCATAAACCAGCGCCGCCATTTTCTGTTGTCAGGTGAAGCCGCAGAAACCGGGATGGCCACGGACCCAGGTTCCGGGTCGGCAGCAGGCGGCGCGCCACCAGTCCGATTGGCTGAAAACCACCAGCATGGTGGCGGCGGACCAGGGATTCTCCGAAGCTGGTCTTTCTTTTTCAACGATTTGCGGGCGGAATTGTTTGGCGCGAAAGTTGCATTCAGAGCAGGCAACATGACGGCTCCAGCTCTTCGCTTCATACGCAACTCCAACTCGCTTTCATACTGCCTCGCCGGACTGCTCGCCGTAACGGGAATCGCAGCCGCGCAGGAACCCGATTCAACCAATAACCAACCGCACGCCTGGCGCCGGGCGGCCGACGCTCCGGACCAGACGCCGCAGAACTTCCCGGACCGGGGCGCAGCGCCCGATTATTCGCCGCAGGCGGTTAATCAGGGGCCGCCTCCGCCTCCGAACTACAGCGCGAATCAGAACTACCCGCAGGGCCAGCAGCCGAACCAGCCTTACCCGGCCACGCAACAGGCCCAGCCCTATCCGGCGTCCTATCCGGCCCCGAGTATTCCGGCGACTTTGACAATCCGCCCCGGCACGTATCTGTCGGTTCGCGTCGATCAATGGCTCTCTTCGGACCGTAATCAGCAGGGCGACACCTTCTTCGCCAGTCTGGCGGAACCGCTGGTGGTGGATGGCATCGTTGTCGCCCAACGCGGGCAGACCGTTCGCGGTCGCGTCACCGAAGCCCAAAAAGCCGGTCGTGTCGAAGGCACTTCGAAGCTGGGCATCGAGTTGACCGGACTGACGCTGGTGGATGGCCAGCAGGTCAATATCCAGTCTCAGATGGTGACGCGCAACGGCACCACTTCGGTCGGCCGCGACGCCGCCGGGGTAGGCACGACCACCGCATTGGGCGCCATCATCGGCGCCGGAGCGGGAGATGGCCGGGGCGCTGCGATTGGCGCCGGGGCCGGAGCTGCCGCCGGCCTGATCGGCGTGCTGCTGACCCGCGGCAAGCCGACCGTGATCTATCCGGAGACGATGCTGACGTTCCAGCTCGGAGCGCCGGTGAATATCGCAACGGACCGCGCCCCGCTTGCCTTCCGGTACGCCGAACAAGGCGATTACGGGCACGGTGGTTACGCCCGCGGACCGGCGCCGCAGCCGGTTGGACCCGCTCCGCTTCCTCTTTATCGTCCGTATTACAGCCCCTATTCTTATCCGTATTACTGGGGCCCTGGTTTTTCCGTTTACGTTGGCCCGCGCTTTTCATATGGCGGTTATTACTACGGCGGGTATCGTGGATTCCGCCGCTAGGCGAAATCCGAAGGAAAAACCAAAAACAGAAAAGGCCGCGCCACCGGTTTTTCCGGGGGTGCGGCCTTTCCGCTTTAGTGACTTAAACTGAAGGTTGCTTTTTATCGGGGTTGACCTTGGGTGGGTGAACGGAGCGACCGGCCTGGCCGCGCTCGAGTTTCGGGGCGATTCACTGCATCTCAAAGCCTTGAGCCTTGCGGCCGATCACCCGGAAGTGCTGCGGTGGATCCGCGAACAGGTGGGCGATGGCGACGCGATGCTGGCGATCGACGCTCCCACCATCATCCGCAACGCCACCGGCCAGCGCCCGGGCGAACGGCTTCTGAATGCCGAAATGCGCCGGTATGGACTCAATTGCCACCCCGCGAACCTGGGACGCCCTTTCGCGGAAAAGACCACGCAGTTTTCCCTGGCGCTCGAAGCCGAGGGCTTCCGCCACGCGGATACGCTGGAACCGGGAGTTCCGGGCCGATACCAGATCGAAGTGTTTCCGCACGCTTCGATCGTTCGGTTCTTCGATCTCGATTACCGGCTGAAGTACAAGAAGGGCTCCGTCGCCGAGCGCGTGGTGCAACTCCGCAAACTGCGGCGCATGCTGTACACGCTGCGGAATGCCAGTCCGCCGTGCCTGCTCAAGAATCTGCCGGACATTCCGGAGGGGGGCATTGCCCGCAAGCATACGGAAGATCGTCTGGATGCGATCCTCTGCGCTTATACGGGCGCGCACTACTGGTTTTGGGGGCGGGAGCGCAATACCGTATTCGGGGACGCGGATTCCGGGTTCCTCGTGGTGCCTTCGAATGTTTCCTACCGGCGTCCCCGTCCGACTACGGCCGCGGCCACCTGAACGGGCTCCGGTTCCACGATTTCGATCTTGCGGGGGCGTGCGTTGAGCCGGGAAATTATCAGAGAGCGCCGGACTTTGTCGAATTTCGCGGTGCCGGGTTTTCCGCCCGCAGCCACGACTTCGTCGTCGGTGACTTCCTGGGCGAGCGGCAGATACTTCTCGTAATAAGCACGAATCCGGTCCTGGACGACGCGAACCTGGGATCCGTACAGGACGAGCAAGACCTCGTCCGCCGTGGCCAGATGGAGCGCTTCCCAAACCTGCGAGGGTCTCGTCGTGACTTTGAGACTTTCCTCCAGCTTGCCGACCTGGGAATCCAGCTTTTTCGCGGCGGCCAGTTCGTCGGGCGTGAATTCCAGATTGCGCACCACTTCAGCCCGGTCGCGGGCCGTTAATTTTTCGGTGAGCACATGCACGAAGGCCAGCCAGCCCCCTTCGAAGCCTGAAGGCAGCACCGATTGCGCCAGTTTCCCGAGTTTTTCGAGACCCGCGGGATTCAGTTTCGATCCCGTCAGCGCTCCGGACAGAACCTTGAGCAGACCGTGCGAATCGAGGCCCGCCAGCATGGCGGCGGCCTGGCCTTCCCGAACCGCCGTTCTCAGTTCCTTGCCCAATACCCAGGATGCGGCTGCGGACTGGTACTCCTCCAGCAGAGCGTTTTCCAGCTGGCTCTGTGTGCGGGGGTGAAGGGTAAAGCCCAGAACGTGCTGGAACCGGAACAGACGGTAAATCCGGGCAGGATCGTCCAAAAACGCAAAGGAGGAACAGGTGCGGAGTTCCCGGCTGAGCAGATCGGCCTGCCCGTTGGCGGGATCCACCAGCAAGCCACGGGATCCGCGGCCGAGCGAGAGCGCAATCGCGTTGATGGTGAAATCGCGCCGGCTCAGGTCGGCGTGAATGGTGGCGGGGGAAATCTCGGGCGTGGCGCCGGGTTTCGCGTATTTCTCCGTCCGCGCGTTGGACACGGATGCCGTGATGCCGTCCGGCAGCAGCAGTTCCACCCAGCGATGCAGCGGGTCTTCAGCCAGCACCGTACCGCCGATTTCCGCGGCGAGCGCCCGCCCTGTCGTGACCGCATCCCGTTCCACGGTGAAATCCAGATCGCGAATCGGCGCGCCGCGCAGCATGTCCCTCATGGCGCCCCCGGTCAGCCACACGTTCATCCCGGCGGCGGTGGCAAGGCGTTGTATTCCCGCGACGGCGCGATTCTGGCCGGCATCGAGGTGGTTATCGAGCAGGAACAGGTAGTCACTCATGGGGTCGGGGGCTTTTCCTTCATGCTCATTTGCTTTATGCTCGGGGCTTCAGGCTCTGGGGTGGTGCCGGTCCACGGTTTCGCGCAGGCGCGTGCGCACCACATGCGTGTAGATCTCAGTGGTGGACAGATCGGCATGGCCCAGCATCGTTTGCAGGCTGCGCAGATCCGCGCCGCCTTCAAGAAGATGCGTCGCGAAGGTATGCCGCAGGACGTGGGGCGAAAGATTGTGGAAAATTCCCGCCTTTCGTCCGTTCAGTTTGATGGAAGCCCAGAAAGCCTGCCGGGTCATGCCGCCGCCCCTCGCCGTCACGAACAGATGCGCGGAGGTCTTGCCTTTCAGCAACACCGGGCGGCCCTGCCGCACATATTGATCCACCAGGGCGAGCGCCTCGGCATGCACGGGTATGATGCGCTGCTTATTGCCCTTACCCGTAACGCGAATCAGACCCAGGCCGGGATCGAGCCCGGAGACGCGCAGTTCGATCAGTTCACTGACGCGGATGCCGGTGGCGTACAGAATTTCCAGCATGGCCCGGTCGCGAAGCCCGCTGGGCTTAGCGACGTCCGGAGCGGCGATGAGCTTTTCGATCTGCTCCCGGTTCAGGAACTTCGGAATTGTGCTCCATTGTTTGGGGCTCGAAAGGTGTTCTGTCGGATCCGCCGCGATCCGGCCCTCGGTGAGCAGGAAGTGGCAGAGACTGCGCAGTGCGCTGAGGTGGCGGGCAATTGTACGGCTGCTTAAGTCTTTCTGATAGAGGCTGTTAACGTAACGCAGTAAAAGTTCCGCATCAGGGAATTCTCCGCCGGTCTCGGCTTCCGCGTAAGCGAGAAAGGCCGTCAGGTCCGCCGTGTAGGCCTCGAGCGAGTTTCGCGACAGGCCTTTCTCCATACGGCACCAGGCGAGGAACGCGCGGATACCACCCGAGAGCGGCGAATCGGTCTTCCGTGAATCGGACGTCGCGCTGGTGTGACGCGTGTCTTTCATGCGAGCTTCCTGACCCGGGGCGCAACCCTTGTTATCAACCTGCTGTCGTCAGCGGGCCTGCGACCCTTTCGAGCAATGATACAATACTCACGGAAATGTTCAACTCAATTTCGGCGCGCCAACTCCGGCACGGCGGAATTGTTTTCACGCTGCGTCCGGCTCCGCCGCCCTGCCAGCTAATCATGGCGGGGACCGTGAGACTGTTTCGACCCGGAAAGAATACACGTGGCAGGCTCAACCGCTAAGAAGGTAGTGGTCCGGCGCTTCGACCGCGAGAGCCTGAACGGCTTCGTGAATCCGTTCAGCTACCTGCAGCCCCATACCGTGGAACTGCTGAAACCGGATGGCTCCCTGGTTCTGGTGCCTTATTCGGAAGTGAAGAGCGTCTGTTTCGTGAAAGATTTCGTGGGCGACACCGACGTCGGACGCATCTTCATGACGCGCCCCAAACTGGAAGGTCTCTGGATCCGCATGGTGTTCAACGATGGGGAGACCATGGACGGCGTGATGCCCAACAACCTGCTCTCCTGGGACACCGCCGGTTTCGCGGTTACTCCTCCGGAGCCGGACGGCAATAACCAGAAAGTCTTCGTGCCCAGGCAGGCGCTTCGCAGCATTCAGGTGCTCGGCGTGGTGGGCAGTCCGTTGCGCGGGAAAAAGAAAAAGGCTGCCCCGGACCCGGGGCAGCCCATGCTTTTCTGAATGCGGCGCTCAGCGCCTCAGAGCGAGAGTTCGCCTTTGTACATCATGTCTTTCGGCTCGAACTTCGCCTTGACGGCGAGTGGCCCGAGTTTCATCTGAAAAACGACGTCTTTGTCGCTTGCGGAGAGGGGGAAAGCGTCCTTGGGAAAACCGAAGATGAGCGTCTCGTTATTGTTCGTCTGCCGGATCAGGACCGCGCTTTGCGGATCGCGTCCTTTGGCGCTCAGACTGGCGGAGTGAAGCAACCGGTCGACCATCGCCTTCTGGCGGGCGGCCGGATCTTCGGGAGGCGCGTCGGCCTGAGGCCGCTCCGGATTGCCCTCGCCGCGCCCGCGGCCTCTGCCGCGTCCGCCGCCGCCGCCGGCCAGCAGGGCCGCCAGCATCTGCGGCGGCAGTCCGGTGATGCTGACCGCGTAGTGATTGTCGAGATCCGCGGGCAAATGGATTTTCGTCGCGTCGAGGATCGGTTTGGCGTTTTCCCACCGCACGATGACTTCGGGTCCCTGCACGGCTCCGCCGCCACTGCCTTCCCCGCCGCCCTCGCCACCC
>Ga0118677_10009956_pt1 | contig 14687 bp, 10 predicted proteins | sample AliMusrvi5mmetaG_FD_86154 | JGI IMG/M metagenome (GOLD analysis project Ga0118677, IMG submission 86154)
GTTAATTGTAAAATGTGTGTTTATAAGATTATTCAAATAAAAATATAGAAGAAAAACGATTGGTTATTTAATAGCAAAAATGAATTTATTGATTGAAATATTTCTGAATATCAAATGTCCTTATAATTATATCTCATTAGTAATATGGTGATTATTACTTATTATAGCTGATGAAATTTATTCATGATAATTATTTACGTATGAATTAATGAATTGCTTATTTATTCTTCAAATTAGAATCCCGTTTTTAACAAGTTCCTGCGTGTGAATTTATAAATCTTTAATATTGCAGAGTTTGGAGAAATCTTATTCAACATTGCAGCGCAATCCTAATCTGATAATTATTGATAGCCTGTAAAAAACAAGTTTCAGTTTATTCTTTGGATAAAAATTAAAAAAAATCTTCCATCCATTGAAATGGAACTAATTTGTAATCGAAAATTGTTGTAACCAGGTGGCTATTTGTAACTCAATAAACTCAAAATCCTGCATTATATCACCTTTATATTTCCTGAAAAATCACGTTATTTGCAGATAGCAACAATTTTAAACACCTTTCATCCATGGCAAACAAATTCTTAGCTCTAATTCTGATTACGATTCTCTTCGTCGCATGTACAAAGAAAGAGGTGATCATTCAAAATCCCAAACGTATTGCAGATATTCAGCGAATGCTGACGGAGCAGAAGTCGCTCACCGACAAAAGTCTGCTTCCGATATGGGATGTATTTAAGCAGCCGCTTTCGGATTCCGAAAAACAGGGGATGGAGTTTTTATATGCCTATATGCCGTTGAGTGATCTGGCCGATTACAAACCCGAATTCTTCCTTAAAAATGTGCAGATGGCTTTGCTGGCACGCCAGGAAATGCCATGGGGAAAGACAATTCCTGAAGAAGAGTTCCTTCATTTTACGCTTCCATTACGTGTGAACAACGAAAACCTCGATAATTTCAGGGAAGTGATGTATCCCGAAATCAAAGGACGCATCAAAGGATTAAGTATGAAAGATGCGGCGCTCGAAATTAACCATTGGTGTCACGAGAAAGTCAATTACCGCGGAACTGATTCGCGCACAAGTGCCCCGTTAATGGCTATTAAGAAATCTTTTGGCCGTTGCGGAGAAGAGTCAACGTTTACAGTAACTGCGTTGCGCACTGCCGGAATCCCTGCACGACAGGTTTATACGCCTCGCTGGGCACACTCCGATGATAATCATGCCTGGGTGGAAGTCTTTATCGATGGTAAATGGAGATACATGGGTGCCTGCGAGCCTGATGTGAATTTGAATATGGGTTGGTTCAGTGAACCTGCAACCAGGGTTATGCTTGTACACACTCGTGCTTATGGACGTTACCTTGGAAGTGAAAATGTTGTAACCTCCACTGACCGTTTTTCGGAATTGAACCTTACTTCTAACTATGCATCGGTTAAAAATGTAACCATTGTGGTTAAAAATGAAAATGGAACTCCTGCTGACAGCGCAAAAGTGCAATTTCAGCTTTATAATTATGCCGAATATTATCCGATTGCTACAGGTTTTACAGATGCAAAAGGAACGGCAAACCTGATTACAGGTATGGGCGATCTTATCATCTGGGCTGCCAAAGATGGTAAGTTTGCTTATCAAAAGCTATCAGTTCCTGAAAAAGATACGCTTGAGCTTATTCTTAACCAAACTGTTCCCATTAATAGTACTGAGACTTACGATCTTGTTCCACCACATGCCACCAAATTTGCAACGAATGTAACACCGGAAGCACGCAAGCAAAACGACCGTCGCCTGGCACGCGAAGATTCAATCCGTGGTGCATATATGAAAACCTTTAAAGATTCGGCATGGATAGCGGGTTTTGCGGAGAAGAACAAACTCCCATTCGATACCATTTCCCGCTTTATCAAGTTAAGCTATGGCAACTGGGATCAGATTTCCTCATATCTTGAAAAGAATGCTAACCAATACCGGAATACAGTGCTTGAACTTGCCATTCAGATTGCAGATAAGGATTTCAGCGATGTTCCCGAATCCATACTGACTGATCACCTGGTACAAACAGCCAAATCGGGAGCACAGAAATTTGTTTCGTCGAAAGAACTGTTTAATCGCTACGTATTGTCACCCCGCATTGGTCTTGAGAATTTAAGTCCCTGGAGAAGTTTTTTGATTGCCTCATTGGGTGATGAAATGGCACAGTCAGCACGAAATGATGTATCAGTTCTTATTAAGTGGATTCGTGAAAACATCCGTGTCAATACCTATGCAAATATTCTTTCGCGTAATCCGTTATCCCCGATTGGTGTTTACAATCTTAGGGTGGCAGACCCTATTTCGAGAGATATTTTCTTTGTTGCTGCCTGTCGAACCTTTGGAATTCCTGCAAGGCTGAATCCCGAAACACAGATACCCGAGTATTCAAAAAACGGGGAATGGCTTCGTGCAGGATTCGATCCTGCAGCAATTGTCCAGCCCGATAAAGGTTCACTCAAACTGATGGATAAAAACAATCCTGTAGCGCCACAATATTACCTCAATTACACCATTGCATTTCTGCACGATGGTTTTTATCACACGCTTGAATTCCCCGAAGGTGAAAAACTTACCAACGCTGATCAGCCAAAGTTACTCGAAACAGGACATTATGCACTGATTACGGGTAACCGTCTTGAAGATGGATCGGTATTGAGCCAGATGACTTTTTTTACGATCGAAAAAGGGAAATTGACAACTGTTCCCATCGAATTACGTAAACAATTGGGAGCGATCAAACCCTCCGGTAAACTGATTCTTGACCAGTTAAAGCTTGTGAAAACAAGTGATGGTAAAGAGATCACACTTTCAGCGTTGATTGATGCTAAGCATTCGGTGATTGTAGTGTTTGATCCCGACAAAGAACCTTCGAAACATATCATGAACGATCTTGGTCCGTATATCGATCATTTAGACAAGTGGGGTGGACAATTTGTATTTGCAATGTCTGCCGAAAAAGCAGCGCAGGCTGGTGTTCTCAAAACTTACAAACTTCCTGCAAAAACAGAAAGTGGCATCGATAAGGATAACAATATCCTGAGAGCCATTTCTACAGTATATGGTGACGGACTCAAGGATAGATTACCGCTCGTGTTGTACTGCGACGAAACCGGGAATGTATACTTGTTTTCTGCCGGTTATAAAATCGGCATGGGCGAACAACTATTGAAAGTGATAGCGAATGTTGAATCGAACCAGAAAATAACAGCTTTGAAGGCTTCGTGCACGAAGTAAATTTCGTTGCAAATATTGATAGCCCGACTTATCCATCATCCGGAATAAGTCGGGCTTTCTCATTATTTATATTTGCTGAATTTTTATTGACTCACAAATTGGACAGTCATAATATCAGGAAAGATGGTGCCGGAAGCCATGGATGATCAATCAGAAAAAGGGCTTCCTTAGTATATAATATATCGTACTTTGCAGCGACTCATAGCTGTGATTCAATGTAAATGATTAGCAACTGCAGTGCTTTTAATTAATAAGTCTCAGGAGCAGTCCATGTAAGGAGAGAAATTATAATTCTTTTCGTGTTGAATATTATTGGTGTATAAATTGTAATTGTATTTAAGTTTTTCTATATCTTTATAGTATCATAAAATATCATTCAAATAAAGGAGGTACTAACAATGAAACAATCTACGCCATTTGTAATTACAATTAGTCGTCAGCTGGGAAGTGGAGGTGCTTATATTGGACAACTAATTGCCAAAAAACTGAATATCTATTATGCCGATCGCGAAATTCTTAGCGAGGCAGCTAAACAGCTTGCTGTTTTAGAGGAGGATTTAAAATCGCGTGATGAAAAATTGCTCTCGTTTTGGAATACTCTCTTTCATATCAATGGATATGCTTCGGATTATCATTTACCACCGCAAATGAATTTTCCATTCGACGGTGAGATATACGATGCCCAGGCAGAAATCATAGAACATATTGCAAGGGAGCGTTCAGCTGTTATTATGGGCAGATGTGGCTTTCACGTCCTTCGCGATTATTCCGATAAAGTGAGCATATTTTTACACGCCGATATCTCTTTTAGAAGTGAACGGATTCAGAAGCTATACAGTGTATCCGATAAAACCGCTAAAGAAATGATCACCCGTAGCGATAAAGAAAGGGGACGTTATATCGAGTCTTTTACGGGAAAGAAATGGTATGATTCCACACAGTTTGACATCGCAATTGATACAGGTAAAATTGGGCTTGATAAAAGTGCAGCGCTGATCATAAACTATCTGGAATCAATTTAATTTCAGGTTCCCGTGTACTTGCAGTATGCATCAATTTTCATAAAAGAACCTTGGCAGTCAAAGAAATAACAAAAGATATAAACTTATTTGGAGACAATTTAATAAGGTTATATACCAGGAGGAATTTTAATCGCTGTTAAGGTTAAACTACCTGTAATAAGGTTTTCTGATTATTGTAAATCACAATGCAAACTGATGTAATACATGTGTGGTTTTCAGATCACCGTAATTTCTGGAAATACCTTATTAAGCCAGTCATTCCGCTAAAATCCAATCTTATTTCCCTTATTCATTTACCGACAGGTTAATAAGGTTTAAAACCATTAAGATGTCGATGGCCGCTAAGCCATGTGCGATTGGCATTCAATTCCTGGTATTAAAAACCTTTATCGTTTTGTTGCAAGTGTGACAAAGTGAAAATGCCCCGATATGATTTGTTGGATAAATTGCATTACTTTTACAAATGTAGTTCAGGTATTTGTCTTTCAATGTCACCCATAGTTGGAGGACTTCTCTTTTTGAGCTTACATATATACTTGTTGGCAACAATGCCCGGAAAACATACGGCCTTTAATAAACAAATTACTTACGGATGGAGGTAAAAACTAAAATCAATACAGTACAGGATCACAAGGGAGCAAGTAAAAAGAAGTTGTTATACTTGTCATTGCTTGCCATTGGTATCGTGTATGGTGATATCGGTACAAGTCCCCTTTATTCCATCAGGGAATGTTTTAATGGTCCGCACAGCATCGCCACTACGCCTGATAATATTTTTGGTATCCTGTCGCTGGTTTTCTGGTCGCTGATTTTTGTAATTTCTATCAAATACCTTTTAATCATTTTGAGAGCCGATCACAATGGCGAGGGTGGAATCTTAGCGCTCATGGAATTTGTGCGGCCAAAGAAGAATGGGATGCGACTGGTAGTTATTTCAACGATGGGGATCTTTGGTGCAGCGCTCCTTTATGGCGATGGTGTTATTACCCCTGCAATATCTGTTTTGAGCGCCATTGAGGGACTTACTGTCGCAACGCCCTTTTTTACCCCGTTTGTGATTCCCATTACAATCATTATCCTTGTCGGATTATTCATGTTTCAGCGAAAGGGAACTTCCCTTGTTGGTGCTGTCTTTGGTCCCTTAACAATTGTCTGGTTTTTATTGATAGCAATACTCGGTGTATCGGTAATTATCCGGAAACCTGAGATTCTGATGTCGATGAACCCCTATTATGCATATAACTTTTTCATGATACATGGTAAGCATGGTTTCGTGATACTGGGCGTTGTTTTCCTTGTAGTAACCGGTGGTGAAGCGCTATATGCTGATATCGGACACTTTGGAAAAGCTCCAATCCGGTTTGCCTGGTTTATCTTTGTGTTACCTTGCCTGGTGCTGAATTACATGGGTCAGGGGGCTTTATTGCTCGAGAACCCGGCAATGGCTACCAATCCGTTTTACCTGATGGCGCCTTCGTGGGCATTGTATCCTTTAGTGATCATGGCTACATTGGCTACGATCATAGCTTCACAGGCAATAATTTCGGGTGCGTTTTCGCTGACTTTTCAGGCAGTGCAACTGGGTTATCTGCCAAGGTTTGTCGTAAAACACACATCGGGTGAAGAACGGGGTCAGATCTATCTTCCTCAAATCAACAACATGCTCATGGTGGGTACAATTGCTGTTGTACTTGGGTTCAAAACTTCAAGTAACCTGGCATCTGCATATGGCCTCGCTGTCACCATGACGATGACGATTACAAGTTTGCTCGCGTTTATTGCCATGCACCGGATCTGGAAATGGAGTCTTTTTATTTCGGCATCGATTACCGCTTTATTTTTAACCATCGACCTCTCTTTCCTGGGATCAAACCTGACCAAGATTGCAAGCGGTGGCTGGTTTCCGCTCATGGTTGGAATCGGAGGATTGTTAATGATGACAACCTGGAAGAAAGGAAGGCGTTTATTGGCTGTTCAGTTAGGGAAGATTTCATTGCCAATCAATGCCATCATAGCTGATTTCAATTCAAAGAAATTCCACAAGGTCCCGGGCACTGCTGTATATATGACAGGGAACCCCGAACTGACTCCCCCTGCATTGGTTCAGAATCTTAAACACAACAAGATCTTTCACGAACAGATTATCATTCTGTCCATTAGTATTCTTCAAACACCACATCTGAGTCTTGAAAAACGAATCAGCTTCGATCAGTTAACCGAACATTTTTACCGGCTGACGGCGCATTATGGTTTTATGGAGCAGGTAGATGTCACGAAGCTTATGAATAACTTTAAAAGGAGCAGGCATATTCCAATCGAATTAAGCGAAGTCTCCTATATTCTTGGGCGCGAAACGCTTATTCCCAACAGTGAAATCGGTATGAATATCTGGCAGGATAAGCTGTTTATGTTTATGTCGCGCAATTCGCAAAGCGCTACTACCTATTTCAATGTACCTCCGAAGCATGTTTTTGAAATTGGTTCGCAGGTGTTGATATAGGATTTCAATCTATTTCACACCGAAATCATTCGTTTGCTATCTACGATTTGTAAGAAGGATTTTTGAATGTTGTGTCTTCGAAAGAATGCAATTTTAAATTGCATTTACATTTGCAGGTATACTAACTTAGAGGCGCAGTGTCAGATGAATCGGGCCGATAGCTTTTATACAATACCTATTTATTCTCAATATATAATGGTAATGAAAAATAAAACGTCGTTTCTATTCCTACCTTACTCTCCACCCATATTTTTCCATTGTTTTTCTCAATAAATTCTTTACAAAGAATCAAACCCAAACCTGTCCCTTTTTCGTTTTGTGTTCCCGGAGATGAATTGCTTTCATTAATTATGAATAACTTATCAATTCTATCTTGTGATATTCCAACTCCATTGTCGCTAACCGAAATGGTTAATTCGTTTTGTTTTGTCACTGCTAAGATTGTAATCCTTCCTTCAGTTTGTGTGAATTTAATGGCATTAGTAATCAAATTTCTTAACACTGAACTGATCATTTCCTTATCGGCGTAAACCTGAATATTTGTGGGTAGTTTACTTGCAATGACAATCGATTTTTGTTCGGCTATGCCATTTAATAAAAGTGTCACTTCGTTGATAATCGCAATCAAATCGAAATATTCAGGATTAAAGTCCATTCTGCCCGATTGTAATCGGGCCCATAACAAAAGATTAGTCAGCAGATCCATTACTCTTTTTGAAGATTGCAATATGAGATTAGCACATTCACCCATTTCATCGTCATCCTTTTCTTTGATTTGTTCAACGAGAATTTCACTTAAACCGACAATAGTGTTAATAGGGCCTTTCAGATCGTGAGCAATGATAGCAAAAAATTTGTCTCTGTCCTTATTTAATTTAAGTAATTGCTGAAGCTCTTTATTGATGTATACCAGATCATTGGCCCGTTCTTCCTTCTGTTTATTTTGGCTCGCAAGTTCTATATTCGCAATGATTAATTCTGCAGCCCGTTTTTCCTTCTCCTTACTTTGAAAGGCTAATTCTTTATTCGCAACAATTAATTCTGTTGCCCTTTTTTCTTTTTCACTATTTTGAAAGGCTAATTCAATATTCGCAATGATTAATTCTGAGGCGCGTTTTTCTTTCTCACCATTTTGAAAGGCAAGTTCCTTATTTGCAATGATTAATTCTGCGGCGCGTTTTTCTTTCTCCCTATTTTGAAATGCAAGTTCAATATTCGCAATTCTTAATTCGGAAGCTCGTTCTTCTTTGTGTTTATTTTGGTTGACAAGTTCCTTATTCGCAATGATTAAATCTACTGCGCTATTCTCTTTTTCTGTATTTTGAAAAACTAATTTTTTATTTTCAAGAAACAATTCATCCTTTCTTCTTTCGATCTCTGCTTTCAGAAAAATAAGCTCCTGATTGGCAAAGACTAAGTCTGACAATAGTTCAGCCCTGTTTTTCCCACTGTACATCATCATTGAATTTTTAGAAAAAATTTATTTTGAGACTGCTTTCCAGCTTTGAGTGTATCTTGATGCTAATGTAACCAACAATATGTAAGTCAATATAGTTTTGGATATATTACTAAAAATCATGATTAGTTCTTTAATTAATAATCATAAAGACAACTCTATAAATTTTATTATCCTGAATTCGAAATGAATTTTAGTTTAATATTCTAAAAATAAGGCAATAAGGTTGTTTTTTGTTGCCTTATTTTTAATACACTAAACCAATACTTTAGTAATGAATACCATTTAATGTCGTGTTTTCATAAGGATGGAATTTAAAATTGCTATTACATTCGCACGTTTACAACCTTAGAGGCGTAGCCCCGGATAATATTGTATCACCGTCCGTCAGTTGACGGATTAATCCAGTGAAAAAAAGCATAAAATGAATAGGAGAACAGTAGGTTTGGTCCATATGAAAGCTTAGTGATAAGTATGAATCGTACCTATGGCACTCCGTATTGCTATCGACTTTCGTCTCAACGGATTGATCCGTCAGCCGACGGATGTTACAAAATGAACCGAGCCGATGGCTCTTATACGAAATCTGCTTATTTTCATTACTTATATCCGACTCGTGTTAATCGTCAACCGATTATTTGCCGTTCATCATTTTAAAACTAATTTTGAAGGATACAATAGAGATATTCCAGCTTACAACTTATTAAAAAACAATTTTAACAGGTACAACCATGAAGAAAATGAGTCATTACCAAACCCGTTTGGTTCTTTTTGCCATTTTAATATTGGGCTGCTTTGCAGTCAATGCACAGATCATTACTTCCGCACAAATCGACACGGTTGTTGAAAGAACGATCAAAGCATTTGATGTGCCGGGTATTGCAGTAGCTATAGTAAAGGACAACCAGGTTATTCTTGCCAAAGGATACGGTGTCCGCTCGCTGAAAACAAAACAAAAGGTAGATGAAAATACGTTGTTTGGTATTGCATCCAACAGCAAGGCATTTACTTCGGCTGCACTTGGCATACTGATCGATGAAAAGAAATTATCATGGGATGATAAGGTGATCGATTACATTCCCGAATTCAGGTTATATAACCCCTACGTTACCGAAGAGTTTACAATCAGGGACCTGCTCACGCACCGCAGTGGCCTGGGATTAGGGGCGGGCGACCTGATGATCTGGCCCGGCAAGAACAATTTTACGATTAAAGACATCATTCATAACATGCGGTATTTAAAACCTGTTTCAGGCTTCCGGACCAAATACGATTACGATAACCTGCTCTACATTATTGCAGGCGAAGTGGTGGCCAGGGTTTCGGGAATGAGCTGGGAAAGCTTTATTGAAACACGGATCATGCTACCGCTGAACATGACCCACAGCGCTGCTTCCTATCATCGGTTAAAAGACAGCTCAAACGTGATCGCACCTCATGCGCCTGTCAACGGAAAAGTACAGGTGATCCCGCGCGATTTAAACGATCCGTTTAATGCGGCCGCGGGAGTCAACAGTAATCTTACCGACATGTGTAAATGGATCATGATGCAGATGAACAATGGCAAATATGGCGAAGGACTGAATAAGCAGCTTTTCAGCAAGGAAGTTCACCGGGCAATGTGGGCCCCGCAGACCATTATCCAGGTGGGCGATTCGTCAGCATATCATACACATTTCGCTGCCTATGGATTGGGTTGGTCATTGAGTGATGTGATGGGATATAAACAGGTTGGACATACGGGAGCACTGGCTGGCATTTATACACAGGTAACACTGATCCCCGAATTGAAACTTGGCATAATCGTATTTACGAACCAGCAATCGGGTGCGGCATTCAGTGCAATTACGAATACGATTAAGGACAGCTATTTTGGTATAAAAGGAATGGACAGGGTGAAACAATACGCGGCAGGTTCTGCCAAAAATGAGGAACATGCCAAACAAATCACCGACGAAATATGGAAAGCTATTGATATCCAGCAAAAGAGCGCAACAGCAAAAACAGATTTTACCCTATTTGCAGGTACGTTTACCGATAAGTGGTTTGGCGATGTGGTCATTTCAATCAAGAATGGTAAACTCTTGTTCGATTCAAAGCGGTCGCCGACACTCACGGGCGAATTGCTTGCCTACAAGGGCAATACTTTTATAGTGAAGTGGAACGACCGGAGCATGGATGCTGACGCGTATGTCATGTTCGATCTTGACAGTGCAGGCAAAGCATCGGGAATGAAAATGAAAGCGATATCGCCGTCAACAGATTTTAGTTTCGATTTCCAGGACCTCGATTTTTCGCGTGCGGAGGGTAAATAGGTGTTCTGATAAATAACTCTGAATCATACAAAGCAGGCATAATGGGTCACGTGATTTGGCTAACGCCGATCTTTGATTGTAATCGCGGTAAAACAAAATAAAAGCAATTGAGATAAAATAATGAAAGCGATTACAAATCGCCTGACCCGGCATACCTTCGTCCAAATGTTGCGTAATGATACGATCATGCAATTTTATCAAAAGATAATCTGAAAACTGGAAAGGATTCATAACCTCATTTTTCGAAAAAATCCTTAATGTTTCAGGGAATAAAAAAGGTTTAACCTTATGGAAATAAATTTAATGCGGGCATAATGGGTCCCGCGATTTGGCTAACGCCGATCTTCGATTGTAATCGCGGTAAAACAAAAGGAAAACAATTGAAAAAAAATAACAAAAGCGATTACAAATCGCTTGACCCGGCATACCTTCGTCCAAATGCTGTGTAATGATACTATCATGCAATTTTATCAAAAGATAATCTGAAAACGGGAAAGGATTCATAACCTCATTTTTCAAAAATAACTTTTGTAATCTATGGAAATTAAAAAAATCAAACCTTGTTTATTTGCTTGAAATTTAATAATTTAGGATAAAGCGATTTTTAATCGCGGTTAAGAAACTAAAGCGATTAAAAATCGCTTGACCCAACATACCTTCGTCTAAACGTTGTTTTATAATCCTATCACACAATTTAAGAAGCTGTATTTCACAAACAGAAAATAAAATGATAAAAAAAATACTCTCAAATTTTGAAATTATTGTATTTTTATTTTACTTTGTTTAATCGTGTAGCTTTAAGGCTAAATTGTTACAAACCTTTGCAGTGACCAATATAAATGCTGTTTTAAAAATTTTAAATAACATTCAAAATTTTTAGTTATGCCCGACAGGTCCCGAATTCCAAGAACAATAGAGCGATTCAGTAATTACCTTTCAAATACAAATTCCTATCTTTTGGCAGGGAATCCTTCCAACGCGGCACGTTTGGGCATTTTACCCGCAGAAGTTACAAAATGGAGCGCTTTTGCGGGTCAGTGGAGTCCTTTATACAGCAAATATACCGATGCGAAAGGAAGCAGGACCACCGCCATAAAAGATCAAATATGGTCAATCATGGGCAATTGTGTGAAATTTGATCGGAAAAATCATATACTCGATCGCATATCCGCTTCACCTCAAGTAACAATTACCGACATGGAAACATTTAACATCAAAAAGGGAGCGCTTCAGAAAACCAATCATTCAAAACGCCGGACACCTCTCGAAGAACCATTGTTTGCTTCCATCCGACAGATTGGCGGTGGTAATGTTGCAATTAAATGTCGAAGTTCGAAGGGTGGGAGGGCAGCTGTTTTTACTGGCGCTGACTCAATTCAGTTTGCCTATCTCGTTGGCGACACTGCCCCTGCCTCGGCCGACGCGGAGGGGATACGAAGCGGAATTTCAACGAAGGCTTCCATCATTTTAACTTTAGGTTCGGCCTGCTCGCACATGTATCTTCACATCTATTTTCGGTGGTACCTTACTAAACATCCCGACCTTGCGGGACCGTGGAACAGCATGCAAACAATTTTTATTTTATAAGTTTTTACGGGTTCATCGGTTAGTGTAATGATGCGGAATAACCACGTATCAAATCGCACTGATGTTCTATTGCTGTACTACTATTGAATATCTAATGACTTTAATGCGAAAACAAACTACTTTCTTCCTTCAAAAAATGTGACTGTTCTTTTAAAAGTCATGACTTCCATCGCAAAAAAGTGATACGACGCGGCGAAAGTCATGACTTTTAAACTATTTAATACCCTTGATGAACCTAAAAAGTGCTTTTATGGCGCGAAAGTCATGACTTTCATCGCATCAAATATGACTGATGGTTTAAAAGTCATGACTTTCAGATTAAAAAAGTACTTTGTTGGAGTAAAAGTCAGCCTTTTTGTAACAGAAGTCATGACTTTCACCGCATAAAAGTGCTTTTCCGGAATAAAAAAGCGACCCGTTACCAGGTTAAACCCCATTTTAAGGACTGAATATCAATACAATCACCATAAATAAGACTTTGGCGAAGGTTTGCAGTGCTTTTATGAGAGTAAATTGTCAATAAAAGGTTGAGGATATACCCTTAAGCAAATTCCCCTTTTATTATGAATTTGGGAATAGGGAGGCCTAAAGGCAATAAAACGATTGAAATAAGGACTCACTTTGAGTGAAATAAGTTTTATAAAAATAAAATAAGTTTTTTACGATATTTAAATGATATAAATTAACTTTACAAGGAAAATTTGATATTTGTGATGAATGTTTAACCATATTGAGTAAATTGTGCTGTTAACTATTTGACTTTTATAAGAATTGAAATGAATAATGGATGATAATTATGGAACGAATTCAGATTTATAAGACACAAAAAGGTTATGCATTATTCTTTACTATTTTCGGACTTATTAGTTTTGGTTTCGGGATAACTATGTTGTTTAGCTCTTTGAAAAACGGATTTAAAACGGAGTTTTTGGGCGGAGATTGGAATTATGTAATTTATACAATTCAAGGATTTCTGTTTTTTATCATTGGACATTCATATAAAAAATACGAAAAGTATTTTATAGAATGGGATGAAAAGGAATTAAGATACTTTCTTCCAAAGAATAAGAGTATTGAAACAATTATCCTATCTGAAATCAAAGCAATATCAATAAAATTATTTGAAGTTAGGATACACTTACAACCTAGTTAAATAATAGAATCATAAATTACTTGAGTTAATAAATTCGGCTTTTTGTATTATAGGCACTAGATCCAAATGCGTGCTATTCATCAAGTCAGGTTTCGGTAATTTGCTGATATGATATTTTTATAAAATAGCCCTTCGATATAGGTTCTTTGACTAAAATCCATGCCTGTTTGAAGTTGATGATTGGTTGCAGCAAGTGTAAGAATAGACTTCAAATATAAAACATTTGTAAATCGAAATATGGCAAATTTTAATTCGCAGATTTTAGAATTTTGGAACGAAGTTCAAAAAATATATGATCCAATTCAGAAAGTTACGGGTTTAACCTATTATGTGTTTCAGACTGCAATCAGGTTTAATCCGGAATTAATGATAATCGGTATCAATCCTGGTGGAGAATATACAAGCGAAAAGTATCTTGTGAATAAAATTGCAGAACAAGGGAAATGCAAAAATATGTATGTTGATTGGATGTATATTGAAAAACCTAATAAATCTGAAAACGAATGGTTTAATACCTTAGGCTCAATCTTCGATTATCCTAATAATAGTGAAATGAAAAGCGTTTTGGAAAATGCTGTCGGAACAAAGTGCTACTATTTAAACACGGGAAGTGTTAAAAGTTTGAATAAGCATTATGATGTAAAGACTTTTTTTCTGGAAAGTGAAAATTTGGTTAAAAATCTCATAAATATCATTCAACCTCAAAAAATACTTACTTTGGGTGAGATTCCTTTTAATTGTGTCAGAGATAATAAAGTTATTCCAATTGCAGTCAATAATATCAACAATATTAAGTCCTCATTTTCCGGAATTATTCCGGTTTATAATATTCCAAATCCTTCTCGAATCAATAAAAATCAATACTATTCAGGTCAGAAGTTAATTGACTATCAAAATGGTTTAGCGAAATTATTAGTTTAATGTACCGGATTACCATCGTTTGTAACGATCGGATTGTTATTTTTCATTTGTAACAATAAATCGGTTCATCCATTTATCAAATATTGTTTTAAATATCGGTTGCCAACTTAAAACAAAATCCCCCTCGCTGCAAATGAAGGGGATTCTCAACAGATTAATTTCTGTTGTTAAAATATCGGCTGAGGAAACGCCTATAAAACTTAATACAAGTGAAAAAGCATACAACCTCCGGAGCTTCTCTTACTATTTCTCGTAAGGGAAATTCCTTGAAACTTTCCGCATCATCCGTTCCATTAACACACTTGTTGAGGAAAAGACAGTCTCATCCATTGTTTTGGAAAATCTCCATAACATTTATTGCTTAGTCGTTTTCTTGCCAGTACGACCTGTTTTGGCATAGTGCTCGATTAGTTTTGCACAATAAAATAATCGGGTATGAACATATTGGAATTTGTTGACAAATTTAAGGACGA
>Ga0118677_10009960_pt1 | contig 14679 bp, 14 predicted proteins | sample AliMusrvi5mmetaG_FD_86154 | JGI IMG/M metagenome (GOLD analysis project Ga0118677, IMG submission 86154)
ATATAATAATAATCCGGCAAGACGCCATATTTAAAATCCTGATTTTAAATATGGCGTCTTGCCGGATTATTTCCTGCCGGAGAGTTCGGGGCTTGTATATCGTGATCCTGGCCTGTGCAACCCCGGCGATAGCTGCCATCCGGTCCGGGTTGCCGTCATGGCAACGGTGCTGTGCGGCTATTTTGTCACTTCCTGAGCGCCATGACCGGTATGAAATTTCTACGGCGTAAAAATAATTGCAATGCTTCCGGGCTTTGCTGGAGTGTAAATATTTACGATTCAGGCGGTGGATTTATGGTGTACAAAAAGTTGCATAGGGGGTCTTTTAGTGATACTATATAATTTATAGGGATATGTAACTGTTGGCCCCTCGTATCAACGTACAACTGCCTTCAAAATGCGTTTCCAAGGTGTGTGTTTTTATACGAATGGCTGTACAACTACTGAATTTAAATTTAATTTATCAAGTAGAGAGTTCTATTGAAAAATTAAATTTATTAACTGCAAAACTACAAGGAGGGCAAAGTTTATGAAAAAAAATTTAAAAAAGCTGACTTTACTGCTGGCTGCTGTGTCATTAGTAAGCATTGTCTGTGCAACACGGGCAGAGGCAGACTATACAATTAGTATAGATGCAAGCGCAACTGGTTTTAATATGGTTTATCATTTGCCACTGATTGCAACCGGATGGGTCAATCTTAAAGAGGGTGATCCGGCAAAAACCATTAATCTTTCCTTCTTATTCATCCCTATTGCAAAACTTGAGCTTTCTGTTGTTTCATCTGATGAAGTGCCTACAGAAACGCATCCGCTACCAACACTGAAACTGCATTATATAGTTACAGCTGCTTCCATGGCGGCGCCGATGGCAAGTGACATCGACGTTCCCTACTGCACAGCAGGAATAGAAATAGGCCTTTTTAAAGCGCTCGGCCTGCCGGTATTGGGGGACAAAGACATTAAGGCTTTTTTCCTGTTAAAGAAAGAGAAAACCCATTGTGAAGTCAGCGTGAATACGGCTAATATTGTCAACCAATCGTGGACAGCAGATGCAACACCTGATAACCCCACCGTTAGCGAACCAGTTAAGTTTACAAACGGCGAGTCATCGCAGGATTTTCAAGTGGATCTTACCTTCGGTTATTCTACCCCCCTGTTTACGACAGTTGAATATTCAATTCCTATGCCCGGCGCCACACCATACTCCAGTAGCATAACTCTGCCCAATGGCAGGTATTCGGTATGGATTAATTATTACAAAGGCGAATAGCATTTTTACGCATATGTCAAAAGGGCCTGCGATAAACTTCGCAGGCCCTTTTTTTTGGTGCGCCCGGCATGGGCGCGGTTACTTGATGGTGACAGTCCCCTACAGGCATGTTTCTTTTGCTCCCGTGGGCCTTCACATTTGATTTTGTGGCCCCCTCACCCCGACCCTCTTCCACAAGAGGAGAGGGAGTCCAATATTGTCTCCCCTCCCTTGATGGGAGGGGATCAAGGGGAGGGTGATTTTAACTGATAAATTTAAATGTGAAGGCCCACTAGCCATCCTTGACATATGTGCCGGCCGGGAATAAAGTGTAACAAATGTACAGTATTCAGGGGCCATGTCCATGCAGCAGAAACTGAGCGCAAAGCAGCAGCGGGTGTTTGATTTCATAAAGAGCTATCTTCGTCAGACAGGCTATCCGCCAACGGTTCGGGAAATAGCGGAGAAGCTCGGGCTAGCAGGCCCCAACAGCGCAAAGAAGTTTCTTGATATTCTTGAGCGCAAGGGGTGTATTCGCCGGGCGCCCGGCTGCTCGCGGGCAATCGAACTTATTGGCGCAGCTCCTGCAGCAGCCATTCGCAGCCTTCCGGTGGTCGGGGCCATACATGCGGGCGAGCCAGTGCTGGCGTTTGAAAATATCGAGCAGCATATTGCCATAGACCCGTCGTTTGCCCGTGAGGAGGGCATGTTTCTGCTGCGCGTGAGGGGCGACAGCATGATCGACGCCCATGTCATGGACGGCGACCTTGCCCTCATACGGCCCCAGCCCGAAGTCGCCTCCGGCGACATGGCCGCCGTGCTCATCGGCGACGAAGCCACGCTGAAATATTTCCACAAAGAAAAAAACGCCATCCGCCTGCAACCCGCCAATCCCAGATATGAGCCGATTGTCATTAAGCAGAAAGATGCTGCGCAGGTGCGTATCATCGGCAAGGTAGTGGGTGTTATGAGGAAGATGGAGTAGGAGGGCGAGGGAGGAAAATCCCCCTACCCCCTTTGCTAAAGGGGGATTTAAGAAAAGAGTTTTTCTGTGTTATTGATTTTTTAAAAAAAAGAAAAGGAGCAAAATTTAACGAGTTGTCTTAACGCCAATCGCATGGAGGTTTAACTTATTTTCCCCCTTTGAAAAAGGGGGATACAGGGGGATTTTCACTATGCTTCAATATAATAAAAGCCTGAAGCCATTCTCCCAAAAATTGCGAGCCTCAATGACCGATGCTGAGATACTGCTGTGGTCTAAAATAAAAGGTAAACAGCTTAAAGGAGTTCAATTCTATAGGCAGAAAATAATCGGACGATATATAGTCGATTTTTACTGTGCTACGGCAAAGCTTGTTATTGAAGTTGACGGAGGCCAGCATTACACCGACGATGGCCGCACCAGGGATGCGATACGCGACGCGTATATGAAATGCCTCGGATTAAAAGTATTAAGATTTTCTGACATTGATGTGCTGACAAATATAGAGGGGGTTGTTGAACACATTTTTCTTTTTCTATAAATCCCCCTGCCACCTTTGCTAAAGGGGGATTTTAAAAGCACACAAAAAGCGGGAGGAGTTCTGGGATTTGCAGCACACACCGCAGTGTACATTATTACGGTTACGGGTTCCAAAAAATCTATTTTCCCCCTTTGAAAAAGGGTGTGGGGGATTTGTAAAATCTAAAAAAACATGGTCATCTTCTTAAATTACAAAAATTAAAACATTGAGCAAATGCATTGACAAATACTTTTAAAAATACTATTGGATATTTGTAAAATCTAAGAAAAATCAGTTATTTAAATTGCCAAAAATAACGACAAAAACAGAAACATATAAGTACATGGCCATTACAAAATGCTGAAATTTTTTACCTGAAACGACCTATATTCAAGGCCCTAAGTTCAAAGGTAATATGGAAATTCTGAAAGGTTTGATGCCCATGAGGAAGGGGTAGTGAATTTTACACCTTGCAGCAGCTTTTTCTTGATACGGGCATCGACATGGGTGTTGACGGCGTCTTTCAAACCCGCGCGGAAAAGTTCAATGCCTATCAGGTCAAATTTCGAACCGGCCGGCCGGCCCTTACCTGGACAGAGCTTTCAACCTTCATGAGTAGACCCCGGCGGCTGGCGACCAGGCCTCTGAAAAGCATCGCTGATAGTGTGAGAATCCGGATGCTGTGCACCACATGCCGTAAATTTGAAAACGACATCGCGATTGCTCCGTGTGATTTTTGCGGGAGCATTGCATTTCCGGAGCATGTGCTCTGCGAGTTGACGCGCGGTGCGCAGGAGAAACTCAAGAAGTTCCGGTGTGATGCCTTCAGGCCAAAGCTTTCTCTGGTGGGCGGGGGCAGAAGGAAATTGAGCGAAACGGTGCCAGAAAATGTTATGGGCGCTGTGCAAAAATATCGCCTTGCCGTGGCTCTGCAGCAGCTGCAAAGAAACCGGATGAGATACGGCATGCGCTGAAATATCATCTCAGTTTTGTGACGCGAAAACGCGCACCTGTTTTCGACGGGGTAGAAGCACTTTCCGAGCCGATGACCGATGGTTTCATGGCTCTCAATACGGAGGTGAAAGGTATTATAAAGACGCAGTTGCTGTGGCTTGCCGCCGATCATATTCATGTTTATCTTGAGGGAACGCCGGAGTTTTCAGCCCAGAGACTTGCTGTTTCCGTCAGAAAAAAAGTTGAAGCCGTGACCTTTGCGCTGCTGCCGGGGGCGAATATATGGGAAAAATTTTATTTCACGGGAACCATAGGTTCATAAGTTGACTGTACTAAAAATGGTGCTTTTTGAACCTTGAAGTTTCAAAATGCGCCATTTTAGCCCGGATGGGTGCAACCCATCATCTGAATAACAACAGGGCAGGAGCAGTACGATGAAGCTGATCGGAGCGGCGCTTTCAAGAACAGGGACGATGAGCCTCATGACTGCGCTCGAGGGATTGGGCTTGCGCTTGCGCTGCTATCATATGAAGGAGTGCCTCCTGAACACCTTTAAGGGCCGCGGAGATCTCGACCGGTGGCTAAAGGTCTTCGCCCTCGATCCCGGCTGTGAAGAGCGGCTGGAACTCCTCCGGCAGATATACAGCGGGTACGACGCCTGCTGCGACACCCCGAGCTGCTTTGTGTATCAGGAACTGGCTGCCCTGTTCCCCGAGGCGCCGGTGCTTCTCACCAGGAGGAATGCCGCCAGGTGGCGGAAGTCTTTCGCGGACACGATTTACCGGGCGCACAAGATACTCAATGGCCCGCTGGCGCCCCTCTGTGTGTTCGTTTTTCAGATGTTGTACCGCCTGCCGTTCCTGCGGGTGTTCGGCGTCATGGGCATCATAGCCAAAGACGAGAAGATGATCATGGGGCCCTTTTTCACTGATGACGGGATGCTGGACTTCGAGTCGGAAGCCGATGCCCGTGAGATAGAAAACCGTTTCACAGCCTGGATCGCCAGGGTAGAGGAGTCGATACCTAAAGGGCGACTGCTCTCCATCGAGCCTCCCTACAAGGATGCCTACCGGATCATCTGCACGGCCTTGAAGCTTCCGGTGCCGGAGAAAGCCTACCCTCATGTCAACGACAGCGAGGACCTCAAGAGGGCGATCGGCCTGTTTCACGTGCTGTTCTACGCGGTCCCCGCGGTCAGCGTCGCGGCGCTGCTGGGAACGCTGGCGGCTGCTCTGTTCTCCGGGGCGGCGCTGCCGGTCCTGGGCTATGCGGGAGCGCTGCTCCTGCTGCTCTACGGTCTCCAGGCCCTGCTCACGGCCACCATTCGTTCGCTCGGCAAGCGGGACAACACATGAAAACACCCCGGCATTTTTTTATCCCGGAACCCAGGGTTTTCGCCCACAGGGGCGATGCTGCGCATTTTCCAGAAAACACACTGCCCTCTTTTCAAAGCGCTGTCGAGATCGGTGCCGATGTGATCGAGACTGACGTGCAGAGAAGCAAGGACGGTCACTTCATGGTTTTTCACGATGACACGATCGACCGGATTACCGAGGGCAGGGGCCGGGTCGGCGACTACACCCGGGAGGAGCTGAAGCGTTTTGATGCGTGCTATCGCTACTCACCCGATGGCGATAGCTTTCCCTTCCGCGGCAGGAAGATTGCCATTCCCTCGCTTGAGGAAGCCCTGCGCGAGTTTCCGCACCAGCGGTTCAATATCGATCTCAAGGCCGATGACCCGTCTCAGGCCGATGCATATTGCAGCCTTATCAGGCGCTGCAATGCCGTGGAGCGGGTGCTGACCGCGTCGGAATCCACCCACAACCTCAAGGCGGTGCGGCACCTGCTGCCGGAGATGGCCACCTCGGCCTCCCACCGTGAGGTGGCGGGTGTTTTTATGCTTTACAGAAGCGGTTTGCTGTTCGCAAAGAGGGGCCTTGCAGCCGACGCCCTCCAGATACCGGAGTTTTATCGCCGCTGGCATGTCGCGTCGCCGGGCATGGTGCGCCGGATTCGCGACAAGGGCATTCGCGTCCATGTTTGGACCGTTAATGCGGAGGCAGACATGCGCCGCCTGCTTGATGCCGGCGTCGACGGCATCATTACCGACGACCCCCGCCTGCTCAAAAAGGTCATCGAGACCCGATAAGTCAGTGCCGGCGCAAAAAGTGCTCTATGACGCCTGAACGCAAATTTTTTTTGCGGATCGTGATTATAAGCCGTGAAGAAACCCAACGGTTTCTTCACGGCTTAGGTTTTTGTACAGGCGCTACTTGGGGCAGCTAAAGTTGATATGCTCAGGGCGTGGGAGGTCCCGCGGCTATTTTTTCAGCCTGACGCAGCAGGTTTCTCCTGGCGTGACCTCGATCTCGACGCCGATTTTTGCGGCAAAGCCCTTCCAGAGGGGTATGCACCACTTGGTGTGCACGTCCTCCCAGGTGAGGCTCATGGTGCCCAGGGAGTTGGTGATTTCCAGCATCTCCTTGTAGGGGCACTGGAACTTGCGCTCGCAATCAAGGACTTCTATCTTTTCGAAAAGCTGGTAGTTGCAGGAGTTTCCTTCATACATTCCATACAGCGCACTGTCAGGGCCCTTTTCTGGAATCCAGCCGCCGATCATCTCGAGTATCGGCTCCAGCGTGGCCACCTCATGGTCGACGTGTTCCTTCCACAGATTGTGCTTGACGGCGAAATCAAGGTTGGTAATATGGCATTTCACCAGCGCGTCGTTGAATTTGTGCGGATAGGGTATGTTGTCGGAATAGGTCTGAAACAGCATCTGGATGGCCGGCGTGAGATCCGCGGCTTCTTTGTCAAAGGGGAAGCGTAATCCTGGCATGGTGGTATCTCCTTATGTGATGTGAACGGTTTAAAAAACATAGTTAAAAAAGGGCTCTAATGCTGAGCTCTGCAAGCTCCTTGCCCAGGGCTTTCTCCATCATGTAGCCGCCCGGATCTTTCTCCCGGAAGTTTTGCCGGATGGCCTCCTTGCGCTCGTTGAGCCGCTTCATATAGGCATCATCCCGCGGCTCATCCTGCTTCCAGAGCCGGTGATATATCGTCAGGTATTCAACCGCCAGGCCCAGCATGAAATCCTGCATCTGCCTGGTGCTGGGGCTTACGTCGGCGTTGAGGTAAAAGGGGGATTTCAAGGCGCGAAACCAAGTGGGGTCGCGCGTGGATATTTCATTGAACTTCTCGATGCCCCGGCTGTAAGCGGCGTCCAACGGCTCCAGATAATGATCCATGTAGGGAATGTCGCAGATGCAGTCAGCCGTAGGGTGTAAATCCAGAATAAAATAGCTGCCCTTGGAGCTCTCGGCCCAGAAGCAGACATATATGGGCAGGCCGTGGCGGTCGTCGGGCAGGATGTTGAGGGCGTAGGACATAAGTTTGTCGCTGAAGCATGACTCGGTTATTACAATTTTATCGAGCTTCGGCGCGGCATACAGATATTTATAGCTAGAGACGAGGTGGCCTCCCTGCAGGTTCCAGAGAGGGGTTATATCCTCGCCGTTGTAGGTTTCCATGCGGCGGCCGCCGAATTTTTCGAGCACTTTGTGCATTTCCCTGGCGAAGGGCGGAAAGCTGTAGTCATCTGACATGGAAGTATCTCCCGGTTGTAAGATTAGCGCCGGTCTAACAGGCTGTTGAAAAACGCCCATCTGCTGCGTTGCGCTCATCATGCTTCACTGCGGCATACAAAAAGTACGCCTCATTTCGCATGATTTCGCACGCCTTGCATCTGAGCATTTTTGAACAGCCTTCCCCTATTGACTTTTTCAACACCCTGCTAAACCTGCGGCGTCTTTATGGTTGCTTCGGCATTGCTGGGACTGACGGTTGGTACCAGCAATAATCTTTTGTCTCTGCACCAAGTGCGCTTTGCAGCCTAAGTATTTTTTTTCAAGGTCCGCGAACCCTGTGGGGCATGAAGCCTTATATTTATGTTATTGAATAACACGTTCTAAGAAAAAATCAAGTTCGCAGTGCGGTTGCCAACCAAGCGATTTGTATTTTAATTGTATTCTTAGCCGGTCATAAATAACAGGGTTTTTATTGCTGTTTTTTTTCAGGGGGCGGAACTGCAAGCCCGGTGGTGTGGCGGCTTGGGGCGGGGCGGTTTCCCGACCGGAGTGCAGGTTGTTATCCGGCCAAGCTGCATTCCACAGCCTTTATGGCATCAACGGCCGAACTTGTTATGCCGCCGGAGTAGCCTGACCCTTCGCCTATGGGGTACAGGTTTTTTACCGAGACTGATTCATGGTTTTTGGTGCGCATAATTCGTATTGGAGAGGAAGTTCTTGTCTCTGCGCCCAGCAGGATTCCGTGGTCGGAAACAAATAATGGATACTGCTCTTTCCATGACGTAAATGCGGTTACCAGAGCATCACATACAAACTGCGGGAAAATATCACTCATGGGCACGGATACGGACCCCATCTTATAGGAGTTTTCATTCAGGTCAGTGGAGATTTTTCCGCATAAAAAATCAGCCAGGTTTTGAGCCGGCGCTTTCCAGGTCCCCCCTGCCGCAGTAAAAGCCCTGTGTTCTATTGCCTTCTGGAACTCGATACCGGCAAGCGGACCGGCTGACGGGTAATCAGTTGTGTGACAGGTTACGGCAATGGCTGCATTTGAGTATGCCGATGACCTGTCCGAGTAGCTCATGCCGTTTACCACCAGCATGCCCTGTTCAGATGAAGCATTCAGTATCTCGCCTCCGGGGCACATGCAGAATGTATACACCCCCCGGCCTGTTATTTTATCGGTATGGGTGAAGGAATACGAAGCAGCCCCTACGCCGGGAAAGCGCTTATATTTACTGCCATAGCGTAGAAGATTAATCGTTTCAGCCGGATGCTCTATCCTCACCCCCACGGAAACAGGCTTTTGCTCGAGCGCCACACCTTTTTTGTGAAGCATCTCGAAGGTATCGCGGGCTGAATGACCTACTGCAAGATAGATGCTGGAAGAGTGATATTCCTTCTGCCCGTTGATGACAACGCCCCGGGCTTTACCCTCTGCTACCAGAATATCCGTCATTTTTGAGCCGTAGTGAATTTCACCGCCCTGTTCGAGGATATAGGCCCTCATATTTTGCACTATTTTACACAGTACGTCGGTCCCGAGATGGGGCTTGCGGATATAGCCTATTTCGGGGGGAGCGCCAAACCTGATAAAAGTATCCAGCACCCTGTTTGCGTAGAGTGAATTATTTATTCGGGAGAAGAGCTTTCCGTCGGAGTATGAGCCGGCGCCGCCTTCGCCAAACTGGATATTTGATTCAGGATCCAGCCTTCGTCCGGCAATAAATTTTTGTACATCAACGGAGCGCTCTTCTATTTTTTTACCCCGCTCGAATATGAAAGGCTTCATCCCCAGATCAATAAGCTCAAGAGCCGCGAACATGCCCGCAGGTCCGAAACCGACGATTATCGGCCGCTGCCTGCCGGGGGATAATTTTTTGGCTGGCGCTGTTGTTTCAGTATATGCGGGAAATTTTTCTCTAGTGCTGAAGCCGGCAGGAATGCGGACAACCAGTGAAACGATGTAGTAGAACTCATCCGGGCTGCTCGCATCAAGGGCCTTGCTGAGGATTTTGACAACTGAAATTTCCTCCCGGCTGATGCCAAGCTTTTCCGCCGCAGCTTCTACATATGCATTCAACCCGTCCAGGGCAAACGGAATTCGCAGGCTCTCGAGTAGTAAATCCAAAAAAATATCTCCCTCTGAAAGAATAGGGCTAACCCGGATTACGCACCCGGGATAGCACCGCGACCAGCCGTGTCGGGCAGGGGGCAGGCAGCGCGGTGGCTATTCCCTATGCTTGTCCCGGTGAACACCGGAAATTTTCGATGTATCGGGCTTGCTGCCGGCAATGCCCACCAGAGTGTTGAACAAAGGCGGAACCTGGGTTTCAAACGAGAGCACCTTGCCGCTGAAGGGGTGTTTGAAGCTGATCGATCGGGCATGAAGGGCCAGGCGCTTCTGTCCTTTTGTTCCTTTTCCGTATCTTTTGTCGCCCACAACCGGGTGCCCGATGCCGGCCAGATGCACCCGAATCTGGTGCTTTCTTCCTGTCAGCAGTTCAACCTCCAGGAGGGCGCAGCTTTTAGACTGCTTCAGCACTTTGTAGGCCGTATGGGACAGCATGCCGTTGACGCTGTCAGCTGTAGAGTACACGCCGTGAGCTTTGGTCTCCGCAAGATAGGTCGTAATCGTATCAGAGTTTTTTTTCATGGTTCCCTGCACGACGGCAAGATACTTTTTCTGCGTTGTGTCCCACTGGCCCTGCAGGTTCTCCTTGGCCTCCATGGTTTTGGCGAAGATGAGTATGCCGGAGGTTTCCCTGTCCAGACGGTGAACGATGAAAATGCGCTTGCGTGAGGTGGTGCTCCCCTTGCGCACATACTCCGTGAGGTAGGAGTAGGCCGTTTTCGACTGCTCCCGGTCCGTGGCGATAGTCAGCAGACCCGGCGGCTTATCTATCACCAGGATATCCCGGTCCTCGTACAGTATTCTGATTCCTTGGGGCATGAAACGCGTGTTCGGGGCGGAATTTTTGCTCATGGCATGTACTGTCTCTAATCATGTATAGTTTGTGACTGGCCATAGCCTGCATGACAGACCTTTAATTCAAAGCATACTGTACGCCTTTTTTGCATTTTTCGCGCTGTTTTTATTGCCGGGTCTGAAGGAAACACGCATCTTGGCAGCATCGGCCGTACGGCTGCAAGCCCCGGTAATAAAACCGGGCGACCATCAGGGGAGAGTCTGCTATTATTGACAAGAGGCTCAAAATTCTATAACGTTAAAGTTTATCGTATCGTGGAAAGAGATTGCATGGAACAGGCTTTATATATTTGTGAATCGGCGGCACTTCGGTACGCAACCGGTGATTTCGCGCGGCTGTATTTCGGCGCTGAATTCTGCGAACGCCTTTTGCCGTCACGTGAGGATATTGAAGCTGTAATCGGCTTTGCCCGTGAGCGCGGCCTCGCCTTTACCTGTATGACCCCCTTTGTAACCAACAGGGGGCTCGATCATCTTGAATCCCTGCTGGCCGTCGTGGCCCGCAGCCTGCCTGCTGCGGAAGTGGTGGTCAATGACTGGGGTGTCCTCCAGCTTTTGCGCAGTGAGTATCCGGAATTTAAACCGGTGCTTGGCAGGCTGCTCAATAAAAGCAAGCGCGGCCCGCGCATTATGAATATACTGAAACAGATCCCAGCGGAAACAAGGGAGTATTTTCAGGGCTCAAATCTTGACGTGCCCAGCGCTGTGCGGTTTCTCCGGCAGCAGGGCATCGAGCGGGTTGAATTTGATAACCTGCTGCAGGGCATTGCCCTTGATGGCTCTGACCCGGCGATGCACAAATCCCTCTACCTGCCGTTTGCTTTTGTTTCCGCAACCCGCTTCTGCCTCGCCGCCAACTGCGATGACCCCGACAAAATGGATGCAATCGGCGTTTTCCCCTGCGCCAGAGAATGTCTGAAATACAGTTTCAATCTTTATAATCCCGTTATGACGCTGCCGCTTATCCGGCGCGGCAATGCCGTGTTTTTTGTCAATGAGAACATACCGGATGTCGTGTCCCGGCAGCAGGTTGACCGGATCGTGGTGCAGCCGGAAATTCCGTTTTGAGTACAGCGCCCCGCAAACAAGGAGGCAAAAAAATACCCCCTTTAGCAAAGGGGGTTAGGGGGATTTGTCAGGCTGCAAAAAATCCCCCTGTATCCCCCTTTTTCAAAGGGGGATTAAACAGGCTTATTTTTTCACATAAAATTACTATTACCGCCCTTTTTTGCGGGGCCTTGTACTAGGTATGTAATTGATGAAGATACTATCACCCCTTGACAGCATTGAAGAAGTCGACGGACTGGCGCAGGCCGGAGCCGGGGAGTTTTTCTGCGGTGTCCTGGAGGACGCCTGGTATGAGAAGTACCCGGTTATATCCATAAACCGCCGGCCCGCGGGCAAGGGCCATTTCCGGCGCTTTGAAGACCTGAAAGAGGCTGTCAGCCGGGCCCATGGCCATGGCATACCGGTCTATTTCACGGTCAATGAGCATTATTATACTCAGGCCCAATATGATCTCATCAGGCGGTATCTTGAAGGGGCGGTAGCCGCGGGAATTGATGCCTTCATACTGACCGACTTCGGGCTCCTGCAGTTTATAAAGGAACAGGGCTACCCCGCGGCCCTGCATATCAGCACGGGCGGCACCGTGTTCAACTGGCGCTCGGTGGCTTTTTTTAAAGAGCTCGGGGCCGGCAATATCACCTTCCCCCGGCATCTCTCCATTGCTGAAATTACCGCCATTACGGCAAAGATGCCGGCCATGGAAACAACGGTGTTTGTCCTTAATTCCCGCTGCATTAACATTGACGGCTTTTGCACGTTTCAGCACGGCCTGGCGCGCAAGGAATTGCTGCCGATGTTCAAAAACGCCTGCATGCTTCCCTTTGACGTGCAGGTGTGCTCCCGGCAGGAGAATCTGCCGTTCATGCAGCAGGCCTGCATGATAGAGCGGCAGCGCATTTGGGAGCGCGTGCATGTTGACGATCATCCCTGCGGCGCCTGCGCTCTTTTTGAGTTTCAAAAGCTCGGCATCGGCAGCCTGAAAGTGGTTGGCCGGGGGAATCCCCTTGAGCGCAAGCTCGTCGATGTGCGGTTTTTAAAAAATCTGTTGGACAGGCTTGATGAAAAGCCCGGCCGGGCGCAGTTTCGCGCAACAGCCCGCATGCTGTATACTGACACATATAAGCGCGAGTGCAGGGCGCATATGTGTTATTATCCCGAGGTTATGGCTGCACAGCAGGGCGGTGATGAAGGCTGATTATTATATCGTGCTGGGAGTTGTGCGAACGGCAAGCGCTGCCGCCGTAAAAAAAGCATACCGCAGCCTTGCGATGAAATACCACCCGGACAGAAATCAGGGCGACGGGCTGGCGGAGGAAAAATTTAAGCTTGTCAATGAGGCCTATGCAACGGTGGGCGACAGCGAAAAACGCCATGCGTATGACCGGCAGCTTGAACAGCAGGCTGCAGCAGCACAGCGCCATGCCACCACTGCCCCTCAACCCGATGATTTCTACATGCCACAGGATGAAGTGCTGCGGGAGTTTTATGAAGGGTTTTACTTCCGGCCCCAGGCGAAGCATGCCCGCGCACGGCGTGGACAGGATCTGCGGCAGAATCTTAAAATCAGCTTCAAGGATGCCGCACTCGGGGGGCATGCTGAAATTCACGTACCAGTGCTTGGGCCCTGCCCGCAGTGCAGAGGCACCGGCGTGCGGGCCGGATCGAAAATGATTATTTGCCAGCAGTGCCGGGGCAGGGGGCAGGAACAAGACCGGCATGGGTTCCTTCAGACCTGTTCGGCATGCGCGGGGAAGGGGAAAGTGCCGACGGCCCTCTGCCCGCGCTGTACGGGCAAAGGCGCCGCTTGGCTGGAGCGGCCGGTTCGGATCAGAATTCCTGCTGGTATTGAGACCGGTGCGCGGCTGCAGGTGCCGGGCATGGGGCTTAAAGGGGGTCCGGATGGCGCAGCCGGCGATTTTATCGTTGTCGTGCATGTTGCACGGCACCCCTTTTTTGAACGCGAGGGGTTTGATATTATCTGCTCGGTGCCGGTGCCGTTGTATACGGCGCTTCTGGGCGGGATTGTGGCGGTTCCCGCGCTTGAGGGCATAAAGAAAATAAAGATAAAAAGCGGCTTTAAAAAAGGCGCCGAAATCAGGATGGAAGGCAAAGGGGCTGTTTCAGAGAAAACCGGCAAACGAGCAGACATGGTCTATCGGCTGTATCTGGAGATGCCGAAAAAACTATCCGCAGCCGAGAAAAAACTTTTGCGTCAGCTTGCCAGCCTGCCCACCGGATCCTTCCCGCTGGCAGCGGCATTTAAGAAAAAATTACAGAAATTGTGCTAGAGCATTTCCTCTTTTTTTCGTAGCCGTTTGCACAGGCAAGCTTTTGCTTCGTTAGCCCGTGCTATGATTCTCGCAAAAGAAGCCGGCGATGGTGGAATGCCAATGGCTCGAACCGCACGGGCTGCCTTCACCAAAAGCTCACCTGTGCCTGTATGGTTACAGTATTTTGAAAAATGCTCCAACCTCACAAATCCGCCCTTCCAGGCTCGGGCGCCGCGCCCCTGCGAATCCCGCACCCCGAACTCCTGCACCATCAGGTCTCTTCAGCCTCAGCCTCAGCCGCCTTCTTTTTTTCAAAAAATTTTACGGCAATAATACTGAGCTCGTATAAAATCAGCATGGGAACGGCCATCAGCAGTTGATTGACCGCATCAGGCGTTGGGGTAAGAATTGCTGCAGCAATGAAAATGCCGATAATGACGAATTTACGGTATTTTGTAAGGTGACTGTGCTTGAGTATTCCCAGGCGCGCCAGGCAGATGATAAATACCGGCAATTCAAAGACAACGCCGAATCCCAGAAGAAACATGCAGCTGAAGGAAAGATATTCGCCGATTGAGGGCATTATCTTTACGTATTGCGTATTATAGGTCAGAAAAAATTTGAATGCCGACGGGAAAACGACGAAATAAGCAAACGCCGTGCCGCCAATAAAAAAGACGACGGCAAGAAAAACAAACGGCAAAATATTGCGCCTCTCTTTAGAATACAGCCCGGGTGCGACAAAGGCCCATATCTGATAAATAATCACCGGGCTTGCTACAAAGATTCCCGCAAAAAAGGCAAGTTTCATGTAGGTGAAAAATGCCTCGGTGACGCCCGTGAAAATAAAAGAGCTGCCTTCGGGCATTGATTTGATAAGCGGGTCTGACAAGAGCAGAAATATCTGCTCCGAAAAACCATAGCAAACGCAGAACCCAACACCGGTTGCAATCAGACAGATAATCAGGCGCTTGCGCAGCTCTTCGAGATGCGAGGTCAGAGGGAGTTTTTCTTCTTCCATCAGGTGTTTTCTTTAGTATCCGGCTTCGTGGCCTGGGCA
>Ga0118677_10009961_pt1 | contig 14678 bp, 12 predicted proteins | sample AliMusrvi5mmetaG_FD_86154 | JGI IMG/M metagenome (GOLD analysis project Ga0118677, IMG submission 86154)
GATTGGAAATCCGCGCAGTTCGGCAGCGTCAGCCCGAAGCGCCCGGCCTCCTCCACAATGGCGCGGGCCAGCGGGTGCTCGGACTTGAATTCCACCGCCCCGGCGAGCTTCAAGAGCTCGGCCGATCCCGCGTCCGTGGCGGCTTTTTCCAAATGCAGGGCGGTGCCATTGACCACGGTATCCGTGATGCGCGGTTTGCCTTCGGTGAGCGTGCCGGTCTTGTCAAATGCCACCACTTCGACCGTGGCCGCCCGTTCCAGATGCGCGCCGCCCTTGAAGAGAACACCGCGCCGGGCCGCCCCGCCGATGGCCGAGAGGATGGAGGCCGGCGTGCTGATGATAAGCGCGCAGGGCGAGGCCACCACCATGACGGTCATGGCCTCCAGAAAGATCACATGGAAGGATTTGTGCGGGACGAGGCTCGGCACGACTTCAGCCAGCACCAGCGGCGCGAAGATGAGCGAGAGGGTGAAGGCGATGACCCCGCACGCGTACCATTGCTCGGCGCGGTCCAGGAAGCGCTGCGTTTCGGCCTTCTCGCTCTGCGCCTCCTCCACCATGCGGATGAGCTTTTCGATGGTGGAATCCTTCGCCAGCTTGGCGACGCGGATCTCCAATCCGCCGCTCTGGTTGATGGTGCCCGCGAACACCGGGTCGCCCACTTTTTTGTGCACGGGGATGGATTCGCCGGTGAGCGAGGCCTGGTCGATGGCGCTGGAGCCTTCGACGATCTCGCTGTCGAGGGGGATGGCCTCGCCGGGGCGCACCAGCACCACGTCGCCCACCACGAGTTGCTCCACGGGCAGCATTACCGTCTGGCCATTGCGCCGCGTGAGCGCCTTCTCGGGGCGCATCTTCATCAGCGAGTTGATCGCCCGGCGTGTGCGGTCGATGGCGTATTCCTGGAGGACGTTGGAAAAGGAGAAGAGGAACAGCAGCGTGGCGCCTTCCAGCGGGGAACCGACATAGGCGGCTCCAAGCGCGGCGAGCACCATCAACAGATCGACATCAATGGTCCGCTCCTTGAGCGACTCGATGCTGGCCAGCACGCCGAAAGTGCCGCCGGTGAGATAGGCGACAAGGAAGAGGAGGTTGGACACCAACGTCGCGCCCCCCGCCCGGTAGCTCACGATCCCGCCCGCCACGGTGAACACCAGGCAGAGCGCCATGAAGGCCGCTTCCAGGCGGTCCGTGCGCATCCAGCTTTCCGGTTCTGTTGCGGATACCGGGGTGACGCGCGCTCCCGTCGCGCTCACCTTTTCGAGAACCTGCTCGGGCGTCAGCACCGAGTCGTCATAGGTCACCGTCATCGCCCCGCCAATGAATGTTGCCGTGGCGCGGCGCACCCCGGGGATCGCCTCCGCCTTGCGCTCGTAGTTGAGCGCGCAAGCCTCGCACGCGCGCCCTTGCAGGCGCATCAAGCATTTTTCGAAATGCCGCTCGCCCTCGGGAACCAGACGGCTGACCACTTCGCGGATCGACTCGTCGGTGATGACTGCGGGGTCGAAGTCGATCGTCAGCGCGTTCTTTTCGGCGTCCACGGCCGTGCGGATCACTCCTGCGGGCACCGCCGGAGCGGGTTCGGAGTCGTGGCAACTGCAATCCTGTGTTTTGTCGGAGTCGTTCATGCGTGAATGCGTGATAAAATCGTATTTCCTATGAAAAAAACAGCCCTCTGTGGATCAGAAAACGAAGGAAAGGGCGAATAATCACGTTTTGGGCGGCCCTGCGCCCTCGTTTTGACGTGGTTGGCTAGGAGTTTTCGTGCTAAAGAGCTTTATGAACCAGACCCCACGGATATTGGCGTTGGCCGGCAGCTTGCGCGCCGGGTCGTTTAACAAACAGCTTCTCAATATCGCCGCCGGAGCGGCACGCGACGCGGGAGCGGAGGTGACCTTCCTCGACCTGTTTGATTTTCCCCTGCCCGTTTTTAATCAGGACGACGAAGCGGCCCACGGCCTGCCCGAGAACGCCAAAAAGCTCAAGGCGCTCTTTGTGCACCACGACGGCTTTCTGATCGCCTCGCCGGAATACAACAGCAGCATCTCCGCCGCGCTCAAGAACGCCATCGACTGGGTTTCACGCGCCGAGACGGATACCGAAACGCCTCTTCTTGCCTACACCGGAAAAACCGCCGCGCTCCTGAGCGCCTCGCCCGGCGCGCTGGGGGGATTGCGCGGACTGGTGCATCTGCGCGCCATTTTGGGGAACATCGGCGTCTTCGTGCTGCCCACGCAGATATCCATTCCCACCGCCCACGAAGCCTTCCACCCGGACGGCTCGCTCAAGGACGCCCGCAAACAGGACGCCGTCCACGCGCTGGCTCACAGCCTGGTGGACGTAACGCGGAAGCTGGGGTGACGCCCTGCTACACCGCCCAGACGGTCTTCCCGGCGACGATGGTCCGCACGGTGCGCCCTTTGAGTTCCCACCCGTGGAAGGGGGTGTTGCGGGAGCGAGAGAAGCTGGCGTGCTTGTCCACGGTCCATTCCAGGCCGGGGTTGATCAGCGTGACGTCGGCGGGCGCGCCCACGGAGAGCGTGCCGCGATCCAGCTTCAAGAGCCGGGCCGGGTTGACGGTGTACATCTCGATGAGGCGCGGCAGGTCGATGACTTTCTTTTTATGAATGAGGATGTCCAGGAAGAGCCCCAGCTCGGTCTCCAGCCCCAGGATGCCGAAGGGGGCCATGTCAAACTCGACCTCCTTCTCAAACTCGCAATGCGGCGCGTGGTCGCTGGCCAGGATGGTCACGGTGCCATCGGCGATCCCTTCGAGCAGCGCGTCCACGTCCCGCTCGGTCCGCAGCGGCGGGTTCATCTTGTAGTTGGTGTTAAAGGCGCGCACGGACTCGTCGGTGAGCGCGATGTGGTGCGGGCAGATTTCGCCGGTGATCGGGATGCCGCGCCCGCGCACGCGGCGCAGGATGCGGACGCTGCCCGCCGCCGAGAGGTGCTGGCAGTGGATGGGCGTGCCGGTTAATTCGGCAAGCTGGGCGTTGCGTTGGACAATGATTTCCTCACCCACGGAGGGCCAGCCCTGAAGCCCCAGCACGGTGCTCCAGTAGCCCTCGTGCATCACCCCCTTGCCCACGAGATTGTAGTCCTGGCAATGGTCCATCACCGGCAGGCCGAACATCCCGGCATATTCCAGCGCGCGCCGCATCAGCTCGTGGTTCTGGATGCACTTGCCGTCGTCGGTGAGCGCGACGATCCCGGCCTTGAACATCGCCCCGATGGGCGCGAGTTCCTCGCCCGCGATCCCCTTGGTGATGGCCCCGGTGGGAAAGACGTTCACGCACGCCTCGTCGCGCGCCTTGTCCCGCACCCAGCCGACCACGCTGGCGCTGTCGATGCTGGGCGAGGTGTTCGGCATGCAGACGACGGAGGTGAACCCGCCCGCCGCCGCCGCGCGCGCCCCGGTGGCGATGGTCTCCTTGGCCGACTGCCCCGGCTCGCGGAAATGCACATGGATGTCGATCAACCCCGGCGCGACCACGAGCCCCGTGCAATCGATCTCCTCAACCTTGTCGCCAAAGGCAACAGAGGAGGGATCGGCAATGCGCCCGTCCACGAGGAGCAGATCGGCGATTTCGTCACGTTGGTTGGCCGGATCGATGACGCGGCCGTTGCGGAGGAGGGTAGTGCTCATTTCGTAGGTTTGTTTGCAGACGGCTTGATCCGCGCTTGAAGTTCTTTTATGCGTAATTCGGTTAATTCTAAGAACTTCATGTGACACATGTAAGGAGCAATAGTGCCACCTTCATACTCATGGGAAGCCTTCGTGGTATCCTGATCTCGTTTTTGGAACCATGCGGCTTGTTCTTTTGCCAAGATGACTTGGGCCGCTTTAGGTAATTGATGCCATAGCTGAACGTAGAGGAGAGCAAGCTGCGCATCTCGCACATTGGCCAAGCAGCCAGAGACTCGATTTTCGTCAGCTTGGCATATTGCAGGGTCCTGCAATTCTTTTTCGAAATATTGAGCAACTTGACTTAAATCAGGCGACCAGCCCTCTGGAAGTGGCCCTTCGGCAGAAGCCGCTGTTCCCATTCCCCCCCCCATGGCGAAGACACAAAGAAAAGAATATCTCACGCAAAGCCGCAAAGCCGCGAAGGATATTTTCACACGAAGGCACGAAGGCACGAAGGCACGAAGGAAAGACAGGCAAAGAGGAGGGCCAAAGGCCCGGCGGCATACCAGCCTAGGCCAACGGCCTAGGTCAACGGCCAAAAAAGGAAAGCAGGGCTGAAGGCCCGCCGCATCGTTGCGGGAAAAGACCATCGGATGCACCGGGCCTTCAGCCCTTGGGTCTTCTTGTTGCCAATACCTAGGGCTGCGCCCTAGGCTGGTATGCTGCCGCGCCTTTGGCGCTGAGACGGAGCAAAGAAAACATCTCACGCAAAGACGCCAAGGCGCAAAGAGAAAGGAAACGGCGGAGCGCAGTCCCCCTTTGCGTCTTTGCGTCTTTGCGTGAGTCATTTCAAAGCCTTCTATTTCCCCCTTGCGCCTGCGCAGAGGTAGAGCACGGCCATGCGGACGGCCAAGCCGTTGGTGACTTGGTCGAGGATGACGCTGCGACCGCTGTCGGCGATGTCGCTGTCGATCTCCACGCCGCGGTTGATGGGGCCGGGGTGCATGATGAGCGCCCCGGGTTTGAGCCGCGCGGCGCGTTCCTTGGTGAGGCCGAAGAGGGCGGTGTATTCGCCCAGGCTCGGAAAGTATTCCTTGCGCTGGCGCTCATGCTGGATGCGCAGGAGGTTGATGACGTCCGCCTCTTCGAGCACGTCGTCCAAGCGGTGGGTGACGGTGACGCCCATGCGCTCGAACTCACGCGGCACCAGCGTGCTCGGGCCGACGAGCGTGACGCGCGCGCCGAGTTTCAGCAGCGCGTGGATGTTGCTGCGGGCCACGCGCGAGAAAAGGATGTCCCCCAGGATGGCCACGTGCAGCCCCTCGATGCGCCCGAGTTTTTCGCGGATGGTGAAGGTGTCCAGCAACGCTTGCGTGGGGTGCTCGTGCGAGCCGTCCCCGGCGTTGATGACGCTGGCGCGGAGGCGCTCGGCCAGGAATTGGGACGCCCCGGCGGAGGAATGGCGCAGGACGATGATGTCCGCGTGGAGGGCTTCCAGGTTGAGCGCGGTGTCCTTGAGGGTCTCGCCCTTGGTGAGGCTGGAGGTGCTCACGGAAATGTTGACGACATCCGCGCTGAGGCGCACGGCGGCCAGCTCGAACGAGGTGCGCGTGCGCGTGCTCGGCTCCACGAAGAAGTTCACCAGCGTCTTGCCGCGCAGGGAGGGGACTTTTTTGATGTCGCGCGTGCCCACTTGCTTGAAGGCGGCGGCGGTGTCGAGGATGTGGAGTATCTCGGCGCGGGAGAGGTCCTCCAGGCCGACGAGGTCTTTGCGGTTCCAAGGATTCATAGGGTTTGAACCTTTACGGTTTGCTGATCCAGACGGCGTCTGGTTGGTTGTCCAGATTCTCCAGGCGCACGAAGACGCGTTCGCCGGGGGCGGTGGGAATGTTCTTGCCGACGTAGTCCGCCCGGATGGGCAGCTCGCGGTGCCCGCGGTCAATGAGCACGGCGTATTGGATGCGCGCGGGGCGTCCGAACGAGGAAAGCGCGTCCATGGCGGCCCGGCAGGTGCGCCCGGAATAGAGGACGTCATCGACAAGGACGATGGTCCCCTTTTCGATGTCCTCCGGCAGGCGGCTCTCTTCCACCGGAGAGAGACGGGGGCGGATGCGCAGGTCGTCCCGGTGCATGGAGACGTCGATGACGCCGGTCTCCACGGCGCGGCCTTCCACCTGCTCGATGTGGGCGGCGATGCGGCGGGCCATTTCCACGCCGCGCGAGGGGATGCCGATGAGGGCGAGTTGGTCGAGGTCGGGATTCGCCTCGATGATTTCGTGGGCGATGCGCCGCACGATGCGGTCGATGGCGGGGGCGTCGAGGACGAGGACGGCACCGGGAACCGGTGGCGTGGGAGGCTGGGCTTCTGGCATTGTGTTCTTCTCCTTGGCGACCTCACGGGATCGCGGTTAAAGGATGGGCCGGGTTCGGCTGGCGGATCAGGCTCTGGGGGAGTGCTGCTGGGTTCGCTTTTTAGTGGGGTTGCTGCCGGTGGAGTTCCTGGCGGCGCTGCTCGCGCCACGCGGAACGGTGTTTGACGATCCAGTCGAGAAGCGCGCGCTCGAAGCCGATGTCGTGCCCGGCTTTTTCGCTCTCAAGCCACTTGTGGATGAGAATTTCTTCCCGTTCGGCAAGAAACTCACGGTAAAGGACGGAGTTTTTGACGAGATCCGAATTTTCTGAAGTCGGATGATCCATGCTGGCATCACTTTTGATAAGAATTCCGCGTCCGTCAATTCCGGAGCGGGAAAATTTACGATTCATTTGGTTCAGGTTAAACGTGGGGAAGGGGTTCATGGGGAAGCAAGGGAGGAGGTTATGCGCTTGGCTGCGGATGCAAACGCCTCGCTGACAGCGCATTGCGGATCAGCGGCAACAATCGGAGTCCCCCGGTCGCCGGCTTCGCGCGTGGCGATGTCGATGGGGATTTCTCCCAGAAGCGGGATGCCGAGGCGCTGGGCTTCGCGCGCGCCCCCCCCGGTGCCGAAGATGTCGTAGCGTTTGCCGTCGCTGGGACAGAGAAAATAGCTCATGTTTTCGATGAGCCCCAGGAGGGTGACGTTCACCTTGCCGAACATGGCGGCGGCTTTGCGCACGTCGATGAGCGCGACTTCCTGCGGCGTGGTCACCAGGACGGCCCCGGCGAGGGTGACGGTCTGGACGACGGTCAACTGGATGTCCCCGGTGCCCGGAGGCAGGTCGAGGATGAGGAAATCGAGTTCGCCCCATTCCACCTGCCGGAGAAATTGCTGGGTGGTGCGCGTCACCATCGGCCCGCGCAGCACGGCAGGCGAGGTGTCATCGAGCAGGAACCCCATGGACATCAGCTTGAGCCCGGCGGTTTCAATGGGCAAAATCCGGTCGTCCTCGGTCGCCATGGGCCGTTCCCGGCTCCCAAACATCAGGGCGATGCTCGGTCCGTAAATGTCGCAGTCGCACAACCCCACGCGCGCACCGGTTTTAGCCAGTGCCACGGCCAGATTCACGGCCACGGTGGATTTTCCCACTCCGCCTTTGCCACTGGCGATGGCGATGACGCGCCGCACCCCTTCGATGGGGGTGGGGCTGGCAGGAGGCGGAACCGCTTGCTTGGCGGCGGGCGCCTGGACTTCCAATTTCACAACGACCTGGCCGATGCCAGGCAGGGCGCGCAGGGCCGCCTCGCTGGCTTCCTGGATCGCGGGGGGGATCATGGCATCGCCGGTGGTGATTTGCAGGCTCACCGCCACGTCCCGCCCGGAAATCTGGACCCCTTTTACGAGGCCGAACGAGACAATATCCCGGCTGAACCCGGGGTAGCGCACCTGGGTGAGCCTGGAGAGAATCAGCGGTTCGGAAAGGGCTTCCATGAAGTAAACACTCATCCATACACCCACCCCGGCCTAAGGGCAACCCTGATTTGATGCCATTTTGAGCGGAAATCGAACACAAATTGCCCGTCGGCTCGCGATCTCCGGGCGCGCTGCGGGGGTAGGATGAAAACTGCGCGCCCTCTCCGAATTTTTAGTCATATCCCCATGCCCCGGATGCGGGGTGCCACGCGGCATGAAAAGGAGCATGACTGCGACCTAACCCCGCTGGGTGGACACTGCCGCGTTGGGGAACCCGGAGACCACGCTGTTGCCCATCCCGAAAAAAATCAAAGCCGTGGACACTGCCTCGTAGAGGAACCCGAAGGGTTCCCAGCAAATAGCCGGTGGTTGAGGCGCGCGAGAGCGCGCCGACACCACCGGAACCTCGATCCAGACGCGTCTCACCCCGGCAGGGGTGGCAGAAGCTCGGTATCACAAGACTCTGCGGGTTTCTGCGACCCCTCCGGGGTCAACTGCAGGACTCGCCCCACCGGGGGTATCGCTGGCGCTCAACCCCCGGCTATTCGCTGCAAACCCTCCGGGTTTTTCCAGAGCAGGAATCAGCGTGCGGATGAATTTTCGGCTTGGCTTTCTAAGAGAGCGCCGCGCGCCAGGCATCGAGCGTTCGCATGTTGCCCAAGGTGTCCGCCCACGAGATCATCGGCGACTGCCGCGCCGCCAAGTGCTCGGCGACGTGATCGGCTTCCACCGCATAGATGCCCCGGTCTGACTCGATAAGAATCTCCTCCCGCAGCCCGCCCTTGGAGACGATGATCTTTGAGGCTCCAGCCTGCAGTCCATTGGCAGTCCACGGGCTGGGAACCACGATGTCCCCCGCGGTTCCCACAATGGTGACCGTATTCTCCAAACTCACCCGGACACCCGCCGCCACCTCCGCAAGCATGCCATTTGGGAACTTCAGCGAGGCGATGGCAAATTCGTCCACCTGGCTTTCCGCGCCGACCTGGCCGACGCCTCTGACCTCCGAGGGGTCTTCAAAACCCGCCCCGGAAACAGCCCCTGCAATCAAGCGCGCCATCGAGGTGCAGTAGCCGCCCACATCGAGAATCCCGCCGCCGCCCAAGGCGCGGTTGAAGAGCCTGTTTTCCGCGTTGAACGCCGCCGCGAAACTGAACGTCGCCCGCACGAACTTCACCTCCCCGATGGCCCGCTCCCGGACCAGTTCCACGATGCGGGCCGTCTGCGGCTGGCAGCGGAACATGAACGCCTCCATGAGGAAAACGTCATTGCGCTGGGCCGCTTCGAGGATTGCCAGCGCCTCGGCGTGGTTCATCGCGAGCGGCTTTTCGCAGAGGATGTGCTTGCCCGCCTCGGCTGCCTTGATCGCCCACTCGGCATGGAAAGGGTGCGGCGTGGAGATGTAAACCGCGTCAACGGCCGGGTCCGCCAAAAGCGCCTCGCAGCTCCCATGACAGCGCGCCGGAAACTCGGCGGCGAACCGTTCCGCCGACGCCTTCGAGCGGCTTGCGAGAGCGACAAGCTCGCCGGTTTTGGAATCGGCAAGCCCCCCGGCAAATTTCCGCGCGATGCCTCCGGCGCCGATCAATCCCCATCTCAGCTTTTTCATTATGGAGGGAGCATACACAGCCGCGGCGAACCAGGAAAAGCCGTTTCCTGAAAACAATCCGCGTTCTCACTTGGCCCTTGGCCCCGAGGGAACCCGCATTTTTCTTTTCCCCACTCCTTTCTTCACCTCGCCCGAATTCCGCTTATATTAGCTCCCCTATGTCCGACTCCTTCGTCCATCTGCACCTCCACACGGAGTATTCCACCCTCGACGGCGCGGTGCGCATCCCGGAACTGATGAAGAAAGCGAAGGAATTTGGGATGCCAGCCGTTGCACTCACCGACCACGGGGTGATGTATGGGGCCGTGGAGTTTTACCTCGCGGCGAAGAAGGCCGGGATAAAGCCGATCATCGGCTGCGAGGTGTACATGGCTCCCGGCTCGCTCTTTGACAAGAAGGCGGCGAGCGCACGGGACGCCTCGTTCCATTTCACGCTGCTGGCCGAGAACGAGGAGGGCTACAAAAATTTGGTGAAGCTGGTTTCCATCGGCCAGCTCGACGGCATGTATTACAAGCCGCGCATCGACCACGAGCACCTCGCGAAATATTCCAAGGGGCTCATCGGCCTGAGCGCCTGCCTTAAGGGCGAGGTGGCCATGGCGCTGCACCAGGACGACAACTACGCCAAGGCGCGCGACATCGCTGCCACCTACCGGGACATCCTCGGGCCGGAGAATTTCTTCCTGGAGATGCACAACCACGGCATTGAGGCGCAACTCAAGGTGAACGCCGGCATGCCGCGGATCGCCAAAGAGCTCGGCCTCGGGCTCGTGGCCGCCAACGACGTCCACTACCTCAACCGCGAAGACCACGAGGCCCACGACATCCTGGTCTGCATCGGCACCGGCTCCAACGTCACCGACGAGCGCCGCATGAAGTATTCGCCGGAGCTTTATTTCAAATCCCCCGCGGAGATGCGCGCGCTCTTTGCCGATCACCCCGAGGCGTGCGACAACACCCTGCTCATCGCCGAGCGCTGCGGCTTCAAGCTCGACACCACCCCGAAATATCCGAACTACGAGCCGCCCGCCGGGAAGACCCAGAACCAATACCTGCGCGAGATCACCGAGGAGGGCATCCGCCGCCGCTACGGCGCGCAAGCCGATTCCGAAGCCGTCCAGAAGCGCTACGAACTGGAGATCGCCGTGCTGGAGAAACAGGGCTTCGTCAATTACTTCCTCATCGTCTGGGACTTCATCCATTGGGCCAAAAAACAGGGCATCCCAGTGGGGCCGGGACGCGGCTCGGCGGCTGGCTCGCTCATCGCCTACGCGATGGGGATCACCGACATCGATCCTCTTAAATTCAAGCTCCTCTTCGAGCGCTTCCTCAACCCCGAACGTGTGAGCCCGCCGGATATCGACGTCGATTTCTGCCAGAACCGCCGCCCCGAGGTGATCGAATACGTGCGCCAGAAATACGGCGAGCGCGCCGTTTCGCAGATCATCACCTTCGGCACGCTGGGAGCGAAATCGGCCATCCGCGACGTGGCCCGCGTCCTGGGCTGGCCCTACGGCGACGCGGATCGCGTGGCAAAGATGATCCCCAACGAAATCGGGATCACCCTCACCGGGCACGATGAAAAGGACAAGGAGACCGGCGAGCTAAAGCACGTGGACGGCGCGATCGACAAGAACCCCGAGCTCAAGAACGCGGTCGAGAACGAACCCAACACGCGGCACCTCTGGGAAGCGGCCACCAAGCTCGAAGGCCTCACGCGCGGCGTGGGCGTCCACGCGGCGGGCGTGGTCATTGGCGCGTGCGATTTGAGCGAATACATCCCCCTCACCCGCGCCAACGACGGCTCCATCGTCAGCCAGTACGCCATGGGACCGCTCACGGAGGTCGGCATGCTCAAGTGCGACTTCCTGGGCCTCAAAACGCTCACCGTCATCACCGACGCCCAGGCGCTCATCCGCAAACACACCCCTGCCTTTGACATCAGCGTGATCCCGCTGGACGACAAGCCCACCTACGATCTTCTCAACCGGGGCGAGACCTGCGCGGTGTTCCAGCTGGAAAGCGGCGGCATGGTCAACGTCTGCCGCCAGTTCGATCTCACTGACATCGAAGACATCAACGCCATCCTCGCGCTCTACCGGCCGGGCCCCATGGAACTCATCCCGGATTACATCAAACGCAAAAAGGGGCTCGCCAAGGTCAAATACGCCCACCCTCTGCTGGCCAAGGTCTGCGCGGAGACCTACGGCATTCTGGTTTACCAGGAACAGGTCATGCAGGCCGTGCAGGTGCTCGCCGGGTACACGCTCGGCGGCGCGGACTTGCTGCGCCGCGCCATGGGCAAGAAGGACAAGGAGAAGATGGCCAAGGAGCGCGTCACCTTCGTGGAAGGCTGTGCCAAGCTCAACAACATCCCCGCCGACAAAGCCAACGAGATTTTCGACTTGCTCGAAAAATTCGCCGGCTACGGCTTCAACCGTTCCCACTCCGCCGCCTACGCCTGGGTGAGCTACCAGACGGCATTCCTGAAGGCGAACTACCCCGTCGAATTCATGGCGGCGGTGATGAGCAACGAAATCTCCAATACCGACAAGATCAGCGTCTTCGTGGCTGAGTGTGACCGGATGGGCATCAAGATTCTCGCCCCCGACGTGAACAAAAGCTCGCTCAAGTTCGCCCCGGAAGCGCTTGATGGCGACCTCCCGCCCAAAGTGGACGGCACGCCCTACCACGGCGCGATCCGCTACGGCCTCGCCGCCATCAAGAACGTCGGCGAAGCCGCGATGGAAGCGGCCATTGCCGAGCGCGAAGCCAGCGGGCCGTTCACCTCGCTGGAGGATTTCTGCGGCCGGGTCGATTCAAAGAAGATGAACAAGAAAGGGCTCGAATGCCTCGTCAAATGCGGCGCATTCGATTTCACCGGCGTGGAGCGCGCGCAGCTTTTCAGCGAGACCGACGGGGCGTTGGCCTCCGCCGCCAGCGCGCACCGGGACCGCGCCGCGGGGCAGGGCGGGCTCTTTGACATGTGCGAGGCAGCCCCCAAAGCGGCCCGCAAAGCCGGTTCAACGGTGCAGCCGTGGAACCAGTCCGAGAAGCTCGGCTTTGAAAAGGAGCTGCTCGGCTTCTACGTCACCGGGCACCCCCTCGACGAATACCGGCCCGCGCTCGAAAGCGGGAAATTCGTCCCCATCGCCAGCCTGCCCGAGCAGGAGGACAAGGGCACGGTCGCCATCGCCGGGGCGCTGACCCTGGTGGAGAAGAAATTCACCAAGAAGGACAGCAAACCGTTCGCCATCGTCACGCTCGAAGACCTCACCGGCGCGCTCGAAGTGATGATCTGGAGCGAAACGTTCAACAAATCCCAGGCGCTTTTGGTGCAGGGCGCCGTGGTTTCCATCACCGGACGGCTCGACCTGCGCGAAGAGGGCCCGCGCCTCACCGCCAACGAGCTCAAGCCGATCAAGAAACCCGAATCGGTGGAAAAACCGCTGGTGCTGACGCTGGACCGCCGGACGACCAAACCCGTGGAACTCGACGAAATCCGCGACATCATCCGGCAAAATCATGGCAACCGCCGCGTGGTGCTGCGCGTCCTCGATGGAGCCAACAAAGTGCTCTGGATCGTCCCCGCGGAGGAATTCCGCGTGAACGCCGAGGCCGAGGCGAAGCTGGCGCGGTGGATTGTGAAGAAGGCCGGGTGAGCTCCTAAACTGCCAAGTCGAGAGGTAGATCGGCGATGTCCTTTAGGCGTTTGCCATCCGTCATGATTCTCAAAAGTTCCGCCGCATCTTCAAATCCGGCCTCATTTGCGGAATGGATGAGTTCCGGAAGGGCGAAGTGGTAAACGCAGTCGATGTCGCCGGTGCCGAGAGCGATTGAGGCAAGCCTGCTGGGGAGGGGCTCGCCTGTGACGACAACAACATGCGGCAAACGACCTTTCCGGTTGCGAATCAAATTCAACGCCTCGGAACGGGAATTTTGTGCTCGATCACTGCGGATAGTCCATTTGCAGGAGACGCTTGCATGAAGCAGGGGACGCGGATTATTGCATTTCCTGATATCCGAACGGCGCGCCACGTTCATGTCCACCAAGGTTTCATTCGCGTTGATCGTCGCGTCTTCCTCGGGTTCTCGGGCAACCACAATATCCGGCGTGATGGTGTAGTCATTCCCCAAAGCGGCAGCCAACGCGGGATCGTTTTTGCCGCTTTCTCAAGAGCCACAATGTGGGCATATTGCGCATACCGGGCGATCTCCGCTCGATTTCGGTTGGCCACACACTTGATGCTCCAGTTGCCGGGGCGTAGGTGGTTCAATCGTCCGAAAGTCTCTTTTAAGAAATCAGCACAAATAGCTTCAAACCGGTTTCCTGATGTTTGCCCCGCAAGGCGGACGGCAAACGTTTCCTCGCCAATGCGTTTCAAAATTCCCCCAGCGAGCGCTACGCTGCATGCATTGCATTTATCAGCGTTTGACGCCGTTCCGTCGGAACTGGTTGTGAGAAGCGTCTTGATTAAAGCCGAGTGAAACCTTTTACGTTCCTCTCCAAAAAAAGCCAACACATCAGTTTTCATAGCTATTCCTTCTTGGTTATCTTGTAGTCTCCTGTCGGTTCCGCGATCAAAACAGTGGAAAAAAGTTCGGCAGTGGGTTTCTGATTCAATCGACGAAGGGCGGCGACTATTGACTTCCCTACAGCTCGGGCAACGGGCGGAGGAAAAGCATTGCCTATTTGTCGGTAAGATGCTGTCTTTTTTCCATGGAATACCCACGAGTCGGGAAACCCTTGTATCCGTGCTGCCATTCTGGTGGTAAGTCGGGGATTTCCATCGATTGGGAATATAGGCTCAGGTGGCAGATCAGCAATACCAAGTCCATCAACTCCGAGTTCACGCCATTGCGCTTTGGCTCGTGTTGGGCCTAGGTCAGGGCCTCCATGCTTTTTTGAGCCTCCAACAAGCGTTGGTGCGATTCCATTCGCTCTCGACCGCCATGAATCTGCACCCGGCCAACCTCGTTCGACCATGAGATCATAGAGAAGTTCACCTACAGTAGGTGGTGCAGAGCAATGTTCCGGCCACCGAAAATAGCTGGCATATTCTTTTCTCAAAGCCACGAGGACAAACCTTGGTCGGAGTTGAGATACGCCATAGTTTGCCGCCTGCAGGACTTTATATCCTGCCTCAAACCCAAGGCTGTGGAGAGATTTGAGCAATTCCTGTCTGTATGCCGAGAATTTTGAGGAAGCAAAACCCGGAACATTCTCAAGGAGAACAGCTTTCGGCGCAATCCGCCTAGATAGTGTCGTCACGAGATTGACAAGAGTGTTGGAAATGCCTAAAAAGACAAGAAACCACGCAACAACCTCATGATGCACCCGCCCATCGACGCCACGACCTCAGCGATGAAGCCTGGAAACTCTTGGAAGCGCATCTGCCTGGACGAAAGGGCATTTGGGGCGGCGTAGCCAAAGACAACCGCCTTTTCATTAACGCCGTCCTGTGGATTTTACGCACCGGAGCGCCATGGCGCGACCTGCCGCCCGACTACGGCGATTGGAAAAACACCCATCGGCGTTTTTGCCGGTGGCGCGACAAGGGCGTCTGGGAGGGGCTATTGGAGCGCCTCATTGACGCCCCTGATTACG
>Ga0118677_10009090_pt2 | contig 14677 bp, 11 predicted proteins | sample AliMusrvi5mmetaG_FD_86154 | JGI IMG/M metagenome (GOLD analysis project Ga0118677, IMG submission 86154)
GTCCTCGGCGCTGACGGATTTTGGCCACGGGACGAATGGAAACCCGGACTTCGGAGGCTCGGCCGTGGCAACTGTGACTTGGACTAACAAAAATGCGGCCGCTACTTTCCTGATCAGGTTTTTTCTCATGGGTGTATTTGCCCCGCTTGATACGGGGTCGCTGGATGAAGTCTGTCTGCCACGGTGCCCCGTTATGCAAGCACGGATGATTCGCGCATTTGGCAATCGGACTCCCGGTTTCGGCGGCGTGGGTGAGGATTCAAGGAGGGCTGGCGTCCCGCCCGCATTCGCCGTGGGATGCGAAAGAGTGGGACTTTCAGGCATCTCTTTCGCTCTTCATGGCCATTGTGGGCGGGACGCCCACACTCCTTGAGATCACTTCGGAAGCACCGATTCTCTATGCCGGTTGCTGTTGCGAGATGCAATGGATGGATCCACCCTCCTCAACGAGGTCGAGGCAATCGATGCCGGTGATTTTGCGGTCAGGAAACAACTCGGCGATCAGGCCAAGAGCATGATTGTCGTTCTTTGGTTGGCGGAATGTCGGGACCAGCACGCCGCCGTTGACGATCAGGAAATTCACATAGGATGCCGGCAGCAACGGCAGGCGCCAACCGGGGACCTCGCATGCTTGGGGGAGGGGAATGTCCACTACCGTGAAGGCGTTGCCGCTGGAATCGCGGCAGTTGCGGAGGCGCTTGAGGTTGTCCTCCAGCACGGGGCTGTTAGGTGAGGCGGGATCGCGTTCGACACAGGCAAGAATCGTTTGCGGATCGGTGAAACGTGCGAGATCATCGATGTGGCCGTCGGTATCGTCGCCAGCGATGCCTTGTCGCAGCCAGGTGATTTCGGCAATCCCGAGGCCGTCTCTCAAACGTTGTTCGATTTGTTGACGGCTGAGTTGCGGATTTCTGTTAGGATTGAGTAGGACGGCTTCAGTGGTGAGCACATGGCCGGTGCCGTTGATTTCGATGGCACCGCCTTCGAGGATCATGCCACCCTTGAAGAGGCGCAGGCCGAGGGATGCGGCGATGTGGCGGGGAATGGAATCGTCCAGATCCCACGGCGGGAATTTTCCGCCCCAGGCATTGAAGTCCCAATCGGTGACGGCCACCTCGCCCGTGATGCCATGTTTCACGAAAATCGGCCCGTGGTCGCGGCACCAGACGTCGTTGTGCGGGTGAGCGAACAATTGCACATGCTCCGGCGCCGCCTTGGCCCGCAGGCAGGCTGATAGAACGGCGGCATGGTCCGCGCCCGGCGCATTGATCCGCACGGTTTCGTGGTGCGAGATCGCGGCGGCGATTTCCGCGAACTTCCGCCAGACGAGATCGCGTTTGATACCGCCCCAATGGCGCGGATCATCGACCGGCCACGACAACCAGACCGCCTCCTGGGGCGACCATTCGGGCGGCATCGAGAATCCGGCGGCGTTCATTCAGTGGCCTTTGGAGGTGTCCACAATGACGCCCTGTGAACCGCTGAGTTTGTTCCATGAGAAGGCATAGAGGGAGATCAGAGCGAAGCATGCCAGCGGCATCCAGAAGCTGACCGACATGTTATAGACATCGCCCAGATGGCCCATCAATTTGGGCATCAGGGCGCCACCGGTGATGGACATGACGATGAATGCGGACGCCTTTTTCTTGGACTGCGAGCCGATGCCGAAGATGCCGAGCGCGAAGTTCGTCGGGAACATGATCGACATGAAGAAGTAACTCAAGAACACACAACCGACCGAGAGCCAGCCGAACTTGGCAATGATGAGGGCGCAGACGGCCACATTGGCCAAAGCGAACAACCCGAGGGTCTTGTTGGCCTGTTTCTTTTTCATGATCATGGCACCTGCCAGGCGGCCTAACAGGAAGAATGCGAATGCGACGGATGACAGGTAGCCGGCGCCTTTGTCACTGATGGCAAACCGGCTGTCATCGTATCTTATCAACTGGGGAAACGCGTCCCGCAACAGGGAGCGGTTCAGGCGCATGCGGGCATTGTCTTTCGTCGGCATGCCTGCAAGGAGCTTGTTAGTCGGTTCGCTCAAATTCACATCCTTGAAGCGCGCGGGATCATAGAGCACACGGATCGGGGCCAGGTCCTGCGGATAGGCATCCTCCAAGAGCAGGCGATTCATTCGGCCCAGACATTCCTCCCGCCGTTTCTTGTCCAACTGCAACAGATTCCTCACCTCGTCCCTCAATTCGACTTTGGCGAAGCGTCCGGCCTCGTAAAGGTCGGGGTCGCCCTCCGCTTTGTTCAGGACCTCAACCATGGCGCGCCCCAGTTTTTTCTTATCAACAGACGACGGGTTGCGGGAGAACGTGTCCAGGATTTCCTGGGTTTTCTTCGCCAGGTTCGTGCTCAGGAAGGCAGAGACCGGGTCCGCTTTGCTGGTCAATTTGGCAGCCAGTGATGCAACGCCTGGAATGTCATCCTGCGTGTCATCCTGCACGAACTTGGCAGTCAGTTCCTTGCGTGTGATCTCGTTGAGTTCCTTGAGAAACCTCGCCTGGAAATCCGCGGAATCCAGATTCGTCGCGGGAGCATCTATCAGCTTAGCGGTATCTTCGGAGAGGCCTTTCCTGATGAAAGCCGCCACGGCGTCCTCCTTGTTCCTGAGGCGTTTGGCCAAGGTGGGAAAGTCGATGATTTCATCCGGGGAAATCGCCACGCGGTGTTCGACCCAACCCTTCTTCTCCAACAGTCCGCCGTCCAGTGAAGTGGACAGTGTCGGGACCATGCAGTAACCGTTGTTCTTGTCCACGGTCATGCTGTTGATGAAGTAACTGAAGATGCCGGCTTGCGCGGCGACATAGACAAACTGGGCGACGGTGGCGCCCGAGAAGTGCGGGTGGCACCAAATGCTGTGGACGGTAAGCCGTTTCGTCAGTTTGACCAGGAATGGGATGGACGCCAGCACCGCCAGCGCGAACAGCCACCATTTCGCTTGTACGGCAGCCTCGACAGCGTCCGGTTTGCCGCCTATTCCGCACTCGGGCAGGATTGCGGGCAGGATCGTGTGCAGGATCATGAAAAGCGAAAGCCCGACGGCGGCGACGTTCAACAGCATCATCGCGAATACCGCCACGCTTTTTTTATTCTCGTTGGTTGGCGCGGTGTCATCGGTATGGTACTCGTCCGGCACCTGCACGTCCGGCATGGGAGCGCGGAAAAACAACGCTGCCAGAATGACCACGATAATCGCCACGCCCAGATAGGGGATGAACAACTGGCCGTGGGCTTTTTCCACTCCGCCTTCGGAATAGAAATAGGCTGAACCGACCACTGGTCCGAGGATCCAGCCGAGGCCATTGAACGATTGAGCCAGATTGATGCGGGTGGGGCCATACTCTTTCGGACCCAAGACCGTCGTGTAGGGATTGGCCACCGTTTCCAACACCGTGAGCCCCATCGCGATGATGCAGACTCCCATCAGGAACGCCCAAAACTGTGCGATCTGGGTGGCTGGCATGAACCAGAATCCGCCGACCGACACCAGCATCAGTCCGAAGATGATTCCGCCTTTGTAACCGATCCGCCGTGTCAGCATGCCCGCCGGCAGGGCCATGATCGCATATCCCATATAATGCGCGAACTGCACCCAGGCGGATTGCGCTTTGGACAGATTCAGTTGGTCCTGAAAGTGTTTGTCCATCGTGTCGATCATGCCGTTGCACAAGCCCCAAAGCAGGAACAGAGAACTGACAAGCGCGAAGGTGACGGCGTAGGACTTGCCGTTCGGGGTGGTGAAGAGGCCGGGTTTGGTCATGGCGGGTGGGTCGGTGAACGGAGCCGAGTGTGAGGAATCCGTTGGAAATGTCACGAAGGAAGGAGGGGCCCTCCGTGATCTGTTCGCGGGAGGCCTTCATGGTACAAAGGAAGCCCGGAAATTCACCTGTCGATTTCGCGCTTGCGGATCGGGCCGGTGTCTGACACATTGCTGTCAGACATGAGAACGACTCTCCGCAATTTCCAGCGCCAGTTCGCCGCCATGCGGGCACAGGCGGACGCGGGCGAAACGGTCACGATCGAGGCCGATGGCGCACCCCGGTATGTCTTCAAACTCTCCCAGCCCGCCGCCAGTGAGTCGCTTTCGGACTTGCTCGCACGGACCACCTTGGATTTGGAAATCAGCCGTGACAAGAAGCCCATGCGCAGAACATGAAGTGGCTCCTTGACACCAACGTGATCTGTGAACCGGGCAAACGCCGTCCCGATCCCAAAGTTGTCGAATGGTTGGATTCCCTAGCCGAGTCGGAATGTGCGCTCAGTGTGATCACCCTGGGTGAAATCGACAAAGGAATTGACGCCTTGCCACCAGGTCCGGTGCGCCGCAAGAGGCAAGCTGCGCTTGGCGCGCTGCGGCACCGTTTTTCCGGGCGGATCCTGGCAGTGGACGAACGCGTGGCCGCCAAATGGGGTGAACTGATGGGCGATGCGGATCGCCATGACCGCCCGCTTCCTGCCGTTGACAACCTGATCGCGGCGACTGCCGTGATCCACGGGCTGACTCTCGCCACGCGCGACACCGGCGACATCGCTTCCGGCGTGCGCGTCCTCAATCCGTTTGCATGATATTTCCGTCCGATGTCTGATCCGGTTCACAATCTCTACCAAACCCGGGCCTATCCGGCCATGAGCCATCCGCAGACCGACCCGGCCGGGACGGCGGTTGCGGCGAGGCTTGCGGGCCTGGACGTCCGGGATCCCGCCCGCGCCAGGATTTTGGAGATCGGGTGCGCGGCCGGTCACAATCTCCTGCCGCTCGCGGCGCGGTGGCCGGAATCGGACTTCACCGGAATCGATTTTTCGACGGCGGCGATCCGCGAAGCGCGTGAATCAGCACGAGTTGTCGGGCTGGCGAATGTCGATTTCATTGAGACCGATCTCAGGATCTTCGATCCCGGTGATGAGGCAAACTACGATTTCATCATCGCCCATGGGTTCTATTCGTGGGTGCCCGGCGAGGTCCGGCAGACGCTGCTTGATTTCTGTGCCGCGAGGCTTTCCCTGCAAGGAACCGCATTGATAAGCTACAATACCCTGCCCGGTTGGTCGCTGCGGAAATCCATTGTGGATCTAACACGGCGCCTGGCGGGGATCCCGGACACCGGATCCATCGGCCGGGAGCCCGAACAGATCCTCGCATCTCTGCTCATGGCGGCGGGCAACCACACACCCTACAACCGGCATCTCACCCAGGTGTTGCACGACATGTTCGGGAAGGGCGGCCATTTCCTGCCGTTTGATGATTTCAGTCCCATCAACGACCCATGCACCTTCCTTGACTTCATCGCCCACACGAACCGGTCGGGCTTGCAATACCTGGGTGAATCCTGGTTGTCAGAGGACTTCCCGGAGTCTCTGGCCGCCGAATCGGCGGAACTTCTCACCCCCCTCGCCAGCGATCCGCACCTGCTCCAACAGACCATCGACGTGTTGACCAACCGCACCTTCCGCCATTCCCTGTTGTGTCGGTCCGATGCTCCGGTTGAGCGGCGCCACGGCACCGCCGCCGTGCTGAAATTCGCGGTCCGGTGTCCGCATGCCATTGAATCCACTGCGGCAGGCGTCAGGCTGTTGAGGCGATCAGGCGAGGTGTTGGCGCGTTTTGAGCAACCCCTGGCAACGGCATTCTTCTCGGCTCTTGCGCAGACCAACCCGGAGACCGTTCCGTTTCATGAAATCATCGTCCACATGGGCGGGTTTCTCACCCAACCCTTTGATATCACCCGCGACCTTCAGCCACTCGCTTGTCTGGCGCTCGACGCTGCACGCAAAAACCTCATTTCGCTGCGATATGAGCCGGTCCGGTTCGACCCGGTGCCACCCGCAATGCCGGATCTCGGCCCGCTGCGCTTGTTGGCGGCGCGCAAGGGCCAGCCGATCATCGATCCCTACCACATGCCATGTTTCCTCGATGATGAATTCAGGAACCAAGTGGCAACCGCCATGGACGGTCGGCGAACACAGGACGAATTGACGGCTCTGGCCACCGCCATCGCCCCGAATTTCAAATTCACGGCATGGCTCAGGCACTTGGCCGCACGGGGAATGTTCGCCGGTTGAGTCGTTGCCGCGAATCTCCGATCATCCCTGCGGTATTCGGCTGACCGGGTTGGACGAGGGGAGCGCCACCGCCCGCATTTGTTTGTCACCCGCTTGTCACCCGATTTTGGGGTTTCAAGATTGCCTCCGCCCCGCTAAACCACACCTTTCCCGCACCCGCGGAATCAAAACGGAAACGCAAGCGAGCGACCATCATCCATTCCGCCTCATCTCAAAACCATGCCCGCTTCACTCCCCTGCAAATGAAACGACGTGATTTTCTTGTAGAGGCAGGGGCAACAATGGCATTTGGAGTTGCCGCGCTCGGACTCTGTGCTGGGACGGTTTCCCTGGCTGCGACGACAACTGCGGCGGGGCCGCCGAACCTGGTGTTTGTGTTCAGCGACCAGCAGTCGTTCGACATGCTTGGCTGCGCGGGCAACAAGAATATCATCACGCCGAACCTCGACAAATTCGCGGCGGATGGTGTGCGTTTCACGCAATGCATCTCCAGTTCGCCGGTGTGTACGCCGTTTCGCGGGATGCTCCTGACCGGCCAGCACCCGCTGCGCAGCGGCGCCTTCTGCAACGACATCCGCATCGTCCCCGGTGATGGCCGGTACCTCGGCGAAGTCCTGCGCGATGCCGGCTATGCCTGCGGCTATGTCGGCAAGTGGCATCTCTACGGCGGCGACCGCAACCGGCCGATTCCCGCCGGCCCGTTCCGCTATGGCTTCGACCAAACGTTTCTATCGGATAACTGCAACGAGCTGTTCGATGAGAAGCGCGCCTATTACTGGGACGAAGACGGCAAGAAGCAGCCATGCGGCGACTGGGAGCCTTATGTGCAGACGCGGCAGGCTGGGAAATTCATCGAGGACAACGCTGCGAAACCGTTCGCGCTCTTTCTGTCGTGGCACCCGCCACACAACTGGGACGGGGAATATGGATATGATGGGCCGGCGGATTTGCTCAAGCTTTATGACCCGGCCAAACTGACGCTGCGCCCCAATGTGGATGATACGCCGCAGATCCGCAAGATGTATCAGGGCTACCTTGCCCTGTGCACGGGCAATGATCGTGCGTTCGGTGAGTTGATGGCCAAGCTGCATGAGCTGAAGCTCGACGAGAACACGATTGTGGTATTCACCGCTGACCACGGCGACCTTCTGCTCTCGCACGGCTTCCGGGGGAACAAGGGCAGGCCGGAGTGTGAGTCGGTGCACGTGCCGTTGCTGATCCGTTGGCCGCATGCGCTCAAGCCGCGGACCAACGAGTTGCTCATCGGCACGCTGGATTTCATGCCGACCTTGCTCGGCATGCTTAACCTCAACATACCGGCGACCTGTCAGGGCCGGAATCTTGCCGAGGCGATTTTCAAGGCGCAGGACGATGCCGTGGAATCCGTGCCTCTCTTCCTGTTTCCCTGGCAGTGGCGGGGTGTTTATACCCGTCGCTATACCTATGCCTTCGACCTGCCAGGCGGCGTCAATATCTTCGGCCAGAAAATGCGTTTTGCCTGCTTGTATGACCATCAGAATGATCCGCGCGAAATGAAGAACCTGATCGATGCGCCAGAGCAGAAGGCTGTCCGTGAGAAGCTTCACGCGCAAACGCTGGCATGGATGGGGAAATTCGGGGATACGGGGATGGATTACAGGGAACTGATGGAGCGCGTCATGGTTAAAGAGGATATCCGGCGCGGCATGAATGGCTCCATGACGAGTAATACATCGGGGCAGGGCCGCCTCAAGGGCCGGCCGGAGGATGTTCTGGCAGGGAAAATCAAATGAGCTTACAAATGGATATTACTGAAAATTCCCAAAGTCATTCGTTTTCATGAAGACAATAACACTTGGTTTGATGTGGATGGTTCATCTGCAGTTAGGTATGACTGCTGCTGTTGCTGCGGATTTGGGCAGCCTGCCGGTTGCCGGCGATGCGGCGTGGCTGAAACAGGCCCGTGAGCACGTGCTCACGCCGACCAGCGACCGGGTCAATCCCGTGTGCGTCACACGCACGGAGGGCAAGGTCGAGGGGGCCGACGCGCTGCTGACCGAGGATGGCCGGAGTTGCCGCCTGACCTATGAAAAGGGCGGGGTGAAGCCGGTGGTCATCCTGGATTTCGGCAAACAGGGAACCGGCGGATTCGCGGTTTTCACCGTCACGGCCAAGACCGGTCTGCCCGTGGTGCGTCTGGCATACGCCTGCCATCCGGATGGAATCGGCGAAACCGGATGCTTTGACCGTGGGTCGCGGGCAACCTATCTCGGCGGCGCGGTGGATCTGCCGGTGCTGCCGGCCAATGTCAACCGCCACGAGACTTATACCATCCCGCGCACCGGGCGTTTCATCGCGCCCCTGGTCCAGGGCCATACAAGGTATGTGAGGGTCCAGCTCGACATCCCCGGCACAGCGGTGGAGATTGGATCTGTTAGCATGGTGAACCAGGAAGTGTATGACCATTCGCCGCATGACGGCTATTTCCTATGCAGCGACGAGCGGCTCAACCGCCTGTGGTACATCAGCACATGGACCCTCCAAATCGCCTCGCTGCCGAATCAGAATGCCTGGAAAACAATCGATGGCTGGCGGTTGCCCCGCAAACTCGAGCAGGCGGATGACATCGGCCTGAGCACCGCCGGAGCCGAGTGGCAGGATGTCACGCTCGAAACGCTCTTTGAACTCAGGGCCAACCCGCATTTCACAGCTGCTGCGGGTCTGGCATTCCGCGCCCAGGACGCCCGCAACGCCTACACGGCGGAGGTGGCGCTCGATGGGGCGTTCAAACTGCGCAAGCGCAGCGACGGCAAGGATACGGTCATCAGCGAGAAGAAACTCAAGGAACCGTTGATGGACGGCCGGCAATACAAACTGGCGATCTCGGCATTGGGACCGGTCTTGACGACGCGGTTGGACGGCACGGTGATCGATGAGTCGCGCGACGATACGTTTGCGACCGGAAGTGTTGGCTTCTACACGCCGAAAGAGAAATGGCCGCTGTATGATTATATCATCGTCAAGGATGGCAAGGGACAGAAACTCCTGGACGACGGTTTTTCCGGAGATCTAACGAAGTGGCGGTTTGCACGTACGCTCTCGCAGGTGGTGGATGGCGGCAAACGCGACCGCCTGCTCTGGACGGGCGATCTCTATTTCGGTCAGCGGAATGTTTATTATGCCTTCGCGAATCCAATCCATATGCGGGACTCGCTCCAGATGATGGCATTCAACCAGACGCCGGAAGGTTATGTGCATGCCTCGCCTTATGCCGAGCGCGGCGTTCCACCGTCGTCAGGGGATTTCGGGCCGTTTCCCTCCGACGAATTTGCCGCGTGGCTGGCACCGGTCGCCTGGGATCATCTGTTATACACGGATGATGTCGACACGCTGAAAAAGGTCTATCCGGCGATCAAGCGCCTCGAGGCGTATCTTGGCTCACGGCTTGGCGGGAATGGATTGTTTGTCCAGCGTCCCGAGACCTCCAAACACGCGTGCAACCTTGAACTCGGCGATGTCCGGACGCGTTCCTATATGAATATCCTACTGTGGGGAGTCTTTAGGGATACCGCGCGGATCGCCGATAGGCTTGGCGTGGCGGATGACGCGCAGGCATCACGGAAAAAGGCGGATGCGCTCAAGAAGGTCATCTTCGAGCGGTTCTGGGACGAGACCGACGGCTGTTTCCGCGAGGCGATCGAGACCCCCAAATCCGGTTCCGAGGCGAACGCGCTGGCCCTCTCGATGAGGTTTGTCTCACCTGAACAGGCGCTGCGCATTGCGCGGCAACTCGGGAAGAATGATCATGGCAAGTTCCAAAGCCTCGCGAGCCGGGGCCGCCTCGAATACGGGTTTGGCCAGTCGGGTATGCAGGCGTTGCTGGAACATCACTGGCTGCAATTGCTAGATCCCAACTGGAAAGGCACGGCCACCACCTCGGAATGTATGAATATGCGGACGAGTGGCTGGTTCGATGAATCCCATCCTGATACCGCCATTGCGATGCATTTCAGCGCGTTTATCCTGGGTGTGACGCCTACGGCGCCGGGTTTCAGCCGCTTCCAGGTGCGGCCGACGCCGGTGAAGGAAGTTACCTGGGCCAAAGGGGTGGTTCCAACGCCTCACGGACCGATCACGGCGGGTTGGGAAAATGCCGGGAAAACATTCAAGCTGGATCTATCAGTTCCGCAGGGAACCCGGGCCGACGTGGTGTTGCCGCAAGGCGGGACTGTTCTGGTTAACGGCCGGCCGGGTGAAATTCAGGGACTCAGGAAAGGCACCTACGCGATCGAAGTCCGCGATCTGCCGCCCGATGCGTGGGCCGATCCATCTGAGAAAAAACAGTAACCCATCCAGGCTCTGGGGCCGCTGGGCCGCTACGTTTGAAGAGGTCTGCCGGGCCTTCGGCCCACTCACGCTGCACCTGTTGCCTGGTTGGATGGCTGTGACTGGCGCTGCCTTGGCGGAAGCCGTCGAACAAACCGGCGTGATTCGGATTCTTGGTCTCGATTGCCCGCTGGATGTGTTTCGTCGGCCCAACGAATTCGAGGAAGCGGAATTCGACGGGGTTTGCCAGCGTGCCAGATTCCGGACCGACGGCACCCTGCTCCCGCATCCCACCGATCTGATCCAAACCAAGACCGACACCGGTCGCGACAAGTCCGACGAGCGGCTGCGGCACCGCGGAACCGGGCACGGTGGTCGGGTTTGTTAGAAGCGCCGCGCCCCCGGCGCTTGCCAGGGCGGGCAGTGGGTCGTGCGGTGCCTGGGCCGTGCGCGGCAGGTAGAGCGCGAATTGGCTAACACAAAGTTGCGCATGGACGGCGGGCGCTTGGCCAGTCATTCTGGCGGCGGCAGGAACGCTAGCCGATTCCCGAATCCACCCCATGACCTCCGGAGATTTCGAGCACAGGAACCAGCAACGCTGGGAGGAATACGAGCGCTTGGTGAAGCGTTTGGAAAAGCGCGGGGCGGTTCCGGATGCGGATCAGATGCCGCGCCGGTTCCGCGAACTGTGCGCCGACCTGTCATTGGCGGAGTCCCGGATGTATGGCCACCGCATCACCGAACGGCTCAACGCGCTGGTGATCCGCGGCTACGAGCTGATCTATCGGACGCGCCGCGGCGCTTGGGCGCATGCGGTGTCGTTCGTGACGGCGGAGTTTCCGCGCACGGTGCGGCGCGAGTGGCGCTTGTTGTGGCTGTGCACCTTGGTGTTCTGGCTGCCGTTGGTAGCCATGCTGCTTGCGGCACCGCACGAAATCCGCTGGGTCCAGGCGGTGCTCGGTGCCGACGGCATGACCGCCATGGAGCAGATGTATGGCGGCAAGGAACAGCAAATCGAACACCTCCGGTCGGCCTACGGATCGAACTTCATGATGTTCTGTTTCTATATCTATCACAACGTGTCGATCGACTTCCGGATTTTCGCGGGCGGCATGGCAGCCGGCCTGGGGACCTTGTTTTACCTTGCCTACAACGGCCTGTATCTCGGTGCCGCCGCAGGTTATGTGAACCATGCCTGCAACCCGGAATCGTTCTGGTCGTTTGTCGCCGGCCATTCCTCGTTCGAGTTGTTAGGAATGACGGTATCCGGCATGGCGGGCATGCGCCTGGGGTTGGCGGTTTTGCGGCCGGGGCGTTTGCCGCGGGTGCGGGCTTTGGCGGAAGCGTCACGGCAGGCGATGCCATTGATTTACGGTGCTGCGCTGTTGACGGCCACGGCGGCGGCCATCGAGGGATTCTGGTCGGCCCAACGGCTTGCGGCAGAGGCAAAATACGCGTTCGGGATCGGGGGGTGGATCCTGTGTGCCGTGTATTTCCTGTTAGGAGGAAAGGAGGGGGACGATGCGGCTTGACCGGGTGACGGCGGAAATCCGGCCGCGGAGCGATTGGGAGGCGGCGGATCTTGGGTTCGCGTTGGTGCGGCGTGATTTCTGGCGTTGTTTTGCGGTGTGGTGGTTGGCGGTGGGGGTGCCGACGGTGGCGGCTGCTTGGTGGTTGTGGGATTCGCCGCTGACCGGGTTGATGTTGTTCTGGTGGTGGAAACCGGCGGGCATGCGGCTGGTGTTGTTTGAGCTGAGTCGCCGCTTGTTCGGCGAAACTCCGGGGTGGCGGGCGTCGCTGCGGGAAATCCCGCGGGTTTGGACGCGGCGGTTCTGGTACCGTTTCGGGTGGGCGCGGTTTTCGCCCTGGTTGCCGGTGACGCTGGCGGTGGAGGATCTTGAGGGCCTGCGCGGCAAGGCCTACCAACAACGCTGCGACCAGATGATCCGTCGCGGCGGCGGGGTGATGATGTGGATGTATTTCGTGGCGGACATGGCCGCTGGCTGGTTCGGCTGGGCGATCCTTCTGATGGTGAAAATGCTGATCCCCGAGGGCCAGGATGGCGCGTGGCGCATGGCCGTCGCAGGCTGGAACCCCAATGACGCGGCATCCATTCCGCTGCTGATCCTGCGCACGACGGTGGCTTGCGTGATGCTGGCGATGTCCCTGACCGACGTGTTCGTGGCGGGCGCGGGTTTCGGGGTGTACCTCAACAACCGGACCTGGATCGAAGGCTGGGATGTGGAGTTGGCCTTCAAACGGCTTGCCCAACGCCTGACCAAGACCGCCACGCTCGGACTGGTGTTGGGAATGCTCTGCATGCCTGCGCCGTGCCAGGCCGCTTCCCGCCGCGATCCGGCCGAGGTGATCCGCGAAGTGAAGGCCGACGAGGCATTCAAAGTCCACACGGTCATGGAAAGGGTCCCGAATCCATCAGCGCGTCCGGAGTCATGGCAGGGGCCGGATTGGTTGAAATTTGGCGGCATGCCGACATGGTACGGTGAGGCATGGAGGGTCATGGCCATCGCGTTGTTGGCCGGTGGCATCGGCTGGGTGTTATGGATCAACCGGCATGTTTTCCACAGCCGGACCGCCACCGCGAATCCAGCCGCAAGGGCAAGTGCCGTCCGGGTGGTGATGGGGATGGCGGTTTCCCCGGATTCGTTGCCCGCCGACCTGCCCGGAGAAGCGTGGGCACTCTGGCGGCAGGGCCGCCGACAGGAGGCTATCGCCCTGCTCTACCGGGGCGCGATCTCCCGCGTCATGGCAACCGGCGGCGTCGAAATCCGGGAGTCCGATACCGAAGCGGATTGCCTGCGGCGGGTCGATCAAGCCGGCAAAACCGCCCATCCCGCTTATTTCCGCAACCTCACCGGCATCTGGGTCCGGATGGCTTATGCGGGACAGCACCCTGACGCTGGCGAAGCCGAAACGTTGTGCCGCCAGTGGCCGTTCGCGGAAAGGAGGAACCCGTGAAAAAATTGCTGCCCATCGTGCTGGCAACCCTCATTCTAACAGGCTGTCAGCGCGCCACGGTGGAGCGCGAGATCGGCTACACGGGCAAGGCCCGCATGGACCCGTGGCTCGCGGCCGAACGCTTTGTCGAACGCATGGACCACCCGGTCCGGCCGGTGATCTCATGGACCGAGCCGCAGGCGGCCGACGCGGTATGGGTGATTCCCGCCTCCGTGCTGGGCAACCGGAGTTTTACCCGCAGCATGGAGCGGTGGACGGAGGACGGCGGCCACCTGATTCTGTTAGTCGAAGATGCGGATGAGGAAACCGATGATTGGGCCGAGGATCACAGCCCGCCGGTTTTGGAACAGGAGTTCCTCGCAATGATGCACCGCGATGGGTTCGACTTCAATCCGGCCGCCACCGCCAAGACCGACACCATCGCGGAGGAAATCCGCTTCGATGACCGGGCCTTCAAAGTGACGGCCAGGTCGCGGGCCACCGTGGCGGTTGCGGGTGGCAAGCCGGGGGTATTCGCGTCGCGGATCCGCGGAGCCGGTCGCGTCACGGTGGTCACCGACGGTGCCATTTTCCGCAACCGCTGGATCGGTAACAACGATCACGCGGCACTGCTGGACGCCTTGATCGAAACGACCGACTACAAGGGAACGGTCGGATTCATGCGCGGTGCCGGGCTTTCCCTGTGGACCTTGCTGCGCCAATTGCTAGGCCCGGTAATGTTGGCGTTCGGCCTGTGGGCACTGCTGTGGCTATGGAAAAACCTCGCACGCTTCGGCCCGCTGGAGGCGGCCGCCGCCCCGCCGGTAACAAGGGGCTACGAACACCACCTCGATGCCCTCGGCCATTTCCAATGGCGCATCGACCGCGCCGTCTCGTTGCTTGCGCCGTTGCGCCGGCAAATCGCCGATCTCGGCCAGCGAACCAGTGCCCGTGCCGACCGGCACGACGGGGATTTCCACCAATTCCTGGCGGATCGCGCCGGCTTGCCGCGCGAGCGGGTGAGCCAGGCATTGGCCGAGGCCCCGCCGACCGACGCTGCGTCACTCACCCGCACCGCCGCCGATCTCCAATTGTTACTCAAAGTTCTGCACAGCCCATCCCAACCATGATCCCAGACGCATCATCCACACCTCTTGATTCCGCACCACCGATCCGCCAACTCACGGAGTTGGTCCAACGCATGCGCCGGGAAATCCGCAAGGTCATCCTCGGCCAGGAAACCGTCATCGACCAGGTCCTCGCCGCACTGTTCGCGGGTGGCCACATTCTGTTAGAAGGCAAGCCCGGCTTGGGCAAGACCCATCTGGTGGCCACCTTGGCGCGCACC
>Ga0118677_10009962_pt1 | contig 14675 bp, 8 predicted proteins | sample AliMusrvi5mmetaG_FD_86154 | JGI IMG/M metagenome (GOLD analysis project Ga0118677, IMG submission 86154)
CGAGAAACACTGGATCGACGCGCCGCGCCAGGACACCCGGCAGACCACGCAATGGCTGGAGACGACCGTAACGCGCCAGGACGCCCCGGTGCCTCAGGCCCGCATCGAAAGGCGCGATCTCTCGCCTCTGGAACGGGAAATCGCGGCCGTCTGGTCGCAATGTCTGGGGACCAACGAAATCGATCCTGAAGCGGATTTCTTTGCGCTCGGCGGCGACTCTCTGCTGGCGACACAACTGGCTGCCCGTCTGCGCGACCAACTGAACGTCCCTCTGGATACGCACAGTCTGCTCAATGCGCCCACCGTAGCGCAGTTAGCCGCTTTCATTGCGGCCGAGGGCACACACTCCGGGACGCAGCCGGCCTTGCCTGAACTGGTGGTGGAACTCCAGGCCGGGAAAGCTGATCGTAAGCCTTTGTTCCTGATGCACCCGGTAGGCGGGCATGTTTATTCTTACCGTGACCTGGTGCGGCATCTGGATCCCGATCTGCCGGTGTACGGCATTCGGGCGCGCGGAGTAGAAGGCGAGGCGGAACCGCTCGCCAGCGTTGCGGAGATGGCGCGCGTCTATACCGCGGCGGTAAGAGCCACGCAGCCAGATGGGCCTTACCTGTTGGGCGGTTCCTCGTTCGGCGGAGTCCTGGCATTCGCCATGGCGCAGGAACTTCTGGCGGAGCGTAAACAGGTGGCTTTCCTGGCTCTGATCGATACGCCTGGGCCCGGAAACATGCCGGAGCCCTTTGAAGAGATTGCCGACATTCTTTTCTACATGCTGAAAGTCGGTCAGGACATGGACGTCGATATCGCGGCGCTGCGGTCGATGGACGAAGCGCGGCAACTGGAGTTCTTTCTGGAGCACAGCCGGTGGCGCTTTTCATCGCCGCGGGACCTGAAAACCATGCTGACAATCTTCAAAACCAACGAGCGCGCCATGTGGGACTACGTTCCCGAAACGTATCCGGGTAAAGTGCATTTTTATCTGGCCCGTGAACGCGATGCGTTTACCCCGCAGACTCCCGCTCACGGGTGGATCGGACTGGCCGGCCAGGGCATAGAAATTCATACGGTTCCGGGAAATCACATCAGCATGACCGAAATGCCTCACGTCAGGCATCTGGCGGCATCCCTGGGACAAAACCTGAAGGAATCTGTAAACCGTTTTAACTAACATCTGAAGGACGAAGCAAACTATGAGAATACTGGGTCTTAATTCGGCGTTTCACGAAAATTCAGCCGCGCTGATCGTCGATGGCCAGGTTATCTGCGCTGTAGAAGAGGAACGCTTTAATCGGATTAAACATGGCAGTTCGGCGCGTGTCGATAATCCGCATGAACTGCCCGCTCAGTCGATCCGTTACTGCCTGGAGCAGGGCAAACTGCAGGCTTCCGATCTGGATGCCGTCTGCTTTGGTTTCGACCCGGAGTTGCGGCTGCGGGAATGGCGCCCCGATCCCTATGCGCTGGCCGACGACTGGGGACACCCCGAAGGCGAACAGACTTTCTACAACAACCTGCTGAAGATTCCGGGTACATTGTCGGAACTGCTGGGAACGGATCTGTCGTCGCGTTTCCGCTGGGTTCCGCACCACATGGCTCACGCGGCCTCCGCCTTCTATCCTTCGAACTTCGACAAAGCCGCCATTCTGGTTGTCGACGGAATCGGCGAGGACGCCACGGCGCTGCTGGCCTTCGGCGATGGCGCGCGCATTGAATCGCTGCAGCATATCCCGATGCCGAACTCGCTCGGCTTCCTTTGGGAAAAATTCAGTAAGTTTCTGGGCTTCTCCGAATATGATGCAAGCCAGGTGATGGGGCTGGCCGGCTACGGCAATCCCGACATTTACCGGGAACACTTCTCCCGGTTCCTGCAGTACAACGCGGATGGGACGTTTCACGTGAATAACGACGTGCTGCAGTTCCGCCAGCCGAACTGCGACAGCCTGGTAAAACTGTTTGGCGCGCTCGACGGGCATACGGCTCCCTGCCGCGGTCAGAAAGGGCGCGATATCGCCGCCACCCTGCAGGCTGTCACAAATGAAATTATCCTGGCGTTGGCCGCGCATCTCTACGCGCAGCGGCCATGCGATTCCCTTTGCCTGGCGGGCGGCGTCGCCCTCAACTGCCAGACGAACTGGATTGTCAAGGAACAGGGGCCTTTTCAGAACGTCTATATTCCTTCCGCTCCGCACGACGCCGGCACGGCAATCGGCGCGGCTCTCTGCTTCCATTACAACCAGACAGAGCGCGCCGCAGCGGGCCTCGCGCCGGCATCGCGCGCTACGAGTGTTATGCCGCATCCTTACACCGGTCCTTCTTTTATGGACGAGGAAATTGAGGAGATTCTCGGGGCGCAACCGCTGCCCGTCAGGAAGTCTTCCGACGTCGCGAAAGAGGTGGCGGAACTGATTTCAGCCGGGAATATCGTGGCGTGGTTCCAGGGCGGCATGGAGTTGGGGCCGCGCGCTTTAGGGAATCGTTCTCTGCTGGGCGATCCCCGGGACAGGAATGTGCGCGAGGTGATGAACCGCAAGGTGAAACATCGTGAGTTATTCCGTCCGTTTGCGCCGAGTGTTCTCGAAGAGGTTGCCGATGAGTGGTTCGAGATCGGCAAGCCCTCTGAATCGGCGCGCTACATGCTTTTTGCCTGCCCGGTACCCGAAGACAAGCGGGAACGAATTCCCGCGGTGATTCACGTCGACGATACGGCCCGGGTGCAGACGGTGTCGAAAGACCTGAACCCGAAGTTCCATGAACTGATTTCGCGCTTTTACGAAATCACCGGCGTGCCCATGCTGCTGAATACATCGTTCAACGACAGTGAACCGATTGTGTGCACGCCACAGGACGCGCTCAATACATTCAATAAGACCCGCATCGATGTCCTGGTTCTGGGGAACTACATGGTTCGCCGGAATCCCGCCGAGCATCAGAGCGCCGATGTCGCGGAGTCCTCCGAGCAACCCGAAGAAATGCTGACGGCTATCTAGTCAGGAGATGAAGATGAACGCTATCCAAACCACGCTGCAGGCGGCCATTCAGAATAAACGCCTGAGCGTTATCAATCAGCGCCCCATCCTCACGGATGCCCTGGACTACCGGGCCATCGACCAGGTGTTTCCGCTGTTCGCCGAACAACAGTTCTTTCTGGACGAACTGCAGCGCGATAAGATGCAGGGCGCCGAAGTGCTGGAGATCGGCCTCGGGTCCGGAGTTTTGTCTGTCGGGGCCGCGCTGGCGGGAGCAAAGCGCGTCACGGCTCTCGAGATCAACCCTCGCGCGAAAAACTACGCCGGTTTCAATATCGTGATGAACGGCGTGGAAGACCGGGTCAGTATTATCGACGGTCAGGCGCAGGTCTGGCAACCCGTTCAGGGACGCCGGTTCGATTACATCATGTCCAATCCTCCTTTCGAGCCCACGCCGGAGAAGACGGACTACTTTTACCACTCCGCCGCGGGCCCCTACGGGCTGGACTTCCTGGAGAGGATTTTTGCCGGCCTCGACAATCATCTTGCCGAGGGTGGCCACGCCCAGATCGTCACGGCGGCGCCCGGGAACAAGCAGGAACCGGACCTGCTGTTAGACATGATCCGTCGGCAGTTGAGCGGCACGGCGACAGTTCTGCTCAATCCCGACCTGATGACCTTCGATGAGATCATGGATCGTCTGGCCGATAAGGAAATGGGTCCCGCCGAAGAAGTGGACGCCCTTCGTCGCAGGGCTAAGGCCGATGGCGTGACTCATTTTCATCTGTGCGTGATTCACTATGAGAAGGGCCCGAAGCGTTTGCAGGTGGAGTCTTCAAAGAAGGTTTATCCGAACTATTGGGATATTCCGGTTCCGGAGTACGTTTAGAAGCGCACAGGCCGCTTTCGGCGGCACCAGGGGAATGAGGAACTCCGCGGTTTTGGGCGCCGGAAGCGAGTCCGTTGTGCGCGAGTTCCTCAAAAGACGCACAGGCCGCCACGGAGCGGCGATTCCCGTAAACGGCGGATGAAAGAGGAAACCATTGTCAATCCTGAGTGCTTTGTCCAAACTTGCCGGCAGCGCGGCGTCGCTGAGTACCGCGCTTTACGGAGAGATCAGCCGCTCCGATACAACGAAGCAACTGAAAGAGAAGACGATCGCGCTGCGGGGCCGGATCGAACACGATGTCTCGCCTCTTCTGAAGGACGCGAAAGTCCTGCTGATCAAGGACGCGCACTACTGTCTGGATCAGCTGGAGCACACGTTAACCACCCTTCCGGATCAGGCGCCGCAGTTGCCCCGAAAACTGACCGATTCCGTGGCGGTCTGGGAACAACAGTGCCAGGTGCTGATCAAAACCAGGGTCGATCCGCTGTTTGGCGGCAAGAGAGAGTCCCTCATGCAGGAACTCCAGTCCGGGGAGCATGAGGAACTGACCTTTACGCCGGAGGAGCGCCAGTTAAACCGCAATCTCACGCTGGCGGGAATCGTCACGGGCGCCTCCGTCGTGACTGCTCCGATCAGCGCCGTCTTGTCTTTTGCGGTGTGCGTACCCATAGCGATGTACCTGATCCACTACACGGCTCAGGCTGCGTACCGGTCTTTAAAAGAAGAACGCAAACTCTCGATTCCGGTGTTGATGACCGCGAACCAGCTGATGCTTTGGTTTGGCGGATATTTCACGCTGGGCGGCATCATCCTGATTTTCTCTTTCGCGGGACAAAAGCTCGGCTACATTACGTACAACCACTCGCGCAAGCAGCTTAGCGACGTCTTCGGCAAGCTTCCGCCGCAGGCTCTGGTTTTGCGCGACGGAGTCGAACAGCTGATTCCGTTCGGTGACCTGATGATTGGCGACGTGCTGGTAGCGAACGCCGGCCAGACAATTCCCGTCGACGGCGTGATTGTCGATGGCTACGCCTCCATTGACCAGCATCGGCTGACCGGCGAAGCGCAACCGGCTGAGAAGGGAATCGGCGATTCGGTGTTGGCTTCCACGATGGTGCTCTCCGGGCGGGCACACGTGCGCGTCGAGAAGTCGGGCAACGGAACGCTGGCGGCCAGGATCGGAGAGATGCTCCAGGAGACGGCCAGCTATGAAATGGCGCTCACCACGCGGGCCCGCCAGATGGCCGACCAGTCCGTGGCGCCGACCCTGGCAATGGCGGCGCTGGCCGGAGTCGTTGTTGGCCTACCCGGTGCGATTGCGATTACCAGCACGATTTTCGGTCTGAATCTGATGTTCTGTGGCCCGCTGGCGCTGAGAAATTACCTTTCGGTGGCGGTGAAAAAAGGCATTCTGATCAAAGACGGCCGGTCGCTCGATCTGCTGAAGGAAATCGACACCGTCGTTTTCGACAAAACAGGCACACTGACGCTGGAGCAGCCACACGTGGCGGCAGTTTACAGCTTCAGCGAAGTAAGTTCACCGGAGATTTTGCGCTACGCTTCCGCCGTCGAACAGCATCAGAGTCATCCGATAGCGCGGGCGATCCTCACCCATGCCCGGGAACAGAACGTCGCGGTGCCGGAGATCGATGAGGCCCATCTTGAAATGGGCTATGGCCTGCGGGCAGAGATCGAATCCCGTCTGATTCACGTCGGCAGCGAGCGTTACATGACTCTGGAGAAAATTGCGCTGCCGCCCTACGCGGAGTATTTACAGAGCGCCTGCCACGAACAGGGAGATTCGCTCGTGCTCGTGGCCGTGGACGGTCAACTGGCCGGCGCCATTGCACTGAAGCCGACAATTCGGCCTGAAGCGAAAGCGGTGATCGACGAACTGCGGCGCCGCAAACTGGAGGTGTGTATCATCTCCGGCGATCACGAAGGTCCGACGAGCGTGCTGGCGAAGACGCTTGGGATTGATCGTTATTTCGCCAACACGCTGCCGGAAGATAAAGCAAGGCTGGTGGAGAAACTGCAGCAGGATGGCCGCTCGGTCTGTTTCGTGGGCGATGGCATTAACGATTCCATCGCTCTGAAAAAGGCCAACGTATCGGTCTCACTGCACGGCGCCACCACGGTGGCCATCGACACCGCCCAGATTGTTCTGCTGGATACGACACTGGAACAACTGCCGACGATTTTCCGGCTGGCCGATGAAATCGCCGGCAATCTGCGGGCGGCGCAGGCACTCGCGGTTGTGCCCGCCCTCGGTATCTGGACCGGCGTTTTTGTTTTCCACCTCGGCATCCTGGGAGCCGCTCTGATATTCGAGAGCAGCCTGTGGCTGGGTATTGCCAACGCCTTCCGGCCGCTGGTGAGATACAAAGAAGAGTCCGGGGAAACCGCGCAGCCGCAACTCAGTCTGGATCAGCAGGCTCAATTGCCGGTCTGAGCTCATTTGCCCGTGGTGGCGGTGGCCTTCGCTTTGGGCTGGATTCCGTAATCGGCCGGCGTCTCGTTCTTTTTCATGATCAGGGGCGCCGCCCAGCCATCGTTCAGATAGTAAATGTGAAAGCCCTGTCCGCTGACATTCACTTCGGCGTACACGGGCATCCCGTCGGGATAGCCGAATTTCAGCGCCCAGGGTTCGAAAAGACCGGTGTGCCAGCCTTTGCTTCCAGGCGCGGCGCCGGCGAACTTTGAGAGATTCAGGGCCAGGTCGACCTGGTCCTGCGTGATAGGGTCTCCGTCTTTTGGAAGGTTCATGTGGAAACATTAAGCCGAATTCCGCACGAGAACAAGCCTTAATGCGCAATGACATGAGCTTTTCAGAACAATTGGGTAATTTCGCTTATTGAACCCGCTTACTGACTGACTGCGGCTACCACCATCTCCAGCAACCGTCGCACGCCGTCGTCGCCGCCGACAGGACCGTCGTGAAACTGGTCGTGGGACAGAGGTTTCCAGTTATCGCGGGAATGGTCGGGCTCATAGCCGAGCGGCAGTCCGGTAAGTTCGGGGTTAAACTGCGCGTCCGAACCGGCCATCTTGTAGAGCACCAGATCGAGCGAAGGAACGATGTAGATTCCGGACCCGCCCGCGCCGGACTTGAAATAAGCATCACGCGGTGCGCCGAAAACGTGACCATCCGCATTGACCTCGAACATCAAACCCATCGGCGAGTGGGGATTGTAAGGCGAGGGCTTGGAACACAGGGCGACGTATTCCGCCGGAACCAGTTGCCGAGTGCCCCACCTGCCTTTGTGAAGCAACAGGTAAGGAAACCGCACGGCGTCCGTAGCGCGAAGCGCGATGCTGCCGCCCCCAGGCGTGTGCGGAAGCGTTACGCCATTCCGGTGAAGCGCATAACTCCACGGACCGAAGCCCATGGGTTCCGCGAGCTTTTCCTGAATATACTGCTGCATTTCCATGCCGGTCAGATTGCGGAGCACGATGGACGCGATGTGGGGAGAACCTGACGCATAGGAATATCCGCCGCCTGGTTTCGTCCAGAGCGGCGCGTGAAGCGCGGATTGGTCCTGATCGGGAGGCGAGGCGGGCGTAGGCAGCGGGTCGAGTTTCTGAGTGACGCCGTTGACGAAGCCCGGGTTGCCACCGTCTCCGTGCAGCCCTGCCGTCATCGACAGAAGCTGTCCGAGCCGGATATCGGCTTTGGCCGGATCATCCAGCGGGAACGCCTGCGGCAGGTACTTCTCTGTAAAAACTTTGGTCTCGAGACCATCCGGGATCTGGGCGTGTTTCTCGCTCAGCATGATTCCCGAAGAAATGCTGGTGAAAGCTTTCCCGATTGAAGCCATGTCCGGGTGTGCTTCGCGATTCCCCTTACCGAAATACTTCTCATAAACCAGATATCCGTGGCGAACGACCACCAGCCCCCCGTGCTGGCTGGTCTCCTTCTCGAATTCGAACGCCTGATCCAGCCGAGCGAGGTCCATGCCGGCCACCTTGCGGATTTTCGCGGCGTCCGTGAGTGTCCGCCAGCCGCCGTCTTTATCGGAAGGCGGAAAATAGTCGCCCGATTCCGCGAAGCCAAAGGCCGCGCCCAGAATCGTCGCGAGAAACAACGGCATTCGCCACGGAAGATAACTCGTGTTCATAGTGCTCCCTCAAGATCGTATACCGCGATGGAGCCCGTGCGCGCTGAACGCGATATGCTGGGCCTGCGAAATGAGGAGATCCACATGCACTTAAGGGCAGCCTTTCTTACCGCTAACATCGTCGCGGCAAGTGCGTTCGGGCAGGAACTGAACTGTGACATGACCGGTTACAAGCCGCAGGACGGCCTGCGAGCTCAGATGCGCGCAGGTATTCTCGAACTGACGTGGACCGGCGAGCGGCAGGAACAGTTGCGGGCGGCGTTCACCATTCGGAACGGGCAGCCGATGGTGGAAGAACTGGCGGCGCGAAAGAGCGGCGGCAAGTGGATTGAGCTCGGCAGAAACCTGACGCCGGAGTTCGAAATCACCAGCGGCGTGCGGCGGCTTTCCGAGCAACAAATGGCGCCCCTGCGGGAACTGAAAATAGAGCTGACGCCCGAAGTGGTGGAGCGCGAGAAATGGAACGCGTTCTGGGATTCGCCGCTGATGGTGCCGGGACGGCCGGGCACAAACCTTGGTCTGCCGCGCAAGCCGGAGGAGATCCGGAAGACCTGGGCGAAATTCAACTCCTCAGGTTGTCAGGTGAAGACAGACGGCGCGCGCATCGAAGTGGTGTTTCCCGGTTTCGACGGCGGGATTTTTTCGGGTTCACTGCAATACACGGTGTATCGCGGCACGAATCTGTTGCGGCAGGAAGCGATCGCAAAAACGAACGAGCCATCCGTCGCGTATAAGTACAACGCGGGCCTGAAAGGCTTCGCTTTAACGGACGATTCGCGCGTGGTTTGGCGGGACACCGCGCGCGGCTGGCAGCATTACAGCTTCGGCGGGGCCGTAAACCAGGAAGTGGTGGGCCTGAAGGCCCGCAACCGGCTGGCGATTCTGGAAGCCAACGGCGGCTCGCTCGCCTATATGCCGCCATCCCACAAATTCTTCTGGTCGCGCGAGATCGAAACGAATCTCGGCTACGTGTATTACCGCAAGGACAGCGATCGTTCTTTCGCACTGGGAGCGCGCCAGGCCGACCGGGAGATCGGGGCGAAGGCGTGGGGCGTGTCCGACGAAGTCTGGAACCGTCGCGTCGGAGAAGCCCGCGGGGATCTGAATAATTTCGCGCTCTACAATGCGCCCCCCGGCACCCTGCAGCGCATGCCCGTCTACTTCTACCTGAGTCCGCAGGACAGCAGAACGACGCAGCAGGCGATTATGGAGTTCACGCACGACGATGTGTACAAACCGCTGCCCGGCTATAAGGTTCTGGTCAGCCATTTCCACTTTCACTTCAATGAGCAACTGACGGACGCCGGGACGATGGATCAGGAGCCTTCGTGGCTGCCGGTGTTCCGCTCGCTTGGCATCAATCTGGCCATCCTGGCGGATTTCCACAGCGATTCCCACGCCACCGACACAGGCAAGGTGCGGTTCAATGAGCAGAAGGTCTATTTCGATGGCTGCGAACGCTTCTCGGATCGCGACATGCTGCTGATTCCGGGTGAGGAACCCGACGCCAATTTCGGCGGCCACTACATGTTCGTGTTTCCGAAGCCGCTGTTCTTCAGTCATGTGAAGGAGCCGGCTAAAGGCCCGGCCGGACAGCCGTTCTCGGAAACCTTGGCCCCGTTCGGGCAGGTGTATCACACGACCACGGCCGGGAATGAACTCGCCCTGCTCAATCAGGAGAACGGACTAGTCTGGCAGACGCATCCGAGGACGAAGGGCTCGGCAGGTTATCCCGACGCGGTGCGGGAGAAGGACTTCTTTCGAAGCGACCGGTTCCTGGGCGGTTCCTATCAGTCACTGCCGGTCGATCTGTCGCAGAAACGGCTGTGCGAGGTACGTTGTCTGGGTCTGCTCGACGACATGAATAACTGGGGCCGGCCGAAATACATGATCGCGGAAGGCGACACGTACATGAAATATCCGGACGATGAAACTTATCCGCAGCTGGTGGTCAACTACGTGAAGATGGATCGGGTGCCAAAGTTCGGCGATGGCTGGAATTCGGTGCTGGAAACGATGCGCAAGGGCGATTACTTCATCACCAGCGGCGAGGTGCTGTTACACGGTTCCGGCGTGGAAGGCAGCGGCGCAAAGCGCACGTTCACGGCCGAGGCGGAATGGACGTTTCCGCCGGAATTCGCGGAACTGGTGTGGAGCGACGGCAACACGGTGGACCGGCAGATCATCGGTCTTTCGGACAAGGCGCCGTTCAGTTCGCAGAAATTCCGGCTTCCCTTCGACGCGACCGGCAAGAAGTGGGTGCGGTTCGCGGTTTGGGATTCGGCGGGAAACGGCGCCTTTACACAACCGGTGCACCTGCAGCAGGATCGGCAGTAAGCGTCCGGTTTGAAGCAACGAGGGCAGGCCCCGTCTTTTTAGCCCGCGTATGGCATGGGAGGTACCTTGCCGAGAGAACGGGAGTAGACGGTGAGGGCTCCGCGGTGATGCGCGGTGTGTTCCACCATAGCCCAGACGACATCGCTGACGGGCTGGCCGCCCATCACCATGCCGGGCGGCAAGGGCGCGTCGAGCTGTTCCGGCGTCAGGTTGCCGACGAAGCTCAGAGCATTCCGGAAAGCCTCCTCCAGCCATTTGCGGGCGGCGGTAAGCGAAGTTACGCTCGCGATCTCCGCGGCATGCTTTTCAAAATCGAGGTCGAAGCCTTCGGGACGGGACGCACCCTGGACAAACCAGTCGAGAGTCTGAGCGGCGTGCGCCACCTGCTGCGCCGCGGTCATCATGCTTTCGACGGGCCGCGCTTGCGAGTCGGCTTCATCGAGCACGCGGGTGGAACGGTTGAAGAACTCCTGGCTGGCGAGCAGTTCCCGGGAGAGTTGCGTGAGTTGTGGTTGGGGACTCATGGAGCAGACTATATCAGAAAGGCGAACAAACAGGGAAGACGGGAAATGCGGGCCGGAGCCGGCGGCTGGGTCTTGACTCCGGCGACAGCCCTCCGAAAACGAAAGCGGTGATATTCCGCGTATAGTGTAGTTACCGGCGAAAATATTTCATTTCTTTTTTGGCAAATCGACCTTATCGTTATAAATTAACATTCTTTAATTATTTCAGGGCAGGCGGGAGTGAAGTTTTTGGCTTCCGCGACCGATAGAGTAGACAGAGGAATGATCGCCACCGTGGCCGGGATTCGCGACAAAACAACCGAGACACACCCATCCCCCGGTGGATTCGTGTCGCGGTTGGCCGGAATCTACATTGCCCTGGTGGTGGCGGCCGGAGCGGCGGCACTGGGTCATGGGGTCGGGGCGTGGGGCCTCTGGAGTTTCGACCGGGCTGACCAGGGCAGGTTCTTCTCATGGTGCCTGATCACTCTGGCGGCGTCGGGGATGAAAGTTCAGCTTCCCTCGGTATCGGCGACCATGTCGCTGAATTTTCTGTTCGTCCTGATCGGCATTGCCGAGTTTAATCCGGGAGAAGCCATGGTCATGGGGTGCCTGGGCGTGCTCGCCCAGTGCATCATTCAGGCGAAGTCGCGGCTCCGGTGGGTTCAGGTTGCCTTCAGCGTGTGCAGCGTCGCCTGCTCGATCCAGATCGCCTGCTGGGTCCATCACGCTCGGCACTTCCAGAGCTATACGCTCACCGCGGCGACGTATTTCCTGGCGAATACCATCTTTGTGGCCACCGTAATCGCGCTGACCGAACAACGGAATCTCTGGAAGGTGTGGCGGGACTCGTATCTGTGGTCCTTTCCGAATTATCTGGTCGGGGCAGCGGGTGCCTGGGTGATCGGGATCGCCAGTCACCTGATGGGTTGGCAGTCGTCCCTGCTGCTGCTGCCGATTCTCTATGTCGTGTACCGGTCGCACAATATGTACGTTGGACGTCTCGAAGAGGCCCGAAAAGGGGCCGAGAGGCAGAGAATACATGCCGAAGAAGTGGCGGCGCTTCACCGGCGCACAATCGAGACCCTGGCGCTCGCCATCGAGGCTAAAGACCAGACAACCCACGATCATCTGGAACGGGTGGAAACCTACGCAATCGAAGTGGGCCGCGAACTCGGGATGACCGAGACCGAACTGGAAGCGTTGCGGGCGGCCGCGCTGCTCCACGATATCGGAAAAATCGCCGTGCCTGAATACATCATTTCGAAGCCGGGCAAACTGACGCCCGAAGAGTTCGACAGGATGAAGACGCACACGGTGGTGGGCGCCGAAATTGTGGAGCGAATGCGGTTTCCGTACACGGTGGCACCGCTGGTTCGCGGACACCATGAAAAATGGAACGGCAAAGGCTACCCGGACGGCTTGTCGGGAGAAGAGATCCCGTTGGGAGCGCGGATCCTTGCGGCCGTGGATTGTCTGGATGCGCTCTCCTCCGACCGGCAGTACCGCCGCGCGTTGCCTCTTCCGGAAGCCATCGCCGTGGTGAAGGCGGAGGCCGGAAAGAGCTTTGATCCCCGCGTGGTGGACATTCTGGCCCGCCGGTACGAAGAAATCGCGGCGCTGGTGAGCGGAGAAAAAATCGAGAGACTTCCCGTATGCGAGAGGGTGGAGCGCGGCGACTCGCCCGCGACTGGTTTCGAGCGAACCAGCCGGAGTGCCGGCTTCGGCCCCGGTGGCGGCAGCGATTCGGTCTCCGTCCGCGATTCGAGGGACGATCTGGCCAGCCTGAATCAGGCGCTCGGTGGATTGCAAAGAACGCGCGAACTGCCGGCGCTGATCCGCAGTCTGACCCAGTGCAAAGACTGTGCTGCCGCTTTTGGAGCCTTGCAAACCACTCTTCCTCAGGTAATCTCACACGAGACGATGACGATCTATCTGCGGCGCGACCAACACCTGATTCCGGAGTTTTTTGTGGGCGGCGAGTACCGGTCATTCGGTTCCCACGACATTCCCATCGGTACCGGACTTTCCGGTTGGGTGGCGGAAAACTGCAAGGCAATCGTGAACGGAAATCCGATGGTGGAACCTGGATACCTTGCCGATCCGGCGAAATTCCGGAACCTGCGGTCCGCGCTCGCGGTCCCGCTGACCGGCGCGCAGGGCGTGCTCGGGGTGATGGCGCTCTATCACTGTGAAGGCAACGCTTTCGACAGCGGAGATCTGGCGGCACTGACGTCAATCGGGGCGGCGTTGTCGGCGGTGCTGGGAAGTTCGCCTGTAATTGCAAGCGCACAGGCGCGGGATCCACAACCGTTGGGCGCGGCATAGCCCCGTCGAAAGTTTAAGGATTATGCCCGGACCCATCGCCTCTCTGGTTTACGATGTGTTCGTGGAGGATCGCCGCCATCTCTTAAAACCAGCTGCGGTCTTCTTTCTCGTGTTGCAAGCCATGGCCGCTCAGCCCGTAACTTACTCACGGGATATCGCGCCGCTTCTGCTCGATCGTTGCGCCCCCTGTCACCGGCCGGGCGAGGCCGCTCCCTTTTCGCTCCTGACCCTGGAAGACGCGCGCCGTCATGGCACGCAGATAGTCCGCGTAACGGGCCTGCGATATATGCCCCCGTGGCCTCCGGAGCCGGATCACGGGGATTTCGCCGGCGCAGGGAGACTGTCCGCAGAGCAAATCGAGCTCCTGCGCCGCTGGGTGGACGGAGGAATGCTTCCCGGTAACCCGGCCGAAACACCCGCTGCGCCGCGATTTGCCCCCGGCTGGCAGCTGGGCGAGCCGGACCTGATTCTCAGGATGCGCTCCCCTTATCGGTTGGCCGCGGAGGGCGGCGACGTGTTCCGTAACTTCGTCCTGCCCGTGGAACTGAAGGAGACGCGGTACATCCGCGCCATGGAACTTCGGCCCGGCAACAAGCGCGTGGTCCATCACGCCAATCTCATCGTTGACCGGGCGCGCCGCCTGCGGCGCCGGGATGGCGAGGATGGCCAGCCCGGCTTCGGCGGAATGGAAGTGGAGACCGAAAGCACCGGCGACTTCGACCCGGATTCGCACTTCCTCTTCTGGAAGCCTGGGTCGGCGCCACAGGAAACGCCGGAGGATATGGCATGGAAGCTGGATCCCGGGTCTGACCTGATCGTGAACCTTCACCTGCAGGCTTCCGGGAAGCCGGAGACGATCGATGCCACAGTGGGGCTGTATTTCGCGAAAAAGCCGCCCTCGAAATTTCCCATGCTGCTGCAGCTTGAGCACGACGGAGCGATCGACATCCCGCCAGGAGCACGGCAGTTCCGGGTGACCGATCATCTGCGCCTCCCTGTGCCCGTTCAACTGCTCGCCGTCTATCCCCATGCGCATTACCTGGGTAAGCGCGTCGAAGCCTGGGCGGAACTGCCGGGGGGCGCGCGGGTGCCATTGTTGCTGATTGAGAACTGGGATATCAACTGGCAGGCTATCTATACCTACCGGAAGCCGATAGACCTGCCGGCGGGCAGCACATTGGCCATGGAGATCGTTTACGACGATGAATCCCTAAAAGGCTTCATAGAGAAGGCAACAGAAATTACTCCAAATCAACCGGTCCTGATCGACCGCTTCTTGGATGATGCTATTGAAATTGATGTCGACGCTCTTTTCGACGGCGATGAGCTTTATATGGCTGGCATCATGGAGCACATCGAAGAGGCAGGGATCCACTCTGGAGATTCGGCGTGTGTATTACCAAGCATCTCGCTGACAGATAAACAGCTGATAGCGATAAGAGCTGCAACCGAGAAGATAGCGCGTGGCGTTGATGTTCGAGGTCTTATAAATATTCAGTTCGCAATCTCTAGAGCAGATGGAGTTCTCTACGTC
>Ga0118677_10009963_pt1 | contig 14674 bp, 13 predicted proteins | sample AliMusrvi5mmetaG_FD_86154 | JGI IMG/M metagenome (GOLD analysis project Ga0118677, IMG submission 86154)
GGTCACTTCCCTTCCCTCTTCGATCAGGCGCGTTTGTTTTGCTCCTGGCGCCCCGCAAATTGGCGGAAGTCCTGGCCTTGCATCTCGATCACTCTGCACATCTCGATCAGACGGGACCGCATACGTTCGCCAATCCGATCACCGAGCGTTTCGGCGCGGAGGCCTCCTTCTCCAGGGGCTAACGCGGGATAGTTGGTGGTGATGATGGTTGTTCGCATGTTGTTATAGCGGCTGTTGATCATCAGAGAGACCGTGTCCCATACCCACTCACTCGGTCGAATGGCGCCGAGGTCGTCCAGTACAAGAACCTCCGCGTTCATGACTGGGTTCAGTAGTTCCAGTTCGGTGGCTGTTACCTGAGAGTTGTAGGTGTTCTGAATCTGCCTCAGAAGTTCGCGATAATCGCAAAATAGGCATTGGGCACCACGTTCGGCGATCAGAACCTTGAGCGCGCCGACAGCCAAGTGGGTCTTCCCTGTTCCTATCGTTCCGACGAGAAGAATTCCCCGGGTTTCCAACGGATAGTTTGTAGCAAAGCCACGTACCTGTACCTGAGCCGCTAACAAGGAGCGGTCCGCACCGGTGTAGGCGGCGTCGTAGTTGTCGAGGGTGCAGTGCTCGTACCTGGTGGGTATGCCTGCACGTCGCAATGCGACGGTGACACGTTTTTCACTCTGGCATTGGCAGGCTTTCGAGGCGAAGTCGCCGCTGGGCAGAGTTGTCCTTACGAAGCCAACGCCATCGCACAGTTGGCATTCTATGGGCATTCTATTTCCCGAATAGGTCGCGTTGCGCGTGTGTCTTGCACCAGTCCTCAAAAGATGGCAATGCCATTTGTTCGCGAACCTCTTTCGCCAAGACCTGCCGCGCTACGACCGGACGCTGCGCGAGAGATATGCGCATGAAATACTTGTCGCTCTTGGACCTTTGCTCGACAATTTCGGCGATCTTACGGTCGAGCTCGGGGCCGGGATAAAGTACGGCCAATTCGTCGTCTACTTTCTGCGCGCGCCAGGTGTCGAACTCAAGTTCGATGTCTACAAGATACTGTCGGTGTTCAGCGTCTCGACGTCGGGCGGCCTCGCTGATGCGCCGCTTTCTGGAGGTGACGAAATCTGCTGGTATTGGCACGTCGTCCCGAAGGTAGTAGATCAGCAGCCCGGCGGGGTTCTGGATGCGACCGTTTTTATCGGCCGTCGCCTGAGAGGACACATACTCCACCACGTCGAGGATATTGCCAGCATCGTATTCCTTGACGAGTTGTTGTGCTTTATGCGGAGCAATGCCAAACGTCAGGAGTTCGGCCAGAGCCTGTTCTGCCTCCATACTCAGGCCTTTGTCTGTTTCGGCATCGTCCGTTGGCATGGAGGTGCTGGCGAGAGCTTGCACATCCCGGGTTACAGGCTGCAGCTTCGGCGTTGAGAGGGAGAGGCTGCGGAGGATGTCCTCTCCCGGCCAGAGGATGACCTTGTAGCCAATCTTGGAGGACATGAGCTGGATATCCCAACGAGACAGATAGCGGACCGAGATTAGTTCATCAAGGGCCCTCCCGATGGAGAGTTTGATTCTGGAAGGCTGTTTGTAGGCCTGGATGCCGAGGAGGACACAGAGCTGTTGATAGTCCTTTTCAACGGCATGTCCACTGCTCGATGCAAACCACCAATGCAATAGGCCGAATATTGCCTTGGCAATTGGCCGCCTCAACTTCTTGTAGGGCGCAAAATCTTCGACGTAGACGTAAGTAGCGTTGAGATTATCGAGTAGCCAGCTCGCGAGGGTCACTTCGTATTCGTCTGAACGGCCGGTACCCGATTGCTTGCCTACGCGCTGGAATGTTTCAAACACGTGGATCAGTTTGTCGGCGTAGCGTTTTGTCCGAGCAAAGAAGATTACCTGCCTGGAGGTGATCGTAGTGACCGCCATACGCTCGCCCCACTCTTTGATGTCCTCGTAATTGGAGCCCGCGGTGGCAATGCCAAGTTCCTTGAGCAGGCGATAGGCCGTGAAGCGGATCGGATTAGTAATGCAACCGAAGCGGAGACGCTGTTCATCGGCTATCTTCAGGAAGGCCATGAACTTGTCCCTGTCCGCAGTTGACGGTAGTCCGCGTGTGCCTTCAAACTCTATGGCGGCCACAATGCGTTTGCCGTCACGGTTGATGGTTGTCTCGATGCGGCGCTTGGTAAGGGGAGTACCCTTGCGTTTTTCGTCAGCGCCGAAAAAGCCGATTTGAAGAAGGTTCCGTTCGAAACGAATGGAATCAACATCAGCAAACGGGAGGATATCGGATTGAGAGGTGACGACGGGCGATGAGCTGGACATGTTGTGCCTGTTTATGATGATGAAGGAAGTAATTCATAGAGACAAGAGTAAAACAAATAAAAGCACATAGGAGATTGCAACCGTCAGTAAATAAAGGCGATAGAGGCCGTTTTGTACAACCCCGGTTCGATGTTTTTACAACAGGGGTTCGAGGACGGTACAACGGTGGTTCGAAGAAGCTACAACTGGGGTTCGCGATCCGTACAACAGGGATTCGAGGTTTCTTACAACGGGAGTTCGACGTTGGTACAACGGAGGTTCGAGATCATTGTAGCCCGGCTGTGTGCGGTCTTGGTGGGCTCAGACAGTGTATAGAGCACATAATAAAGTGGATAGATGTAGTGATCTCCAGGATATAGACCAGCCACGGAAGGGATAGGGCCAAGTGGGAGCCGGCGGCGTGAATGTGGGGGTGCTGCAGTTGTTGTGCAGATCGCTGCAGGGGCGGGCTACCACACAGCCGTCATGAAATGGAACGTCTTCATCGGGAATATTTGCGACGGTTGCTGGCGGCAGCTTTATAGTGGGCTCGTCCGGAGGGTGGTGATAGTGGCGTGTAAGATAAGTAGAATCAATGTTATAGAGCCATGATTGCCAATTGGGTACGGGGTAGCCAAGGGGGAGGGACCTGGTACGAAAGATGGTTTGCAGTGTTCGTAATAGATGTGGAATGAGATAGATAGCTCGTGTCGTACAACACAGGTTCGAGAATGAGCGCGCGGGAGGGGAAAGATATCGAACCTCAGTTGTAAGGGCAGAGAGAAGGGTTTTTGAATCAGCGATTTAGAGACGGGTGTACAACGCAGGTTCGATATGGGCCTGAGGAATTTGGAGTAAATGTCGAACCTCAGTTGTACGGGTTGGTCTAAGGACCATTGAATCAGCGAAATATGATGATTCGTACAACGCAGGTTCGATATGCGGAGGTTGGAGGGAGCGAGGATATCGAACTTCAGTTGTACGGAAGCCGTAAGTGTAATGGAATGAAATGGTGGAGATCAGGCGTACAACGCAGGTTCGATATTATTTGCAGATTTATTGCAATGTGAGATTTGGAGAGGCGCAACGGTGGAAAAGGCGACTGCGCGTACTTCCCTTCCCTGTTGGCTGAAATGAGTCGGCCAGTTGGCACTGCTCAAGTTGGGCCGATAAATTCACTGTTGCGCAGTATCGAGAGAAAAGGCCAGGCTCTTCCGCTGTTTGTGGTGCTGGGCGTTAGCGGTTTCGTCTTGGATCTTGCTCGCGGAGCGTCTTGATTACATCGACGAAGTCGGAATTGGATTTGAGTAGAACCAGAGCTGCGCGCATGATGTGACTTTCGCTAGGCCGGATAGCGTGTTGAGTGCGGAGGAAGATGTCGAGCTCACTGAGCTTTTCCTGTTCGGCGGGATCGATATAGACATTGATCTTCCGGGCTTTTACGGCGGTTTTGGAGGGGCGAGCCGGTGCCGCTGGGGCGGTGACTCTATTGGAGATCGGAGTTGGCTGAGTGGCGCCAGCGTTGGTTTCTGGACGTGTTGCTGGTATGGAGGAAACCGGGGGCGCGGGATGCTCAAGGACTGGAGGCGGAGGGGTGTCTGGTTGCGAGTTGACTGGAGTATGCGGTTGAGGAGCGGCTGCAACCTGATCTTTGAGTCCTTGAAGCGGGTCGAATTTTCGAATGGTGGCCACGTTATACCTCTGCATATTCCTGGTTTTGATTTTGGGGACCGGTGGTCGGTTGGTAGCCGAGGGTGAGGATTTCGGATACGAGGTTAGCGACCTGGAGTTGTGCGGGCACATCGAGGCAGGCCCAGCCACCGGTGAGAAAATGTGCGAAGACCTGACGGTCCTGGAGTTGGTTGGTTAATGCAGGGATGGGGATTTGAAGGACTTCGAAGGCCTCCTCGAGCGTCCGAGCTACGAGAGTTCCCTTTTTCACTTTGTTGATGAGGACTCGGGTGATTGCTTTCGGATTGGCTTGTATGGCGAAGTCGGCTGCGTCCTTCGCTTCCCACAGATCTGCCGCGTTGGGGGTTGTCATTACAAGCACGACGTTGGCGTGGCGGAGTGCCGTCGTGGTGCTCAAGTGGGCGAGGTTCGGCGGGGTGTCGTAAAGGATAAAGTCGTATTGCTTATTTGTTTCTGCCAGTTCCCTGCCGGCGATCTTTGAACTGCGCGAGCTGGTTCCTTGGTCGTCCCAGTCGTGAATGGCCACACGTTTGCCGGTTTGACGGAGTGCTTCGGCAATCAAAAGAGAGGCGGTGCTCTTCCCTACCCCTCCCTTGCGGGCGATTACGCAAATGTTCATAGCTACTCCTCGCGGAGCTTCCCGCGCAGTTTCAATATACCTCAAAACGGTAGAAACGTGCCACGTTACCACGGCAAAAACGTGACGACTCAAAAGAGTATAACGCTGACGCGCTGACGCGTTGACGCGGTTGCGTGTTGGTGGGGTGGTGCGGTGAAGACGTGACAGCGTAAGTAGGTACAACCGTAAAACGGTGGAAGCGTAAAAAGGTGAAGCGTTGGTGCTGTCATGCGGTGATGACGTATCAACGTAAAAGGGTATAACTGTGGAAACGTAGGAGCGTGGGAGCGTTCTAGGGTGACACGCTGTAAGGGTGACAACGCATACCTGTATCACAGTAGAACGCTACAAACGCATAAGCGTCATGCTGTGGAGAGGTAACAGCGTGGAACGGTGAGACGTTAACGCGTTATCACGCCAAGACGCTAACACGGGAACACAGTTCCACGTTTGCAGCGTTATAACGTGTAACGCTATAACGGTCACACGTTGAAACAGTGTTGCGTTTATGCGTTGCAGTATCTCATTCTTAATAAACGCTTTAGATCCTATCAGCGGATGTGGCGACACCGCAGCCGCTCCAGCACTTTGCCCCGCTCCCCGACGTTTTCCTGTGCGCGGCAGACGATCCGCGAAGCCAGAAGCGCACGCCCGCGCTCCTGAAGGAGATCCCCAAAGTGGACCAACTCTATCTGGAACCTCCCGGAACTGAGGATAACGCCCTGGAAAGGGAACTGGCCCCTCCTGATTCCATGACAGTCCTTTCGCGTAATGAGCACGCAGTTTTTGGGTGCGGCCTTGTCGCGTCTCCTCAATTGCGTAGCCACGGGCTCGCCAATGGGCCAACATTCTTCTTCGACTGACCTGGAGTTGGCTCCAAAATACCAAAGCTTGATATCAGCAGGCTGCCTCAGATCTATATATAGCGGCGTTCAGGGGCCGCAACCTGCCAGAAAACCTGACCGCCGACGACATCATGGCACACTGCCCCGCAGGCCCGAAGGTTCTGAATACCGAATCGGCCGTTCCCGAGCGCCAGAGCAGCAAGCAGAGGGCCGCCATAATCTCGCTGGGCACTCCCCGTGAGATGGCGAACCAACCCACAGCCAGCGCATCACGAGGGATACTAGGCGTTGCCATAACCAACTTCAGGTAGCTCAAGCATAGGGGCGGCGCTCAGCTTCTTACCGTGGGACCCAGGCGAAGACAAGGAAAACCTTTGCAAACGTCGCCTGCCTAGCAAACTTCCACAAGGCGTCACGGTTAACCATGTGGGTACCCCTGATGCTTTTGATACCGCTCACCGTCTTCCTCAGGGCCTCCCCGTGGTCTGGTCCACCTGGTGCGAGTGAATCTCAATCTCCCGATGAATCGAGGACTTCGCCTTGGGCAAGGCAGCGTGGCTGCTGGACGCCAGCAGAAGCAACCGCAGAAGCGGCAACAGGCTTTCACTCGATGCCGGAGCCCTATACTTCAGGAGGCAGTCTGCTCGCTCCTCCACCGTAAACACCATCCTCCTCATTTCCAGCACTGGAGTATCAATGAGCCATGCGACACGTACGGCGCAAATCGACGACATCATCGATGAGCTGAACGCTCTCTATCTAGAGCAGGCCGCCAATCTCCGCGAGTACGGTCAAGCTGCCATGGCAGGGGAGGGAACTGTGAATCTGGAGCGCACCCTTCGCCACCGGGAAGTTCAACGGGCAGAGCTATACCGCCAATTTGAACAGGCGGCCTTCCCTGTTTCAGCAGCACCAAAACTTCCTTGACCAAACCTGACCCATCCAGGACCCTCAAACCAGCAGGATCGCAAATCGCACAGAATGCAGGTGATGGAAAAGGCCGGATGGCGGTTGACGCGCGCAGGCGCCAACGGCGCACTGGACATACGCCATTCCGTGAAGAAACACTGCCCACTGTATCGGCCTGCTGCGGCCTGCGCGGCTTCGGACAAGAAGGACACGATATCGAGGTACCCGAGTATCTCGTGGATGGATTCTGCACGAATGGCCGCAAAATCCTCCTCTTGATGCAGCAAAAGCATGCCTTCGCGGGCTACTTCGAGCAGCGCCAAGAACAGGGCGGCACAAGCTCCGCCGCATGCCTGAACCCGGAACCCCTCCTCGGTTGAGACCGCGGAGCGGGGCGGGATTGAGGCAAGCCTCGCCCCGATCTAGCGGGCCAGGTCCTCGACGGTGACGCGGTCGCCTCTGCCTCTTCAAACGACCGGGATGTGCACGCGGCTTAGACCGCGTCTTGAACTGTGGACTGCGGGGGCCTTGCCGCCCGCCAACTCCAGCACCGCCCCGCAGCGCGCAGCAGCTCATCGCACAGAGTCGCGCCTTCGACATTCCGGGCCGGAAGCAGGCTGCGCGAATTGCACAGTACCAGCCATGAGGCCACTTCCACGAAACCTCCCCCAGCTCGGCATCAGATCCCAGGCGTTCTTCACATAGGCCAGGAACTGCCTGGTGATCTCAAGGACCGGCAGCGCGTCCATCGGATACTCGCGGAGCCTGATGAGAGTTAGGAGCAGGTCGAAGGGCCCGCCCTAGCGGGGAAGGGAGATGCCGAGTTGGGCGGACTTCTCCTCAACCATTACGGCTCCTTGGACACTTGGGTTGGCTCCCAGGCCGGGCATCGATCAGTCTCCTGAGCGAGTCCCGCGGCGAAGGCGGCAAAGTATCCAGCTGTGGATTGGCCAGCCCCATCACCTGCTCCAGCAGGTCTTCGGGCAATGTGAAGGAATTGTCAGCCCCCTGGGCCAAGATGCGGATGCCGGCCGGAAGAAGGGAGATGGGGCGGCGAGACGGCGGGGGAGAGACGGTCGCGGGGGCGTATCACTCCGGGGGCGCGACGGTCCCGATGACCCAGGACTCGTGCTCGATCTGCGCTACGCATCCACACAGCCTCGCCGCAGGGCAGACCGCCTGCGCGGCTCCATATTAGTACAATTACACCAATTAATAGCGTTCGCACTAACGCCCCTAATTACGCTGTGCGACAACAGCTGATTAGCAAAGGCCTGGTTTGGAGCCAGCGCCATGGCGAGACCGCCTTCACCGCGCCCTTGTTCAACAAATTTATGATCCGGCGGATGCCCAGGCTGGAAAAGCCCGAACCTAAGTGCCGCACGCACTGATCCTGTGATTCATTAGGCCCAGACCCGCACTCGCTACCAATCTGGGGCAATCTGGGCATGCCTCGCGATAATTGCGTTGTCGGCCCGCCTTTGCTGATCTCCACCCACGCGCATGAAAAGCTCTTCAGGAGGCCCGGCTTCGAGAGCGTCGCTAGGTAGGACTCTCTCGTTTCCACCGCAAGGGTCGGGCATCGCTGGCGGAGGCGTCCGCAGGGAAGGGAACTGACGGGTATTTCGAAGCCGCGCTTGAGCCCCTGTCAGGGGAACGCCGTGCCGAGCCGATCCCAGCCGACCACCTCTCCCCAGCCGCAAAGCAGACCGTTTCCCGAGCGCTTCTCATATCCACGCCCGAGGGGGCACAGCTTCATCTTGCCGCTTTCTCTACCAGGAGGCCGGGCGGCAAAACTCCGCTCTTGCCCACTCTCAAGGGGCAAAGCCAGGCTTGAGCAAGTTGGTTACGGGTTGTACCTACCGGCCTCCAACCGTCTGCTGTCCGTACGCTATTCCGCGAAAAAACTCTGCTCTCTAGCCTCAGCCTGCTGCGACTTGCGGGGCTTTCGACGACCCGCGCCTTGCGCTCGACCTAAGCCAGGTATCCGCGCGGCCCCGCCATCTGGTCGAGCTTGAGAAGCAGGTCTTCGCGGCCGGCGGCGGCGGCGTGGCCGATCCTTTAGCCGCCCCGGCCGTGCACCAGGAGCATGGATCAGATTATTCACAACGACAATGTTACTTGTCGTGCACACATCACCCGCGCCTGATAATCTGACCGCGCATGAGTGAACTCGTTCCAACCCCGCCCCCAGTCGCCCCCCTCCTTGAAGATGTGCGTCGCTTGATCGTCGAGGCCCGGCGCCAGACCGTAGTAGCCGTCAACCTTGGCCTCACCGCGCTCTACTGGCAGATCGGCCAGCGCATCCGGCACGAAGTCCTGGGCACGGAACGCGCCGCCTATGGGGAGCAGATTGTCGCCACGGTGTCGCGACAATTGGTAGCCGAGTTCGGACGCGGCTTCACCGACAAAAACCTGCGCCGCATGATGCAGTTCGCCGAGGCATTCCCGGATGAGGCAATTGTCGCCACGCTGTGGCGACAATTGAGCTGGTCGCATTTTCGCGAGCTTCTACCTCTGACACAGCCCTACCAGCGAGAGTTCTACGCCGAAATGGCGCGCATCGAAGGCTGGAGCGTGCGCACCCTCCATGAGCGCATCGACTCTATGCTCTACGAACGCACCGCACTGTCGAAGCAACCGGAAGCCCTTATCCGAGAGGAACTGGCCCTGCTGCGCAGCCGTGGCGACGTGACACCGGCTCTGGTTTTGAAAGATCCCTACATTCTCGACTTCCTGGGACTGGTAGACCGGTTTCATGAGCGCGATTTGGAGGACGCGATTCTGCGCGAACTGGAGACTTTTCTCCTGGAGTTGGGAACGGGGTTCTCCTTCGTTGCGCGGCAGAAACGTATTCAACTCGACGGCGAAGATTTCTATATCGACCTCCTGTTCTATAACCGCAAGCTCAAACGCCTCGTGGTTGTAGAGCTGAAACAGGGCGCCTTTAAGCCGGAATACAAAGGCCAGATGGAACTCTACCTGCGCTGGTTGGACAGGTATGAGACCGAATCTGGCGAAGAGATGCCCCTGGGCATCATCCTTTGTGCTGGCAAGAATACCGAACAGATTGAATTGCTCGAACTGAGCGCGGCCGGCATTCATGTCGCCGAATATCTGACGGTTCTGCCCGCGCCTGAGATCCTGCGCGAGAAACTGCATCAGGCCATTGAAACGGCACGGCTGCGCCTTGAGAGCCGCGCCGGAGAAAACAAAGGGGAAGAGCCGGGCCTATGATCCCCAGCGCCCTGCCGAACACGGCTGATCGGCAACCGGATGGGAGCGTCTCCGTCAGCATGGCGCTTCTTCATCCCGCTGTGGCCAGCGCGAATTCAGCGATGGTCGCGCTACGCCAGACGGTTCTCAAGGCGGTGTCCTCCCCGCACACGCGGCGCAACTATGCCAAGGCGCTCGGTGAGGTCTTCGCATTTAGCGAGCTACGCGAGCAGCCGCTCTCGCGCGATCTTCTGATGGAGTACCGCGACCAGATGATCGCACGGAAACTGAGTCCATCGACCATCAATGTCCGGCTCTCGGCGGTGCGCAAGCTGATCGGCGAGGCCAAGCGCAACGGCATCCTGGGAGTAGAGCAGGCTGCGCAGATGGCCGATGTGCCGAACGTGCGCCAGCAGGGAACCCGCCTCGGCAATTGGTTGACCCTCGAGCAGGCCAAGGCACTGCTCACCGTTCCCGACCGCGTGACCCTCAAAGGCAAGCGCGACGCGGCTATCCTTGCCCTGTTGGTGGGCTGCGCCCTGCGCCGGGCCGAGTTGGCCGCGCTCAAGATGGAAAATATTCAGCAGCGCGAGGGCCGCTGGGTGATCGCCGATCTCAGCGGCAAAGGCGGTCGCATTCGCACTGTGGCCATCCCCATGTGGGTCAAGCTCTTGATGGACACCTGGACGTCAGCCGCTGGGCTGAGTGCCGGACGACTGCTCCGGCCAGTCAACAAAAGCGGCTGCGTTGCGGGGGAGAAATTGAGCGTTTGGGCAGTCTGGAGCGCGGTTGAAACTTCCGCCAAAGCCATAGGTATCGAGCGCTTCGGCGCCGACGATCTGCGCCGCACCTGCGCGAAACTCTGCCGCAAAAACGGCGGCGACCTCGAGCAGATCAAATTACTGCTCGGTCACGCCTCTATCCAAACCACCGAACGCTACCTCGGTTCCGAGCAGGAGATTGCTGTTGCTGTCAACGACAACCTGGGGCTCTAAATGAAGGAAGAAGCACGGCGGCGCGCTGGATATCAAAGAAGCTCTTGCACCAATGCCGCCGAAGGGTTGCATCGGCTTCCCCGGTGCCGGCTCGCCGTTTGAGAGCGCCGGTTGATGGCGAGAACACGGGTAACTCCCACGGCGAGTGGGACATACGGGATCTTGCGAACAGAGGCCAACTACATCAGCCTGTCGCGATCTGCGTGGCTTCGTACAACAAGGGTTCGATATTAGGGTATTCGGGCATCTCGTGGATGGATTTTGTGTGAATCGGAGCAAAATCCTCCTCCTGATGCAGCAAAAGGATGCCTTTGCGGGCCAGCTCGAGCAGCGCCAAGAATAGGGAGGCACGAGCTCCATCGCTTGGCTGAGCTCGGAACCACCCCTCAGTTGAGACAGCGGCGCGGGCCGGAATCGAGGCAAGCCTTGCGGCGATCCAGCCCACCAGATCCTCGACGGTGACGTTGTCGCTCTCAGTCTGGTCAAGCGACCGGGCGGCGCGGGCGGCTTCCAGGGCCCGGCCTGCGGCTTCAAGTACATCCTGGACTGTGGGGGCCTCATCGTCCGCAAGTTCCGGCACTGCCTCGCCGCGCCCAGCCGGGGCACCGGCGCTCCCTGGCCGTCCTCTTCCTCCTCGATCGCGCAGGAACTCGGTGGCAGCTCGAAGTGTTTCATGGTCGAGAACGGCGCGCCGCAGTTCTTCACGCGGAGTTGGGCCCCCGTCATTCCCGGCCGGAAGCAGGCTCCGTGATTTGAGCAGCACAAGCCAGGAGGCGACTTCGACGAACTCGCCACCCAGCTCGGCATCGAGATCCCGGGTCGCTCTGACATAGGTCAGGAACTGACTGGTGATCTCAAGGACGGGAAGCGCGTCGATCGGATACTCGTGGCGCCGGATGAGAGCCAGAAGCAGGTCGAAGGGCCCGTCGTAGCGGGGAAGGGAGATGCCGAGTTGGGCGGAGTTCTCCTCGGCCATTACGGCTCCTTGAATCCTTGCGGCACCGGGGCCGGGCCCCGATCAGTCTCCAGGGTAAGTGCTGCGGCGAAGGTGGCAAAGTCTCCCGCGGCGGACTGGGCAAGGCCCATCACCCGTCCGAGCAGGTCTTCGGGCGACGTGAAGGAGATCGTCAGCTCCCCGGGGGCCGAGATGCGAGTGCCGGCCGGAAGAGCGGAGCTGGTGCGTCGAGGAGGGGGAGGAGAGACCCGCCGCGGGCGCGCCTCACTCCGGAGGGCGTCGAGGGTTTCTACGACCCGGGACTTGCGCTCGATCTGGGCCAAGTATCCGCGCGGCCCCGCCATCTGGTCGAGCTTGAGAAGCAAGTCTTCGCGGCCGACGACGGAGGCGTGGCCGATCCTGTAGCCGCCAAGCCCGCGCATCAGGTTGTTGGCCTGGCGGCGCTTAACGCCGAAGAGCTTCTCGATGGCCGGCCGGTCGAGAAAAGGGGAGGGCAGGGCAGCGATGGAGGTGCGGATATTGTTGAGATCGGCGTGCCATCGGGGCTTAGCTGGCATGAAAGCAATATACCATTGTTTATATGTGAATGCGCGTTCGCGCAAAATAAAAGTCAAAACTAACGCCTGATAATATGCTGTTCTCGGGCGTTATGGCGTATACTGCCTAAAACGGCCGTTTTGGGCCCGTGTGTGAGGAGAACCCGTTACCCATGTCGGACAGCCCAGTGAGCGCCCTGGAGATTGAGCCCGAGATCCTGCCCCCGGCGTCCGCTGATCTCGGCCTGGCCAGGATCGCGCCCGGAAGCGATGCGGCGCTCGGGTTTCCCCAGCTGCCTGCCGACGATCCTTTATATTCGACCGCCCAGGCCGCCCGCATATATATGGATGCGGCCAAGGCTGCCGCCACCCACCGGGCCTATGACTCCGACTGGCGGCACTTCGCCGCCTGGTGCGACCAGAACGGGCTGACCCCGCTCCCAGCCACGCCCTCAACGGTGGCCCTCTACCTAACCTCGCTCGCCAAGCCTCCCGATGGGGAGAAACCGCGCAAGGCGGCCACGATCACCCGGCGTCTGACCTCGATCAACGCCGCCCACAAAGAAAAGGGCCTCGATTCTCCTGCCACAATGAACCATCGCCTAGTTGCCGATACACTGCACGGTATCCGCCGCTCCCTCGGCGTCGCTCAAACCAGAAAGAAACCGCTGACCAGAGACCGCATCGTCAAGCTACTGGGCGTGCTCGAGGGTCCGATCGCTGCCGCGCGGGACAAGGCGCTGCTGCTGATCGGCTTCGCCGGCAGCCTGCGGCGCTCTGAGCTCGCGGCCTTGCGGGTGGAACATGTGACCTGGCACCGCAAGGGCATCACCCTCGCTATTCCCCGCTCGAAGACCGACCAGGAGGGGCAGGGAAGGGAAGTGGAGATTCTATTGGGAGTTCACGATCTGACCTGTCCGGTCATGGCACTCGAAAACTGGTTGAAGATCTCCTCTGTGAAGAGCGGGTACGTGTTCCGCCGGGTTGGGCAGCACGGCAACGTCGGCGAGGCGCTGGACAAGGATTCGATCGGGCGGATCGTGAAGCGGCTGGTCCGGCGCGCGAAGTTCGCGACCCCGGAGTCATATGGCGGCCACTCGCTCCGGGCCGGCTTCGTGACCGAAGCCTCCACGAACGGCGCCACGGACCTTCAAATCATGAAGCAGACGGGGCACAAGTCGATCGCCATGGTCCACCGTTATGCGCGCCAGGACCAGAAGGACCGGCAGGCCGCGGCGGGCAAGCTGGGACTCTAAAGGAGGAGCCGGTGGAAGAAACATGGGAACTGAAGCCCAAGATCGAGGCGCTGCTGATCGCCTCGGACCGTCCAGTGACCATCCAGGCTCTGGCCCTATGCCTCAGCGTGGGTGAAGACGAGGTGGACGCGGCGCTCCAGGAATTTGAGGCCGATCTGCTGGCCGCCGACCGGGGAATCCAGCTTCGGCGCCGGCCGCACGGCGTCCGCATCGAAACCAAGCCCCAATACGCCGATCTGGTCGGCCAGCTGCTTCCCGAGCGCAAGGCGAAGCCTATCACCTCGCAGGCGCTCGAAACGCTGGCGATTGTGGCTTTGAAGCAGCCCGTCAGCACGGGCGATATCAATGCGATTCGCGGCATCGAGAGCGCGGGAACGGTCCAGACACTGCGGAATCGGAAGCTGATCGCGCGCTCACCGCGCCTGGGTCCGCGGCGGGAGAGGATCTGGCGGACCACCCAATTATTCCTTGACACCTTTGGCCTGGCCTCGCTCGAAGATCTGTACAAAGAGGGGTGTATGGAAAAGGTCTTTGCCTCCGTTTACAGCGGGGAAATGGGTGTCGAAGACCGAGCAGCACCCTTCGATCATGCGATGCGCGGCAATATCGAGGCGTCTTGAAAAAAATGGCAAGCTCCTCAAATTGTGCTAGTGTGGAGTCCACGATCAGGACTGAAGGCCGATTGCTTATTGTGAGAAGTTGTTGAAGTGAGATCCGCTGCGGAATAGCGGGAATGATAATTCTCGGTAGTCGAGACGGAGTATCGGCTTCTCGAACCTTGACAGCGAGCGAGAACGACCATGACAAGCCTCAAATCCGATTTAGGAAAGCTGCTCCATCACGCGCTGCTTCCGTTCAGAAAACCTGCCCCCGACGATGCAGACATTCCGGTACCGCCCGCCCACAATCCAACTGTGTCAACTCCTGCACTCTTCATCGACGATCTCGATCTCTCGGGTCTAGCTCAAGAAGACAGAGCAATCACCTCCCTTCACGCCCTTTGCGGGAAACCGCACCCGTCCTTGGACCGTTGGTTTGCAGACGAACTCTTACCGGGATTGATGGCCTATGCCACGGTGGCACCTGACGCCGAGCCACTTTTCTTCATCAATGTGAACCTCAAACTTGCGCCGTATGGTCGCCGCGCGGCTCGCGACGGTCTCAAGATTCTGGAGCACATCCGTTTCACCAAGGTGCTCCCTGAGAAGATTCGCTTTGCATCGATGGTCATGTATAGTTTCGAACCTGGATGGCGAATTTCTTCCCTGGAACTCAATCTGTACGCGCCGGAGCAAAAATAGACCACGTAGCGCCGCGTTAGCGGCGTGACGTGGCGGAGTAAAAGGAGAC
>Ga0118677_10009966_pt1 | contig 14673 bp, 13 predicted proteins | sample AliMusrvi5mmetaG_FD_86154 | JGI IMG/M metagenome (GOLD analysis project Ga0118677, IMG submission 86154)
AAGAACAACTGGATTATGCCGAATCGGCAAGATCAAATGTGATGAAAATAGATAGAAGTTCAGCTAGATGGAAAATATATTGGGTGTTGTCGGCATAATCCTGGAATCGGCATTATGGCGAAGCGAGTGTATAGATATTTTTTTTTAATGTTGCATGCTGAAACGACAGCTTTCATGGCGCTTTGCGTTCCACCTATGTTCATATGGGTGGTTGCCCCACGGATTGTTGCCATTGATCCCCGGTAATTTGGAAAGAGCCATACCGGATGGCGATGCTCTTTCCAGAGCAGGCGCAAAGCGTGCAAAGTACGATCTGGCAAAGGGACCAGCCGATCTTTATGGCCTTTTCCCCGACGGATATGAATGCGCTTTCGCCCGGCATCAATATCACCCACTTGAAGCGACAGTGCTTCCTCCAAGCGGAGTCCCATCGAATAGGTGGTCAGGAGAAAGACACGATAGCGTAATTTTTCGGCTGCACCGATAAGTTGCTCTATTTCTGTAGAGGTAAGAATGTCAGGTATCGTTTTGATCTTTGGGGCTTTGACCATATTGAGCCATTGCCAGTCGAGTTTAAGCGTATGCTTCCAGAAGAACATGAGCCCAAGCCTGTCGAGTTTTACCGTACTCCACGAGTGTGTATCAATCAGCTGGGAAAAATAGTTTTCCAATTGATCCACTGTCAAGAGATCCGGGCAACAGTCAAAGTGTTTCTGAATTCGACGAACCGACCGCGAATAGGCATCAATCGTTTTATCGCTCTTTCCTTGTAGTTTTAGCAGCTTCAGGTGGTGCGCATAAAGGCTGTCAAAACGTTTTACTTCTGCTTGCTTCATGGTATACTCCTTTCGTTATAAGTATCTGGAATTAGACACTTGCAGGAGTTATACACTGAGTTGCTGTTTTCCGCCGCAGAGCGGCTTCGTTCAACTACAAATTTAACGATAATATCTTCATGACACAACTCCCAGATGGTATAGAAGAAGAGACCTCGACCAAGATCAGATCCCAAGGACCGATTGACTGGAGCGTGCTTAATGCTCTGAAGTCGATTCAAAAGCCGGGACAACCTGATGTGCGAAAACGATTAACTGATGCCTACCTTTTTTCTGCTCCGGAATTACTTAAAAAAGCAGCGTCAGCGATAGCTGTATTGGACAGAGATGCACTAAAGAGAGAAGCTCATTCTTTGAAGTCATGCAGCCTAGCAATCGGAGCTACTCAATTGGGGGCGATCTGTTACGAATTAGAAATTTTAGGAGGGGACAACATGCTGGAAAATACTCCTTCTCTACTACGCCGGGCGGAGGATGAGTTTGTCGCTGTCTGCTCTGTCATACGCAAGGAGATGGAATAAAAAGGATCATTATTGACACTGAATAAACACAAAATGACAGACCCTTGAGGTACTGAAAAAGGACAAAAGCATGAAGGTCGGAGAACAAATATCCCTGGCAAAGATTTACGTCAAAGTGAGTGCGGTTGTGTGCATTTTCATTATCGGTGTCGTTGCATTAACTTCTCATGCTGCAGAAAACGTTCCCCCTGCAAAGGACGACCAGTTAGGGGCACTCACCCTCCAGCAGTGCGTCGATATTGCATTGAAAAATAATCGTTTCCGATCTGTTTCTCGCCATAGTATTGAAATCGCCGAGGCCCAGCACCAACAGGCCCTATCAGGATACTGGCCTCAGATAGGTGCCAAAGCAACGTATTCCATCATGGATAAAGATCCCAATTTCATATTTCCTTCCCAAAACATCTCCATGCCGGCAGGTACCGCCCTGGTGATCCAGGTACCAAACCCTTATGTTCCAGGCACCACAATGCAAATGCCCATTTCTAGCCTTACGGTGCCTGAACAGGATGTTAAGTTAATGGACAGAAAAAACCTGGTGAGTTCGATTAACGCAACATTGCCGATCTATACGGGGGGACAGGTCAGCGCAATGGTCCGTCAGACTGAACAAGGGATGAGGGCAGCTAGGGAGGAGGCTAGACGTACTGACCTGCAGATTGCTTATGATGTTACCCGCTATTATTACGGCGTCGTACTCGCCAGGAATCTTGCCCAGATTGGAAAAGATGCCCTCAGTCGCATGGAAGCGACCTTGGAGGTAACCGAAAACCTGTATCATCATGGTTCGGGAAAAGTTAAGAAGACCGACTACCTACGTAACAAAGCTGTTGTGAAATGGTTACAGACTGCAGTCTCAGGTTTGGAGGCCAATGAACAACTAGCACGGGCTGCGTTAACCAATTCAATGGGAGTCGGATGGGAAGACTCGGTCGAACCTTCATTGCAGGAGCTTCCTTTTAATCCTGTCATTGTGGTTCTGAAAGAATTGGTAAATGGCGCTTACAGCTTCAATCCAGACTGGGCTCGTCTTGAGGCAGGGCTCGAGGCAGCGTCGGCAAAAATTGACGAGGCCAACAGCGGCTACTTCCCTAAAGTTGGCTTGTTTGGCAGTTTTTCACGGATTGATAATTCCTATGACAAAGGCCTCGTGACTCCCGAAAACAAGGAGTCATGGATGCTTGGTGTTGGGGTAGAAATGTCACTTTTTAACGGGTTACGTACTACCAATGAGGTTAGTGAGGCTAAGGCACGTCTTCAAAAGATGAAGCAGGAGCAACTTCTTTTCAAAGAGGGAATAGCCCTCCAGGTGAAACATATCTACATTCAGGTCATGAGCTGCCAGCAGCAAAAGGCATCATCCGAGGCCGCAGCGGCCACATCCGGAGAAAACCGTTCTTTGAATGAGCGCGCCTATCGCGAGGACCTGGTGGAGACCAAGGATGTCCTGGAAGCTCAGATTGTAGAATCGCTGATGCAGGCCCAGTACCAAAAGACACTCTATGATCACCTGGAAGCACGGGCTAACTTGGATTTTGTTGTTGGTAAGCAGATAGCAGATGTGATATCAACTGGGGCGGCGCAGTGATTCTACTCATGTAGAGAGGGAGATCAGCATGGGAAGATATCTTGTTACAAGTCTGCTGATATTAATAATGTTGTGCGGTACAGCATGGTGTACTTCGTCAAATTCCGAAACAACGGCTAACACTGCTTTAGACAGACTACCCCCTCTTGTCTTTGGTTACACACCTCAAGTATTTTATAATGTTGATCCGAAAGATGCCATTACTCTTATTGATACCTGGACGCGTATATCCCAAAGTAATTTAAATAAAAAGGTAAAAATATCAACAGTCAATTATAAAACATTCGAGGAATCCCAAAAAGCCTTAGAAAAAAATGAGGTAGACATTCTTGTCATGATACCTGAGGAGTTTATCAAGTTGCGGGTAAAATTCGATCTTGAGCCGGTAATGTCGGCGGACTACGGAACTCACTTCTACAACGACTTGCTCCTAGTGGTTCGAAAAGGAGATGGTATTATACGACTCGAACAACTGCGCCATAAAAAGATGAATGTCGATGTTGGGCAACAAGGAACTATTGCAATCAAGTGGTTAAATTCCCAACTGAAGACGCAGGGATTGCCCAGCTCTAAGGATTTCTTGGGAAGCATCTCAGAATTCACCAAGAGTAACCAGGCTCTTTTACCAGTATTTTTTGGTAAGGCCGATTCCTGCCTGGTGAGTCAAAGTCACTACGAGACCATGAGTGAGATGAATCCACAGATCTCCAGTCAATTGTATATTCTCGCTCATTCTCCAGGGTTCGTCACCGGGATAATAGCCATACGCTCAAGTGTCGACAGAACGATTCGCGAAACAATAGTAAAAAATCTTGAGAATATCGATTCAGATCCAAAGGGGAGGCAGATTATGACTCTGTTCAGGATCAATCGGCTTGTGCCGTTTCAGGCCGAGCATCTGAAATCCGTTGAAAAGTTGATCCAGGAAAGCGAACAAGTCATTTCGAAACCGAGAAAACAATAACATTTATGGCGTTTCCCATCATACGACAAACATCCTGCAAGATTATATGCTTCTTGGTAGTCCTGCTGTCTGGACTCTTTTTGGTTGTATCTGCCTGCAGGGCAAAAGAAATCAATGACGGCATGCCGGAACAGTTTCGAACTGGTTTCATGGAGTGTACATTTCAGAGCTATGACATACGAGACGCAAGGGCAATTCTAGAGATGAATGCCAAGGAAGCTGCCCGCTTAATGGACCTAAATGTACCCACAAAGGTTAACTTTTTCTCGGATACAGAAGCGATGATCATGGCGATTCGGAAGGGCGAACTGGAGCTGTTCACGCTCCCTGCCATCGAATACCTGAATGTCCGAGATAAAAAGGTCGCTATACCGATCTTTGTCAATGGCGACAACAATGGCAATGGAATCCAATATCTTCTTATCACCCGTAAAGACAGTGGGATCCGTTCGTTTTCTGACCTTAAAGGGAAGTCGTTGATGCTCCCACCTATTTGCTATTTTAAACCGGGGCATCTTTGGCTGGATGTCCTGTTGCTGAAAGAGAAAAAAGAGGATTTAGAGAGTTTCTTCAGCGCGGTTCAGCTGTTACCAAGATCCAGCAATGCAACCCTGGGAGTCTTTTTCCGAAAGGCGGATGCAGCACTTGTTACCCGTCAAGCATTTGAAATAAATCTGCAACTCAATCCGCAACTGGAACAGAATTTAACCATTTTGGCTCAATCTCCTTTTCTGCTCAATGAGGTAATCTGCCTTGCTTTCGATTCGACGGAATACTTTCGGAATCGAATTACCAATGCCTTGTTGAAATATAACGAAAGCAAGGCTGGTCAACAGCTCTTCACCATATTCAAAAACGCCGGTATACTCCCCTTCAAACCGACATACTCAGAAGGGCTTGAGAACCTGATTGCTGAACAGAATCAGTTGAAAACAAAAGAAACATTAAAAAAATAACCCATCTTCAGTGAATGAAACGAAAAACGGAGGACCGATAATGAGCAAGATGGGGATTTTTAGAAAACTCTGGCCCAAAAAGATTTTACTTCGGGCGACCTTCGTTTTTTCAGTCACAATCTTGCTGACACTTGTCATTTTTACTCTTGTCAACATGCCGTTTCAACGAAAAACAATACTTAACGGCATGGAATCTGAGGCAGGGAGCATTGTTACATCCATAAGCCAGGTTACAGCGAGTGCGATCATTATTGAGGATTTCGGCACTGTTATTGAGCATTGTATGATGGTTGTCAAGGAAAGCCCATCAATTAGTTATGTGGTAATTACCCGCAATGACGGATTTTCCCTCATAATGACCAAAACAGGTTGGACCCAGACTACTCTCAGCGGTTTCTGGATGCCGACGGATGTAAATACAAGGAAGAGTCGATTTATAAAAAGCGATATTTCACATAACGAAATATATCACTTTTCTTCCCCATTTTCTTATTCAAATATCGATTGGGGGTGGATTCATCTTGGACTATCCTTGGATACCTTCAATCAAAACATGAAGGAAATGTATTTCCGCACCCTATTGCTTACGCTGCTCTGCCTCGCAATCGGTATTATGATAGCGTTCGTTTTTGCTAATAAAATCATCAATCCAATTTCTTCGCTTGTCGCCGTTACTGAGGCGGTTTCTAGAGGTGACCTGAATGCTCGTGCCACCATTACAACAGGAGATGAACTCCAATTTCTTGGTCAATCCTTTAATCTCATGACTGAGCAATTAAGGCAGGTACAGGAAGAGATAGTTACCTCTCATGAATACACTAATAGTATTATAAATTCAATGAACGATGCCTTAATTGTGATGTCTCCTGATGGCTATATTAGACGCGCCAATGCGGCAACATACAAACTTCTGAATTATGAAGGAGGAGAACTGACAGGACAACGCATAAATAAAATTTGTATGATAGGCGAAATAGGGAGTGAGAATGAAACCTTTGCTTTCAAGTTTTCGTTAAAAAGTTTGCTGGATCATTCCAATAACTTTGAAACAGTCTATAAAGACAAAAATGGCAGATTAATCCCAGTGATTTTTTCGGCATCTGTTATCCAAGCTAAAAAACCTTCCATACAAGACATTGTTTGCGTTGCTCTTGATATAACAGAGCGAAAAGAGCTGGAGAAAACTCTTCAAGCTGCAAAAGAAAGCGCAGAGACCGCAAATACAGCGAAATCTCAGTTCCTGGCCAATATGAGTCACGAAATCCGAACACCGATGAACGGCGTTCTGGGCATTTTGAGTATGCTGCTCGTTGACACATCTTTAGGCGTCCAACAGCAGAAGATGGTGAAAATGGCATATGCGTCTGCAGAACAATTGCTTGGTGTTATCAACCAGATACTCGATTTTTCGAGAATCGAGGCCGGAAGGCTCCAGTTGTGTAATAAAGATTTTCGACTCCATGATATGATAAACGAGTTGATAGAGATTTTTAGACTCAGAGCTCTTAATCGAAATATCAGTCTGATATACACAATTGACGATAACGTACCGATTGCTGTTAAAGGGGATGTCATCCGATTACGGCAGATTCTGATTAACCTGGTTGGCAACGCATTAAAATTCACCGAGAATGGAGAGGTGTCTGTTGACGTGAGCGTCGTGGAGGAGATATCTAAGAATATTGTCCTTCGCTTTGAAATACGCGACACCGGACCTGGGATACCAAATGATAAAAAGAAAGTTATTTTTGAACCCTTTTCCCAAGCCGACTTTACCATGGCAAGAAACTACGAAGGAACCGGTCTTGGCCTATCAATTACGAAGGAACTTGTCGAGGCAATGGGAGGCAATATTGGAGTCCAGAGTGAGGAGGGCCAAGGAGCTGTGTTCTGGTTCACTATATGTGTACAGTATGCAGAATCCGATTCCCTTACCATTGTTGATGCAGACAACCAACTTGAGAATCGTAGCAAGAGTCAGGGTAGTGATTCTGTGCTGAACATTCTGTTGGCTGAAGACAATTTGGTCAATCAGGAGGTTGCTCAGATGATTCTTGAATCGCTTGATTGTAACACGGATATTGCAACCAGTGGCCGAGAAGCGGTGAATGCTGTCTTTACTAAGAAGTATGATCTCGTCTTTATGGACTGCCAGATGCCTGAAATGGACGGATACGAGGCAACCAGAATCATCAGGTTGCGAGAGTCGGAACGCGGCTACGAGGGGGATCGTACAACTATTGTTGCATTAACCGCTTTAGCCACAGATGGCGACAGAAATAAATGCATAGCCGCTGGCATGGATGACTATCTTTCGAAACCATTTTTAATGTCAGAAATTGAAGCGATCTTGAATCGATGGTACCCGAGATCGGCTAAAGTGTGAAGGAATATCCAACAATGAAAATGCCTATTCAGGTCTGGCTATCCGACCAATATCATTACAAACCAATGTGTTCTGAATCAAAGGGTGAGTTTCATTCAAAGTCCTTCTCCAAGAAGGAACTGGTTTCCAAAGTTAGACACGTTTTTAGAAAATACGATAGCTGATTTTATTTTAATTTTGGCGATTCGAAGAAGTCCTACCTCTGAAGCCTATCAAACGTCACACTTGTTTTAAGTGATATTCTGGCTAAAGATTGTTTGCAGGTATTATCGGTTGGTTATTGACCATTAATAAATTGACATTGCCAGGCCAAACCTCACTAAAATCAGCTTTTATCCGAGGGTTATGTTACTACTGTTAATACAATCAAATAGTTATCTCGAATTCCTAGCAACATATGAAGGTCATATTGATCTTTTGAGAAGCAAACATATCCTGACAGGAAAATAAAAGGTAGAAGCCTCAGATTGTTCTTGAGTCTCCGTGATGGTCAGTGAGTATACGTACCAAACCTATTCTTCTATTTTTTTACTTGAGCTTTTGCTTTCGGTAAGCCATGTTTTGATGGTCCTTAGCTCGTCCAACTTCAACGGATGCGTAGTCGATATATACTCACTCACCAGAGGCGAGATTTTTACAGAGATCGAAACCTTTTTTCATCAATACTCTCAAAAAACAACTGGAGATGCATCTGGCAAATGTCTCGGTGCTTAAACAGACCTCCCGCATTAAACCTTTTGAGAGAGGGTTTCAGGTCTAAGAGATTAACACTGTCCTTTGTCGCTAAGAGATGTCACGTCATCTCCTACAATTATGTGATCCAGCACCAGAACATCTATAACCAACAATATGTTTTTTAACATGCGAGTGATCTCAATATCTTGTCGAGTTGGACTACTACTCCCTGAGGGATGGTTGTGGGCAAAAATAACCGAGGCGGCATTTACACGTAAGGCTTCTTTGACCACTTCGCGAGGGTGAACAACTGTAGAATCGATAGTACCAAAAAACATTTCTCTCCATTTATTAATCCTGTGATTACAGTCTAAAAACAGACAACCGAAGACCTCATACTGTTTTTTTATGAGAAGGGTGGAGATCGCCTCCTTTGCATCTTCTGTCGATCCAATATAATCAGTTCCTTTTTTCAAAGCAGCGCGAGTGCGACAACGACCTTCTTTGATGATCATTTTTGACGTTGCAGGGGTATATTGTCCCTGTTCGTTTTGGATAAACAATATCATGGTCTCACCTCATTAGGCATCAAAGTAAAAGACCATGCCAAGGACAAGAAAAATGTTGCGCTCCGATTAGACTTTATGTGAAATTGGTTATTATTCGTATTTTATAGAGGGGGATTATCCATTCTCATCTCCAACGAAAATCATAGCTTACTTAGTTACATGTTGTGATCCGACGCACCAATCTAATTACTGATTCTTAAATATTTCTTATATTTCCAACTAACGGAAAAATTTTTTGTGGTGGAATGAAAAAAAGAGCTTTCTGGTGTGATCCTATCTGTTTAAAAAGTTTATCTGGTCGTTTTTGTATGTGAATAATGCCCCATGATATTTCTGTTGTGAGAGAGCGACTTCCGGCCTGCCAGCTAATTCAAGGGAAGTCGCTTTTTTGTGTCCGGTCATTAAAGTGGCACATTTTGTTTCTGCAGGTCATCTGAGGTAGAAATCCGCCTCGCTTCCATGAATGCCACAACATCATCGACCAAATATCTCACTGATTTTCCATTTTTCACGTAGGGAAAACCACGTCCATTAAACCGATCGTTCCGTAGGGTCTGTAATTTCCGTCCTGTCATCGCCTCAACTTCTTTTTCACTAATCCATTTTTTTTCTGCCATCACAAATTCTCCTTATGTTGAATAATATAAAACCCAATATCCTGTTGGATATGCGGGGATAATTACACAATCAAAAAAAGGCTGCAGAAGCAAAAACGGGGATAAATTGGGGAAAACAGAGCAGTGATACAGGGGGATATTAGGGGTAAATTGGGGAAGATAAGGGAGTGTAGTTATTTTTTATTGTTTCGCAACATCCAAGCATTTAATTCAGACGGTAATGCCGTCACTGTCCCTGTTCCGACTGACGACGCGGGAAAATCCTTATCACGTTTTCTCCAAAGCTTAATGGTTTTTGCGTGGACTCCACAATACTTCGCGATCGTCTCCAAGGTTCGCAACGGCTTTTCTTTTTCCCTCGATATGATGGACATATCATTTTGGGCGACAGGTTCAACTGGAAATGGAGATTTCGAATTCGTATTACTTGAATGTAACATTTTTAACAGACCAAAATTCCAGCCATTGACCAAAATGTTATCTCTTGAAACCTCCACTTTCTTAATCAAAGGAACGAGTATTTCAGGATATTCAAGCGAGCGAGACCTAAATCCCTCATTTGTGTCTCCGGTATTGACATATGGATCTATTTCGTATGATTGCCCAGTAGGACGCGATTCCAACGCTATATATTGATCGCGTCTTTCTATAAAAGAGGCAAGGTAAACAGGCTTCAAATTTATTAAAATCATTGGCACGTCAACAGGCCGAATATCAAGGAGGCCATTCCATTCTCTGAGACCTCCCAAGACATGTTCAGTACTCCTTTTCCAAAGAAAACCTGTATACCAAATTGACAAGTAAACATCTTTAGAATCGCTGAAAAAAGAACCATCATTATTGCTAAGCATTGCTCTGCGTAAAATATCGTTCTCGGTAGTCTGTATTTTATCGGCCGTCTCTTTGAGAAAATACACTATATCCCAACCCTATTTAGATCATTCCCTTGATATCGAAATCAACCTGGTAGGCCGTCAAAGTTACGGCTTTTGGGGAGCTACCCTATCCAACTTGAAAACTGATTATAATGGTTCGATTTTTGGTTACCCTTCTTGAGCCCCAGTTACCCCCTGCATGAACACATTGTCAAATCAATTCTCAAATAAACATGGCAAAGATTTCTTACTCTCAATGCTCAACAAAAGTAATCTACTTTTACTGCTCGAAATTGAGACAGATGGTTGTAGTAGGAAGTGCGGTGTGAGTATCCGGATCAATCATCCTCGGGCAGCAGGAGGAATCACTCGAAATTGTCAGGAGTCACTATGGTGGTTCTGCATTGCGGATAGGCTTCTACGAAGGTCTTCGGGAAACGTGCCTTTGCCAAGATATTCCATTTGAATACCCAGGCAAAAGGCCCAGATTGATTCTCCTCAACATAGTCCGCCTCCTGTTGTTCGGTGGTGCGCCAGAAAAAACCTTCCACGCTTATCCCATGATGAGCAAGAAGCTTTCGCCGCTCACTCTTTCATTCTGGAATAAATATAATAATTTCAGATTTGAATCCACGTTGCTTATCCATTATTCAATTTCTGTGCAAGTGGGTCTATTGTTATGCAATTTTGATTTATTGCATCATTGATTATGTCCGCTGCCAGATCTGCCGCTTGTCTCAAAGCATCATCCTTTAAATGGGCATATCGTGAGAATGATGAGTCATTAGTTTTTGCAGGGTGTGTAGATGTCAACCTTGTCACTGCTGGCCAGCATTGAGGCATAGGTATGACGCAAACCGTGCAGAGGTCTGAAATCTTCAGAGAGGCCCGTGGCCTTTTTGATCTTGTTGACCGCCTTATTTATGTCCACCCTCTGTGCACCACCTTTTACGACTTTTCCGGGATCAACCTAGCCCGGCAAAAATAAATCCATTAAACTACATTCTTCTTTTCCTTGACCTGCATTGCATCGGATAAAATATTTCCGACCTCTTCGGCTGCTCGTTGCATGGCTTCATCCCTATGGTGGGCGTAGCGTAGCGTCATGGACGGGCTCTTGTGTGTCAATAGCTTTTGCAGGGTAAACATGTCAACCTTGCCCGAACTTGCCAACATGGTGGCATAAAGGTGCCTTAAACCGTGCAATGGGCGAAAGTCTTTAGGTAGTCCGGCCTCATCTCTTATTGCCCGGACATCACGAGAAATACTTATTCTTGGCCCTCCACCCCTGCCAGGGAAAACATATTCAACATCATCCTTAGAAATTTCTTCAACTAATTGGCGTGTATTACTGTTTAAAGGTATTTTTTGACTTTTGCCGCCTTTGGGTTCTCTTATGTGAACAAAACCTCTGTGGAGGTCAATATCGGACCATTTCAGCTTAAACATTTCACCACGCCTCATTCCTGTAAACAAGGCTAGCTTCATCATCTTGGCTGCTGTTTGGTATGGAGTAGTTTCAATCACTTCTAATAAGTCTTGAAGTTGTCCTGATGTGAGGTCTTCTGTTTTGATATTGTCAACGAGTGGCATTGTTATTTTAAAAGAAGTCCCTTTGCATATGCCTCGGTCAACTCCAAAATTAACAAGCCTTTTGAGAAGTGCTAAAACGTGCTTTACTGTCTGTGGTGATCGTTTTTTAAGAAGATTGATTCGCAGGCGGTCAGTATCAAGTTTAACAAGGTCTTTAGGTTCTTTTGGTCCGAATTGGCTTTTCAGATATTTTTTATATCGTAAGCTGTCGGTATATGCGGATTTGCCATTATCCCTTTGAGTGAAATATTCTATTGCAAGATCATCGATAGTAATCTTTGATTTCACCTTATCACGTTGTTGAGTATTACTTTTCTGTTTTCCCTCCACTCGTTGGGCTCGGATTCCCGCCGCACGTGCTGGTGTCATATCATCAACAAATTGACGACCTGCTTTTTCTTCAATTAGTTTTCCTTCACGCCGGTACCGGATATAATAAATTTTTTCAGTTCCCATTCTGCCGATTGCTCTACCTTCAACATAAAAAACACCCGGATAATTTGTTTTGAATCTTTCCTGTTTTGACACTTTATCCTCCAACCCGTTAACATATTCCCCCACACTACCCCCCACACACAAGAGGATTATAGAGGTATCTGCCAGGAAGTCAAGGTATAAAAATGTCTTTCTATGTTATTGAATTTAGGAAGATAAAGTACTATGAGGTAAAACTAGGTAAAACCCAAGAAAACGGCCTCTCACGCCGGCGACAGGGGTTCGAGTCCCCTTGGGGTCACCAAGCAAAATCAACCACTTAGGAGAAATTCTAAGTGGTTTTTTTGTCTGTTTATAGAGTGCCGGCTCCCATGACGGCTTTTTTTTCTATCCCTTCTCACAACCTACAATTCAACTCATTGCTTGGCTACAATTGGATTCAAACGATTCCATCATCGTTCTGATCCCATTTGCTCCTAATGTTTTCAGATATTTAACTGTAGTATTAGGGCTTGTATGCCTCAGGACCTTCTGGATTTCAGCGACACTGTGTCCCTGATTAAAACTAGCGAAGCAAGCCAAGGAACAGAAGCACTTGAGTCAAGTTCTATCAATATTTATGCTTAAATCATCAAATCTGATTACAACCAATCCAAATCAACTGAAATCATATCGATGTCGGAAATACTAATAAAGGTGCATCGAAGATGCTTGAAATTATCAGGACTATTGTATGAACATCTGAACTTGCTGGCGCCGATCTCCCTTCTTTGGTTAACTTCATTTACAGTAACCACCATACACCTTTAAGAGTTGATCCGAAGTCAGGCTAATCCCAAATTCCTGTGCAAGAATTACTCCCAAGCTATCCTTTGATGAAATCTCGGTAACCGTGTTTCCTCCCCCTCTCGTCCGATGAAATTCTCCATTTCTCAATAAACGAACGTCATCATAAGATTTTAGTGAAACGACAAGATTGTTCACAAATGCCGCATCGGGGTGTGTTGATGAATAATGATGCCCACAAAGACAATCGGCGTCTGTATAAATGCCATTATCAAAACTATAGAGAGTGAACCACCCATCAACTTCCTTTTTTTGGAGAAGATAGCGACCCAGATCAGGTTGAATTATTCGATATACTGAGTCACCTTGGTCTTGAGGTTTGTCCAAATCAAGAAGTAAGGGTTCGCGTGGGCACAATGGGCCAAATCCAACATCTACAATGTAATTGCTGCCATCAAGAGCTACTCTTGTAATTCTGTGAGTTCGTGGGACATCAACGTTTCGATTATGTAAAACCCGGCATAAAGCTATATCACACTGAAATCCCAAATATTTTAGGACTTCAAAAAGGATTTTATTTTGCTCAAAACAGTATCCGCCCCGTTTGTTTGTGACAACTCTATCAAACAGAACTTGCGACTCAAGGGAAAGATTCTCGTGCAACAGGACGCCTAGGTTACTGAAAGGAAAGGTGTCAAGATGGGCATTTTGAAGTTCTTTAAGGAACGCAATTGAAACTTCAGGCTGTATTATCGAAATGATAGTCAGGTAGTTCTGAATATTATTTTCATTGAGCATCGGAATATATTACTAAACCTCCAGAACAGTGCCCACAGTTCCAAAAAAGAACCGTTCCCCTAACTTAGCATGCAACATTGCAGCCTTTGGCAAACCGGTACAATGGGAAACGCCGATACGTTCGATCTGATAACGGTCAATAACTTTCAGAGTTTCTTCAAACTGTTCATCACTGGAGAACCCAAGGTGAGTTCCACCGATTATTCCATGAATACGGTCACGTCCAGTTTGCGCCAGAGCGTATTCGATAATGTTAATCATGCCAGCATGAGCACAACCGAGAACGAGGATCAACCCTTTTGGGGAATCAACAATAAGTGATAAATCATCCTTAAGAGGATCTGGGTGGATGGTCTCGCCGTTAGAGAGAATTGCTGTCATATTGGCATCGCCTTTCTCGAAGGTGTTATGTCGAGGAATTTCTCCAGTCAGAAAGACACCCGGACCAACTGTAACCATTTCATTTCCAAGACGAAAGTTCGCCCCTAGAGATTCCAGATAGACACGACGGTACGGAATACCAACAAATCTGCTCTTATCTCCTGATACCCAGACCCGTTCTGAAAAGATATCTGGGTGACCATAGACGTCAACCTCGCCTTTTAATTTAAGAACTGCTGGCAATCCACCAGTGTGATCGTAATGGCCATGGCTTAGCATAATGGCATTTATGCTGCGCAAATCCTTGTTGAGTGCCAATGAATTTTGAATTATGCCAAACCCCTGACCAGTATCGAAAAGATAGTTGCCGTCAGGAGTCTCGACAAAACAGGCAAAACCGTGTTCACCTATAACTCCAAAAGGAACTCCAGCTGAATTTTCACATAAAATAGTCAGTCTCGTCGCCATTGTTCGCCTCCGTAACAAGGGTTTACCGATAAAAGGTAATGACACTTAAGCTCAATAAGATATCCTGTAATGTTCCGAATAATTGATGAACACCAAAAATTGACTTCCCATCACTCAAACTATCAAAAACGAGCTATAAGGGTGATTTTTGTCTAATCCGACCAATGATGTCCGACCGTCTTAACTGGCTTATTATATATCATATAATATCATGTCACCGTCAAA
>Ga0118677_10009969_pt1 | contig 14671 bp, 14 predicted proteins | sample AliMusrvi5mmetaG_FD_86154 | JGI IMG/M metagenome (GOLD analysis project Ga0118677, IMG submission 86154)
CACAGCTCGCCCACCGCCCGCGGAATTGCACAACCTCGATCCCGACGCCGTCGGCCTGCGCTTCCTCGAGGCCTGCGACAAACGGCAACTGCCGGCCATGCTCGGCCTGTTAGGCGGACTGCAAACGGTGCTGCCCGATGATTGGACCACGCGCTTGCAAGCCGCCGAGTCCGCCGCGGCCGAACCCCAAACCGTCAAGCGCCCGTGGCGCCTGCTGGTCGCGCCCGACGTGCTGCGCACGGTCGTCGAGCAGAAGTCCGGTGCCACTACCGCGTCGCTTGAAATCGCCTGTCTCGACCCCACCGGAGCTCCTGGCAACCCGTCACAGCCGCAATTGGAACTCGTCGAATTGGACCTTTCCAAGAGTGCCGACGGGCTCTGGCAGGTCGATCCGCCGCCGGCGTTCTTTCCGCTGGAAAATGGCAAGGGGGATGCCGATCCCTTTGGTCCGATTACCGACGAGAAGCTGCTCAATCGTTACCTATCCATCCTGCGAAAAGACATCCCCTCGCAGCCCCTGCCGACAGCGGCGGAAGCCGTCAAAGCCTTGGAAAACGCCCTGCACAAGCCGACATTGCGGCCCTTGATCGGCATCCTCGATCTTGGGGGAAACAAGAAGACCGCCCGCCTCGGCTGCTCACGGGCCGCCGGTGCCTGGGGCGCCTTGCATGATCCCGCCTGCATCCGCCACCCGCTGCCGCTGGGCTTGTTCGAGACGGATTCCGTGGCCGCCGCGAGTTTCCAATATTTTTCCGTGCGCGAACCCGACCGCATGGACGTGCGGGTGTTCTTCTTCGACAAGGTGGAGGCGGGATGGCGCTTGCTGGCCGGCATGCAACCCGGCGATGATGCTGAAGGCAACCTGCTGGCCGCCAAAACTTGGGCCGCTGGCGAGACCAAACGCTGGGCCGACACCTGGCGGAGCCAGTGCCTTTCCAACAGCACCCGGCTCGCCGACCTCGCCACAGGGAGCGCCCCGCCCGAAGCGGAGGCCCGCAACCTCGTCGCATCCTGGCTCGCCGCCATCCGCGACGGCAACGTCGCCGCGGCGCTGGGCCTCACCGCATGGCTCGATCCCGAACAAGGTCCGGCCCGCGTGTTGCGCAACCTCGGCTACGAAATCAACGGCACCCGCAAAGCCAAATCCGCGGCAGCCATCATCGCGGTGGCACGCGGCAACACCTGGACCACCGTGGCGGTGCGTGCCCATAACGCCGATAAACCGAGCTTCCCGATCTATCCAGTGATCAGCACCCCGGCCGGACCGAAACTCCTCATCGAAGTCGATTTGTTCGCCCACTCCGAGCGCGGCCGCGAGTTTCTCAATAACACCTCTCTGAGCCATCTCGGCAAGCACGCCGGCGCCGCAGCCACCGACGAACTGCGCGACCTCTTCAAACAACAGGCGGAAGCCATCGGGCACTGATTGATCCCGGATGAATCGCCCTCCCGACTAACTTGGCTGTTACAGGCGGCGGGCAGGATGCCCGCGCCACGTGGCCCGGGCATCCTGCCCGGAGCCTCCAAACAAAAGTTTCTTCCAATTCCACACCCAGCACAGCGCGGGTTCTGGTGCTTGAAAAGCGAAAGATGTAGTCGTTAGGTCAAATTCCTCGGGTTGTGTCTTGTGCTTGACAGGCCGAACCAAGTGTAAACCATGGCGGTATGACGACGCATGCGACCAAGGTCCCAGGAAAACCGGCGTTGCCCCGGCAGGCGGGCCCGGGGGGTGGCTTAACCGCACTTCCGCGCCGGAGAATTGCAGGCATTGTCACGGCCTGTGGCGGGATCGCCGCGGCGCTGCTGATCGGCCTGTGGGTCCGCGGCGGGCACCCCCACCCGGTTTCCGGGGAGACCATCTGGGCGGCCCATGTGGCGGCGGCCGGACGGCACCACGATCCGTTGGAAATCGTCTATCCGCTAGATGAGACGTTGTTTCCCCCGGAAATCGCCGAGCCGACATTCCGGTGGCGGGACAAGAATCCCAAGGCCGACACCTGGCTCGTCGCGATCGAATTTGGCGATGGCAAGGAACCGTTGAAGGCGCTGACCAATGCCATGGAGTGGAGGCCCACGCCGCCGCAGTGGCGGCAGATCGCGACGCGATCCGTGGAGTCGCGGGCGAAGGTGACGGTCCTCGGCGTCAACCGGGCGGCGGCGAACAAGGTGCTTTCCGTCGGCAAAATCGGCATTCGCACGTCCAAGGATGAAGTGGGCGCGCCGCTGTTTTTCCGCGAGGTGAACCTGCCGTTTCAAACCGCGGTCACCGACCCGGCCAGGTACATCCGCTGGCGGCTCGGTCCCATCTCCGCACGCCAACCGCCGCCGATCGTGCTGGAAAAACTGGCGGTCTGCGGCAATTGCCATTCGTTCTCCCGCGACGGCACCACCCTTGCCATGGAAGTGGATTCCGGCAATGAAAAGGGCGGTTACGCGATCGCCCCGGTCAAGGAGGAAATCAACCTCGACCCGGCGAAGGTCATCGATTGGAACGACTACAAGCGCGACCCGGAGGAACCGACGTTCGGCTTGCTGTGCCAGATCTCGCCCGACGGAAGATATGTGGCGGGCACGATCAAGGACCGCGCGTTGGCCGTCTACAAGCCGGACCTGATGTTTTCCCAATTGTTTTTCCTGATCAAGGGTATCCTCGCGATTTACGACCGCGAAACCAAAACGATTCATCCGTTGCCGGGGGCGGACGATCCGGAGTTCGTGCAGACCAACCCGAGTTGGAGCCCCGACGGCAAATCCATCGTCTTCGCCCGCAGCCGCAGCAAGGCCTTCAATCCCGAAAGCCTTCGCAAGAGCCGCTCGGTCGTGGTGCCGCCGAGCGAAGCCGAGGCGTTCCTTGAAGGCGGCAAGACTTTTCTCTATGATCTCTATCGAATCCCCTTTGACGAGGGCCGGGGCGGGAAGGCCGAGCCGATCCCGGGCGCGTCTAACAACGGAATGAGCAACTACTTCGCGAAATACTCGCCCGACGGCAAATGGATCGTGTTCTGCAAGGCCAAAAGCTTCATGCTGCTGCAGCCCGACAGCCAGCTTTACATCATGCCTGCGGCCGGTGGCGACGCGCGGCGACTGCAATGCAATACGGCCCGCATGAACTCCTGGCACACTTGGTCGCCCAACGGCAAGTGGCTGGCCTTCTCCTCGAAGCTCAACGGTCCTTACACCCAGCTTTTCCTCACCCACATGGACGAGGACGGCAACAGCACACCCGCGGTGGTCCTGGACCGTTTCACCGCTCCCGAGCGGGCCGCCAACATTCCCGAGTTCGCCAACATGCCCGCCACCGGAATCCGCAAAATCCACGAGGAGTTCATGGACGACCATTCGCACTGCCGCGCCGGCGATGCGTTTGCCAGGGCCGGCGAATGGGAAAACGCCGTGCGGATGTATCAGAAAGCCCTCAAGCTCAATCCGCGCTGCGGCGAGGCACATACCGGTCTCGGCCTGCTGCTGGTTGAGAGCAACCAATTCGACGAAGGCTTGCAGCATCTCAACACCGCGTTGGAAATCACGCCGGACAACGCGGAAGCACACAGCAACCTTGGCGTCATGCTGGCCGCCCGCCGCCGCTTTGACGAGGCCATCATCCATTACCGGAAGGCGCTGGAAATCAACCCCAACTTTGCGGAAGCCCACTGTAACTTCGCGATCACCCTGGCCACCCGCGGGCGGACTGACGAGGCCATCGCCCATTACCGGAAAGCGATGGAACTCAAGCCCGATTATCCGGACGCCCCCTACAATTTCGCGGTCACGCTGGCCGGCCGCGGGCGGGTTGACGAAGCAATCGCCCAATACCAAAAGGCACTGGAAATCAAACCCGACTATCCGGAAGCCCACTGCAACCTCGCGATCGCCCTGGCTGCCTGCGGAAGGGTTGACGAATCCTTTGCCCATTATCAGAAGGCACTGGAAATCATGCCCGACTTCGCGGAGGCCCACTGCCGCTTCGCACTTGCCCTGAACGCCTGCGGACGGGGTGTCGAGGCCTTCGCCCATTTCCAGAAGGCGTTGGAAATCAAGCCCGACCTCGCGGAAGCCCACTGCGGTCTCGCGGTCGTAATGGCTGCCCGCGGGTGGGTGGACGAGGCTATTGCCCATTATCAAAAGGCCTTGGAAATCAAGCCCGACATGGTTGAAGCCCGCCGGAACCTTGAGGCCCTCCAGTCCAAACGGTAAAGCCCCAGGAACCTCCGCGTCATCTTTCATCTGGAACCTGCCAGCGGGAATCCAACAGAAACCAATCGGATGCGGTTCATCCCAATCACGGGCGTTGCCGCAGGATCTTGAATAAAGCCGCGCCTGCGCGGCGTATTGATCGCATGACACATCCTGTAGTCTCCCGTCGTCATTTCCTCGGCACCACCATGGCCGGCTTAGCCGTCGCTCCGTGGGTCACCAGCGGCGTGCGTGCCGCCTCGCCCAATGGCAAGTTGCGCCATGCCGCATTTGGCATCGGCGACATGGGCACCGGCGACTTGAACGCGCTGTCATCCCATCCCATGTTGGAGGTCGTCGCCTTGTGCGAAGTGGACAGCCGCCGCCTCGTGGCGATGAAACAGCGCTTCCCGCAGGCGACTTGCTACCGGGATTGGCGCGAATTGTTAGACAAGGAGGGCGCCAGGATCGATTCGGTCAACGTGTCCACGCCCGACCACTTGCACGGCCCCATCGGCCTGACCGCGATGGCGTTGGGCAAACACCTGTATGGGCAGAAGCCGCTGGCGCAAAATTTGGATGAGTGCCGACAGATGATGCTGCGGGCGCGGGAGAAGAAGGTGGTCACACAGATGGGCATCCAGGTTTCGGCCAACGTCAATGAGCGGACGGCGGTGGCGCTCATTCGACAGGGGGCGATCGGCAAAATCAAGGAGGTGCATAGCTGGTCGAGCAAGAAATGGGGTGACATGGGTCCGGTGCCGGTGCGCCAGGACCAGGTGCCGCCGGAACTCGACTGGGACCTGTGGCAGGGTCCGGCGGACCCGCGGCCGTACCTCAACGGTTACTATCATCCGGTGGAGTGGCGCCGCCGCCGCGATTTCGGCACCGGCACCTTGGGCGACATGGGTTGCCACATCTTCAGCGCGTGGTTCCGCGCGCTGGACTTGGCGACGCCCACCACCGTGCGCTCGAGCGGTCCGGCACCGCTCAACGCCACAAACTGGGCGAACAATGGGGCGGTGGAATATTCCTTCAAGGGCACCGCCAACACGGCGACTGATGGCGTGAAGGTGATGTGGTATGAAGGCGATGTCCGTTTGCCGGCGGAAGTGTTGGCTGCGGCCGGCGGGCGCTTGTCAGATGAAGGCAGCGTGTTTATCGGCACCGAAGGGGTGATTCTCTTCCCTCACGGCGGCGGGCCGTTGCTCTTTCCCAAGGAGAAATTCAAGAACCATCCAATGCCGAAGGTTCAGACGAGCGATCATTATCACGAGTTCATCGATTGCTGCCTGACGGGCAAGGGCAAACCCGGCGCGAATTTCGATATCGCCGGCCCGCTGACCGAGACTGTTTTGCTAGGTTGTGTGGCCAGCCCGTTTCCCGGCGCCATCCTGAAATGGGATTCGGCGGCCTTGAAGTTCACCAATCACCCCGAGGCGGACAAGCTGATCAAACGCAACTACCGCAAGGGCTGGAAACCCGCGTGAGCGGCCGCCCACCGCTGTTGGAAAAGCAAGTGACTCCCATCTGAGACCCCGGAGCGGTTTCCGAGCCGTTCTGATCTTGTCGGTCTTAAGAGATCGCCATGAACGCTTGCCAGTGAGCGGAATCTGTGCGTAGAATCCGCCGCCGGGCTGCCAGACCTAAAGTCCGGGAGTGTCGGTGGCTTCCCATTTGGTTGGTTCCTATCATAGTGTTGTGCGGCTTCGCAGCTCATAGTGGTATGAATCTGGCATCATCTGAAGAAAAGCACATAGTCATAAGTGACACACAACGAATAACTTGGAGGGGTGGTAGAGTGGTCGATTGCGCCGGTCTTGAAAACCGGAGGGCCGCAAGGTCCCGCGGGTTCGAATCCCGCCCCCTCCGCCCGTTGAATCCCTTGTAAATCAATGGGTTGCGGCTAGAAGCCTAACGAAACGGCCCAACCTCCGAAGTGCGCCAAAGTGCGCCAAAAGGCACGAATAAGGCACCCAAATCTGTAACCTAACTGTAACTCGGTTTTCGTTTGCAATTACCCGTCCCCAGCACCCGGACGCGCACGCTGGATATGACATCCGCTCTGGGGCATCATCCAGAAATGAAACTGGCTGCAGGCATCACCTGATGCGCCATTCCCACCGCCGCCCGCACCGGACGCTGCGCCGATTTGTTTCTTGGTCTTGAAATCGACCACCGCAAATACTTTGGGGGCAGGTCATCGTGTAAACGCGTGGGGACCTGCTGTCTTCGGCGACATCGACCGCCCCTCCGCCGATCATGCCTGGAGCGTCTCCTCTTCGTATACAGGAATCGTCCTCGGCGGAATTGGCTCCGTAGTGCTCCTCTCCGATGGCTTTGGTCCCTCCCGCAGCGTCTTGCCACACAGTGCCGTGACCTTGTGGACAAGCTCGGACCAGACCTTGGCGTCCGGCTTTGCGCCCTTCCACTCCGCGTTCAGCGTTTTCAGGTAGAACTCCGTGTCGATTCCCGGGGCATCGTCCAACATGCCCCACTCCACCGCGGTCTTGATGGCCACCAGGTTTGGCGCGAAAGCAGCAGAAATCCATTTCGGCAACCGCTGCGGGGTTGCCCGCCGGTCGCTGAACTTTGCCTCCATCAGTTTGAAAACCTCGGGCGGCAGCGATGGAAGGCGTCGGCTGGCGAGACAATCCAGGCCAAGCGGGGCGCAGATGTAATTGAGCGCGTGGACGAAGTCGCTGCTGCTGTACGCGTGAAGGACTTCGATTTCCTTTGCCGTGGCGGGGATTTTTCCCGGATACCATGCGATTATTTGCTGATAACCGAAATCCTCGAGTGGTCTTTTCCCGCTGAGCCAACTGAGTTCGGCCCCCGAGATTTCCCAAATGCGCACGGCCAGGCGCTTGGAGACGGACGCAGGATTTGTCTCTGCGACAATGATTGTGTCCCTACTCACCCCGCACCAGTTGGCGAAGTCATGGTCCAGCCACCAGCCGTTCACACACCGGTGCATCCGGGGAAGCGGAATCTGCAACCGGCTCCCGCGATTGCAAGACCCTTTTTCACGACCCCGGAAAATTCCCCAACAAGTGGGGGCCTTTGCATGAGGAGCCGACTCGCCCCTTCGTCAAATTCGAGGTCGTTTACTGAGGTCTGAACCTGAGCCCCGAGCTGGCCGGCACCAACCCCGACGACTCCCAGGGGATGCCTGTCGCCGCCGCAGGGCTACGGATGTAGCCGCCGGGCTTGACCGCCGCTGCCGCGTCATCCCGCCATGTCCCTGAGCCCCTTGAGCGGCCGCGCCCTGACGACCGTTGTCGCGGCCTGGCCTTGAACATGACCTCCTCCTTGGTGAGGCGGCATGATCGCAATCGCCCTGAGGGGTGATTCACTTCCCGTTCTTACGCCGCGCCTCGATCTGCTCCTGTAATTGTCGTGCACGCTTTTGACCGTCGGTGATTTGCTGCGGGGACATGGTTTTTTTCAGCGCCTCCAGCTCCTTCGATCCCGCCAGACTCAACCATGCATACGCCTCCACTTTGTCTTGCTTCAGGATGACGCCTTCGGAGTAGTAGACTCCCAGATTGTGTTGCCCATAGGCTTCGCCATTCTCGGCGGCGGCCCGCGCTCGCGCAATCACCATCGGGATGGTCGGGCATGCCGGCGGTCCGGCAGGCGGCGCGGGCGGCGGACCTGCGGGGGCGTCGTTCGGCTGGACTTGAGCGTGGGCTTGAAAGGCGAAAGCATGGGAAGCGAGGGCAAGGAGGAGGAGTTTTTTCATAGGTGTGAGGTGTTTTGTTTGTTTTCTGGGATACTCCACAACCGGAACGGATGCACCGGGCGGGGAGCGAGGTCAACTGGAAAGCGTGGTTCTGAGGAGGCGGTGTTCCGCCTTCGTCCGTGAATTGCCCAATGTCAAGGCACCGGGTCACAACCTGCGCATGATGAGGTTGAGCAATACGGTGAGGACAATGCTCACAATCAGCATCGACACGACCGGGAAGCGGAAACTCATGCCCTCGCGGTCAATGCGAACGTCACCGGGAAGCCGCCCGAACCAGGACAGCAGCCAGGGCGCCCACAGCAGCGTCGCGCCAAGCGCGACCGTCGCGAGACCAATGAGGATGATGATTTTGCCGGTGTGCATCTGTGTGCCTGCGTTGGGTGTTGCGGATCCCGTCACAGCCTCCATGAACAGCCGCCGCCGTTCACTGCTTGATTCTTTCCATGGTTGCGATGCTTTGGCGCACTACGCCTTCTCCAGCAGCTTCGCGGCCTTGGCCTTGGTTGTTGCCGTGTGCTTGCCGTTGGCCAGCTTGGCGCTCTCAAGAATTTCCTTCAAACCGGCCAGGGCGGCCTCGGCCGCGGCGAAGGATTTCCTCTCGTCGCCGTATTTCTTGTCGGAGAAGTACTTGGTGAAAGCCGCCCCCTTGCGGCTGAGGGAAAGGCGCCAGCCTTGGAATGCGGCGGTTTCGTAAGTGAAGCGGGTCAGGTTCTTGATCGATTTCATGGGGTTGGTGGTTGTGGTTAGAATTATTCTGCACGCCGTCTCTAGCGGATATTGGTGGGGGCCTCAAGCACATTCTGTCATTTTCGGTGACTGCCACGGGATGCCCCGCGACAAACCCGGGCCACGACCAGCGTGAGGCAGACCGTGCCCGATTCACGCAACCTCGCTGCTAGTTTCCGGATGAAGTGGATGGAAAGGATGGACACCAGTAATCCACAAACGTCCCAAGCAATGAAAACTCGAATCTTCCGTCTCCCCGCTGTCCTGATCCTGCCTGCCGCGCTGCTGCTCAGCCAGTGCGTGCCCACGCCCACGCCGACGCCCACGAAAGACACCGCGCCGCGCACGGCAACTGCCGTGGCCGTCCCCAGCCAGCACTGGGTGAAGGTGTCATCACATCCGCCGACATTCTACCCGCGCGGGGTGGCGGCCGATTGCCCGACGGATTGCCAGAGCGGCGAGTGGATTCACACTGGCGATAAGCAGGATACACGCTACTTCATACCGGTCCGTGGCTGCGGTGGAGTCCCTCGCCAGACCCTGGTCAACGAGGCGCTGGCCGCACGCAGTGACAAGAAAGTCAGGCAGATCGCGGCCTCAGACCGGGTTGATCACGTGTGCAGCGTCCTGCTGACCCCGGTATGGCCCTTTGTGTGGCCTATGTGTGGTGATGTGGGGATTCCCTGATCAAGCGGTCAAGAGCATCAGACCTCCGCAGGTGACGCCAGCGTGGAATTCAAGGCCGGTTCTGATCCTTGTGCCGGTTTCCACTTGCATGGTGAATTCAGGATAGCTCCACGCTTCCCTGTTGGGAGGCCCTCAATGGCCTGTGGCCGTTGGCCGGTGGATGCACCCATGTCCGCCTCCAAGCCCAACGCCGTGGCTCAGGGCGGTGCCAGAATCTCCACGTTCTTGATGTCACAAATGAGCACGGCGTTCTTCGGGATGCCGCTTGACTCCGCGTCGCGGTAGCAAAGATGGGGACTCGCTTTGAATCGCCGGGTCCCGCCGGCACGGATGCCCTCCAAACCATATCTGAAGCCTGCTACGAAGTTCCGGTCCCCCACTGTCCAAACAGCCTCCTGGTCCTTGACCAGGAATTCCCCGCGAGTGAACTGGATGTCGTAGGTGAGGCGCACACGGTCTCCCTTCTTCAACACCGGCCCGGGCCCGGGCGTGTCGGAGATGATCTTGATGCCGGACTTGGGCATGACGGCTGTGGGAAGTTCTTTCGCCACCTTGCCAGGGATTGAGGTGGGTGCGGCGGCGGATCACGGCGGCTATTCCTCCGCCACCCTGAAATAACGCTTGGGCATGTTGCGGGTCGTGTGGAAGTGTTTTCAATTCCTCCTCACCCGGAGATACCGCTGCGGCATGTTCTCGGTGGAGTAAAAGCGGGTGACCACCCCGCTCTGGCCGATGATGTCGGTTTCGATGGTGTTCCACTCGCTGAGATCGGTGGATGCCTCGATCCGGTAGCTCACGCCGTCGGCGGGGTTGAACCTGAACTCCACAGCAGTGCGGATCGTGGAAAGCATGTCCGGTTCAAGGGACCCGTGCTCGAAACTTCATGACAACAAACCGTGTGGGTGCCCGCATGAGGGTTCCCCGCACCGATCAAGAATCACATGATTGCAACGTTGAAGGACCCCGAACACGCACCAGGATATTGGAATCTCAGTTGCCTTGCCATGCCCGCAGCCCCATGCCTGACCCCAGTCATGTCAATCGGAAATATCGAAATGCAAGGACCGGTACCAAACCCATTTGAACATGTCGGCGAGGTAGGCCTCCGGATCGTGGCGGCGGGCGCACCACAGGCGTACAGGACTTCACTGTAGCTGAGCCTTCTCATTTTTCAGATGGTGCCCTTTTGATTGGTTCGGGTTGCGGCTTTTTGGTCTGAATGAGCATCCGCCCAGAACTAGTATCAAAGGAAATCACATTAAATAGAGCTGGCTCATTCCGTTCTGGACCAGGCACAACGAAGAAAAATGACATTCCAATAATCTGGGTTCCTTTTTTATAGTTTGCTATTAGAAGGCCCTCATCTACGCTCCAAATCATAAACTGACTCTCATTGCTCCTTGGGGCTAAGAATCCATTTCCATAACCTGCCTCTTTCATCGCCCGGTTGGCGACATCGATGGAACCCCCGTTGGTGATTGTGCCCTTCACCTGCTTTGGCATTAGTTGGCGGCGAGGAATTTCGATAAGCATCTGTCCAGATCTAGTGTCAAATGAGATCACACTAAAATCAATAGGTGACTCGCCTTTTGGTCCTGGGAGGATAAATGTATATGACATCCCCAATACGCTATCAGGACTCTTCGTATAGTTTATCGTTAGATGCCCTCCATTCACCATCCACATCTCCAACTCGCCCATTCCAGAGTTCATTTCCATCCTGCCTCCTCTATAGCCTTCAGATTTCATTGCCTTTTCTGCGGCCACGAAAGAAGCTCCCTTGGTGAGCACGTCGCCAGATGCCGTTCCGTATATCAGAAGTGCAGCGATAATTGGATTTCTGGGATTCATGGCCGTCGCGGTGTCGGAGCCTTATGATAATTTGATATGTGATGCCTAACTATCGGGCCATCTGGTTTATCTCTATATTTATTCCCAGCTGGTGGAAACTGACCGGCAGTTGCATTTCCAAGTCCTTTCATATAGCCGTCATCGAAAGTTACCTGGCATGAGAAATCACCCTTCTTTTCTAGGTTTTTCTTGCACGCGAAAACCTTTACATAGTAGTGCACCGGCACATTTCCTAATTTATTGGGGGGAGCATCAGCCTCTCCCAATTGGAATGACAGGCATTTCAAATTTGCTTTTTTTAATGCATCGATAAAGATGTCAGCCCAATCCCAGCAGAAATAGCCAGCAACAGGGTCGCCATTATTAGCCTCGGTATCCTTGTTCCGCCCTAGGGCGTAATTTAGACTCCACGCCGCTGCAATGGCGTCAACAGCAGTTTTTGCATCTTGTTTGCATTTCGCCTTGTCGCAAGGCTCCTTCGTTTGAGAAGCCGAAGAAGGAGATCGTGAGGAAGGACAGGCACCGCTGTCGTCGGTTCCTTTGGAAGCGACTCTATCAGCGCAGCAATGGTCGCAGGCAGTTTCCAAGAGCTTTAAACCGGCCTGAATGTTCGCAAGTCCTTCCGCGTGGGTTGGAGTGTCTTGTGGACGTTGATCTGGCGGCAAACTTGTCTCAATATATCCCAAATAATCCCAGGTATCAACTCCATCATTTCCGACAAATGCATACAGGTTCATGCCGCCTTCTTCCTCAATCAGATCCCGGGACGGCCATCTGCCTGTCAGCGGATCGTACCACCTGTAACCGTAGAAAGATATTTGGATGTCGACCCGGCTTCGATTCGGTTTCAACGGATTGCCATCCGGTTCGTTACGCGGTTTGGCCGGGAGCGGCGGCCTCGGCCCGAAGGCCACCGGAATGGTGTTGCTGGTCGCAGATGGAAGGGCGGCGTTCATCGCTGGATCAGTCGAATAGCAAATTGGTTGCGGCAGGGGAAGCGGAATTTTGCGTTGCGGACCCGCGGCCCTGACCGCCCAACTTGTGACAATTTCGGATAATGCGGAATCGGGCGATCCACCGGCCGACCGGGCTTGGGACCCGGCCCGTCACGCGCTGTTGACCAGGGCGTCCACCACTTCCAGAATTTTGAGCAGCTTACCCGCGGCAGATTTGCCACCGCCTCGAAGGTGGGGCACAGGTGACCGGCCGGGCTTGCCGCCTTGCGCGGGGCCTTGAGTCCAAGCACCTCCTCCACGCTCACGCCCAGCACCCGGGCCATGTCCATGAGCACCTCCGAGCGCGGCGGTTTGCCGGTGCGCTCCCAGTAGCTCACATTGGTCGCCTGCTGGCCGATCTGGCGGGCCAGCTCGCGCACGGACAGGCCGGCGGCCTGTCAAGCCACTGGACAGACGAAAGGTTGCATCGGTCCGAATGCGCCCGGAATGGCTTTGTCGAACTGTGCGCTTGACCTGGGGCGATGCTGGAGGCAGCTTTCCCGCATGAGCAGATTGGTTCAAATCGAGTCGGAAGTTGTGGGATTGCCACCGCAAGAGCAGTGGACGCTGCTGACTTGGCTACAACGTCGCCTGACGTCGGTTCCCGCCGCGGAGCGACTCGACCAGCGCGCACGGAAGGAATGGCTGGCAGAACTGGCCGAGCTTCGTGCGAGGACTCAGACCGGACTGCATGGCGCACCATTGCAGGAAATCTTGGATGAACTCAGGGAGGAACGCTGCTGAGTGAGCTACTGGGACACATCCGCGCTGCTCAAGCTCTACGTCACGGAGCCGGACTCTCCCGCGTTTTTGGCGCTTGCGGCTGGAACGCAAAAAGTGGTGACGGGGTTTATTGGGAAGTATGAGGCACGGGCGGTATTCCGGCGCCGGGAGGCGGTTAAGTTGCTGACCGCCGGCGGCGGTGATTCGTGCTACCAGAAACTCGTCGAACACGCGGCACGCGGCAGGTTGGAGATGGTGGCCGAATCCGACCTCCTGGAGCATGAGTATGGGGTGATCTTGGAACGCTGCCTATCGCAGACACCACCGGTTTTCATTCGCACAAATGACGCCCTCCACCTGGCAGCGGCAACGGTGGCAGGGGAAGCGGAGTTTGTCAGCGCAGACACCCGGCAGCGGATCGCCGCAGCGTTTCTAGGCTTCAGCGTGCTGCCCGCGGTCTTCCCCATCACAGCCTAGGTTGCGACAGGAGGAGATAGGGCTGCGTTGAATTCATCCCTCTGTTGCCTCCGCTTTCTTCTGCTCGGATCTTTGCTACCAGATTTTCCTTCCTTTAGCCGCCCTAAGCCGCTATCACTGCGCTTGGAAAATGGCCTGCTTCAGCACAGAACCCGCGTCCGAGCGCCGCAATGTCACCGGAAAAAACCGCGTCTGGGATTTTTTTCAGTTGTATAGCAAAACGCACCCGGCAAACCGCCTTCGGCCCGCACAACCGCGCCGGAAAATCCGCCCCACGCCTATGAAAACCGCGTCGGGTATCCCCTATTGGCCGTCCAGGGATCTGATCGGGGAAAGGGGCGGGATGAACCTGTACGGGTTCGTGGGGAATGATGGGATCTCCGATTTAGATAGCCTTGGTTTTATACAAATCGTGGGGCATCTTAGCCGTAAATATGTCGTAATTGGGCAGATACCTCCGATAGACAGAGATATTGTGCAAATTTATATGCACACGAATATCCAATATTGTTCAACTGGTGAATCTGAACAAGCCACCACTTGGAATGTCCATGATAAAGCTTTCCCGAAAAGCAATGGGTATGATCGCGACGACATGACTTATCTTCCGATTATCAACGGGTACAAGGAAGAATACCACGGCCATACGGTCGGAGGTTATTATGGTCATTTCGCGAAGGATGGAACATGTGGATCAGCGGCAATCAAAGTTACATTTTTCACATTGACGACGAAGGCAAAGGGTTATTGGCATCGGAGATCGAATTATATAGACAGTAAACCTGACGATATTGGGACGGACCAATGGACTAAAGGTTACACCAACAATGACTGGGGTATGGAACGAAACGACCTGTGGGACTTCAATCGTGGAAGAGTTAAAGAATCTGCAACGGACGACATTGAGAGTTCGGAATCGATTGTCATTTTTGCACGATGGAACTTGTGCAAGAAAGATGGGAAGGTAGAGATGTGGGCAGCAAAACGCGCATACAATAAAGAGACCGGAAAAGATGAACAGACTCCAATCGAATCTGGTGGTCTTACGAGAAGTGGTCGCGAGTATCCCGCCCCGGATACTGAAGAAGAGCCTTTTCTTGATGGCAGTCATGGCGCTTGGTTCCATGTGACTGATTGATTTTTTGAAAATAATTGAGGGAAATGAAATTTAGGCACACCGCAAAAATAAACTGGACAAATTAGTAAAGTTTGGCTAATTAATCCGCATGTCAAAGATTGAAGCGGAGATTGGCAGTAAATATAGTTCCATGGCGATTAGTCTAACTGAGGC
>Ga0118677_10009973_pt1 | contig 14669 bp, 15 predicted proteins | sample AliMusrvi5mmetaG_FD_86154 | JGI IMG/M metagenome (GOLD analysis project Ga0118677, IMG submission 86154)
GTTTATTGCGATTTGAATTACAAGCGGTTAATGCAATAATTACAATAACTACAGTGGCCAGTATTTTCAGCAGTAAATTCTTCATCCTGAAATCTTTTATATTGATTAAGAAATTTAGATTCTCCCGATACAAATATAATCAAATTTACTTAATTTTTACATTAAAGTCGGATAGCATTAACGTTTAGTAATCTTTATCCTTATTAGGAAGCCCACTATGGCAATCGGAAATGCAGTACAACGTGGCACTCTTGTTTATATCTATAACGACAACAACAATCTAATAGGTTCTGTACCAGCTGGCAATGGCCCTAATGACGGTTTAAAAGGTTATACACCATCAAGGGTGAATGTTCAGCGTGGCTCTCTTATTTATTCTTATAATGAGAATGGTCAGCTAGAAGATTCTGTTCCAGCTCGATAATAAAAGCATGAAAATATTACTGGACAGTCCATCACCTCTTTATTTAACCATCAGCGTTACCGGTCATAGGGATATACCTCCTGAAGATGAGGCAATTCTTAAGCCTGTTATTAAATCGCGGTTATTAAATTTACAAGCCAGCTATCAAGAGACACCTTTGCTGTTGTTATCAGGATTGGCAGAAGGAGCGGATCGTTTAGTGGTTGAAGTTGCTTATGAGTTAGGTATCGATTTTGCCGCGATTTTGCCTTTACCTAAAGAAGATTATGCGACTGATTTTACTGAGACTAGCTCTAAGCAAGATTTTTATAACTGGCTCGATAAGGCGCTTTGGGTTGAAACTTTAACGGACAAAACGCCAGAAGGTCTAAGCAGCTTTCCACGTAATGACTGTTATGAACAATTAGGCTTTTATTTAACCAATAATTCTCATGTGCTGCTGGCACTTTGGGATGGTGACAAACAAGAAAAAACTGGCGGCACAGCTCAAGTGGTGCGTTATTTTTTACAAGGCCTTACCGGTAAACCTCAAGATAAAGCTTCTGTCTTAAATTTACCCAGTTATCGCCCAGTAGAGCATATTTTAACTAGACGCTTGTCTCAAGCGATGGCAATTAGTAATGAACAACTGGGCTCTGTTGCAATACTTTGGCCTGAGCTTGCTTTGAATGAGGATGCTGCTTGGTTAAAAACCAGATGGGAAAAAAGTTTACTAAGTTTAGGACAGTTTAATCGTGATATGTGGCAATTTAGTCAAGATTATGCCGAGCAGCTATTAATGAGTCGTCAGTATCTTTTAGGTGACAAAGCTATTTACGACTCTTTAGATTCAAAAGCACAGCGCATTGCTGATTTGTTTGCCGTTAGTGATGCGATGTCCATATCTGCTCAAAAGCATCGGCATCGAAATTTTATTGGTTTGGTTATTTTTGCTTTATCGGCTGTTGTGAGTCAGCAAAGTTATGGTTTCTTTCTACAATGGCCTTTATTAATAGCGAGTTTAGGTTTGGGTGGCTTATCGTTTGGGCTTTATCAACACTCCCAGTACCATCGTTTAGAAGAAAAGTATCTTGATTTTCGTGCGCTTGCCGAAGGCTTACGGGTACAGTTCTTTTGGTATGTAGCGGGTATTAATTTATCGACGACTGATTTTTTCTTACGCGATCAACGTGATGAATTGGAATGGATTCGACAAGCAATAGCCCAAACACATTTACAAATGCCTATTGAAAGCCGAAAAGAAGCGCACGAGTGGATAATCGAACGATGGATTCGTGATCAACGATTTATTTTATTGGCGACCATGCTAAAGGCCGTTTAGGTAAAGCCAGAATAGATGCCAAGGCTGAGAAAAAGCTCACTCAATGGATGCGTTATTGTTTCTTTTCAGGTTTAGGCTTAATGCTAGTTTCTGCAATAGCTTATGAATGGATTTATAACGCTCTAACCTTTGAAGGCAAGGCGATAGTGTTTAATGCTTTATTAGCAACGGCTAGCGCAATGCTTTGTATGGTACCCTCGTTAAAAATTTATTTAGATACCATGGCTTTTGATGAACATGCAAAACGGTATTTGAAGATAGGACAATATTACGGCTTATGTGAAAAGCAATTTGAACGTTTAGATGAATCGTACCCAACTGCAATAGATCAATTGTTGATTGATATTGGTAAGCAAGCCTTGATTGAAACAGGCGATTGGTTGTTATTGCATAGACAACGTCCGGTTAAAGTGCCGGTAATGTAGATCCATTGTTTAATGTTTTTGATTGAAAGATTTTGATTTTCAGTGAGTTCAGCTAGCGGTCATTAATATGGATTGTTTATAGGATTATATGTCTTCGATTTTCAGACAAGGCGGTACCCATTTTAAGATGGGTGCTACTCAGTATTGGTTATCTCAAGTTTTTCGCTCTATTACCCATAAAAATAAAGAACCTTATGAAATTCATACACACTTCTGATTGGCATATTGGGCGTCAGTTTCACAGCGTGTCTTTACTTGATGATCAACGCCATGTGCTTGATCAAATTGTTGCGCATATTAAAAACGAAGCGGTTGATGCGGTGATTATTGCCGGCGATATTTATGATCGCTCAGTGCCTCCGGCAGCAGCGGTTAGTTTGTTAGATGATGTGTTAAATACTATTTGCTCTAACTTAGGCGTCCCCGTCATATTAATTCCGGGCAATCATGATGGTGCCGAGCGCTTACGCTTTGGCTCAAACCAACTCAGCCAAGCTGGATTGCACATAATAGGTGACTTAGACCAAATCACTCAGCCAGTCGTTTTAAGTAAAAACGGTTGTGACGTGTCATTTTATGGTATTCCTTATAATGATCCTGAATCGGTGCGTAATCATTTTTCGGTTGATGTTTCTAGCCATGATGAAGCCCATCAATATTTAGTCGATCAAATTGATAGTGTTAAAGCCGCTAACAACATTAATGTGTTAATTAGCCATTGTTTTATTGATGGTGCAGAAGAGTCTGAATCAGAAAGGCCTTTATCTATTGGCGGTGCTGATCGAGTGAGTGTTGAGCCTTTTAAAAGCTTTGATTATGTGGCGTTAGGGCATTTACATAATCCGCAATATAAAGGTGAAGAGCATATTCGTTATTCAGGGTCTATTTTGAAATATAGTTTTTCAGAGCAACGGCAACAGAAAGGCGTGACGCTGGTTGAAATGCAGGCTGATGGTCTTAAATCGACTAAGCATCTAGCCTTAAAGCCACTAAGAGACATGCGGATTTTAGAAGGGGAACTTGAAGATCTTCTAAAACAAGGGCTAACTGATCCCAATAACCACGATTATTTATTGATTAGATTAACCGATCAAAATGCCATTCTTGAACCTATGGCTAAATTAAGGCAAGTTTATGAGAATGTACTGCACATAGAAAAAACATGGCTACAAGAATCTGGGGATCTGCAAGTTAATCGTGAAAAACTTAAGCGCGGCGAACTTGAGATGTTTCAAGATTTCTTTAAGCAGGTTTCTAATCAAGAATTAAGTCCTGAGCAATATGAAGCCATTGCAAATATTATTACCAATATCAGCACTTATGAAGGTGGCTTAGCATGAAACCTTTAAAGCTTGTTCTACAGGCATTTGGTCCCTTCGTAAAAACGGAACAGATCGATTTTAGTGCGTTAGGCTCCAATCCTTTGTTTTTGATTAATGGCCCGACCGGCGCAGGTAAAAGTTCAATATTAGATGCTATTTGTTTTGCTTTATTTGGGCAAACTACCGGTGCAGAGCGAGAAGGTGCTCAAATGCGCTGTGATAATGCCGCAGCGGATTTGCTCACTGAAGTGATTTTAGATTTTTCTTTAGGTAGTAAAAGCTATCGAATCAGAAGGATGCCAACCCAAGAGCGCCAAAAAACCAAAGGTGAGGGCACTACAAATCAATTAGCTGAAGCGCAACTTTGGCTACTTGATGGTTCTATTGATGGCGAGCTGCTAGTCGCTAAAAGGGTGAATGAAGCAAATGCTAAAATCACGGAATTACTGGGCTTGAGTGTTGAGCAATTTAGACAAGTGATCGTCTTACCCCAAGGTAAATTTCGTGACTTGTTGATGGCTAATTCTAAAGATAGGGAAACTATCTTTAGCCAACTGTTTCAAACGCAGGTTTACAAAAGAATTGAAGATCAATTGAAAGCTCAGTCGGCCGATATTAGACGAGCTGTCACTGCACAAAACGAACAAATTAAAGGCATACTACAAACGGCAACGGTCGGCTCTGAGTTAGAACTGGATGAGGCATTTTTACAATTAGCGCCTCAATTAAGCGCTGCTGCCGAGCATAAAACTAATGCCCAGCTAGCTCAAACACAGGCCACTCTTAATAAACAACAGGCAGATGCCCTACAAAAAAGCTTTGATGAGCTCAGTAAAAAAGAACTTGAATTACTCGCTAAACAAGCTTTAGAGCCCGATATCTCAAAGCATCAAAATAGCCTTAATGACGCTATTAATGCTGAGAAAATACAGCCGCTTTTTAAAAGTCACCTAGAAAAACACGGCGCATTAACTAGCTTAACGCAACAAGTAACCAAGAGTTCTAGCGCTTGTGAAATCGCTATTGCAGAGAAAATAGCGGCTGATACTGTATTGAAAACAGCAAGCTTAGAGGCTTTAAAAATCAGCGGTTTAAACGAGCAGAAATTTAAACTCAATCAATTTAAAGCACAAGTCATTCAGCTTGAAAGCGCTCGCAAAGCTTATGCCGTTCAACAAACTACTGCACAAAACACTCAGGCCAAACTTGATAAAGAAGTAAGCACTCAACAGCAGTTAAGCATCGAACTTGAAGAAAAAGAGCGTTTAAATAGTGTACTGACTGCTGAATTAAAAAAGCTAGCTGATCAACAGATAGCCTTAGCAGAGCAACGCCTTAAACTTGAAAATCGTAGCCTATTAGAAAATCTACGCAGTCAAAAGCAAGGACTAGAAAAAAATGCGGCTAGTCTTTTAAGCCTACTTACGACTCAACAAACACAATTTGAAGTTAGTCACGTAAATTCCAGTCGAATAGAGCTTGATTGGCATTTGGGCCAAGCGGCTTTATTAGCCACTAAACTTGAAGTAGGGCAGCCTTGCTTAGTTTGCGGCAGTCAAGAACATCCTGATCCAGCACACGCAAAAGACGAGACTTCTTTAGTCACAAAACAACAGCTCGATGATGCGCGTGCTATAGAAGATCAAGCGCGTGCCGCTATGCAAAAAGCTGAGCTTGATTTAAATAGCGCCAGCAATGAGGTTACTGCCAAGCAAAGGGAAATCACTGCGCTTGAAGATGTTTTAAAAGACCTTGCTCAACAAAGCCTAGAGCTTATTGCACAGACTTTTAAAACAACTGAAGCAGATGTAAAAAGATTACTTCAAGTACAAAAAGATCACGAAGCGCTTTTACTCAGCATGAGTGGCATTAAAAACAACTTAACCGCCATTGCCGCTAGCATTTCAACCGTGCAGCTTAGTGCTAATGCGGATAATACGGTGTTAATACAATTCGGTGCAGAAGTTACGCAGATTGAAAGCCAAATTCCGGAAGAGTTCCGAGATGCCGCCAAATTAAAGAATGAACTGTTAGCCATTGAATCAACGATCAGTCAGTTGAATAAAGCCTTAACGCTTGCCCAAGAAAATTTTGATTTAAAGCGTTCAAGCCAAGATACCTTAACAGCAAAACATGAGCAATTGCAGGTTCAAGAACACGCATTGCAAAGTGAAAATACAGCGACAACAGTAATCTGGAATAACGCCCTACAAGACAGTCCGTTTGCTGATGTTAAAGCCTTTCAAGATGCACTGTTATCAGAGGTTGATCAACAAGCGCTTAAAAACAAAATTGAGTCCTTTCGTACCGAATTAAGTGTTTTAAAAGGCATTGTGCAACAACTTAAAGCAGATCTTGCTACAAAGGCTTTGCCGGATTTAATCAAGCTAGAGCAAGAGTTAACTGATAAAACCGCTGAATTTAAGATAGTCGATGAAGCCTGGCGAAAAATTGAAGAACGTAATAATCTTCTAATCAATATTAAAGCGCAATTAAATCAGATTCGTATAAAAACGGCCGATCTTGAAGCACAGTATCAAATATTCGGCACACTAAGTGATGTGGCCAATGGCAGTTCGGGTAAACGTATAAGCCTACAACGCTTTGTCTTAAGTGTATTGCTTGATGATGTGCTGATTCAGGCCTCACAACGCTTGCACATTATGAGCAAAGGTCGCTACCGATTACTGCGTAAAATAGATCCCATCGGTGGCAACGCAGCAGCTGGCTTAGATTTAGAAGTTGAAGATAATTACACAGACAAAACACGCTCAGTTGCTACGCTTTCCGGTGGTGAATCGTTTATGGCCGCTTTATCATTAGCCTTAGGTTTATCAGATGTGGTACAGGCATACGCCGGTGGCATCAAACTGGATACCTTATTTATTGATGAAGGTTTTGGTAGTCTGGATCCTGAGTCTTTAGACTTAGCTATAAAGACGCTAATAGATCTTCAATCCAGTGGCCGCATGATCGGCATTATTTCTCATGTGACCGAATTAAAAGAACAAATGGCGCTACGCATTGATGTTAAAAGCAGCAGAGAGGGCAGTTCTATTACCACCGTAGGCCATGGTCACTTTAATGGAATTAAAGGTGTCTAATAAGCAAAGCATTATTATTCACCCGATTTTTTAGTTGAGAAACTCAGAGATTATTTGGAGAGTACTTAACGCTGTGCAGTTTATAGTTGGGGCACTCTCACTGTAAGCGGAAATTATCAACTTTTATTCCGCTTCCAGCCTAAAAAAAACGGCCTATTTTCAGAAGCAGGGATGTCTCTAGAGATTAAAGACAAAGCGTGCCAATCAACAGCTAAAAGCTTATTTCGCAAGTTGAGTAGATAAATGTAATCTAGTTGTTCATAAACAGTATGTTCGTCTAAATAACCTACTGAAATATTGGTACATTCCGGAATAAAATTAATATAGTGCGTTACATCAGTAAATCCACCCGTTTTATCTAAACTATGCGCCAATCCTAGAGCTTTAGCCAAGGCCTTGGCAAAACTAGGGTTACAGCACTGCTGGCATTGCATGTGAGTAATAATGGAGTAATTATCACGACGATCAAAGGCAATCGCCTGTTGAATTCCGTCTAGCAACTCCGGCTGATAATGTTTTATGTGCATACTACCCAAGCCACCGATTTCTTCATCACGATGAAAAATATAACAACCTGGAATTTCAGCCGCAATCATGTTCAACATCAGCCATATACCCGCACCATCATCGGCACCCAGTTGGTTGTTGTCGGCACTATAGACATAGCCACCATTATCATTAATAGTAAGTTTTTGTCGACTGTCAGTGTGGTTAAAGCTAACCATATCAGTATGGCAACTGAACAGTTGTTGTGCTGGTGTTGTGCCTAGAGTAACGATGATATTGCCATAGCGATCCTGAATGGCATTGTCCGGCAAAAGTTTGATGAGTTGTTCAACAAAGCGGGCTTCATGTGTGGTTTTTGCCAAACGGATATAAGTCAGTAATTCAAATAAAGTCGCTATATCACTAATACCCTTAGCTTGTTGTTTAACAAATCTTTCATAGGGTAATGTGCTGGGGTTCCAAATAGTCATCTGTCATCATCCATTAGCTGAGGTGTGTAGTATCTCCGTTGGATCAATTGATGAACCTACGGTCGGAACATCGCAACTATAAAACATCGATACGACAGATGATGACTTATTAAAATAAAGTCTTTTATTCTTTCAATAGCAAAAAAATCCCTGCATATCAGTCTACTGATAATTCTAATTTTATATATAATCGCCATTCTTTAAATCAAGGTTATATCATGAGTGTGTTCTGGTAGAATGCCGACACTAAATTTGTAGATCGGTGTTTATGACAAAATCAGAATTAATAGCAGCACTTAATAAAAAGTTACCCATGCATCAATATTTGAATGTAGAGTCAGCGGTAAATTGCATGTTAGAGCAGATGGCTAATACATTAGAGAGTGGTGAGCGAATTGAGATTCGTGACTTTGGTAGCTTTGATATACATTGCAGGCCAGCAAGGCTAGGCCGTAACCCAAAAACGGGTGAAGTCGTACACTTACCCATAAAGACTGTGGTTCACTTCAAGCCAGGTAAGCAAATGCGTGACAGAGTCGATGCTGAACGACTCGCTTACGATATCGAAGTGTGAATGCAAGAGTACAAAATAAGACTTAAGCTTTAATCGCCGAGGCGACTATTCTACTTTTGGTTTTCTGCTGAGCGACTAAGGTTGTGACGCTTGTCATTGATGATAGTCAGATAGTTGACTCAAGATTTTTAGCTAAAAGTCATGGATTGTCAGCATGATATAATGACCTTAATCTACATTAAGGCTAATAAATGACCGCGAAAAACAATCAAATCATGGAACTACATCCCCTTTGTACCTATTTTCCTCGCATGTCTGAGGATGAGTTTAATTCGCTTAAAGATAATATTCAGCATAACGGGCAGACGCACCCCATTTATGCGCTTGACGGCATGATTCTGGATGGTGGTAATCGTTACCGTGCGCTCTGTGAATTGGGTATAGCTCCCCTCATAATTGAATACACCGGATCTAATCCTACTCAGTTTATCCTGTCATCAAATTTACATCGTAGGCATTTAACGCAAGGACAATCTGCGGCTATCGTATCTGCTTCCCAAAGTTGGGTCAAAGCTCATGTTACGGATAATGCCCCATTAAACAGCACGGCACCCTTAGACACAACGGCAACTAGGGCTAAACAATCTGGGGTAGGGCAGCGTACTCAACAATTGGCTGATAAACTGGTTAAAGAGGCGCCAGCAGAATTGGTTAAAGAGGTCATAGATGGCAAAAAAAGCCTGAATAAAGCCATTAAAGAAATCACGCCGCCAAAACCGCCAATCATCAAGCCTGAGTCGGTTCCGATTGTTGCGCAGGCATCAGAGGGCACTCAAGACGAGCAATTGAATAGTATTATAGACGATCAGCAAGGTGCAATTCAGGCTTTAGAAGCCGATAACAAGGCCATGTTGAAAGTATTTGAGTCTGACGATAGGCTTTATACTAGCGTCGAAGAAGTTAAATCATTAACTGAACAAAATGGACTGTTAACTGAGCGCATCAAGGCATTGATGGATGAAAACCAAGAAGCAATAAAGGCAGTGAGTTACTGGAAAGATCGGTTCTTGACGCTAGAAGAGGCGCTTACTAAAGAGCTTGCCAGTTAATTTCCAAGCTATGAAAAACAGCGATCACGAATATTTCAGACGGTGTCTTTTTTTCTGGATTTCCTCGATCAAGGGAAGGGGGGCATGAGTATTCAAAGCCCCAATATCCAGCTAAAGCAAAATAGTGAAAAAGAAAGTGAGTTTTATTCAGTCATCACTGCCAAGCCCCAAAGCGTATGGTTTGTATATTTGCTAGAATGTCTAAATGGTAAAATTTACACAGGCATTACTACTAATGTTGAAGCACGCTTTAACAAGCATCTTAGTGGCAAAGGGGCGAAGTTCACAAAAATGAATCCACCTTCTCACATAATCGCTACTCAGCAATGTGAAAACCGTTCAGAAGCCAGCAAACTGGAATGCCAGATTAAGAAGCTATCTCCAGCTAAAAAGCGTGCATTAAGTGATGCTGGAATAAAACAAATTAAGGTGTTCGGCGATTAACAAGATAGAGTTGAGAGAACAAGACGTTTAGGTGACGGCACTACTCCATTAAAACTGAATACTGCTAAGTGTAAAATTAGTCATCAGTTATTTGTGTTGTAAGTTTGTAGTGGATTAGAGCTTAGCGATATCAGTAGCGAATAGATTTTTAAGTTCTATTATTATGGTCGTTGTTTCTTAAAGATTTACCTTTACGCGACACCCGATCGAAACTGAATACATGTTCCCTAGGGCTTTCATGACAACGCCCAACCAAGCGGCGCGGGTAATCAGGCGCACCTTCTTCAAGATAAAGGGTTGCTCCGCAGAGCGGGCAAGCAGCGGAATAACGAACCAAGCGAATGAGTCTTAACTCGCCATCTTTTAGTAACTCGAATTGTGCAGGCTTTTCCTTGAAGTTGATCAAGAGATCATGTGCAAGTACGATACGGTCGTCGAATAAACGTATCCAAGGTCTGATAACCACCGTCCAGATCAGATAAGGAATACCAAAAAGACTTAAAAGCAGCGTCAATTCACGGGTGGTGACAGGATGGGGGATTGAAGATGAAATCCAACCAACGTAAGAAACAGCGCTTATGCTGCCACCTATCAATAACAGCCAGCCTATTATCACCCAGACAGGCCAACTCCTTAAGTGTAGCTGGCCATTTTTGAATAACCATTTCGCAATCCAAGCAGTTTCTATTTCGCCATGTGACGAGATTTCATAATAAGCTTGATGTTGTCCGGTGTCTTTATCCTGTTGCGCCTGAAAAGCTTGTTCCTTTGGGCTTATTTCTGGCAAAGGCATCGCTTTGATAAAAAAAGTAGTTACATTCCCTGGGCCGCCTCTAGTACTCAGACGCACTGGTTTTGGATAAACCTGCAAACCTTGTTGCCTCGCAAATTCAATAATCTGGGGTTCTCTGGTTTGCCAGTAATCCGTAAATGAACCCGGCCAATCAATCCATTTTTTGGCGTCGGTAGGTTTAAGTATTTCATCTGCTGCAGCCACTAATTCATCGGCAGTAAAGCGCCGTTTATGGTCATCAAAATCCGCTTTCTTGAGAGACTCATACGCTAAGGCACGTAATATGCGATGGGGTTTCTCATCACTAACTTCTTTGTTAAGCCAATCGATTAGGCATTGAATTACCTGGCGCATAAACCACCCTTAACCCAGTTACGGGTAGTTTGTGTCTGGTTATCTAAAAATGGTGCCATAAAATTGCGTCTTCCATAACTTAGCTTTGAGGCAAATATCGATATGCGCTCAGTTTACATTTGTGACGTTCGAAAAAAACGAATCATCCACTTCGGGATTTTTTTAGTATTCAGAAACCCCACACACGCCAAGTGTTCTCGCGTTTTATATACCCAAACAGCAACCTTTCGTTCGGGACAATAACGATACTTGCTCGTAGCATAACCCACTATCGTTATTTACACAGAGAAAACATTATGTCGACCTTAGACCAAGATCTTACACAGTTGAATTTTGAATACCTGATACTGGCCCGCGAATGTGCCAGAAATAATCCTATGGAAGCAGCATGGCGATTCGGTGTTGAGCGAAAACAGATAGAAGAGATCGCAGAATTTTCCGTAGAAAAAATCAGAGAGCTATCAGGTATCGCTAGAACCGTGATTACGCTAATACCGATGAATACGCCCAAAAACGTGTCCTTGGCAGCGCACGCTGCCTTACTGACATCAACTCAGGAGGCTAAATGATGCAAGTGTACTTAAACAGTACGTCTAGCATGGGCTATGAATTGAGCCTTGCCCAGACGCTTTTTAAATTGGGTGCTAGACCACCGATTGTGCGTTCGCTCTGTAATATCGGCCCCAAAACAGCGATACGTCTTTATAAGACTATCCATCAACGCTCACCTAAACAAGGTATGTTGCCTTATGATCCCTATTGGATAGTCCGTTCATCGGTGCATGACCTACATGCCTCAATCTTTCTTGGACTTATCCACGATTTATCACAGCAGCAATGCCAATCTGATCTTAGTGCAGAACGATTCATTACAGCCTATCAATTGTACTGCAAGATAGTGGCTAATAACCCTCAGCCCAGCAAACTGGAAGCGGGTGCTCCACAAGCTGTTTTGTTAGACATCAATCGTGCTTGGCAACAAGCAGGGCAATTTAAGTCTGGCGACATAAGATTGGTCTGGTGCGAGAAATGTCAGGCTCGTCATGTGGTGCTCAACAAAATACCTAAACCCTTTCAGCAATGCCCGATTTGTGATGTCTGGGCTGATAAGACTGGGCGTCGCCGATGGACGACAGTCAAACTCAAGCCGAAACAAAAACCTTAATAAAAGTTAACTCATACGCTGCTGACATTTAATAACGGCCAAGGAGAACGTTTGTGTACCTATTTGTTAAAAGTATTACCGATTTAAAATCCCCTCAACCTTATCACGGCAAAAACCTAGCGAGGTTGGCTCGTGAATGTTTTGCCAATCGTCAAGCGCTGACGGTTGATTTTGAGGGTGTGGATAGCATTAGCTTGGGCTTTTTTCAGGGATTATTTCTACCTTTGGTTGCGGAGTTTGGCGCTGACTTTCTTCGTAGTCATTTAAAAATTGCCAACGTAACTCCTAGTATAGAGGCGACCATCAAGTCGGCCTTTAATAAAGGTGATGATTCTGATCAATGTGCATTGGTTCATAACAATCAATGTGACATAGAGATTTATGAGCTGAATCTCGCTTGGCTGATAAAGGCTAGAGAATTGGCGAGGGAAAATCCAATTCTAGCAGAAGTGACTATGGGTATTGGCGATATAGAAATGGGCTCGGCTCTCAGTCAGCTATCCATTAAAGATATTCAGCGTATTGCCCAATCAGGTTGGTTATGTTTTTCACCGCGATTTACGACCCACTTTATTCAAAATATTAACGCCCAATCGCATGAAGTCGTCGACGTGCTTTTGGGTCTACTTAATTCATAATGTAGAGGTAGAAAATGTTAAAGACTGCGCATCAACAATTATTGGCATTGGAACTTTTGAGACGTCACGCCAGAATTTCAATTGTTCATCGGGAAACTGGCATGCCCAAACCATTGCTTCGAAAAACTTATAGGGATTTACATGGCCATTCTTCGCCACCAGGCGCCTTGAAGTATTCAACACAAGGCCTTACGCGGACCATCAAAAAATACAAAGAGGCGACATTGTTTGGAGCGTGCTACGAAATAGTCGAATCGAAAAGTCAAGATAACGCTATTCAAAAAATCATCAGTGCTTTTGATATTTACAAAAAATCATGCCCATCCAGTCAACTTGATTTTTCGGCTGCTTGGGTGATTGCAAGAGATTTAAAAACAAAGCAGATTGAAGTAGCAAAATGTGTTCATTGTGGCAGTCCGGTTCTCTTAAATGCACGCGACGAATTGATAGAGCGCTGTGCTGTTTGCAAAATCACGCTATAACCAACTAATCAAGAAATAAGCTAAAGCATAGTTGCATTTAATGAGTAACTTGTAAAATTATACATAGCATGAAAAATATTAGATCATGCAAGTAAGAGTTTTTAGTTTGACAGAGCCAAGAATTATTCACGATTAAAATCTGGATTAATATCTACGCTAAATAAACGAAACGAGTTTTACGAAATAACAATCACATCATTTTTTAGCTGGAGGAAATGTGAATACACTAGACCTAAATGAAGCCGCTAATTTTCTTAAAATGAATCCTGAAGTCTTGCGCCGTAAAGCTAGGGCCGGACAAATACCCGGAAGAAAAGCAGGTAAGTGTTGGATTTTTGTTAAAGAACATCTTGCTGATTGGGTGTCTGGGCGTTATTCTGAACCTCGGCGAGAACTGCGAGTGATTGACGAATCTACACAAGAGGATATCAAACAATGTCAATCTACAAGCGAAAAGAAACGTGGTGGATTCAGTTCACCGCACCGGACGGACGTAGAGTACAGCAAACTGCTGGGACTCAAATAAAACAGGAGGCACAAGAATTACATGATCGGTTGAAAGCAGAAGCATGGCGGGTTAAAAAGCTTGGTGATAAGCCTCGACATACTTGGCAAGAAGCAGTAATAAGGTGGCTATCCGAATCAAGCCACAAAAAAAGTATTGAGACAGATAAGTTCAAGTTGCGTTGGCTTGATAAGCACTTGAATAATATTAATCTGGATGCAATTACTAAAGCTAAAATTGATGAAATTAAATTCGCAAAAAAAAATGAAGGTGTCAGTAATAGCACCGTCAATAGAACACTTGAGTTGCTACGCTCCATCATAAATCGAGCACAGCAAGAGTGGGAATGGCTGGATTCAACTCCCAGTGTGCGAATGCTGCCGGAGAAATCAACTAGGGTCAGGTGGCTAAAACATGAAGAGTCAGTTAGGCTGATGAATGAATTGCCAGAGCATTTAAAGTCTATGGTACGATTTACTTTGGCAACTGGACTGCGTGAAAGCAACGTAACGGGCTTGCAATGGTCGCAACTGGACATGCAGAGAAGATGTGCGTGGATTCACGCGGATCAGGCTAAAGGTAAAAAAGCTATTGCAGTTCCGTTAAATGAGGATGCGATGGCAGTTATCCGGCAACAAATTGGCAAGAATGATATTCATGTATTTACTTATGAGGGCAGTCCTGTAACGCGTGCAAATAATCATGCATGGAGGAAGGCCTTAGTAAGAGCAGGTATTGAAGATTTTCGCTGGCATGATTTAAGACACACCTGGGCAAGTTGGCATGTTCAAAATGGAACGCCTTTGCATGTGCTGAAAGAGTTGGGCGGTTGGGCTGACTTAACGATGGTGTTGCGGTATGCCCATTTGTCGAGCAAGCATCTTGAAGAGTATGCTGAGAATTCTAGATCATCGAATTCTTCTGAGACAAATTTACTACAGGCAATAAAAAAGGGCTAGTAAAAATATCTAAGCCCTTGATTTTATGGTGGCGATAGGTGGATTTGAACCACCGACCCCGGGGTTATGAATCCCGTGCTCTAACCAACTGAGCTATATCGCCATTTTAACTGGCTTGTGCAAAGACTGGGAA
>Ga0118677_10009975_pt1 | contig 14668 bp, 13 predicted proteins | sample AliMusrvi5mmetaG_FD_86154 | JGI IMG/M metagenome (GOLD analysis project Ga0118677, IMG submission 86154)
CTAGGAGAGATGATCCAGGCCGATGAAGGCATCGACTTCCGGCATCAGACCGGGCAGGTCCTTGGCGAATCGTTGTGAGAGGCAGCCGGCAACGATGATCTTCTGCCGGGCGCGGTCCGGATCGGCACCGCGGTCCTTGACGGCGCCAAACACGGCGTCGATGGACTCCTGCTTGGCGATGTCGATGAACGAGCAGGTGTTGATGATGAGCACATCCGCCAGTTCGGGATCGGGGGTGAGGGCCATGCCGGCCTGGGCGAGGTGGCCGATCATGACTTCCGAGTCGATGAGATTCTTGGCGCAACCCAGGGAGATGAGACCGACGGTGGGGGGCATGGGGGCGGTGGTCGTAGTTATCGGTTATCTCGAAGAAGACAGAAGAAAAGAAATCCTGTCGGACCTGTCAGACCTGTCCGACCTGTCCGATTCCTTCTGCTCTAACATCTTTTCTTCTGTCTGCTGTCTCAAAGTCTTCGGTCTTCTCAGAACCTCGGCGGCAGGATGAGTTCGTCGCCGGGGGTGGGGGCGATGGTGCCGAAGCCGGGCAGCGGGCTGGCGACGGCTTCACCGCCCTCAATGGAAGTGATTTTGAGTTGGCCGAGGATGCCGGAATTGCGGCGCAGGGCGAGGATGGTGTTTTGCTTGACCTGATCCGGCATGATGACCTCAAGGGTGACAAAGCCGCCGGTTTGCGCGTCCTCGACATATTCCTTGACCTTGCCGACGAGCAGGGCTTGGTTGATGAGACGGGTATCCCGTGCGGCGGTGTTCTTCTTCTCCATCTCGCGCTGGGTCAGTATCGCATTTTCACTGTCGGAAACCTTGGCATTGCGTTCGGCCTTGTCTTTTGCCTCTTGGAGGGCCTCGAGTTGTTCCTTGGCCTCCTTGGCCTGTTGCTTGAGGGCCTCGCGTTCGTCATTGGAAACGAGTGGAGGCGCGACGGGGGCCGCGGCGGTTTGTTGGAGTAGTTTTTCGCGGGCGGCACGGTCTTGATCCTCACGGAGGTCATTAATCTGTTTGCGCAGCCGCTCGTATTCATCCGACGGAGTGTTTTTCACCCCTTGTTGCATGCCATTCCAAGACATCACCACGGCCGCGAGCAGCAGCGCAATGGTGGTGCCAAGAAGAAGTTTCGTCGTGTCCATGCCGGGAAGATGGCTGGGAGCGCAGCAACTGTCAACGCGGCAGATATTTCGGAGTTGGGTTTGGTTTGGTCTTATCCCAGAGCAGCCTTCGTCTGCACTGGGAGCTAATCAGGGATTCATCTCTGCTCCCTCCGCTTGCTACTGTTCCGAGTTTCACAGCCAGAATCCAAAACACGAGCCTCCCTCTGCACTCCGGCGTTAACCGTGGCGATCATTCAGGCAAAAAGCCCTCACGCTGCGCCGCCTCGGCCAGCCGTTTGTCCGATGTGAGAAACGAGGCCCCGGCGGTCTGTTCCTGAAACGCCACCAGCGCCGCCGCCAACTGAAATGCGTCCGCCGTGCGCAGGGGGTGCACCCGCAGCAATCGGATTGCCCGCGCCCTGACCAAGGTGGTGGGCTGCACTTCCGACCAAGCCCGCGCCAGCACGGCGAGCTTCGCCCGCGCGTTCGCCGCTGCGACGGCATCAAGCGCGGACTCGCGCTCCCTGCGACAGATCGCCGACTCGATCTCGGCTGGCGTTCCATACCAGACCAAGAGTTCGGGATCGGCCTGAAGCTGTGCTTCCCTCGCCGGCGACTCCGACTCATTGACCAACAAGGGCGTGATGGCTGCGGAATCCCAAAATTTCATCGGCCCTCCTGACGCTCCTCGACAATCACCGTACTCAGTCCCCCAACGCAAGGCCCCGTGGGCATCGCGAGAAACTTCGCCACCTGCAAGCGCTCGGCGCGGGGTGCCACAATGCCGTCGGCCATCAATACCTCGGCCCCCTTCCAAAGGGTTCCGGGCGGGATCCGCTGCAGCGTCGCCACCGGCGACCTGCGGTCTGTCACCACCACCGTTTCTCCGGCACGCACCAAGTCCAGGTGCGCGGACAGGCCATCTTTCAATTCGGAGATGCTCGCCAACTTCATATGGCTAATTTGGCCAGATGAATCAGGCCTGTCAAGCGCGAAATACGGGAAACTCGCTGACACTGCCAACGCGGCATCGCGGGGACGAACCAAACGACAGGGGCTCGGGCACCCTATTGTTGGCCTTGCGCGGCCTTGCTCTGGAGGTAACGCTGGACGTTTCCCGAGTTGTTGTTTTTTTGCAGCCAGGCTTGGGCCGATGTCGCATCACGGCTGAGCCAGGTGTCCAAGGTGCGGCTATACATGCGATCCTGAGAACCGGGGTCGGAAAGCCGCCCGATGTAGTTGAGGGCCAATGCCGGGTCACTGCCAAACGAGTGCCAGACGAAGCTGGCGATAGCGCCGTCGGTGACATCGCCGGCATGACTGTCGATCAGTTTGGCCGCGGCTCCGACGTCTTGGTTGGCGAGGGCTGCAACGACACCGCGCAATGCATTGCTGCGTTCCTCGCCTTTTGGCAGGGCCTCATAATAGGCAAGCGCGGCCGTCGGGTTGGTCGAGGCCCAGATGCCAAGCACGTCATCCAGGCGGCGTTTGGTGGCATCGCCGGGGTTGGCGAGCAGCCAATCGGCGGTGCCCTTGGGGTCGGTTTGGGCGAGTTGCGTGGCGGCGCGTTCCATCGACCCATTGCGGAGTGAATCGTCGGTGAGGGCGGAAATCCAGGCACGGGCGGCGTCGTTGCCCTGGGCGAGGACATGGGGGAGCATGGCGTCCAAGGCTTCGCCGCGCTCGTTACTGCGGGGCATGCCGGTGAGCAGGGCGGAGGCGCGGGCCGGATCGGTGGCGCCGAGGGTGCCGATGATACCGGCGAGGTAGGGATTGGCACCGGTGCCGGTGTGGTTGGCTTCGGCCCAGCGGATGGCGGCATCCGGATCGGTGGCCGCCCATGAGGAGAGGATCGTCTTGGTGGCGAAGCCGCCGCGGGTGTTGGCGGTGGCGTAGGCGAGGGCGGCTAGGGGATCGGCCTGCGACCAGGCGGTGAGCAGCATCGCGTATTCGCTAAAGCGGCTGTCGGTGATGCCGAGGCCGCGGAAACGGGCAATGGCGGCTTCAAAATCGCCGGGTGCGAGTTGGTCGATGTAGGCGAGCAGGGCGCGGTTGCGGTCCAAGGCATTATCGCCGCGCATGATCGCTTCGAGGCGCTTGAGCTTTTCTTCGGCGGTGGCGGAACCGGAGTGGCCGCCTTCCGGGCGTGCGGTGCGCTTGGCCAGCGACGAGACATGGCTGGAGGCATCCGCGTCGCGGGAGGATCCGCGGGTTCGGGAAAGTTGGGTCTCTCGGGTGCCGGCGGTGGTTCCAGAAGGGCTTGGGCCGGAAAGCCTGCCGACAAGGAATCCGATGGCACCGATGGTGAGGGCTACGGCGATGGTGGCAGTGGTGGGAGGGATTTTCATGGGGTGGGGAATCGGGTTCGGAGGCAGGATTTATGGGGAATATAACGCGGAAAAGTGCGGAATGTTTCAAGTTTTGCGGATTGCCACAGGCGGGGCTTGGCAGGCATACTCCGGCATGGCAAGAATTGGTGAGCGAGCGAGTTTGACGATCCTCCGGGAGAAGCCTTTCGGGCTGTTTCTGGATGGCGGCGAGATTGGCGAGGTGCTCCTGCCACGGCGCGAAATGCCTGCCAGGTGGGAGGTCGGGGGGACGGTTGACGTTTTCATTTACAACGATTCCGAAGATCGCCAGGTCGCCACCATGCAACAGCCCAAGGCGATGCCCGGCCAATTCGCGCGGCTGCGGGTGGTGGCGCTCACGCCGGTGGGGGCGTTCTTGGATTGGGGCTTGCCCAAGGATTTGCTGGTGCCTTTCCGCGAACAAAAAACCCGCATGGAAATCGGCAATTTTTATCTTGTCCACGTGCATGTGGACGAGGCCAGCGGCCGGATCATCGCCACCACCCGCCTGTCACGCCATCTCGATCTAACACCCCACACCTGGCGGGAGGGTGATGCGGTGGACTTGCTCATCTATGGGAAAACCGCGCTGGGCTACAAGGCGATCATCAATGGCAGCCACAGCGGACTGTTGTTCGCCGACAAGGTGTTTCAAGAAATGCAACCGGGCGAGGCCGTCAAAGGCTACATCGCCGCGTTGCGCCCGGATGGCAAGATCGACCTGACCCTGCAGCCGCCGGGGCGTGCGCGAGTGACTGATTTGGAAGCCCTGATCCTTGCCGAGCTTGGGGCCCGCGGCGGGTATTGGGCGCTGTGCGACAGCAGCTCGGCTGCGGAAATCCATGGCGAACTCGGCGTGAGCAAGCGCACGTTCAAACAGGCCACAGGCGCGCTGTTGCGCAAAGGCAGGATTATCCTGGAGGACAAGGGCATCCGTCTCGTGCAGTAGCGGAGTTGAGCAATCCCGCCTTGCAATTGACCAGTTGGGGCGTCATTTGCTTGGGATTCACAGGCATCCCATGGGAAAATCAAACGAGTGGCTGGCGGGCCGACCCCGCTTGCCGAGGAGTCCGGCATTGCGTTACTTGGCGGTCAAGTTGCGTGCGACAAAAACAGCGGAAGACCGATCCCGAGCCAGAGCGCCAGTGCGACATAAGCAATCACCAAACCGGCGATGGCCATGCCTTTGCCGCCCAGTCTGCCATCGGACTTGCGAATGCACCGCAGGGAAAAATGGCCGCATATCACGCCGGGAATCGCGGTGATGCAGAGGAATACAGACAAGATTCCAAGCACCAAACTGCTGATCGCAAGGCCGGAGGTGGGAGCGAACGCGAGTGCGAGCGGATGCGGAGCTGTACCTGGCGGCTGCGGCGGCTCCACTCGCGGCCGACGAATCAGCACCTCAATCATCTCATTGCAAGTGGGACACTCAATGAACTCGCTGACCATATCATCAGGCGTTTCAAGCGATCGTTCACTCTTGTTGCTATCAACGTGTATCTCTGGCATGGCGTCTCATGGTACTGCTCAGGAAAAAGGGCGGGAAGCACTGCTTTCCGCCCTTGGATTGGTTATTGGATTGGTGGGACTATTTGGGGGCGGCATCGGGCTTGGGCTGGCCACCTGGGCGGCCTGCGCCACGGCGTTTTGCCATTTCGGCCTTCTGTTTTTCCTTTTGCTCGGGCGTCAGGACCGCATCAATCGCCTCGGTCTGCGCCTTCATCATTTCGCGCATCTTGGTCTTGTCCTCGTCCGTGAGGTTTTGGTAACCCTTGGCGGTGAGTTCCTTCATCGCGGCGGCGTTCTTCTCGAGGATGGCCTTGATCTTGTCCTGCTGCTCTTGCGTGAGACCGAGAGTTTCAGTCATTTGCTTGAGCCGAGCCTCGGGGGTGAGGCGGGCACCGCCGCGTCCACCGCGTGCCGGCGCTTCGCCAGCGGGCTTGTCACCAGCGGGCTTGTCCTGTGCGAACGTGGTCGATGGGAGGGTGAAAAGCGCCGCGACTGCGACGCACATGGTAAGTGTGGTGTGTTTCATAGCGTCTTGAGAAACCCCGGTTGACCGCCAGAGGTTGCGAAAAATGTCAAAATATTATCCGGCCAGGCAAATGCAGGGTCGGCGTCGGGTGCCTCCAGTCGCCATTTTTCCTGCAATCAGGCTTTTACGCTTCGCCTCGCTGCTGATTCACTGCACATCTTCAGCGCGGTCAACCCGCGTGGGAAGTCACGATTTGCTCCATGGCGGGGAGTTTCATTTCAATTGCGGCCACCAGCGCGAACTGGTTGCGGCAGCGATCGAGGTTGTGCTCCGGGCGTCTGATCTTGAAATAAACGTCGCCCTGCAAGTGGTCTGTTAGAAAACGGATGCCGCACTCAAGGGTGAGAAGTTTGCCGGAAAACGCCAGATGTTTCACCTCCGCGGCGTTAAGGAAGCTCTTGGCGGCGCCAAGATAACCGCGGACAAGCGCCTCGAAGCGATCAAGACGGACGTCAATTCGCTTCAAGTCGGTGTCATCCTCGCCGGTGGTGGGCGCCGCGGTGCGGACCATGTCGCCAAAATCATAGAGTACCGAGCCGGGCATGGTGGTATCGAGATCGATCACGCAGACGCCTTCCGCGGTGACGTCGTCGAGCAAGACGTTGTTGATTTTCGTGTCGTTGTGGGTGACCCGTTCGGGGATATCACCTGAAGCGATCAGATCGGTGATGCGGGCGCAGTCGGCGGCGCGGCTCAAGGCGAAGTCGATTTCCGGCTTCAACCCGGCGGCGCGGTTGGCCACATCGGCTTCGATTGCGGCACGCAGGGCCTCCAAACGCTTGGGCGTGTGGTGGAAATCCGGAATGGTTTCATGCAAGCGTTCGCCGCCGAGGTCGGCCGCGAGTTTCTGGAAATTGCCGAACGCCATGGCGGCTTGATAGGCTTGTTCGTTGGTCTCGATCTCATCATAACCGCGGGCGCGTTCGATGAACGGATAGACGCGCCAGACGCCGCCTTGGGCGTCGCATGCGTAGGACTTGCCGTCCATCGCCGGGATGCAGGTGAGGGTGCGGCGGCGGGCTTCGGGGTGGTCTTGTGCGAGCAGTCGCTCCAATGAGTGGCGCGTCACCCGTTCGACGTTGCGCATCAACTCGACCGGTGTCTTGAAGATGTTCGTGTTGATGCGTTGGAGAATGTAGCGCAGCCGCAGGCCGGCCTGATCGAAGCTGCCGCAATAGGTGTCGTTGATATGACCGGAGCCGTATGCTTGCCCGTGCACGAAGTCGGCACGCACGTCGAAAAGACCGGATATTTCGCGAAGATTACTGACAGTGGCCGGGGCGGTCATGGCAGCGAGTTTAGTCGATTGCCAGCGGTTTTCAAATGTTTTGGCGGAAATTGCGCTCGCCCGGCACATTTGGCCGGGCTTGCTGAATCCAATCGCTCCCAACTTCCAGTTTGTGGGCGCGCCTGGACCATCACTCCCACGGCCGGCCAGTGACACCCCCCCGGCATTGTGACTATCGAGTCAGAGTTTCTTGAGAGCCTCTATCAGATCTCCCGGAGCTAACAGCTCGGGAAAAATCACCGGGTCTTTGCCGGGTTGCAACATTACATTGACGGGGATGGCGGTGCGCCCGAGCTTGTTGAGCGCGGCCTCGATTTCCGGATCGGGCCGGGTCTTGTCCCCCTTGAGAGTGACCACGCCCTTCTTGAGCATCAAATCCACGACTTCCTTGGTATAGGCGCGCTTCTTGTTGACCTGGCAGAGGGCGCACCACTTCGCCGTGAAGTCGATATACACCGGCTTGTTGTCGGCGAGCAGCGTGTTGACCCGCGCCTCGGACCACGGTTCCCATGTTAGAGTGGAAGGTCCGGGCGGCTTCGCGAGAAAGATCCCGGCCGCGGCGAACAGGACAGTTAGACAGAGCGCGTTTCTGCGGGTGCCGGCCGTGCGGTGCGGCAGATTCCAGCGGCCGTGGATCCACCCGGCCACCGCGATGGCGCTGAGCCCGAAGATGGGACCTAGCAGATTGTCCACATCAATCAGACCGGAATAGACCCACAGCAGGTAACCCACCGAGGCGAAGAGCAGGAATGACATCGCCTGCTTGAAGCTCTCCATCCAGGCGCCGGGCCTGGGAAGATATCCTATCAGATTCGGAAAGACCGACAGCACCAGATACGGCAGTGCCAGCCCGAGCGCCATCGCTGCAAAGGCGCTGAAGAATTGGGCGGCGGGCAAGCCGATCACGATGCCGATGGCCGCGCCGAGAATCGGGCCGGAGCAGGGGGTGGCCACGACGGTTGCCAGCGCCCCGGAGAAGAACGAGCCGGCGAGTCCTTGTTTGGCTTGCAAGCTGCCGCCCACCGCAGTGGCGGAAGTTCCCATTTCAAAAACCCCATACATGTTGAGCGCCATCACGAACATCAGTAGCATCAGGGTGAGGACCACCCAGGGGTACTGGAGTTGATAGCCCCAGCCGGTGGTGGCACGTGCCGAAATCAGGATTGCGCTGAGCACTCCGAACGAGACCAGCACCCCGAGCGTGAAAGCGAGGCCGTGGAGCGCGACTTTCCGGCGGTCCGAGCCCGCCTGCTTGACAAAGCCCATGATCTTGAGACCGATCACGGGAAACACGCAGGGCATCAGGTTGAGAATCAATCCGCCTAACAACATTTCGCCGAGCACCAGCAGGTATCTGAAGAACGGCAGCGCCTGGGATGGATGTTCGGTGGCAGCCGTGGCACCCGCGGCCGGGCTGGCGATCAGCGTGTCGGGCACCGCAATGGCGCGGGAACCGGTGAGAATGCCAGAGAAGGACTTGCCTTGGGGAATGTCCGCTTCGATGGCATTCTTGGTGGCCCGCGGCAGTTGGATCAACCAGCCGTTGGCCTCCCGCTTGATTGAGCCGCCCGAGCTTGCCGACTTGACGAAGGGTTGATCCGGAATGAAATCCGTGGGATCCTTGCCGAGCGCTCCATCCGGTTCCACGCGCAATTGGATGTCGCCGCCGTCGGATTGGGCGGAGAATTTCCATTTGGGGGCTTGGCTTGCTTGGCTGGCACGGGCATTTTCAAACAGACCCGCGAGCGCCGGATCTTTTTCCAACGCCAGTCCGACCGGCAGGGCCAGAGTGAGTTTCTTTGCCTCATTCTTGCAGCTTTCCTCGCAAATCTGCCAGGACGCGTTAGCTGTCAGGGTGAGGGTTTTGCCGCTTTCCAAGGTGGCGGGCGCCTTGATGTCCACCAGGAACACGTGGGTTCCTGAGTAGACGAAACTCTTGCCGAAGAATCCATCTTTGACCTCCGGTGCGGGCCACTGGATGGGTCCGGCGGAGAATCCTTCCGGCAGTGCCCACTTGATGGAGGGAGACTCTTCGATGCCACCGGAATTCAGATAATAACTGTGCCAGCCCTTGGGATGGTCGAGTTTCAGGCCGATGGTGAAGGTGCTGCCCCCCGCGATGGTCTTGGCCTCGGAGACCATTTCCGCCTTGCTGGCGGGCGTGTCACCCGGGAGCCCGAATTGCGCCCGTGCGGCTGGGACGGACAACAACAGGACCAATGAAGGAATGGCAAGGCGGTGCATGGCCGGAGAGATAAGTGAGGATTTACTGATGGATTCTCAGGAGGAACTACGACAGGTTGGACGGTCTGACATTACCACTGAAGGCACTGAAGGCCAATGAGGATACTGATGTTGAAGACGTTGCCGTTCTAGAGTCCTTGAAAAGTGAAAGATGTTTTCGTTAGGTCAAGTTCTTCGTCTTGTGTCTTGCGTCTTGCAGTCTTGGGTCTGAGGCGGAGCCTCGCTAGGAATAAACTTCGGCGCCTTGTTCAACGAACTCGCGGCTTTTCTCGCGCATGCCTTGTTCGAGCGCCTCGGCTTCGGCGATGGCGTTCTCGGCGGCGTATTGGCGGACGTCTTCGGTGATTTTCATTGAGCAGAAGTGCGGGCCGCACATCGAACAGAAGTGGGCGGTCTTGGCGCCGTCCTGGGGTAGGGTTTCGTCGTGAAAGGCGCGCGCGGTTTCCGGATCCAGCCCGAGGTTGAACTGGTCTTCCCAACGAAACTCGAAGCGGGCCTTGCTGATGGCGTTGTCGCGGTATTGCGCGCAGGGATGACCTTTGGCGAGGTCGGCGGCGTGGGCGGCGAGCTTGTAGGTGATGACCCCGGTCTTGACGTCATCCTTGTTAGGCAGGCCGAGGTGTTCCTTGGGGGTGACATAACATAACATGGCGCAGCCGTACCAACCGATCATGGCGGCGCCGATGCCGGAGGTGATGTGGTCGTATCCGGGAGCGATGTCTGTGGTTAGAGGCCCGAGCGTGTAAAACGGGGCCTCGTGACACCATTCGAGTTGCTTGACCATGTTCTCCTCGATCAGATGCATCGGGACGTGGCCGGGGCCTTCGTTCATGACTTGCACGCCCTTGGCCCAGGCGCGGGTGGTCAGTTCGCCCTGGACTTCGAGTTCGCCGAACTGCGCCTTGTCGTTGGCATCGGCGATCGAACCGGGCCGCAGGCCGTCGCCGATGGAGAAGGCGACGTCGTATGCGGCGCAGATGTCACATATATCGTCCCAGTGGGTGTAGAGGAAGCTTTCCTGATGGTGGGAGAGGCACCACTTGGCCATGATCGAGCCGCCGCGCGAGACGATGCCGGTCATGCGCGAGGCGGTCATGGGAATGAAGCGCAGCAGCACACCGGCGTGAATGGTGAAGTAATCGACGCCTTGCTCGGCCTGCTCGATGAGCGTGTCGCGGAACAATTCCCAGGTGAGATCCTCGGCCTTGCCGTTGACCTTCTCCAACGCCTGATAGATAGGCACCGTGCCGATGGGCACCGGCGAGTTGCGCAGGATCCACTCGCGGGTGGCGTGGATGTTCTTGCCGGTGGATAGATCCATCACGGTGTCGGCGCCCCACTTGGTGGCCCAGCGCATTTTCTCGACCTCCTCCTCGATGGACGAGGCGACGGCGGAGTTGCCGATGTTGGCATTGATTTTGACCAGGAAGTTGCGGCCGATGATCATCGGCTCGGATTCGGGATGGTTGATGTTGTTAGGAACGATGGCACGCCCGGCGGCGACCTCGCTCCTGACAAACTCGGGGGTGATTTCCGCCGGGATGCGCTGCGGAAACTTCCGGAACACACTGGGCGTGTATTCGGAAGGAATCTGGGATTTGAGATTTGAGATCTGGAGGTTTTCACGGATGGCAATGAACTCCATTTCCGGGGTGATGATGCCCTGGCGGGCGTAATGAAGTTGAGTGACCGCGGCGCCGGTGGCACGCAGCGGCAGGCGGCGCCCGCCGGTGAGGCCGGGGAACTCGAGGAACCGACCGGCACGCTCGGATTGGGAGGCGAACTCGGCATGCTTGTCAGTTAGATAACCGTCGTCCTGAGCCTTGACCGGACGCCCCTCGTAGGCTTCGACGTCGTTACGGGCGAGGATCCACTCGCGGCGAAGGGCGGGAAGTCCCTGATCGGAAGTGCCACTGAAGGCCGGATCGCCCCACGGCCCGGCACAGTCATAGACACGGACAGGCGCGTTCTTCTCAATGCGGCCGTTGAAGGAGGTGGTGTCGGCCAGCGCGATCTCGCGCATCGGCACCCTCACCGAGGGATGGATGCTGCCTTGCACATAAATCCGGGTGGACGCGGGGAGCGGCGCGCGGGACGCGTCGTGGGAACTGGCGCTGGCAGCGGTGGCAGGATCTTCAGGGTGGATCATGGTGGCGGGATTTGTTAGATTGATGGTTCCGGAAAAGCAACGGGCCGCGCGGGTGAGGCGCGGCCGTGGGGAGGGAAACCAGGTTTCGACTTCCTACGGCGGCATGACCCGCGTCAGGTTCGGAGGGTCTTTTCCGCGCGTTGGAAAATCTCAGCCCGGTGATCGCCGGGCTCCCCTGTCGTGTAGGGGGAACCATAGTGCCATATTGGATCGGCGCAAGGACGATTTGCCCGGACGGAAGAAGCGACAGGAGGAAGGTCTCGGCGTGATCACTCTGCCGGGGTGGCGTTTGCCTCCGGCACCACCACTGCCCGCGGCGTCGGAACCGCAGGCACCTTGGCAGGCGCGACCGCCGGCGCTTCATTGGCCGTGGCCGGCTTGCGGGTGGCGACGATCACGGTGGACTCGCCGGCGCGGTGGCGATAGCCGATGCCGAAGTCCAACGGCTCCGGATGGGTGGTGCGGTAAGCCTCCGCCAGCTTCGGCTGGTAGCAGTTCTTGAACAACGCGATCGGCCCGGGATAACTGCCAAAATACCGCATCTGCCATGCCTCGGGCGTGAAAAATGAAACCGGAATTCCCGAGTCATCCTGCACCAGCGTGGTCGTGTTTTCTAGCAAAAACGCGCGGACCGCGGAGAAGTTGCTTTCGTGCATCAGGTAGGAGGCGGATTTCACGCAACCGTTGCCTGGTGCCAGCGTCTTGCAGAACTTGAGGAATCCGCTGCGTTTCAGGCCGCCATCCGAGATATCGGTACTGAAGTAATACAGGGTGCGCTGGGTGTTGGATCCCTCCGCGGTGAAATGGATGCGGACTCCCGGCGCCGGCGATTTTTCACTGCGCTTTCCATCCGGCTGCGGCGTGATCGCACCGGTTTCATCCAGGCTCACGAAGCTCACGTCTGTTAGAGTCCTGCCTGAGCGTGCGAGGAAGATATATAAAACCGGCAGGGTTCCGCTCAGGCCGTGGTTCTGGAAGTCGTCCTTCATCTTCTTGGTGATGAAGAAGCTGTAACTCAGCACCGTGTTGATGGATTCCTGCAACGCGTGCAGTTCGCCGCCCAGCGCCTTCGGGCTCAGCTTGGCCAGGTCGGGCAGCGGGCCGATCGGTTCGATGCCGCACAGCACATAGGTGTCGGCCTGCGGGAAAAACGTGTCGGCATAGAGGAAGTCCGGCCCGCTGAACATATAGAATGCCGTGTTCCTCGATGCGAAGGCATCCGCAATGTTCGTCTCGGCCCACTTGCGCACTTTGGAAAGCTGTCGCTTTTCCAAGCCCGCCCATGCCGTGTCAAAAAACTTGGCATGTTGCTGCCACGCGCCGGTTTGGGCCAGCGCCGCCACGGTCGGGTCGGCCGAGGGCGTCAGGCCGGCCAGCAGGCGCGCGGTGTCATTGAAGGGATTGGCCACCGGGATGGCCTGGGGCGCCGGGGCCGGGCTGGACGCCGGGGCCGGGGGATTTTGGGCCGGCACGGGTGCGGCCAGCAGGCACACGACGCCTGCCATCGCGATAAATTGATTATTCCGGTTCATGGTGAGTAGGGGCTGGGGAGGAAGGTGCCGGGTTTTTCACGGAAAGCAAGTACAGGATGAGGCCGATGCCGGCGATCGCCAGACCGACGAGCGATTCGACGGGTTTGGACCACAGGATGTGCCACAGCATCCAGGCCGACACCACGAGAAACACCAGCGGTGTGACCGGGTAACCCCAGGTCCGATAGGGCCGCGCCAGGTTCGGTTGCCTGCGCCGCAGCACCAACACCCCGAGGACGGTTAGAAACGCGCACAGTTGCAGCACGAACCCGGCGCAGGTGAGCACCTGCTCGAAACGCGCGGTGAGCAGAAACAAATTGACCAACGCCAATTGCACCAGGGTGGCCCGCACCGGTGTCCCTTGGCGGTTCCTGCCGGCAAACCAGCGCAAGCCCCGCAGGTCCTCGCCCATCACCACCATCACCCGCGGGCCGATCCACATCATCGCGCTGATGGTCGATACCAAGCCCACGCAGATCAATCCCGCCATGATTTTGGTGCCCGCCGCACCGAGCAGATACGGCCCGGCGGTTAGGGCGACTTCCACCTTGCCGGCCATCTCTGCCATTGGCGTGGTGCGCAGAAACATCGCGTTGACCGCCAGATACAAGACCAACACCACCAAGGTCCCCAGGCCCACCGAGAGCGGAATCGCGCGTGCCGGATCGCGCATCTCGCCCGCGATATACGTCGAGGCGTTCCACCCCGAATAGGCATACATCACATAGACCAGACTGACCGCGAATGGCGCGCTCACCACCAGCGAGCCGTCGCCGGAGTGGGGCAGGAACGACACCGGTTGCGATGAACCGGCAAAGCATCCCACCACGATCACGGCGAGGATCAAGGCCACTTTGAGCAGCGTCGAGCCGTTTTGAAAACCGCTGCCCAACTTGCTGCTGCCTAACAACATTGGCGTGGCCAGCCAAACCACCGCCAGCGAGGCCGGCAGCGGTGACACGCCGGGCCACACTCCGGTTAGGTATTTGCCGAACGCCATCGCCGCCAGGGCCACCGGTGCCGCAAAGCCCGCGACAGCCGAGATCCACCCGGCCATGAAGCCCAGCGCCGGGTGAAAGATGGTCCCGAGATAATGGTACTCGCCTCCCGAGCGGGGCAGGGCGGCACCCAATTCCGCGTAGCACAGCGCCCCGCACAGCGCGCACACGCCCCCGACCAACCACAACATCAGGATCGCAAAGCCGCTGGGCAAATCCCCCACCTGAAAGCCGAGGCTGGTGAAGATGCCGGTGCCAATGATGTTGGCGACCACAATCGAAGTCGCCGTGAGCCCGGAAATGCGCCGGGTGGGGGAGGGGGTCAGTTCACTCATCTGCGGACACCGAGCATAGCCGCGGTTTCGGAAATGGAAAGCACGAGAATTCAGCGGCAGTGCCATGCTCACCTACACCATTCCCCGCAGCCACCGTGCCGCGGTCTCGCGCAGCAATTCGGCTTCGCGACGCATGACCTCTTCCATCGGCAATTCCGCGGCGTGCGTGGCCAGCGCGGCGTGAATCCCGCTTTCGCGAAAGATGTTAGGCTCGATATCGACCCGGCCGGCCAGGACCACGACGGGCACACCGGCCTGACGCGCCGCCGCGGCGACCCCGGAAACGACCTTTCCGTCGAGCGACTGGCGGTCGAATGAGCCCTCTCCGGTGACGCACCAGTCGGCATCCGCAAGCGCCTCGCGCAGTCCGGTTGCCTCCATGACCGTGGCGATGCCGGGCGCGAGGCCGGCATTGAAGAACGCCGCCGCACCCGCGCCGAGGCCACCGGTCGCGCCGCCACCGGATAGATCCATGATGTCGCGTCCGAGATCGGCGCGGATGCGTGCCGCCAGATTTGTCAGACCGACTTCGAGGACCGCCACCATGACAGGCGTCGCACCCTTTTGCGGAGCGAAGACCGCCGCCGCACCACGCGGACCGCACAGCGGATTCGTCACGTCGCACAGCAC
>Ga0118677_10009977_pt1 | contig 14668 bp, 12 predicted proteins | sample AliMusrvi5mmetaG_FD_86154 | JGI IMG/M metagenome (GOLD analysis project Ga0118677, IMG submission 86154)
CGAACATCGAACATCGAACATCGAACATCGAACATCGAACATCGAACATCGAACATCGAACATCGAACATCGAACATCGAACATCGAACATCGAACATCGAACGCCGAACGCCGAACATCGAACTTAAGAGCGCGATCGGCAGGATTGAGGCACCTCTGCAAGAGGGGCACGGGCGCGTTCGGCGAGCTCAGCCGAGCCGGCCCGCCCGTGTGACTTCTCATTCACACACGACCAAGCTGGCCGTGCCCCACTTGACCGCCCTCAGAGGGCTGTCTGACCGCGGCCAGGCCGCCACGCCCTATCTTCCGCCCCCCCTCTTCGGTTCGGCGTTCGTATTTTCTTCTCTTCCGTTCGACGTTCGGCGTTCCACGTTGAATGTTCGACGTTCGCATTTCACTTCTCTTCCGTTCGACGTTCGGCGTTGAATGTTCGAGGTTCGCATTTTTCTTCTCTTCCGTTCGGCGTTCGGCGTTCGACGTTGAATGTTCGAAGTTCGCATTTCTCTCCCCGTGACAAAGCCATGAATCCCAAAAGCCAGATCGATCCGCCAAACCCGGGCGGTGCCCGCCCGACCACCGAGCAGCGGGACTCGGGACGGATGCTCGTTCGACTGTTGCACGCATTGGAGCAGCGCGGTGCCAGCATGGCATCACTGGCGAGTGTCGCGGGTGTAGGGATTCTGGGCTACATGCACGTTCCGCTCACCTGGCCTCTGGTGCTAGTCTTGCTGTGGGTGGTGTTCTATGAATTCCAGAAGCGCATCGACCAGGGGCTACCGCTGATGCAGATCGCGGCCTTGCTCGGCGTGTTGCAGTGGACGGTGGGGCCGATGCTGGCCTACGGCACGTCCCTGATCGAGGGTCGCTACTCGATGTACGTCGATGAAACGAGCTACTTCAGTTATGCCCTGCCGGGGACGGCGGCGTATGTGTTCGGTCTGCTGGCGGTGGGTTCATCGGTGCGGCAGCGGGAGATGATGCGCCATATCCGGCGTGAGCATTTCATGGTCATCGGCTGGGTGCTCAATGGCATCGCCTTTGGCGCAGGCCTCGCCGCCTCGCGAGTTCCAAGCGGGCTGGCCTTTGCGGTGCATCTGCTTTCGCAAATCGGCTATGTGGGGACGATCTATTTCCTGTATTCCGGCACGCGCAACCGCTGGCTATGGGTCGCCATCTCCCTGCTTCCCCTGTTGAAAATTTCGGCGGATTCGGCCATGTTCCATGATGTGCTGCTGTGGAGCGGCTTGTTCTTCTGCTATTGGTATGGGATGCGCCGTCACTTGCCGGAGGCGAAGGCCGGATTGCTGGTTGGTGTGGGTTGTGCTTTGTTCACCATTCAGGCCATCAAGCAGGACTACCGCGCCAAGGTCTGGAATGGCGAGAACACCTCGCTCGCCGGCCAAGCCGTATCGTTCTGGTCGAACTGGGACGCCGTAACAAGCGACGAAACCCTCGCCAATGTGATCTCCCGGCTCAATCAGGGTTGGATCATCTCCGCGGTGCTGAACCATGTGCCCTCGATCGAAGCTTTTGCCGATGGCGAGACCATTAAGGATGCGCTGCTCGCGGCCCTGGTGCCGCGCTTCATCATGCCAGACAAGAAGGAGGCCGGGGGGGTGAAAAATTTCAGGCGCTTCACCGGCTTGGACCTGGCCGACGACACCTCGATGGGGGTCAGTGCGCTGGGAGAGGCGTACGTAAACTTCGGCCGAGAGGGAGGCATTCTCTTCATGCTTGGCTTCGGTTTGTGCTTTGCCAGTTTCTACACGCTCTGCTTGCAGCGCGCGGTGTGCTACCCGACTTTCCTGTTTTGGATTCCGCTGATTTTTTACCAAGCCCTCAAGGCGGAGACGGAATTCGTGACCGTGCTCAACCAGTTGTCCAAAGGGGCCGTTGTGGCGATCGGGCTGCATTGGTTGATCGACCTACCGTGGATCTCGCTTGCCAAGCACAAACCGCTGGCGAACGACGCAAGACGGCAAGGCAACAGGCGCGTGAATACTGAACGTCGAACATTGAACGTCGAACATTGAACGTCGAACATTGAACGTCGAACACTGAACGTCGAACACTGAACGCCGAACACTGAACGTCGAACACTGAACGGCGGACATTGAACGTCGAACGTTGAACGTTGAACACTGAAAGTCGAACACTGAACGTCGAACACTGAACGTCGAACACTGAACGTCGAACACTGAACGTCGAACATTGAACATTGAACATTGAACATTGAACGCCGAGAAAGCCTTGGCGATCTAATCAAGTTTGCGGGGCCCCGACGGGCGTAGCACAGCGAAGCGAGACGATGTTCGTATTTCTTCCTCTTCCGTTCGACGTTCGGCGTTCGATGTTGAATGTTCGAAGTTCGTAATCCCTTTCCCGATCGACGTTCGTCTTTTCTCTTCGGTTCGTCGTTCGTATTTCTTCCTCTTCCATTCGACGTTCGGCGTTCGACGTTGAATGTTCGACGTTCGTAATCTCTTTCCCGATCGACGTTCGTCGTTTCAGCTCTTCGGTTCGTCGTTCGTATTTCTTCCTCTTCCGTTCGGCGTTCGACGTTCGACGTTGAATGTTCGAAGTTCGTAATTTCTTCCTCTTCCGTTCGGAGTTCGTCGTTTCCCCTCGTCGGTGCGACGGTCGTATTTCTTCCTCTTCCGTTCGAAGTTCGGCGTTCGACGTTGAATGTTCGACGTTCGTAATCTCTTTCCCGATCGACGTTCGTCTTTTCTCCTCCTCGGTTCGACGGTCGTATTTCCTCCTCTACCGTTCGACGTTCGACGTTCGACGTTGAATGTTCGACGTTCGTAATCTCTTTCCTGATCGACGTTCGTCTTTTCTCTTCGGTTCGTCGTTCGTATTTTTACCTCTTCCGTTCGACGTTCGGCGTTGAATGTTCGACGTTCGTGTTCTCATTCCCCTTCGACGTTCGGCGTTCGACGTTGAATGTTCGACGTTCGTATTTTTTCCCGTCGTCCTCCATGCCTGGCGCTTCAAGAATGACGGTGCTCTTCATCCAGCGCCGGCCAAGCGGGGCGCAGGTGAGCATCGAACGGCTGTTCGACCAAGTCCGCAAGGCACTCGGCCCTGATGTTGGCTGGGACGTGCACGTGAGCCCGCACGTCAGCCGGGGCCTGCTGCCGCGGCTGCACAATTTGTGGGCGGCGTGGAGGATCGGCCGTGGGCGCATCTGTCATATCACCGGCGACGTGCATTACCTGGCGCTGGCCCTGCCGCGGCGGGGTCTTGTGCTAACGATTCACGACTGCGCCATCCTGCATCGTCTGCGGGGCTGGCGACGGGAACTGGTACGCTGCCTGTGGTTCGAGTGGCCGGTGCGGCGGGCGGCTGTGGTGACCACCATTTCCGAGGCAACTCGCGGCGATTTGCGGCAATGGCTGTCTCCCGCCCTGTGGAACAAGGTGCGGGTGGTGCCAAACTGCGTGGGGGCTGAGTTTACCCCGACGCCGAAGGAATGGAACGCCAATTCGCCGGTATTCCTGCAGGTCGGCACCGGCTGGAACAAGAACTTGCCGCGAGTGGCCGAAGCGCTGCGCGGGCTCAGCTGCCGACTCTGGATCGTCGGTCCGGTCGATGACAAGCAACGCGCCTTGCTCAATGCCTGCGGGATCGATTTTGAATGCCTGGGACGCTTGAGCGACGCCGAACTGGTCGACACCTATCAGCGCTGTGATGCGGTGTTGTTCGCCTCGTTGTTCGAGGGCTTCGGCCTGCCCCTCCTGGAGGCCCAGGCAACCGGGCGACCGTTGATCACCAGCCGGCGGGGCTCCATGTTGGAGGTGGCAGGCGACGGCGCCCTGTTCGTTGATCCCGAGGATGTGGCGTCGATCCGCGCGGCGGTTACGCGTGTCATGACGGATGCCGGACTCAGGCAGTCCTTGGTACAACACGGTTTTGACAACATCCGGCGCTTTCAACCCGACAACGTCGCCGCCCAATACGCGGCGATCTATCGGGAATTGGCATGAAGGTTTTTCTCTCAGTGGCAAGTTTTGATCCCGGCTACGGGGGGCCGGCCCGCTCGGTGTCGGGCTTGGCGACCGCTCTGGCAAACGCGGGCATCGAGGTCGGCGTGTGGGCACCTGACCAATCGGCAACTGCCACGGAGTTTTTGGGCAATGACAGCGCAGTGCGGCGCTTGCGCGGGACAGCGGCCGAGGCCCTGCGGGAGTTCGGCAAGACCACCGTGATGCATGACAACGGCATCTGGTTGCCGCACAACCACCGGTTGGCCGGACTGGCCCGGGCACACGGGATCCCCCGCGTCGTCAGCACCCGGGGCATGCTCGAACCTTGGGCCATCAATCACAAGCGCTGGAAGAAACGCCTGGCGTGGTGGCTCTATCAGAAAAGCGACCTGCGCGCGGCTTGCTCGTTCCATGCCACCGCCGCGGGCGAGGCCGCCCGGATCAAGCTCCTTGGGCTGAATGCTCCCATCCATGTGGTTCCCAACGGAGTGAACCTGCCTCTATCAGCCGGCGTGCAGCCTCCGTCATCTGGCCCCATGACCGCCTTGTTCGTCGGGCGCATGCATCCGGTCAAGGGGTTGCCGCTGCTGGTCGAGGCCTGGGCCAAAGTCAGACCGCCAGGCTGGAACATGAAAATTGTCGGCCCGGATGAGGCCGACCACCGGGCCGAGGTGGAGGCGCTGGTGCGTCTCCACGGCTTGGACGGGATCGTTGAATTTACCGGCGCGTTGGACGGCGACGCCAAGCGGTTGGCGTACGAATCGGCCGACCTGTTTGTGCTGCCGAGTCACACGGAAAATTTCGGCATGGCCATCGGCGAGGCGCTGGCATACGGCGTGCCAGTCGTCACGACCCACGGCACGCCCTGGCAACTGCTCGAAAGCGAGCGCTGCGGCTGGTGGGTGCCGGTGAGCGTCGAGGGCCTCGCGCATGCCCTGGCGGACGCCACCACGCGACCTGCGGCAGAACTCCAGCAAATGGGTGCCCGCGGACGCCTGTGGATGCAACGCGAATTCTCCTGGGCATCCGTCGCCGCGGGAATGACGCGGATGTATGAAGCGGCGCTGCGCTGAGCGGCGGCGCGATGGATGGCTCGAACGTCGAACGTCGAACGTTGAACGTCGAACGTCGAACGTCGAACGTCGAACATCGAACATCGAACGCCGAACGCCGAACATCGAACGCCGAACATCGAACATCGAACATCGAACGCCGAACGCCGAACGCCGAACGTCGAACGCCGAACATCGAACATCGAACGCCGAACGCCGAACGCCGAACGCCGAACGCCGAACGCCGAACATCGAACATCGAACATCGAACATCGAACGGCGAACGGCGAACGGCGAACGGCGAACGGCGAACGGCGAACTAAAGAGCGCTATCAGCCGGGTTAAGGCGCCGCTTCGAGGGGGGCACGGGCGGCCCGCTCGTGTGACTTCTCATTCGCACACGGCCAAGCTGGCCGTGCCCCACTTGTCCGGCAGCCTGGCGACTCCACTTGCTCGGAACATCGGCCGCACGACAGGAATGTCGTGGCTCCACATCGAACATCGCATTTTCCTTTTCCAATCGACGTTGGAACTTCGCAATTGAAAGCGAAGGGAGCCTTGGCGATCTAGCCAAATTACCGGAGCCCTGATTGACGTGGCGCCGCGAAGCGGGGCAATGGTCGACATTCGTTTTCTCTCTTCCGTTCGAAGTTCGTATTTTCTTCTGTTCAACGTTCAACGTTCAACGTTCGAAGTTGAATGTTCGATGTTCGCATTCCTTCTCTTCCGTTCAACCGCCCCTCCCAGGCGGTGGCGAGCCACCTCACTCCATGATCATTCGCACCACCGCCTACCCGCGAGCAGCACTGATAGGCAATCCGTCCGACGGATATTTCGGCAAGACGATCGCCTTCACCTTTGCCGAGTTCGCGACGCGCGTCACGCTGTATGAATCGCCTGAGTTGGAGATTGTGCCGAACCATCGCGACGGCTCGACATTTTCTAACATTTCAGCGCTGCATGATGATGTGCGCCGCTTCGGCTATTACGGCGGCATCCGCCTGCTCAAGTCGGCCATCAATTCGTTTTATAGCTATTGCCTGGAGAACGCAATCGCCCTGCACGACTGCAATTTCACGATCCGTTATGAATCGACCATTCCCCACTTGGTGGGGCTTGCCGGGTCCAGCGCCATTGTCACGGCGACCCTGCGCGCGCTGCTGGCGTTCTATGGCGTGGCCATCGCCAAACCACAACTGGCCAATTTGATCCGGGCCGTGGAGAACCGCGAACTCGGCATCGCTGCCGGGCTTCAAGATCGGGTGGCCCAGGTCTATCAAGGGATGGTTTATATGGACTTCGACCGGGCGCTCATCGACAAGCAAGGCTACGGCCACTACCTGCCGCTCACGCCAGCCAACCTGCCGCCGCTCTACATCGCCTATCGCACCGATCTATCTGAAGGTTCCGAAGTCTTTCACAACAACATTCGCGAGCGCTTTGAGCGCGGCGAACCCGAGGTTGTCGATGCCATGGCATTCTGGGCCGACCTCACGGTGCAGGCCAGGGACGCGCTGGAGCGCTGCGATTGGACTCAACTTGCGGCACTCATGGACGCCAATTTCGACAAGCGCAAGCAGATCTATCAACTCAGCGAAGGCAATTTGCGGATGGTCGATACCGCGCGTTCGCTCGGCGCATCGGCCAAGTTTCCCGGCTCCGGCGGGGCGATTATCGGCATCTACAGCGATGAGGTGATGTACAAAGATCTCACCGCTGCTTTCGCCGCGCAAAACATCCGCGTATTCAAGCCAACACTGATCTGATTTTCAAATGGTCACCAAAGCCGTCATTCCCGCCGCTGGTTTCGGCACGCGGTTTCTGCCTGCGACCAAGGCCTCGCCCAAGGAGATGCTGCCCATCGTGGACACTCCGGTGATCCAATATATCGTGGAGGAAGCCGTCGCGTCGGGCATTACCGACATCCTCATGGTCATCGGCCGAGGCAAACGCACCTTGGAAGAACACTTCGACCGCAGCTTCGAGCTGGAACTCGCTCTCGAGGCCAAGGGCAGACTCGCCGAGCTCGCCGGGATCCGCGCCATCTCCAAACTCGCCAACATTCACTTCGTGTGGCAGCGCGAGATGCTCGGGCTGGGCGACGCCATCCGCTGCGCCCGCCATCATGTGGGCAACGAGCCGTTCGCCGTGTTGCTGGGCGACACCCTCATGCAGAGCCTGAACGGCGTGCCGGCCACCCGCCAGATCATCGACGTGCATGAGCGATTCGGCGGTTGCGTCGTGGCGCTTGAGGAAGTCCCGTTAGAGCGGGTCAGCCGCTATGGCGTGATCGGCGGCGAAGCGCTCGACGAGCGCACTTACCGCGTGGACGATTTGGTCGAGAAACCCTCACCCGAAGAGGCTCCCTCCAATCTTGCGGTCGCCAGCCGCTATGTGCTCACGCCCGACATCTTTGACTACATCGATGCAGTCAAGCCGGGCAAAGGTGGTGAGATCCAGATCACCGACGCGTTGCAGATGCGGACAGCCGCACAGCACGCCATGCATGGCTGCCGCGTGAATGCGCGCCGCCACGACGTTGGCAACGCGCTGGACTTTATCAAGACGAACATCGTGTATGGGTTGGCACGCGCGGATCTCGCGGCGGCGCTCGGCGAATTCATCGTGGCGCAGGCGGAGGCGCTGCGAGGGACCTGTCATTCGCAGCTATAGCGCGGATGCATGACGTCATTTCTATCAAATGCTGGATCTGGCAAAATTCAACAACGCGACGTTTGTGCGGGGCGCGCCGCGGTGGAAGGAAGCGTTGTGGTGGGTGGCGAGGTCGCTGTTGTTTGCGCCATGGTTGCCGGTGCCGTCATGGTTCAAGATTGCGGCATTGCGCTGCTTCGGGACGAGGGTCGGGCAGGGCGTGGTGATCCGCTCGCGGGTCGATATCAGCTTTCCGTGGAAACTGGAAATTGGCGACCATGTGTGGCTGGGCGACGAGGTGCGGATTCTATCATTGGAGCGGGTGACCATCGGGTCGAACGTGTGCATTTCGCAACGGGCGTTTCTGTGCACCGGTTCGCATGATTTCAAGCAGGACAGCTTCGACCTCATCACCGCGCCGATCGTGATTGGCGACGGTTGCTGGATCGCGGCGCAGGCCTTTGTCGGGCCGGGAGTGATCATGGGCCGGGGCAGCCGCTGCCTCGCCGGGGCGGTGGTGGTGCACAACGTTGCCGCAGCCACCACCGTGGGCGGCGTGCCAGCGAGGGAGAGATGAATGGCCCGGCAGATGCATCCCGCCCCCAGGGGCAGTCAGGGCCAAGCGAGGCCGCGGCCGACCCACTTGTCCGCCCGCATGGGCGGCGCCAGGGCGCGGTGCTAAAATGCGAACATCGAACGCCGAACGTTCAACATTGAACGTCGAACAAAAGAGAAGAATGCGAAAGAGAACGGCGGACGGCTCTCCTTTCACCTCTTCCGTTCGACGTTCGACGTTCGACGTTCGACGTTCGACGTTCGACGTTCGAAGTTCGACGTTCGGCGTTCAATGTTCGGCGTTCAATGTTCGGCGTTCAATGTTCGGCGTTCAATGTTCAATGTTCGCATTTCACCCCTGCATCATCGCTCCCTCCCGTGCGGCATGATTTGCGAGGATGATATTCACGGCGCGGGCATAGGTATAGGGAGCGTCCACCGCGCGGCGGTGCCCGGCAGCGGCAATCGCCCGGCGAGCGCCATCGTCGGCCATGAACCGCAACACCTGCGCGACCAACTGGTCCGCCCCGTCGAACAAAGCCACTTCCTTGTCGTCGGCGAAGGACGCGCGGATTTCCGCGGTGTCTTCGTGCAACAGAAACCCGCCCGCGCCAGGAATCTGCCAGGTACGGGCGGTGGTGGCATCGCCCCTTGTCACACCCGTGCCCGCCTCGCTCAGCAAGCCGAGGTTGATTTTCGACAGTGAATAGATTGCGGCCGCCTCATCGCCGTAGGCACCCCGGCCCTGCCAGCAAGACTTCACCAAAGTCCCGGCCCGCGCCCATCCCGGCCCCCAGATTTTCAGGTCGATGTCGGGCAAGCGCTCGCGCATTCCGGCGAGGATTTGCTCTTTCTTCACCGACCAGTAGCCGACAAATGATAGGTCACAGGCATAGACGTCGAGCCCGGCCCCTGCTTCCGCCACCGGTCGATGCACCTCCGGGTCGAACCCATGCGGAGCGAAGCGCCACTGCGTTGCCAGTTCCATCAAGGCAGGATCCTCGAAATGGTAACTCTTAGAAGTGAAGATGCAGTCATACAAAGGCAGGCAGGCCGGGATATTGGGACCGTGGTCGAAGAAGCTAACGTCCGGATAGAAACAATAGCAGGGCAGCCGCTTGGCCTTGAAGCGCGTCAGGGTTGTCGGCTCCAATAGCATCCCTTTGAACACCAGCAACATGTCCAATGTTCCCACGTCCAGCAATTCCTCCACCGATTGGTTGTAGTCCCGTGCCATCAATTTGCTCAGCGTGTATCGCAGTGCTTTTAGCAGCGGATGCCGCCATTTCGTGGGGAAATAGTCTTCGTAATGCCGCTCCAAGACCAGATGCCCGCGCCGCCGCAACTCGGCTGCCATGGCCCGGGCGTCGCTGCCCCACCAATCCGCACCCAGGAAACCAATACACAGGGTTTTGGTTTCGGGCGGGGACGTGTTGTCGATCGTTAGTTCAACCCGGCGGTTATCTCTTCCCGCAACCGACCGCTCGATCCGGCGGGAGCGCGGTTCGATGTCTCGAATGCCTTCAATCAGCTCCGGCGGGATCTTCGGGGTCAGGCAGGCTGGGCCCAGCGGGACAAGCGCCGGGTTTTTGGGGTTTGCATGGGCCGATTGGAATCCGGGCAAGATGCCCGGACCACCGCGGTGCGGGTCTTCCGACAGCCGTGAAGCTGCATGTGAGCCCAAAGGAGTCCCTGCGCTCTCCGGATCTCTGGCGAGGCGATCCGGCACCGACTCCCACACGGCGGAAAAGTCCAGCTGCGGGTCGTCGAGCACCGCAAGCAGAAGGGTCGCGTAGTCGCGGCCGTCGCGCAGGACCCGCCGGCGCCCGGCTTGCGCCATTGCCGCAAGCTCGGCATCGGATGCATCGGCAAAAAGGCTCCGCAGCTTGACGGCCAGCGCCGCGTAATCCTGGAAAAAGATCGCCTCATGCGGACCAAAACACCGACTTGTGTCGGCGGTGTCCTCGGTCGCAAGAATCGTGCCACAGGCGGGTATCTCGAAAGTGCGGGTGGTGTGCAGTTCCGGGAAATGTTTGGATAACAAACCCACACCCACCCACGCTCCGGCGAGGATCGCGGCATAGGCATCCCCAAATACGCTTTCGCCCTCGAAGTGCAAGTGCGGCGAGTCCCGCCAACGTTTTAGAAAGCGGCCCCACCCACGACCCGCCAGGCGCACCGGAACACCTTGCTCTAGCAACAACCCAAGACAATGCTCGCGGTCCGCTTCGGCCAGCCCGACGAAGGCCACCTCGCGGCGCCGGCCTCCCGCCGTCTCCAGCGGTTGATGCACACGGGAATCATAGCCCTGAGTTGTTAGGAAGACCCGCGCCGGGTCGACGCGGCGGCAATAGGCGTCGACCTCGAAGGACTTGGTGGTGACCAGCAGGTCGTAAAGCCCGAGGCAGCGGTTGAAATGCCGCGAGCGGTTGGCGTGGAAGGCGGTGTCGGGCGTGAAATGGACCAGTCGCCTGGTTTGCCGCCGCAGATGTTTCACCGTCTCGCGCCACAAAAACACCCCTTTGTCCACCCAGATGAGATGGTGCGGCCCCTGCGGCATTTGTGTCCGCACCTGCGCGTTGATCGCCGTCAGCACCGGTCCCCACTTGCTACGGAACGCCAGCGTTTGCCAAAGGTGCGGGCTGCGAAGCATCGACTCGTCCGTGTCCACCCACAGCCAGGTCCACTCGGGCGTCAGCGCGCGCAACCACTCCGCCCGCATCCGCGAGGTTGTCCCCGCAGTGAGAATGCCGATGTAGACCGCTTGCATGAGGGGGAGAAAACGCTAACTTCGAACTTCGAACACAAGAGGAAATGCGAACGTCGAACATTGAACGCCGAACTTCGAACGTCCAACGGGAGAGGAAGAAATGCTGAACAGAAGAGGAACTTCAAACGTCGGACGTTCAACGCCGAACTTCGAACGTCCTATGGGAGAGGAACAAACGCCGAACAGAAGAGGAATGCGAACGTTGAACATTCAACGCCGAACTTCGAACGTCGAACGGAAGAGGAGAAAGAAGAGCCGTCCGCCATTCTCTTTCGCATTCTTCTCTTCTGTTCGACGTTCAATGTTGAACGTTCGATGTTCGAAGTTCGTATTCTGAAGTGGCCCCGCCCATGCGGGCGGACAAGTCGGCGCGCCGCGGCCGTTACGCCCTACCGATCCCTGATCGCAGCCAGCAGCGGTGCGATGGCGGACTCGGCATCCGGCACCGGCGGTCCCGCAGGCAAGTCAACCGCCCGATCGAGAAGAGGTGTCCAGTCCCGCGAACCCATGTTTTCAAAATCGCATTCGATGACCCGCGGTCGGACATTGGCTCGTGCATGGGGGCGAACACCCTCCATCCGTTGGGAATACCAGACATCCAGCCCGCAGATGAGATATTCAAATAACTTGTTGGTCTCGTTGTAACGGTAATTCAGCGTCTCGGCGCGGTACAGAATCACTCCGGCACGGTACTGCCGCAGCATCTCTGGCAGATCGTCATAAGCGACTCCCTTTGGGAAAAAGCGAATCACCTCACCGTGCGCTTGCTCAAGAAAGCCCCGCGTCGGCGCGTCCAGATTGTACGCATAGACGTCGAACTGCACCGATCCAGGCGGCTGCGTAAGCAACCAGCGCACAAAGCCCTCAAGGAAGGTGTCGCGCAACGAGAGCGATCCAACATAAACGAAGCGAAATGGGCCATTCGTTTGCGCCCAGGCGCTGTTCGCTCCCTCCCGCCACTTCCCCGGCGGATAATTCGGTAAAATCCGCCGGGCGGTTTTTGGGACTCCGGGGCAATCTTGGCAGAACAATTCAAGCCGCTTGGCATTCGTGTGCGACACCCAGCGCGCGCGCAGCAACAGTCGCTGCTGTTCCAAGCGGTGAAACCACCGGATCAAGCGCATCCCCGGCCGCAAAAACTGATCAGGCGAGTGGTATTCATGGTGGTGAATGAAGACCGGCACCCTTGGCCGCAGCAGCGAGTACAAATAGACCGGAAACGACGACGATGGCTCGATGTAGATGATAGCATCCGGCCGCTGGACGATCATGCGGACCAGGGTTGACAGCTGAAACCATGCATATTTGCCGAGTTTCAGGACTGCGCCGCCGATCGCTGGATTTGCGTTGCGATAAATCAGGGTGCTCGCACAAGCGAAGGGTATTCCCTCAAAGCGATTGTACGATGAATGGACCTGAAGGCTGAATCCACCCCGAACCAATGAGCGAATCAGGTTCGTCACCGGGGGATACATCTCCAGCGGAGACCAATGAATCAGTGCAACTTTCAAGCAGTGTACAATTCGGCGGTTCTGAAGGAGTCACTCAATGGGGTGAGCGGCAGGAAGATTGAGAAAGATAGTGGATCGGGGATGGGTAGTTGCGGCTTCCAGCCGCAAGCCGTGGCTGCGCGCCCCCAGCCGCAGTGCGAAACTGTGCGCATCCTGTCGCAGTCCGTAACTGCGCGCATCCTGCCGCAGTCTTCGAGTCCAAGAGATGTGACCGCAAAGCCGTGAAGCCCGCAGAGCTAAATGAAAATTGAAGGCAGGAAGATTGCAGGCAGAAACATCTATGGCATAATAATTTTGAGGCAGGCAGATTAACGGCAGAAATATAGGATGGAATAAGTGAAAATGCTCAGTTACCCTTCAGGCGGAATGCACTCAGTCCGAGTCTGGACAGAGTTGACGGACTACGTTCCTTGAAGGCCAAAGCTATTTTCGCTAGGTCAAATCTTCGCCTTGTATCTTGAAGTCTTGCGTCTTGGGTCTGAGTCCTCGGTGTCCACTGCTGTGTGCTGTTCAATTTCAGGCTCTCCAAACCATTCGATGGAAGTGTTCTTTCCCGATGCCGTGTTGATCAGGATCTGTTCCATCGCCGCCAGGTATCCGGCCGGGGCCAGGCGTCGATAGACCGTCCTCGCGCTGTCGCGAAAGTGGCGTGTGTATTTCTGGCTGTCGAGCAGGAATCGATTGATTTCCTCGGCCAGTCTCGACGGATCATTCGGCGGAATCCGGAAACCAATCTCAAGATCCCTGCTGAATTCCCCGAGCCCACCCGAATTGGAAAGGATGGCCGGAACTCCCGCTCTACAGGCGTCCAACAACACCCTGCCCAAAGGTTCCGCCGACGACGGAATGACCAGCAGGTGCAGCCGCTTCAATTCCGAGGGGACATCCTTGCAGTAGCCGCGCAACTCAAACCATTCAGCCAGCCCCGCCTCCGTCACGGAATTGCAAAACGCTTGAGTGTCTGCATCGGTTAAACCCTCGCCGATGACCACGAACTTCAGGTCGCGCCGGCCTTGTGCTACCAGCAGCCGGGCCGCCGCAAGGAAGACGGGATGTCCCTTGGATTCCGCAATCCGTCCGAGAATCCCGATCCGCCACGGCTCGCCAGCCACGGGCGGCAACGGTTCCGGCCCCATTTCGCCGAAATCGACTCCCTGATAGAGAATGCAGCGTTTCTCCGCGGGAACCTTTGCCTCCGCCGCGATGTACCTCGAATTGCAGATGAATGCGCACACGCGGCGCTGGATGCCGGGATGGCGCGAGATAAACCGGGCGTCTTCAAGAGTCTGCACCTGGCAGACGAGTGGAATCCCAACGCCGAGCAACAGTGAATCCACCGCCCGCAGCATGCCCGCTTGATTCAGATAGACAAGATCTGCGCCGGATCCTGCCAAGCGGCGGCGTAGGATCCAATAGATCTTAAACTTCCGCCAACGCGAGAGCTTGTGCAAATCAGCGACCATGCCAGCCCAAGTCGCAATCCCTTTCTGCCGCAACAACTCGTCAAATCCCTGGCTCGGTGGCAATAGGACCTCCCATTCAAACCCTCTCGGTATCAAGCCAATGATTGCATCCAGCAGACAAAACTCCGATCCGTAGAGGCGCCCTGAGGGCTCGATGACTGCGATTTTCATGGGCAAGTCAAATGGCATGTTCTAACAATCAATCTTCTTGAGTCTTTTGCCTGCCTTGCGACGCAGGACTGCCTTCCAGCTGGTTCGGTAAACTAATGACTGCAGTAGGCGCACCCGCTTCCAGCCCAGCAACGGCAGGAGGGCTCGCATGAGTGTCCCGCCCTTCAAGCGCAGTGAACTCCCACCCAGCAACTTCACCTGCGCCTCCGCCCGCTTCGCCAGGGCGCGATGTTCCGGATAGAACTTGAAGAGCCAATCCTGCCAGCGGTTCGCGCAGATCCGGCGGATTCGTGGCGATTCCTCGCGCTGCAGGAGGTGGCGACACCCCGATTCAGTTGTCCAATACGCCGATTGCATGGCGGCCGGACTTGCACTGCCGGACAAGGCGCCTTGGACCCCCTTGCGGTAGGCATAGACCGCTTCCGGAACGAAATGCACGCCGGATGAGGCCAGAAGCAAGCGGATGCTGAAATCAAAGTCATTGTTCAGGCTCAAGCGCTCATCC
>Ga0118677_10009575_pt2 | contig 14666 bp, 10 predicted proteins | sample AliMusrvi5mmetaG_FD_86154 | JGI IMG/M metagenome (GOLD analysis project Ga0118677, IMG submission 86154)
TGTACCAATCCTTTACACTTTCATATCCAGAAATTATCATGCTAAAGATGAAGAACCCGAGGATGAAATATATGAACCCATTTTCAGGTAACCTTCCTACGTGGGTATTCAGGTTACTTTTTGCAACCCTGGTGAACTTTTCACCTGTGGTTCTTTGCGCGCAGCCACTGGTTAGTCTTAACGATGCCGTACAGCAGGGGCTGGTAAACAATTATCTGATACAGGTGTCAAAAAATGAAACCCATATCTCGTCGCGGAACATCAGTTATGGCAATGCAGGATTCATGCCATCGGTAACTGCATACGGATCTCTGGATAAAGCGCATCTCAATGCCCATCAGGACGTTCTGACGGGTAATAAACTCGATAATAAGAGCGCCTCCACAACAGTTTCCTCCGCAGGAGTCAAGGCCGAGTGGGTACTTTTCGATGGCGCAGGGATGTTTGCCAAATACGAAAAACTGAAGGGATTGTGGAAGATCAACGACCTGGAGACAAGAATAACCATGGAGTATGTGGTTCAGGAAATTACCCTGGCCTACTGTAATATTATAAGGCAACTTGAGCTGCTTAAAGCGTGTAATCAGCGCATGAAATCGAGTAACTTCAGGTATTTCATTGCCCGCGAAAAACTCGATTCAAAACTGGGTTCCGAACAGCAATGGCTGCAGGCAGACGTTGCAAGAATGGCCGATTCTTCTGCATTGTTTAAGCAAACCTCTGAACTTCGAAAATCGAAGATCGAATTAAACCGCCTACTTGCCCGGAATGTTCAGCGGGAGTTTATCACTGAAGATTCTATCACATTGATTCAGATTCCTGCCCTTGATCAGTTGATAACCAATAGTACTAATTTTAATAACCTGTTAAAAATCAGAACTGAACAGTTATTGTACAGCAAACTGGAAGAAAAGTCACTTAAATCGGAACAATATCCCAGGATACTTTTGACCGGGTCGTACGGCTATTTTGAAAACAATACTGAAGCAGCCTTCATCAATTATAACCGGTATTTTGGCCCGCAGGTAGGATTAACGGTAGGGATGAAATTGTTTGACGGAAAGAAACTCAGAACATCGCTGCAGAATGCAAAGATTAATATTCAAAATAAGGAGTTGCAGCTCAAGGATATGCAAGAGCAGGTGAGTGCACAGCTGGCTGAAATGCATCTCGATTATTTGTGCCAGCTACAAACGATCTCACTGGGAAAAAAAGAGTTGGCACTTGCAGAGAGAAACCTTGATATTGCGATGAAAGCCTTTCAGACAGGACAGATATCAGCACTCGATTTAAGGGTAGCCCAGGACGATTTGTTCCAGGCATCATCGAATCTGGTAAATTCCTGTTATTATGCGAAGTTAAAAGAAACCGAATTACTGACTGTAAGTGGTATGCTGTTAAAATAGTAAAAAATATATAGTCATAACTTTGAATGTATTTGGACTTTATAATTTAACTTTGGATGGCTGTTTGGGTTATTGCGTCTTTGTAGCTATTTTTTCTTGCCACAAAGTAATCGGGAGATCTGAAACTCCAACCTCAAAACAGATAACTTTCCAAAAATGATTTCGTAAGAAAGAGTTACGGAGTACCACAAGATTTGTAGAGAAATGAATAAACAGCTTCCTGGAGGTACAGCGTACCGAAATATTATCTCTGGTTAAATACTTCATAAAAGATGATATTGCGGTACGCTGTACCTGGTTCGAATACATTTTACTCCTGTTCTGCAAATATTAACTGTGCTCTGCACCTTTGAATGTTTAAAGTCAGATATAAAAAGAGTTATATTGGAGTCAGGAAGACGCTAAGAAACACGAATAAAAACTAAAACCAATACTAAAAATTATGAATGACCAGTACACCGTTTCACGCTACCTGCTTCATCGTTTGCAGGAGATTGGTATTAAGCACCTTTTCGGGGTTCCCGGAGATTATAACCTGGATTTCCTCGATGATGTTATGGAGAGCCCTATAAATTGGGTAGGCAACTGCAACGAGTTAAATGCCGGTTATGCGGCCGATGGATATGCCCGTCTGAACGGAATAGGTGCTGCTGTTGTCACTTATGGTGTGGGAGGATTTAGTATTATTAATGCTGTGGCAGGAGCTTATGCTGAGCATGTTCCCGTGATTATCATTAACGGTGCTCCGCCGGCGCGGCGAAGGGAAGCCGGAGTCATGGTGCATCATCTGGTCTCCAATTATTACCTGCAGTTTGACATCTTCAAGAAGATTACGATCGACGCAGCCCTCCTGGTAGATCCTGATACTGCCCCTGAGGAGATTGACCGTGTGCTCCGAAATTGCATTGCCCATAAACTTCCTGCCTATCTCGAACTTCCTGCCGATATCACCCACGCTCCATGTCATGCACCCGGGGAGTTTTTTACAGCCCCACCATTAATCTCAAATCAGGATAGTTTGGCCGAATGTGTCAAAGAAGCAGTGACGCTGCTCAACGAGTCGACCAATCCAATGATACTCGCCGGAGTTGAGCTGCTGAGATTCGGGATTGGAAACGAAGCACTGCGGCTGATTGAAACAAGCGAAATTCCTTTTGCAACCATGCTCAGCAGTAAATCAGTATTACCAGAGCTTCACCCACAATTTACCGGAATCTACCAGGGAGGCTGGAGCAAAGAAACCGTACGCCATCAGGTGGAGGATTCCGACTGCCTGTTGTCGCTTGGAGCCTGGATGACCGATATGGATACAGGGTTGTTCAGTATCAATCTCGATAACCGGCGAATGATTACAGTCGGAGGTGGCCAGGTGCGCATTGGCAGCCATTTTTACCATCAGGTGCAACTGAGAGATTTCATCCAAGAACTAACCCTGGCCGTTCAGCCCCGCTCTTACCTGGCTTCCCATCCGGCCCAGTCCTATCAACCCCTGCAACCCTTCGTCCCGGAACCTTCATGCATGCTGACTGCACCGCGCCTTTACGCATGTCTGAACTATTATTTGGACGACAACATGATCCTCCTCTCTGAACCCGGCGACGCTTTCTGTGCGACCCCTGAATTTCATATTGAAGAGGCGGAGAATTTTATTGTCCAGGCCTATTATTGCTCAATCGGTTTCTGTACCCCGGCTGCACTGGGTGTAGCAATGGCACGGCCCGAAAAACGACCGGTTGTCCTTTCCGGCGATGGCGCTTTTCAGATGACTGCCCAGGAGGTTTCAACGCTCATCAAGGAACATTGCCCGGCGCTAATCATAATCATCAACAACGATGGCTATCTGATCGAAAGACGGCTCCACCAGGATGGAATGTATAACGATATCCAGATGTGGAATTACTCAAAACTGCCAGAAGTATTTGGGGATAGTAATTTTGTAATTGGTATCCGGGTGACTACTGAAGAAGAATTGGAACTGGCCATTAAAGCCGCTAAAAGAGAGAGAGACAAACTTGTGCTTATCGAAGCATACCTGCCAAACCGTACTTGTTCAGAGGGGCTTGACCGGCTTGGAAATACTTTCAGAAAGTCTAAGTAAGAGGATAATTAAATTGCCAAATCAGGTTTGGAGTGGTAAGTGTTAGAAAAAAACGGTCAACATCCACCTCGACCCCGATTGCAATAGTAATTAAGTGAAAAATGAAAATCCTGATCATCATTTTAGGTCTGATTTTCTTAGTTTCCTGTAAACAGGCCCAACCCAACGTGGCCAAGGTGTTGGCCTCGGGGCATTGGATTGACCTTACCTGGAATTTTGAGGAAAGCACTGTCTATTGGCCTACCAATGTGTCCTTTAAACACGATACCGTTTTTTATGGGGTCAGTTCCAAAGGTTACTTCTATTCTTCATTCAAATATTCGGCTGAAGAGCACGGGGGTACCCACTTCGATGCACCAATCCATTTTTCACGGACTGGTCGAAGTGTCGAACAGATTATGCCGGATGAACTAACAGGACCGGTGATTGTGGTGGATGTTTCGCAGCAGTCGGCCCAAAACCGCGATTACCTCATCAAACCGGGGGATTTCATTCAGTGGGAAAAAGCCCACGGAGCCATTCCTGGCCAATCCATTGTATTGCTATACACCGGTTTCGGCAAGTATTGGTTCGATCATGAAAAATATACCGGAACCTTAAAATCGGGAATCGCCGGCGTTGAAGAACTGCATTTCCCAGGACTGGGTCCGGAAGGTGCTGAGTGGCTGGTCAAAGAAAGAAAGATCAAAGCAGTAGGAATAGATACCCCGAGCATCGATTACGGACAATCAAAGTATTTTGAAACACACCGTTTTCTGTGCGGGAATAATATTATTGTCTATGAAAATGTCGCTGATCTCGGACAGGTTCCTGCAAAGGGGTCATACGCTGTGGCGGCACCGATGAAAATAAAAGGGGGAAGTGGAGCCCCACTCAGGCTTCTTGTTTGGGTACCGGTGAAGTGATAAGTAATCTGAAAGATATAATGTTCTAAATTAAATTTTATTTTTTTAGCAATTTGGACCAATCCAGATCTCCCCTCCTTTTCCCCCCTTTAGACTGGTTGGGGGAGGTCAAAAGAAACCATTAATAATTTCGCCATTGTATTGTTCTTATCCCTTAATTGTATTGTTGAATCTTTTTAACCAAAATCAAATGAACCGTATTTACTTTTTATTAACTATTTTTCTAATGACTTTCCTGGTCGCGTGTCAGCACGGGGAGAAGAAAATCACCATCGGGTATGTTCAGATTACTCAGGATCCGGTACTCGACGCTGCCAAAGCCGGTGTTTTTCGTGCGTTAGCCGACTCGGGCTTTATTGACGGAAAGAATATTAAAGTCCTCGATAATAATGCACAAGGTGATCTCTCAATGATAAATACGATATTACAATCCTTGATTTCACAAAATATAGACCTGATTATTACCAACAGTACGCCGTGTATGGTGGCGGCAGCACAAACCGTTCGTTCTGCTCCGGTGGTCTTTACCGTGGCATTTGGTCCAGAACAGATAGGGATGAAAACAATCCCTGAAAATCTTTACGGGGTTTACGATCCTCTGAATGTCAAGGCGTTCGTTGATCTTCTCCTGGAATGCATTCCTACTCTAAAACGTGTTGGAATCCCATATAACAATGCAGAGCCAAATGCTGAATATTCGGTAAAGGTGTTGAGCAAGGAATTTGCCAAGCAAGGCATCACCCTTATAACAACCTCCGTGACCAGTTCCAATGATCTCTTGCAGGGTGCCCAATATCTTGCCGGACAGAAAATCGACGCCTTGGTAGCTGCTGCTGACAATACGGTTTATATGGCCTTGCCTGTTTTGGCCAAAGTGGCTTCAGAGCAAAGAATTCCCCTTTTTGTTACCGACCCGATGCAAACCGAAAAGGGGGCAGCTATTGGGCTTGGTGTTAATTATGATCATTGGGGTTATTTGGCCGGAGTTAAAGCGGTTGAGATATTAAAGGGAAGAACATCACCGCGGAGCCGGATAGAACCCATAACTACTTATGATCTAACGATAAACGCGAAATCTTGTGCCAGTCAGGGTCTTACTGTACCCGACAAGGTAAAGAGCAGGGCAAACCGGATTTTTGATTAGGTTTATGTTATTAATTTCGTTAGCTTGCACCAGCTAATTTACAATACCCCAAGGTTCTGAAACCTTCAAATGACCGATCATGAAATCATTTTCGCGCGGGATTCTGGCATTAATCATTGTTTCAACTATTTTACTCTTATCTGATCTTCAGAATCGCAACAAGAAAAATGTGATCCAACGGTCTGTTGGACAGGTGGGATCTGAGGCAGTAGCCGGGAAAAAATATTTGCTGGGCCTTTGTTATTTTGCACCTGAAGCCTCTCATGACCAGTTGCTTGCCGGATTATGGAAACGCCTCGGCGAGCTGGGGTTCGAGCGTGGCAGGAATCTGACGGTCACAGAATCCCACTCCAATGGTGAGATAGGAAACATCTCACCGATACTGCTGAACATGGACAACCTCTCATTCGATTTAATTCTGGTGACTTCAACACCTTGTGTTACGGCGGCATTAAACACTGTCAGAAAACATCAGGTTGCCTTCACCTATTGTTCTGATCCCATTGCTGCAGGTGCAGGTAAATCCTTTAAGGATCATTCCAAAGGCATTACCGGCATCGGTTCATTTCCACCTGTCGAAAAAACGATTCAGTTTATCCTGGAAACCATTCCCAAAACAAAAAAGATTGGTACTATTTATAACAATGCAGAGGCTAATTCGCGAAGTGTCGTTAATCTGATGCGTAAGGCTGCCACGCAGAAAGGATTTGAGCTCATCGAGGTGCCGGTGGTCAACACTTCTGAGATTTTTCAGGCAACTCAGGCAATACTGAGTAAGGGGATCGACGCGTTGTATATCTCAGGCGATAACACCTGCACACAAGGATTTGATGTTATTGCAGGACTTTGCACTAAAAACTCCATTCCCCTTGTAACAAATGACAAGGAGCTGGTTGCAAAGGGGGCCCTGGCTGCGATTGGCCCGGGTTGGAATGGTGTAGGCTACCATACCGGCGACCTGGTTGCAAAAATGCTTAATGGTGTTTCCCCCGACAACATACCCCTTGAGAATTTTGCCAATGAGAACATCGAAATAAATATGGAGAAGGCCAGGATTCTGGGATTGACAATCCCCAAAGAGTTTCTTTCCTCATCAATTCCTTTGCCTGAAGCTAAAAAATACAAATTTGCATTTGTTCATTTTGCCGATAGCCCGATGTCTGAAGATTGCGAAAGCGGATTACGCAAAGCACTTGAGGATCATAAACTCAGGGAAGGGACCGATTTTGCCATGAAAGTATATAATGCCCAGGGGGATATTGCCACGCTGAACAGCATTGCCGGATCGATCGGCAGTCAAACCTGGGATCTTGTTTTTAGTGCCTCAACCCCAACAGCACAGATGCTGGTGAAGAAATTGCCCGGGTACAAAATTGTTTTTACCAATGTAGGTGATCCGCAGGCAGCCGGTCTGGGCAAATCATTTACAGATCATCTTCCCAATATTTGCGGTATCTCAACCATGAGCGACTTTGACGGGATGATTGATATGATTAGGCTCCTTCATCCAGGAATCAGGCGGATTGGAACCGTATTTACCCCCGGTGAGATTAATTCTGTTTCCTATAAAACCCACCTCGAAGAGGCATCCAGAAAATCGGGGCTTGAGCTGATTGCTATTCCGGCAAATTCTGTCACAGAGGTTTTAGATGCTGCCAATGAGTTGGTTTCCAGGAGAATAGAGGCATTTTGTCAGATCAGCGATAACCTTATCGGCAGCTGCAGTTCTGCTATTCTGAAAGTTTCACTCTCAAGTAAGATTCCATTCTATGGGTTTGTCTCTGGTCTGCTGGGGCAAGGGGCTGTGGCTGTTTGTGCCCGCGACTATTTCCAGTCCGGATACGAGGCTGCCGAGATGGGAATCGAAGTTTTAACGGGTAAAGATCCCTCCAATATTCCTTACCGGTATGTCTCAAAAACGAACTACCTGGTTAGCCGGAAAAATGCCGGAATATTTAAAATCGATATTCCCGAGTCTGTTTTTAAGGCTTTCCCCAAGTTGAAAATTGAAAAATAAAAATACCAAAACACTGCTTAAATGGAAAATAAACTGGATATTCGTAAAGATCCTCCCGGAAGGGAACAGCGGATCTACCTTGATGGAAGACTGGACGCAAGCTGGGCCGGACATCTCGACGATTACCTCAATGGGCTGGTCAGGGATGGAGCTCATCGCCTGATTCTGAATATGTCAGGGGTTCAATACATGAGCTCTGCCGGAATACGGACACTGGTTGTTCATCATAAAAAGTTAAAAAAAATCGGAGGGTTGTTCGTCCTTGAAGAGCTCTCTCCCGGTGTAGCCGAAGTTTTGGAAATGGTTGGAATGATCAGCATGCTCACGGAAGGGGAAAAGGAAGCTCCTGTAGTTGTAAAGGAGAAATCCAATTTTCTGGAAGTCGGTCAATACCGTTTTGAAAATGAAGTTTTATCAGATGGACTGATGACTATAATTCTGACAGGCAATCCGGCTTTGTCAATGACCTCAGGTTTTACAGCTGAGGATAACCAAAAGTTTAAATTCAAATCCCGCCAGTACGGATTAGGAATAGGGGCCATCGGCAATGGATTTGAAGATTGCAGGAGCCGTTACGGAGAGTTCCTGGCGATAGGGGAAGCACTGGTTTACAAACCCTCAGACAAGTCAAGGATCCCGGATTATATGGTGAAAACCGGGAAGCTTGAACCCGAAATTAATGCACTTTATGCTATCCGGGCGGAAGGTGCATTTGCCAACAGGATCATCTTCGAACCGGTAGCAGATAATTCGTCCATTGCTATCAGTGAGTTGGTTTCGGGGCTGGCAGCCTCCTCGGGACTGAAACAGTTTCTGTTTCTGGTCATTGGTGAGAGTGACGGATTGGTTGGGGCAAGTCTGAATACTCCGCCGGTGGATAGAAACCCTTTGTTTGAATTTCCCGGAATCCGGGAGAATATTCATTTTACCACAGAACCGGCTTATTCAAAAATGCTTTCTGTTTCACTGGGAATCTGCTCCACTGATCCGGATGAGACCCTCCGTCCTTTCCTTCGTCCGGATAAACCTGGGTCAACATCATATATTCATGTGCACTCCGCTGTTTTTCCATACCAGTCACTGCCTAAGAATGAAAAATCGGCAAACAAGCTAGTGCTGCACCTGTTTGAAACCAGCCACGTGATGGATGTGTTGCATCTTATAAACGACTCACGCGAAATAGCCGGGATAGGGGAGAGTATATTTAAGCAGGGCGTTGCCTGGATCGGAAATCTTAGTAAATGATTAAAATTAAAGTTCAATGACACTACTTATCGGATCAATTACCATCGGACTTGTCCTGGCGCTGCTGGCACTGGGCATATTTATCAGTTTCAGGATATTTGACTTTCCGGATATTACGGCAGAGGGATCTTTTACATTTGGTGCCGCGATAACAGCATCCCTGATTGTAGCAGGCATCAACCCCGTAGCAGCTACCTTAATGGCGTTTGCGGGTGGCTTATTGGCAGGTGCAGCAACAGGGCTGATCCATACCCGGTTTAAAATAAATCCATTGCTATCCGGAATATTGGTTATGACTGCACTATATTCAGTGAATCTCCATGTGATGGGGAAAAGTAATGTTCCGTTATTGTCTCAGCTAACCTTGTTCACCTGGGTAGAACACTTCTCAATAGCTGTTTCCGGGAAAGATGCAATTACGAGCGTTCTTGGCTGGAGTGTTCCTGTAAAAGATTTGTGGATACTCCTTTTCTGCTTGATTATGATTGTCCTTTTCAGCCTGGTTCTGCTATGGTTTTTCCGCACCAATATAGGGACTGCCATGCGGGCCACTGGAGACAACGATCAGATGATCAGGGCTCTTGGGGTTAATACGAACGTCATGATCGTTTTTGGCGTTGCAATATCCAACGGATTCATAGCACTTTCGGGTTCGATGCTGGCCCAGTTTCAGGGCTTTGCCGATGTTCAGATGGGAATCGGAATGATGGTTTGGGGGCTTGCCAGCGTGATTATCGGCGAGGCGTTGATCAACGAAAAGAAACTGGGGTTGTTGATTGCGGGAGCGGTGATTGGTGCAGTTTTGTTTCGTTTACTAGTGGCCATCGCCCTGCGCTGGGGAATGAACCCGAACGACCTCAAACTGATTACGGCTACTTTCGTATTCCTGGCACTGGTTTTACCCGGGTTTATGAATAAAACAAAAAAGATAAGATTAGTTAAGTAAAGATTTTCGCCAATTATATTTCAAAATTAATGCTGATCAAAATGTTGGAAATATCAAACCTTTGCAAAACGTTTAATGTTGGAACGATCAATGAGGTGATGTCACTGCAGAATGTTAGCCTCTCGATTGAAGACGGGAGTTTTGTGTGCGTGCTGGGGACCAATGGCTCGGGAAAATCGACACTTCTGAATGCGGTGGCAGGAACATTTCTGACCGATTCAGGGAGTATCATTCTCAAAGGGAAGGATATTACCAAATGGCCGGAGCATAAACGTGCCAGCCAGATCGGACGGGTCTTTCAGAACCCGTTCAGCGGCACCGCCCCCGGAATGTCAATTGCTGAAAACCTTGCCTTGGCAGCCAAACGGGGGAGGAAACGGGGCCTCGGCTGGGGATTGACGGCAACAGTGATGAGTGAGCTGAAGAGCAGAGTGAAAGTCCTGAACATGGGATTGGAAGAGCGTCTTGAAACACCTATCGGGAAGCTTTCCGGTGGTCAACGGCAAGCTCTTACATTGCTGATGTCAAGCTGGCTTAAACCCGACCTGTTGCTACTCGACGAACATACAGCAGCACTCGATCCCAAAACTGCTTCCAAGGTGATTGAACTTACTGAACGCATTGTTAATCAAGGAAAGCTGACTACCCTTATGGTGACTCATTCTATGCAGCAGGCGGTCAACCTGGGCGACCGGATTATCATGATGCACCAGGGAGAGATCAAATATGACTTTAGGGGCGAAGAGAAAAAAAGGCTTAAGGTGCCTGACTTACTCTCACTTTTTGATGAGCTCCGGAGAAAGGACCAGATCGACCCCGCAGTGGCTGAATTGCTGATGTGTGAGTATGTGTGAGATTGCAGTTCTTAGCTGGCTATAAGCTAAATGCTCCGAGATAGACGCCATAAGACTTCTGAATGGTCATTAATATGTAAATTAATTAAATATATTTCATTGACTGTTTAGACGCTTACTATTATGTTCCGTTAAGAACAAAATACGGGTAGAGTCAAGTATTTCTTAAATATATATCGTCCCGGATGGGACAAGACTTTACCTCTCAACCTGTTCTACCCATATTTCATCCCTAACGGGATATGAAAAGTTATATTAATCAGAATATTAGTGACATACAAAATATTTAGAACAATAAAAATCCTTATAAACGATCATTCTTAAAAGATCATGAAACAAATTCTCCACCCCTTGCTTTTCCTTTTGGCAGTAAGTACCGTCTTACTTCTTTCCGATTTACAAAACCGGAAGGGGAAAAGCAGGCTCATTGAAAAAACCCGAATCGCCATTTTCCGGTTTACTTCAAATCAGACTCTTGAGGAGGCCGAAAGGGGAGTACTTGACAAGATCCGCGGTTCGAAAAATTTTTCAGACGGACACATCGAAATCCGCAAATATTGCGCTGAAGGAGATATGGCTGTAGCTAATACAATTGCCCGGAATATTGTAAGCGAAAAATTCAACATGGTGGTTTCTATCAGCACAACTGGATTACAGGTTATGGCTAATGCAAATAGAGCGGGAGAGGTATTGCATGTGTTTTGTACCGTAACCGATCCTGTTTCTGCCGGAGTTGGGATTACCGGCACTGCCGCAAACCAGCATCCGGCCCATTTGGTTGGAATAGGCACTTTCCAGCCGGTTGAAGGCATTTTCAGAATTGCCCGCCGGATGAATCCTGAACTGAAAAAAGTTGGTGTGGTCTGGTGCACCAGTGAGGCCTGCTCGGTGGCATGCCTTAAAAAAGCGAGAGTTATTTGCAAAGATCTTGGTATTGAGCTGGTTGAGGTAAGTGTGGAAACTGTTTCTCAGGTTTACGAAGCTGCCCTGGCCGTATGTTCAAAAGGGGTCGAAGCCATTTGGATTGGAGGAGACAGTGTCGTGGAACCGGTTATGGAAATGGTCATCGCAGCAGCCACAAAATCCAATATTCCGGTCTTCACCAATAATCCCATCCATGCCTTTAAGGGAGGATTGGCCAACCTTGGTGCAAATTATTACGAGGTTGGACAAACGGCAGGAAATATGGTGGCTTCGCTCCTCAATGGATTAAATACAAGCAGTATAGAAATAAAAAACGTGGTGCCAGAAAAATTGTATATCAACGATTCGGTCAGAAAACAGTTGAAAGGCAACTGGTTGCTTCCGCAGGACTTGGTGGCGAGAGCCGATTCAATCATCCATTGATCTAACTGACAGTGCTTTGGAAGGATCTGGATGCCGACGATTAATTTCTTGGATAAACCTAATATTAATAGGAGATAAATACTATGGATCAGACATCGCTATTTGTAATTACAATAAGCCGCCAGCTAGGGAGCGGAGGGGCATATTTAGGTCAGCAGTTGGCCAGAAACCTGAATATTTATTATGCAGACCGTGAAATAATAAGTCAGGCTGCCAAACAGTTCTCGGTGTTGGAGGAAGAACTGGAATCAAAAGAGGAAAAAAAAGATTCATTCTGGGAATCATTCCTTCATTCATTTGAACTTGGCTTTTCGGATCCATATAAACCGCCACAGATTACTTTACCCCCTGACCTCGTTTTATTTAATGCACAGTCAGAGATTATCAGACATATTGCCAAAGAACGCTCTGCAGTTATTATTGGACGTTGCGGCTCTTATATACTTCGGGACCATCCGAACCATGTAAGTATATTTTTGCACGCTGATTTCGCTTTTCGGATAAAACGCGTTCAGAAACTATATAATGTAACCGAAAGTGCTGCCGAAAAAATGGTAATAAAAAGTGATAAAGAGAGATCGCAGTACTTTCATTCATTTACAGGTGAAGAGTGGACAGATGCCAGACAATATGATATTTCGTTGAATACCGGTAAAATAGATATTGACAATAGTGTGCAGTTAATTATGAAATTCCTGGAATAGACCAATAGGTACCTTTAACCTGTACTTGATTAATACTGTGAATCATGATCTCCATCACCATTCAAACTGACCAGCTGGTCCCGCTTGTGACTCCTGCAGGGCGGATTGATGCGACAACAACCAGTGAATTTGACAAAGCTCTTCAACCGCTTCTTGAAAATGAGAATTATCTGATCATCGACCTTACGAAGTGCAGTTATTTATCCAGCGCCGGCATCCGAACACTATTAATAACCGAAAAAAAGTTGAAGGCCGCAGGTGGCGGTTTGTTCCTTTGTGGCTTATTACCCGAAGTCTATCAAATCATTGAAATGGCCGGAATGCTTCGGATTTTTCGGGTAAGTACCAGTACTGCAGAGGCCAGCTCTGAAATTGCAAGACTCAGACAGCTGGCGAAGGGATCACAAAAATGGCAAGCAGGGCCATTATCATTTGAGTTTTATCCCATTGAAGGTAAAAAGATACCCGCCCTTCTGTGGAAAAGCCAGGGAATTGCAGGGTATAATGAGCTGAATTTCTCAATTGGAATTGGATCACCCGCTGATGCACCTGATGAAGATGAACAATCCCGGGGAATATTTATTTCCAATGGCCGCTGCACCGGTTTTATCCCTGAAGATACGAGGTTTTCACCTGACTTCAGAGTGCCTCAGAACCCTGCAAATGCCGGTGTTTTTGTTAACCGGGCACTCTCGTTCGGCAGAAATCCCTCGGGCCTGGTGCGGCTTACACATCCTGCATTAATCACTCTGGGGGAACTTGCAGACGGAATCTACCCAATAAAACATCTGTTCAAATCGGGAGAAATGACCCTTATGACCCTTATTGTCGCCAATTTTGATACGGACAGACCTACTGTTTCGTTTTGTCTGGTGATTGACCATGAATTGAGAAATGCTTTAAAACAGTCTGACTTTAACGAAATTACAGATTCAAATAAAGATAACTTAAGTGGAACCATATTGTGGGGAGCCAGATTTGTACTTTACGATATTCCTGATTGCCAAGCAGATATCTCATTGTCAGACTTTCTTGAGAAAGTCTTAACCATTGAAAATATTGCCGGTGTAGAAGCGATTGATCCTGACAACAGGATAATTAGCCCGGTCGCATGGATGTTTATTTCAGAAGGGCTGCAAATTGCCTCCGAGAGGAGGATCCTGATCGAAACCGAAGATGAACTCAGCCTCGATCCGCATAAGGCGTTTCTTGCTCGCAGGTTATATACCGACGCTTCCCGGCTAATTGTAAAACAGATTCATGGCGGTTATTCGGCACAGACTTTTCAGGTAACCTCTTTTGACAAGGAGGGACGGAAACTGAGACCTACCGTTCTGAAGATTGCCGACCGGGCCATGATTTCACGTGAATCGGATCGTTGCCAGCGTTATGCAAATCCATACATTTTAAACAACAGCGCTATGGTATTGGGAACAGAATTCTATGGAAATATCGGAGCACTGAGGTATAACTTTGTTGGCATCGGCGGGGAACAGTCTAAATTGAAATGGTTGACCCATTATTTTAATAACTGGACCACTGAACAGCTTGAGCCATTATTTGATAAAATATTCGTGCAAATATTGAATCCCTGGTATGGTCAGCCCATACCCGATACCATTTACCCGTATCGCGATCATGACCCAACCTATACTTTTTTCCCTCAGCTCTGTGATACAGCTTCAGCAGAGCTCTCGGTTTCGCCTGAAGAACAGTTTTTTACCGTAAAAGAGACTGGTCAACAGCTGATAAATCCCTATTGGTTTCTCAAACATGAGTTTGCCAGAAGACGCGAAACCACCATCAATTATTTTACCTCTGTTTGTCATGGGGATCTGAATATGCAAAACATCCTGCTCGACGAGGATATGAACGTGTATCTGATCGATTTCTCGGAAACCAGGCCCCGCTCGCTGGTGTCGGATTTTGCCAGGCTTGAGGCGATCTTTATGATTGAGCACGCACCATTGGAAACCGACCAGGAAATGGAAGAATATATC
>Ga0118677_10003195_pt2 | contig 14665 bp, 12 predicted proteins | sample AliMusrvi5mmetaG_FD_86154 | JGI IMG/M metagenome (GOLD analysis project Ga0118677, IMG submission 86154)
GTTTCAACCGCACATTCAAGGCGCGCGTGCAGACGCGGCGTGGGCCTGGCCTTTTTCAGCCATATCGGGACCTCTACAAGCTGCTTCGAAAGGGAATGGTCATTCCCGAAACGGCGTCGTGGATCTTCACGGCCACGCCCTTCATTCTCTTTGTCACCACGCTGCTGGCGAGCCTGCTGATTCCATCCGTCACCGCGCAAGCGCCATTGAGCCTGTTTGGCGGCGTACTGGCCGTTGTCTATCTACTTGCCTTGGGGCGCTTCTTTCTGGCGCTCGGCGGATTGGATACGGGCAGTTCGTTCGGCGGCCTGGGCAGCAGCCGTGAGATGACAATCTCTGCCATTGCCGAGCCAGCGCTAATGCTCGCCGTATTTACCGTTGCCATCGGAGCAGGTTCAACGAACCTGAGTATCGTCGCGCAGGCGGGGTTGAGCCAGAGTTGGCGCTTTCTGGCTCCGTCCCAGATGCTGGCGTTTGCTGCGCTGTTCATCGTTCTCATTGCGGAAACCGGGCGGATTCCGGTGGACAACCCGGCAACGCATCTTGAACTCACCATGATTCATGAGGCGATGATTCTCGAATACTCCGGGCCCTACCTGGCCTTGATCGAATGGGCAGCCGCAATCAAGCAGTTGGTGCTGATGACCATCCTGGTGAATGTCTTCTTCCCGTTCGGCTTGAGCCCGGATTGGTCTCCGGTTCCTGTTCTTATCAGCCTCGGGCTGTTCCTCTTCAAATTGCTGCTGCTCTCGATCATCGTTGCGTTGGTAGAAGTAACGAACGCCAAGATGCGCTTGTTTCGCGTGCCGGAACTGTTGGCGATCGGGTTTGTGTTAGGCGCACTGGCGCTGGTTTCAACATTTTTGTTCCAAGGTTAGAACACACTATGCATTTCTGGCAGGATGTGCAATTCGGGAACCGGATGATCACGCTTATGGCGGCGGTGGTGCTTGTTCTGCAGATCATGATGGTGACGCAGCGCTGGCTCATTACAAATATTCGGGCTTTCGCTTTGCAGTCGTTTCTGATGGCCTGCATTGCCACCACGATTGCGTACTACAACAACGCACCTCATATCTACGCGGCCGCAGTTCTTATGCTTCTGGTCAAGGTAATTCTGCTTCCGGTATTGTTTGAGCGCCTGGTTACGCGAATCGACATCCTCCAGGAAATCGAACCGCTGGTAAATGCGCCCATCTCGGTCATCGTTGCCGGCCTTCTGACACTGCTTGCTTATGTAGTTGCTGAATCCTTTCACCGGCCCGACGAACCGATGGGACCGGCGAGCCTCGGGCACAATACGCTCGCGGTTGCAATCGCCCTTTTCCTTATTGGTTTCTTCATGATGGTGAACAGACGTAAAGCGCTGACTCAAGTATTGGCGCTATTGTCGCTTGAGAACGGCATATTCCTCGCCGCGATTTCACTCACCTATGGCATGCCGATGATTGTGGAAATTGGCATTTTCTTTGATGTTCTGGTCGGGGCCATGGTGCTTGCGATCCTTGTCTACCGCATTCGGGAGACTTTCGATTCGATGGATGTCAGCCGGCTCAGCCGGTTGAAAGGCTGAAGCGCTCATGACGATTATCATCCTGCTGTTGATCCCACTTGTGGCGTGCGGCTTGAGCACCGCCATGCGGACCCGGCAATGGATGGAGGGAATTCATGTGGCTTCAGCCGCCGCATCATTGTTCGCGGCTATGTTGCTGGCCGCGGAAGTTCTGCGGCAAGGGCCCGTTTCAGGCATCAACGGATTCCTGTACGCGGATCATCTAAGCGCCCTGGTTGCGCTGCTCACTGCGTTTGTTTATCTTGCCTGCGCGCCTTACGCAGTTGGCTATCTTCGTCGCGACCAGGCGTTGCTGTTCCTGGCGCCGAGCGATGACGACATGGCTGCGCTGGCCAAGCAGCGCATGTACTATTCCCTGACGCCTCTGTTTGTCTTTTGCATGTTCCTGGTTGTGGTGTCGAACAATCTGGGCGTGATGTGGATTGCAATCGAGGGCACCACGCTGGCGTCGATCTTTCTGGTTACCTTCTACGGCCGTCCAACATCATTGGAAGCGGCCTGGAAATACGCAATGATCGGCGGAGTCGGATTGTCGATGGCGCTGTTCGGGACCGTGCTGACATACTACTCGGCTCATCTTGTTCTTGGCGGAGACAGCGTGAGTGCGCTCAACTGGTCAGTGCTTGTGCAGCAGGCTTCGCACTTCGACAAACCCGTGATGCGCCTTGCCTTTATCCTGATCCTGCTGGGCTACGGCACCAAGGCCGGCCTTGCACCCATGCATACATGGAAGCCGGACGCATACTGCGAGGCGCCCGTTCCGGTGGCAGCCCTGATGGCGACGGCGGTTTTGAATTGCGCAATTTATGGCCTGGCCCGCTTTTACGTGCTCACAGTCCGCTGCCTTGGAACTGCGTTCGCGTCCAACCTGCTTATACTTTTCGGGCTTCTCTCCGTGGCGGTTGCGGTGCCTTTCATCCTGGTTCAGCGCAGTTCGCGGCGTCTGCTGGCCTACTCCAGCATCGACAACGGCGGCATCATGGTCCTCGGACTCGGTTTCGGCGGCGCATTGGGCGCGTTGGCCATGCTGCTGCACATGACCTACCACTCGGTGACCAAACCGCTGCTCTTTCTGTCGGTTGGTAACATCCAACAGCACACAGGAAACGATTCCCTGCGGAAAGGCGCGCGCGGGTTGCTTCACGTGCTTCCCATCTCGGCGCCCATGTTTCTGCTGGGTGCGCTCGCGGTAACCGGGACGCCACCCTTCAGCATGTTCCAAAGCGAGTTCATGGTGCTCAGGGCGGGCTTCACGGGGCAGCACGTTGGCGTATCGGTTCTGCTGATCATTTGCCTCGTAATAATTTTTGGCGGCTTCTTCCATCATGTGGCCCAACTTGTGCTCGGCCCTCCAAGCGGCGCACCGCGGGAAGTGATGAGCCGATGGAAGACGTACCCGGTTATCGGGCTTGCAATGCTCGTGATTGGCATGGGATTCCTGATGCCTGCTCCGCTCTATCAACTCATCGATGGAGCCGCGCGAGTGCTGGCGGTGCAGCAATGACCCAGTCGGCAGTGCACATCTTCGATCAGATTCGGGACCTCTGCGGCGTGGCACTCGATCGCTGGCATGAGGCGAATGAAGCCGAGGTCCGCGCGGATGCGGCGCTCTCCGATGTTCGTCGCATGGTTGCCAGTCTGATCGAGAACGGCTGCCGCCTGGCCTCTGTCTTTGCTGAGGACAGGACTGCAGTGACTGAAGACTTTCTGATCTACTACGTCTTCGATCATCCAGACGACGAACGCTTTCTTGTGGTTCGCACCGTTGTGCCGTCGCACATGCCTGCTTTTCCGTCAGTAGCCGCGGAGGTCCCCGCCGTCAACTGGCAGGAACGCGAGATCCAGGACTGGTTTGGCCTGGTTGCGGACGGGCACCCAAATCCGCGACGCGTGGCACTGCACGATAATTGGCCCGATGTTCATCCTCTGAGAAAGGACTTCCCCAGCGATACAGTGCTGCCGCCGTTCGAGGGCGAGCAGCATGTCTACAGGCCCACGCTGGGCGAAGGCGTCTTCCAGATTCCGGTGGGGCCTGTGCACGCAGGCATCATTGAGCCGGGGCATTTCAACTTTGCGGTAGCCGGAGAGCCAATTCTCTATCTGCAACTTCGCATGTTCTACACCCACAAAGGCATTGAAAAGAGATTTGAGCAACTTCCGGTGAATCGCGCCGTTTATCTCGCCGAAAGCGTTTCTGGCGATTCAAGCTTCTCTCACGGCACGGCGTTTTGCCAGGCGATCGAGCGGGCGGCGGGCATCGAGATTCCCGTGCGGGCAAAGCGCATGAGGACAGTTCTGCTTGAACTGGAGCGGCTCTACAACCACGTTGGCGACATCGGAGCCATCGTAAACGATGTAGGATTCGGCGTGGCCAATGCTCACGCGATGCGGTTGCGCGAGTATCTCCTTGCCGTGAATGAAGAGTTGACTGGAAGCCGTTTGCTGCGCGGAATTGTGTGCCCAGGCGGCCTACGTCATGATTGGAATGACCAACAAACGCAGAGATGCCGTGAGTCGCTGAGAGGCTTTGAGCAGGATTTTGCCGACATGATGCAGATTATTGATTCTTCAGACTCAACGCGCGATCGCCTCGAGCACACCGGGATTCTGCATCCTGAGAAAGCCCGTGATCTGGGAGTTGTGGGCGTTGGCGGTCGTGCGTCGGGAGTCGATCGCGATTTGCGGCGCGATCATCCCTATGCCGCGTACGATGAGGTTCTATTTACGGTGCCGGTTTACCAGGAAGGCGATGTGTTGCGACGGCTGCGGGTGCGCGTGGATGAAATCGGGCAGTCGCTGGGAATCATTCGACAAATCTTGACAGTGCTGGAACCGGGGCTTCACTTGATCGCGGTTCCACCCTTGCCGCCGGACTGCGTTGCACTCGGCGCGGTAGAGGGTTGGCGGGGAGAGATCCTTCATTGGATTCGTACCGGCGCACATGGGCGCCTCGATCGATGCAAAATCAAGGACCCATCGCTGAGCAATTGGCCGGCGTTGGTCGAGGCAGTGCAAGGCAACATCGTGCCCGACTTTCCGGTGATCAACAAGAGCTTTAATCTCTCTTACTCAGGGACGGACCGATAATCCATGTTTCACATATTCAAGAAGGCCGCGCAGACGCACCTGGTGACGATCGGGTATCCGCACGCGCCTGCGCAGATTTCGGAAAGCTTTCGCGGCGCGCCGTCCTTTGATTTTCCTAGCTGGCGGGATGCGCGTCCCGCGGCTGACGCCTGCCCGACGGGCGCCATCCGCATCGAGGAGTCGGCGGGGCGGCGGCGGGTCACCATGGACTATGGATTGTGCATCTACTGCGGCCAGTGCTCGGAGGCCGATGGCACCAGTGCTGTCAAGATCACGCGCAACTTTGAACTCGGCGTTCGCGAGCGCAGCGAACTGATTGTGACGGCGGAGTATCCCCTGGAACAGGATGGCAGCCAGGGCAAGTTGGCTGGTCTGAACAGCGGACATGCTTCCGAGGGCGAGACGAAGGAGCATTTGGAGCGCAGTGTCCATTCTCGAATCCAGCAGGTTCTGGGTCGCTCACTGGCTATCCGCGAGGTAGATGCCGGATCGTGCAATGGCTGCGAGATGGAGATCGGCGCGTTGAATAGCCCGGTCTACGATCTGGAGCGGTTGGGCATTCATTTTGTGGCATCTCCGCGTCACGCCGACATGCTTCTGGTCACCGGTCCGGTGACGCGCAACATGGAGCTTGCTCTGTTGAAGACATATCGCGCCACTCCGGAACCCAAGATGGTGGTTGCGGTGGGAGCCTGCGGCATTAGCGGCGGAATCTTTGGCTTGAATTACGCGACCATTGGCGGAGTGGACGCGGTGATTCCCGTCGATGTTTTCATCCCTGGATGCCCTCCCCGGCCGCATGCGCTGCTGCATGGAATTCTGCTGGCGCTGGGGCGAATGGAGCAGCGAGCGATATGAATCACACTGGATCAGATGCTCATTGGCTGAGGCATGAGAAGTTGCGGCTAAACGGCGGAGCTATCGGAGTTCAGGAATACCTGGATGGTTCGGATTCGAGGTAACCCACCCTGGGCGCAATGCAGCTAGCGTCAAGAGTGGGACACCGGAAGGTGCGGCTAGTTGTGGATTGACGCTGATTCCACGTTTGGCTTGAGGAAGAGCGATGCATCCAGCTTGGGGTTCACCACAACCTTGTCAATGACAATCTTTTCCGAAGGGATCGGAAGTTCCTTGACTTTCGAACCTGTATCAACGGGCAAGACTTTCGTTTCCAATGTGAAAGGGACCTGCAGACCACTGACTGGCCTGAAATCGCGGTAGTAAATCTCAACCGGGTGTTGTTTGCCGTCGAGGCGCCTCGGTTGACCTTCAATCTTGCTCTCAAGGAAGGTCTGAGCATCAATCCAGACATGAAGCGTGTGGCCGGTCTTGGTGGTCAGCTTGAGTTTGTACGCGTCGCGATCTTCAACCTTTTCAATGCCTTCCAAGTCAACCTGAGTACCCTTGGCGGCGTAATCCACAAGAGGACCATCGAGGTCCGGCTGCAAGGATGCAGCCTTCAACTCATCCGAACTGAAAGGTTCAACGTCTTTCCGGTTGAGGTACGGCCTCAGCTTCCAGCCGTTGGAGCCGTCGAAAACCTGTACGGCTGTCTGTCCGTGAAACTGCAGTTCGAACCGCACCTTGCGCGGACGCTCCATCTTCATGACAAATGGGAGTTGAACCTCGTCTTTGGGTCGAGCAGGCACCTGCAGCTTGGCATCCCCCTTGCCAGGTATGGGCATGGGGAGTGGGGCCCGTTGATTTCCTCCTGCGCCCAGCTTGCCTTCCATCGACATGGTTTGAACGGCCCGCCAGGCTTGCAGCCCTCCTCGGGCGGCAATGTTCTTGCTCACGATGTCGGCGGCAGAGAGGTTCGGCCTAGCCGGCGCGGTATCGGCTGCCGAGGCCATCGAGACGGCAAGCACCAGGGAATTCACCAGCACGAACATTTTTCGCAGCATCATTAGATCCTCACTAGGCAGATTACTGCCTGTCCCTCAACGGGACCTTCAGACCAATCTGGATCACTCCAGAAAAGCATTGTGCCCCGGCTGCGCACCTTCCCGCAGTCTGGCGATATTTCATCACAAGTCCAGAGGTATGAGATTGACCTAAGACAACGTCAGCCTTGTCACTCCGCCATTTGCGCCCGCACGAACACTCACTCCGAATGCAAGGGCCAGCCTCGCATCGAGGCAGATCGCCTGCCACGCTCTTCCAATGAATGACGGCTGCGTTTCAGCGGCGCCGTTGCCGAGACCATTTCCCGCCTGGTCAATCCTGCTAACGATCACGGGCAGTTGGCCTTCGCGGTAAAAAATACTTTACAAACGCTTTACAAATCTTTACAGTGCGATTGATTACGAGCAAGAAGTCATCCGAATCAGGAGCGGTATGATCGCGCCGGAAACCTGAAAGGGATGGATTTCAGAATTCGCTGCAAGTGCCGCGATAATGACAGGCAAATGGGCAGCTAATGTAATGCGAAATGTTGCGGTACCAGTCACAATATAGCGAATCCCCATAAACAGAAACGATTAAGCACTCAGCAAGCACGATCCATGGAAGCCTAACGCGCACGACGAACGAGAGAGCAAGAAGATGCATTCATTTTCTGTTCGCGTACATCGTACGTTGAGTCAATTGGAGGGTACATGGACCGGGGAAAACTTCCTCACTACGTCGATTTATACCTTGAGAGCGGTTTCTGGAAACTGCGCATCGACATGGATTCGATCAATGCGAACGGCCTGGAGGAACATCTGTGGCGCGATCCAGCGTGGATAGGTCCAGCAACGGGTCCTGACCGGCTGACAAAGAAGGAAGTTCAGCGGATAGCGTGGGAGAACTTCCTTGCTCGAATGAACCCAGGCGCGTTGGCAAGGAAGTCCGGATTGACCATTGCGGAATTCGTTGAGAGCAGATTTGTGCCGGAACACGTATCATCGAAGGGCGTCGCCGGGCAAACGCATTACAAGGCAATTCTGAAGCACGTGTTGGAGCCTGAAGAAGTGCAGCGCATTTTCCGGTCGGACTCGGAAAGGTCGAGAGTGAAACTGAAGGCAATTCCAGAGTGGCCCTATATAAGCAATATGCGACTACTCGATGTGCGGCCCGATCACGTGGAAAAGCTCACATCAGCGGCAATTAAGCGCGGGTACTCGACCCAGACGGTAACGCACATACGAAATGTTGTGAGCGCCATTTTTTCGCACGCACAAAAGAAGGAGTGTTTTCATGGCGAGAACCCTGCCAGCCTGGTTGTGCTGCCGGGGATGAATCGCAAGGAAGCTCATGCCCTGACGCTGGATCAGACCCGATCAGTGCTTGCGAGGATGCGTTATCCGGAGAGAGAGATGACCTTGACCGCAATCCTAACCAGCCTGAATGTCGCGGAGATCTGCGGACTCCAGTGGAAGTTCGTGAATTTATCGACGGAGCCTGTTGAATCGGAGAACGGGCTCATTTCGCCAAGAACGATTTCGATCAGGCGACAGTGGTATCGCGGTCAGTTGAGCGATGTGAAGAAGGCGCGCGGACGGGACCTTCCTATTCCGGACGCATTGCTTCCCGCGCTTGTGAGATTAAGCGAGCGACCCCGATACACAGAACCCTGTGACTTTGTGTTTGTCTCCCAGGCAGGCACGCCGATCAACGAAACCAACATCGCTTCGCGGCGGCTGAAGACCATCGGCGAGGAGTTGAGTATGCCTTGGCTGTCATGGCAGGTGTTTCGCCGCACGCACAAGGCGCTTCTCTACAATTTCGGCGCCGACTACCAAAGTCATGTGGCGCAGGTGTTCAGCCACTGAAGACGCCGATTTCAGGCCAGGACAAAAGCAGCGCCCCATGGAGGGCGCTGCTTTTGTCTTGAGCAGCCAATACGTTACGCGCCGAGCGGTTCGAATCTTGCCTGGAAAAAGCGAAGGTACCTGGGTTCGTACGTCATCGTAAGACCGCGGATGCAGGCCCTCTCTTCAAATACAGACTGCACCGATTCAGCAACCACGTCCATGTGGGCCTGGGTATAGACGCGGCGGGGAATGGTGAGACGAACCAACTCCAGTCGGGGCTTGTTGTCTTCGCCTGTTTCCTTGTTGCGGCCCGCAGAAACAATGCCCCGCTCCATGCTGCGAACACCTGAATCCAGGTAGAGTGCGGCGGCCAACGCCTGCGCTGGATATTGCTCCTGGGGAATGTGCGGCAGGAACGCCTTGGCGTCAAGAAAGACGCCATGCCCGCCGACCGGCAGCACGATCGGCACGCCTGCATCGGTCAGCTTCTTGCCAAGGTACAGCACCTGGCCAACACGGGCGCGAATATGGTCTTCATGCAGAGACTCTTCAATGCCGGTGGCCAGCGCTTCCATGTCACGGCCGGCCATGCCGCCATAGGTGTGCAGACCCTCGTAGATAACGGCCAGGTTGGCCGCGTCATCGTAGATCGCCTGATCGTTCACTGCCAGGAAGCCGCCAATATTCACGAGCGGATCCTTCTTGGCGCTCATGGTGCAGCCGTCAGTGTACGAGCAGAGTTCCTTGACGATGGAGGCGATGGTCCGGCCCTCGCATCCCGGTTCCCTGTTCTGAATGAAGAAGGCATTCTCAACCACGCGCGCCGCATCGAGGATCACCCGAACGCCGTAGCGGTGAGCAAGTTCGCCGACAGCCTTGACGTTTCCGAGCGAGATGGGCTGTCCGCCAGCCATGTTGACCGTTGCGGCAATGCTGACGTACGGAATACGCTCGGCGCCGTAGGTCTTAATCACCTGCTCCAGTTTTGCCAGATCCACGTCACCCTTGAAGGGATGCAGGCTTTTGGAATCGTGGGCTTCGGGGATGATGACGTCGACAAAGGTGCCACCGGCGAGTTCCTGGTGAAGCCGGGTGGTGGTGAAGTACATGTTGCCAGGAACAATGTCGCCCGCCTTGATGAGGGTTTTCGATAGGAGGTTCTCAGCGCCGCGGCCCTGGTGGGTGGGCACCACGTACTTGTATCCGTACCAGTTCTGAACCGCCGCCTCAAGACGATAGAAACTGCGGCTGCCAGCGTAGGCTTCGTCGCCCATCATCATGGCTGCCCATTGGCGGTCGCTCATGGCCGAGGTGCCGGAGTCGGTGAGCAGATCGATGTACACGTCGTCGGAGCGAAGCAAAAACGTGTTGTAGCCGGCTTCGCGAATTGCATGCTCGCGTTCAGCCTGTGTGGGGATTCTTACCGGTTCAACGACCTTGATCTTGAATGGCTCTGCCCATGTGCGTTTTTCCAATGCCATCTAATTCCCTCCTGTGACGGGGTTTGCTTCAACACCAGAGGATAGGCCAAGAGATTCCCAAATCCAAGACGATTTCGCTGATATTTTGTGCGAGATGAGATGATTTATGAGATATTTTGCAAATATACTTAACGTTTGTTAAGTGCAAGTTGGCGGGAGGCAAGAAATGGCCGAGAGCAGCAAAGAAAAGCTTCTGGATTCGCTGGGATGGAAGCTGCTGACCGAACTGCAGAAGGACGGGCGCATCTCTTTTGCCGAGTTAGGCCGCCGCGTGGGACTCTCGACGCCCGCGGTTGCGCAACGCGTGCGCCGCATGGAAGACGAGGGAATCATCCGCGCCTATCGCGCCGACATCAGCCCCCTGAGTGTTGGCCTGCCCATCACCGCGTTCATTCGAATGAGCGTGGTGGGCAATGTGCTTGCAAAGCTGACGCAGCGGGTCAGGTCGATGCCCGAAATTGTCGAATGCCACCGGGGCACAGGCGAGGACTCGTTCATTCTCAAGGTCAACGTTGTTTCGGTTGAGCACTTGAAGGATGTGATCGACCACCTGACGCCCTATGGCACAACGTCAACTTCTCTGGTGCTGACCTCGATTGTCGAGCGGAACCTGCTGGGGCCGGAGAACCTGAATTGGCCCTTGCCGCAAAAAACGAAGACTCCCCGATGGTGAGGGATTTCCTTAGTTTCGAATTCCTGCCAGCAATGTCTCGATCTCGGCTTTGGCTTCGGCCGTCAACGGCAGAAGCGGTGCTCGGCAGTGGCCTCCGTAGTACCCGTTGAAATCGCAGGCGTATTTCACACCGTTCATTCCGAGTTGAGCGACTACGCGATTGCTGGGAGCCACGATGCGCTGCTGCTTCTCCTGGGCAAGTTGCAAGTCGTGGTCTTTCCAGGCAAAGTAAACCTCCTGGCAGGCTTGCGGAGCGCAGGCTGCGAAGCCCAGCATGCCGCCAGATGCGCCCAGTTCGAGCGACTCGAGCAGCCTGGCCGTTGAGCCCGTGAGCACCTGGAAACCAACCTCCTTGGTGCGCGTTTTGAGCGCGGCAGCAGGGGGCGCGGTGGCCACAGCTGACCCGCCAGCCAGTTCTCCGGTGGAAATGAAACTACCGCCAAGCTCTGTCCTGGGAGTAAGCATGCGCGCAGTGACAGCCTCAAAGACGGGCGTAACAGTGACCGTGCGCCTTGGAGCGGAGCGCGTAGCCTCAATCTGCGCTTTGAGCTTGGGAACGTTGCCGCTGGAATCCTTGAGGCCGATGATATTGGGATGTTGCGCCAATTCAGCAACCAACTCAACCGGGATGTCATAGGGAGCGCATTGCGGAATGTTGTATAGAATCACGGGCAAAGGCGAGCGGTCGGCTACGCTGCGAAAGTAATGAAGTACCGCCGCCGTGGTCATCTGGTTGGCATAGTAGGTTGGGGTCCGTATCAGTACAGCATCGTACTTGAATTCAGCCGCAGCTTCAGCCAACTCTATCGTTCCTTTCACGCTTTCCCGGGAGGCTCCAGCAATGAGCACCTTCTCGGGCGCGGTGGCATCGGCGGCCGCGCGCAAGACTTCGCGGGATTCGGCATCGTCGAGTTCAACTGCCTCGCCCGTCGACCCGAGCACCAGCATTCCTGCGAGTAAAGTGCGGGAGTAGCGGGCCATGTTGGCCTCGATTTTGCGGAGATAGATCCTCTCGTCGGGGTAAAACGGGGTGGGAACTGCGGCGAAAATGCCCTCGATTAGCATGAGACCATTGTAGAGCCCCAGACGCAGTGCCGGGCACGCCGGCTGCGCCGGTGAACTGGACCTGTCCTATTCTCCATTGTTCTTTGCCGCAGCGAAGTGGTATTTATAGAACAGACAATAGCCCCCGGGAGAACCAAGCAGAGGAGCCAGACGGATGCAGTCGAGGTTATATTCGGAAGAGGAACATAGCGACTCGAATCTCTCCGGGCAGGCGATATCGTTCCTGGCGCATACGATGCTGGCCCTTGGCACATGGCTGGCCCTGATGTTTGTGGGTTACGCCCTGAACCCGCCAGGGGTGTCGCAGTTTTTCGTCCTGTTCATGTCTTTTCTGGTGCCGCTTATAGCCGGCAATGTCATCAACCGGTTTCGCCAGGACGAGATGGCCACGGCGGTCTGGCTGGTTGGCCTGATCTGGATTTTGATCATCGCGTTGTGGATACTGGACATGCCGACCGGGCCTAATCAGTGCTTCCAGTGCGACGCGACAGAGAAGCTGACGCGGACCTTTTTCAGCTTGCCCAAACCCAGCGGATTGATCGACAACGATGGCCCCTTCCTTGGGACCTGGCCGGCAGCTGCTCTGCTGGGCTACGCGATAGGCGCGCGGCTTGGGTTGCGGCGTAAGGAACCTGCTGACTGAGATTGATGGTTGTCGTTGTGTAGCAGCAGAATGAAGCTAAGGCTTGCCGATAGCTTCTTCGATCCCTGCCGACATTTCTCCATCCAGATGCTGCATCACCTTTAACCCCATCTTGAACGTACAGAGCTTCTCTTCTCTTTCGGCCTCTTCCGCAGAGGAATAGGAATGGTGGCTCTGGAAATATGTCTCCACTGCCGCCCACTCAGGAAAGGCGCCTTGAGACGCCATCTGGTAGTTCTTCACACCCAGGTAGGCGTCCACAAATCCATCCAGCTCTTTTCGATTCATGTGGGCCAGCGCGCCGCCCGACATTGCGGATTCCCATGAGGTGGTGCGGAAAAAGTAGAATCCCGGTTGCAGTTCCAGAACCCGCTTCTCAAGCTCGGCAGGCGACTTGGCCAGTTGAGGCATGGTGGAGATGATCTGATCCAATTGCGCATCCGACTGCCGGACGTTCCGCTGATCTTTTGCGAGTTGCTCCCGGTTCAGGCTGAGCTCTTCGCGAAAACTCTCACGGGCCTCGCTGACCGCAACATGCTCCCGGCAACTCTCTCGGACGCCTTCCAAACTGAGCGCAATGAGAATGCCGACGGTGACGATGAGGATGTGTGTGAGAAATTCCTTGAGCGATTCAGTTTTGCCGAGCGGCGGATGAATGTCCATTTCAGAATCCTTCCTCAAGTCACTTCAGAATCTGAGACATCCTACAACAGCCAAGGAGATTTGATCGTTGATTCAGAGGCCGAAGGCCGCATGCAGATGCTGCAGAGCGTAAACCGTTGTTTGGCGCTTTTGCAGTGCTGCGATGCCCTCCACGGCAGCCTGGGCAGCGGCGATCGTGGTGATGGTCGGAATCCGCGCCAGCACGGCCGCTCGGCGAATGGCCTTCTCATCGAAGAAGGTGTCCTGGCCGCGCGGAGTGTTCACGATCAATTGAATGCGGTCGCCTTTGATCAAGTCGACGACGTTTGGCCGGCCTTCCTTGACCTTGAATACCCTCTCGACAGTCAACCCGGCGCCTTCAAGCACGTCGGCTGTTCCCTCGGTGGCAACGATGTGGAACCCGAGCTGCACATAGCGGCGAACCAATTCGACGGCCGCGGTTTTGTCGTGGTCGTTCACGCTGATGAAGATGGTGCCGGCGGTGGGAAGCATTTGCCCAGCCGACAATTGCGCTTTGGCAAAGGCCTCGCCAAAGGTGGCGGCCACTCCCATTACTTCGCCGGTGGATTTCATCTCCGGGCCCAGAACGGTGTCAACTCCGCCGAATTTCGACCAGGGGAAAACCGGCGACTTTACGTAGTAATACGATCCCGTTTCGAGGTCCTTGCCGCCGGCAAGCTGGGCGGGCAGCAGGTCTCGCAGCTTGCGCCCGGTCATCAGGCGCGCCGCCATCTTGGCCAGCGGAATCCCCGTGGCCTTTGAAACGTAGGGCACGGTGCGCGAGGCGCGCGGATTTACCTCGATGACGTAAACGTGGTCCTGTCCCTGGGCGTCGCGCTGGATGGCGAACTGCAAATTAACCAGACCAACCACCTTGAGCGCGAGAGCAAGCTTGCGAGTGTAGGTACGCAGAACCTCGAGAGTTTCTTCGCGGATGTCTACGGATGGCAGGACGCAGGAGGAGTCGCCGGAGTGAATGCCCGCCTCCTCAATGTGCTGCATGATGCCGGCGATGAGCACATCCTCTGAGTCGCAGAGAGCGTCAACGTCGACTTCAATGGCATTCTCAAGGAAGTGATCCACCAAAACCGGCCGCTCCTGCGAGTACTCGACGGCCTGCTTCATATACTGCGCTACGGCTTCAGCATCGTAGGCTATAACCATTGCCCTGCCGCCGAGCACGTAACTGGGCCGTACCAGCACTGGGTAACCGATGCGCTCGCCAACTGCCAGAGCTTCTTCCACGCTGGTTGCCGTGCCGCCGGCGGGCTGCGGAATCTCAAGTTCGTCAAGCAGCTTGCCGAACCGTTTGCGGTCCTCGGCAAGGTCGATGGACTCGGGCGAGGTGCCGATGATTGGCACGCCAGCCGCGCGCAAGCGCTGGGCCAGGTTCAGCGGCGTCTGGCCGCCGAACTGGACGATCATGCCAATCTCTGCGCCGGACTGCGCCTCGTGATTGTAGACGGCCAGCACGTCTTCAAGCACCAGGGGCTCAAAGTAGAGCCGGTCGCTGGTGTCATAGTCGGTGGAGACAGTCTCGGGATTGCAGTTGACCATGATGGTCTCGTAGCCGTCGTCTTTGAGAGCGAAAGCCGCGTGGCAGCAGCAATAGTCGAACTCGATGCCCTGACCGATGCGATTCGGACCGGAACCAAGAATGATGATCTTGTGTGTTTTGGTCGGCGGCGCCTCGTCCTCTTCGTCGTAGGGGGAGTAGAGGTAAGGGGTCATGGATTCGAACTG